>ERZ1026844.63-NODE-63-length-87166-cov-15.786387_pt1 | contig 87166 bp, 120 predicted proteins | sample MGYA00380152_ERZ1026844 | MGnify/ENA primary metagenome ERZ1026844 (study PRJEB33269, sample SAMEA4719788) | human gut metagenome | biome: human-associated habitat; feature: organic feature; material: feces | place: Cameroon | collected 2013-10 ... | reverse complement strand
GTTGAATACAAGTTTAAGTATGATCCTGATGGAATGGTATATACGTCATATCTTGGTCAGCATGGTACGCCTGATTACAACCTCGTAACTGGACAATCATTGGCAGAAGCTAAAGCGTCATGGGGCGATGCTCGTGAGTATCTTGCTGAAATTCTATACCAAGGCAAGACGGGCGACTTGTTTGGTGATAGCGCTCCATGGCGGCATAATATCGACGTATGGCAACGACTGATGAAACATTGCCAGAGACGGCAAATGATGTTATGGTTGAGAGATGGATTAGCAAGACAAGGATTGGAGGTGAAGATGACAGGATGGGCAAGATAATTGCGTTGGACGCCAGTACATCTTGCACGGGGTATGCCGTGTTTGAGGACGACCAGTTGGTGGCGTATGGTAAGATTAGTCCAAAAGGCAATGATTGGCGCGATAGGATTATGGATGAGACGCTTGAGCTAGCGGCGTTGATTCGGGAATATCACCCTCGTGTCATCATAGCTGAGGATGTGCCGAAAAAACCGGGGGCTAATACGTTACAAAAACTTGGTGCTGTACATGGTATGATTCTAAGTCTTTGCGCAGGATTTAGAATTGAGCCGGTGTTTGTGTTGCCGAGTGTTTGGCGGCACAAGCTTGGTATGTTTGACGGCACACGCGCTGGAATGAAGCGAAACGTTATGAAAGAAAAAGCGGTACATATGACGAATGAGCTATTTGGGCTTAATTTGCAATGGGTATCGCCAACAAGCACAAAGAACGATGATGATGTGGCTGAGTCCATACTCATCGGTTATAGCCATGTCAAAAAGTAAAGGATGGTGAGATATGGCAAATAATACGGATTTTTCTATCCTCGCAAGGGTCGTATTGGATGTTAGCGACATACAGAAGCAACTAAACAATGCGGCTAAGAACATTAAAGATGTCAGCATCAAGGTTAATGCCGATGGTGCTGGAGCCGCACAACAGCAACTTGGTGGCGTAGCCTCATCTCTTGGCGATGTTGATAGAGCGGCCAATGATGGTATGCTCACATGGCAACAGTATCGTGAGATGCTCGATGTGGCTACTGACGCCATTAAGAGTTTTGCAGATCAGACATATGAAGTCGATGCTGCATTGACAGAGTTAATAATTTAGCTCCTTATTGCAGTAATGCAATTAGCAAACCCATTGAATTGCTGGAAACCCCTTAGAGCCTTGCCAACTACAACATAGTCATGAAACATGGGCAAGTGTGAAGGTCTGAAAATGGTAAGGATTGGGCAATCAGCAGCGAAGCCTCTAATAGAGGAACGTTCAACGACTAAGCGCCCTACAAGTGATTGGTAGGGACTGTGGTGGGCACCCTATCGGGGTGAAGATATAGTCTGTTCTCATATGAAAGTATGAGCGCCCTATGGCGAATGTGGGAGTAGCGTCCTTAAACGACGACGATTATTTTAATTGAGGAGGAGGTGAAAATATGCCAAGGAAAATTACTTATAAATTGGTTAAAAATGAGTTTGACGAGCGCGGTTACATATTGTTGAGTAATACATATATTGACAACTCGCACAAGCTACAGTATATGTGTCCTAAACACTCGGATAAGGGTGTGTTGGAGATGACGTTTGCTAACTTTACAAAAGGTAAGGGATGCCCATATTGCTCTAAACGTGTAAGAAAAACACAAGAAGAATATGAAGCTGAGCTTTCTATTAAAAAACCAACTATTCGAGTTATTGGAAGATACATTAGTCTAAAAACTAAGATAGAGCATATGTGTGTCGTGTGTGGTTATCATTGGAATGTATTGCCAGACAATATGTTACATATGCCAAATGGTTGTCCTAAATGCGGGAAAAGAGCCAAGCTTACTAAGCAAGAAGTTGTGGATAGAATTGCCAACATTGACCCATTTATTGAATTTGTGGGCGAATATATTGACAGTCAAACATATTCAACCTTACGTTGTAAGCGGTGTGGAAAAATTTGGTTGGCTAAACCCAATAATATATTAAACGGCAAAGGATGTCCTCATTGTAAGATGTCTAAGGGAGAACTGCGCATTTCCAAATATCTTGACAATATTGGTATAGGATATTCTTGTCAGAAGCGTTTTGCTGATTGCAGACATGAGGCTATGTTGCCATTTGATTTTTATATAGAATCTCTTAACATCTGCATAGAATATGACGGGGTACAGCATTTTGAACCATGCACGTTTGGTGGCGTGTCTCAAGAAGCTGCCCAGAGAGCATATGAACTATGCCAAGTTAAGGATAACATTAAAACGCGATACTGTCAAGACAACAGCATCAAGCTCATCCGTATACCCTATTGGGAATTTGATAACATAGAACAAATATTATCGTCGTCATTACATTAAACATTAAGTAAAGAAAGTCACTGATCTGCAAGGTGAATCTTTGAGCAATTACGTCCAAGGACTAACCTCGGCAGGTAAAGATGTAGCGCGTACCGGTAAACCAAATCGGTCTGAGCCGGAGTGATGGGATGGTAAACCAGCACTAAGAACAGCCCCTAAACCCTTGAATGCCTCAAGAGCCTTGTCACCACAGCATAAACTTGAGATTGATAGTTAAGTGCGAAAAAATGTGATTTTACTGCATAAATTCCCAGTAAAAAATGTGCAGAAAGGAGCAAAACTCGCTGGGAAAATGTGCAGATAATCGCATTGGTGAGAAATCAATAAAACGACAAGGATGGCGCAGGGTGGAAACACCTAACCGCTATGTGACGGATATTATATATTATTCGGGACAAAAGGGCAGATTGGGCACCAAGCCGTGATGAGCGGAAAGGTCAACAGAATATACAGGGCGACCCTCCAAAAAAAAATATAGGGCGAAGAATTATTCGGGAAGGGATTGAAAACCCCTTGACATTTATCTTGCGATATGCTATGATGGAGCCATCATATCAAGGAGGATAAAATTATGGCATTATGTATTGTTTTCTTGGCGATTTGGTTTATCTATATGCCGATTAAATTTATTGTTGATGGATGTAATGGCAATAGCGGCATGACTGATGAAGAACGTCGTAGACGCCAACAGCAGGTTCGGCATGAGGATAAGCTGGATAATGATTATGGCGTTATTGAGCGATATCGCAAGTGAAATGAAATAACCGTCAGAGATGGTTTCTGCGGCTGCTACATTTAGAAAGAGCGGCTTTAATGACCAAGATGCGGCGACATTAGCAAGTGTGGCGGCTTAAATAAGTAGGTCGATCATATGGTGACATATGTGGGGCATAGGGTGAATTGCTGGAAACCTAAACTATAGAGATATGGCATGGCAATCAGCAGCCAAGGTTGGGATGAAATACTCAACAAGGTTCAACGACTATCGAAAGCGTTAAGAATAAGGATGGAGATATACCGTCCGAAGCGAGTAGAGTACATGGTAGTGCTAATCATGGAAGCGCCCTACAACTCTGTATAGAGTTGAAGATATAGTCTGAGCTTGTATGAAAATACAAGATGTTGTGGATTTCAACAAAGTGGAGATGATATGATATAGCGTGGCACATACCACAAGAAAAGATGAACAACAACCCGCTACCTGAGAGAGATGTTCGTCGTCGATTTGAAGAAGCGGGCTACCAGATAATCAAGTACACTTACAAGAACAATCTAACTCGCGTTCCTTGCTTGGATAAAGACGGATATAAGGTCAAGGTATCTTTGACGTCTCTGCGCACAAACACCAAGGAATATGCAAGGTTCTCGCCGTCGTGTAATGAAGAAAATTTCATGTTCAACCTAAAGCATTATCAAAAATCGCATCCAGATAGACCTGATGTTATAAACTGGGAATATATTGAGGTTGGCACACAAGGAAAGAAACAGGTGTTGTTAACTTGTCGTTGCAGAGAATGCGGAGAGTTATTTCGTGTGCATCTTACAGATTGGAAAAGCGGCAAGAAGCTACGGTGCAACGCCTGTGTTAGACAAGAATCCAACCTTGAGATAAAGGTGCGATACTGGTTGCAAGAGCATGGCGTTGCTTTTGTTGAGCAAAAGAAATTTGATGAGTGTAGGGTTAAGCGGCCACTACCCTTCGACTTCTACCTGCCAGATTATAACACTTGTATAGAGGTTGATGGCATCCAACATTTTGAGAGCGACATCAAGCTGCATGGTCATTTATTTACTAAAGAAGAAGTCGCGCAAATTCAAGAGCGAGACGCCATCAAGACTAAATATTGTCAAGACAATGGTATTAAACTGATAAGATTGAGTTATTTGGACTTTAGGCAAAATAACAAATATACAGATATACTAAGCAAAGAAATCCATAACTGATGGAGGTTAGCACCCTCTATTGAACATAACTGACTTTTCAAAATGTGGCAGATACTGCATTAAGTGCGGATGATGCTGCTGCGTCTATTATTTCTCAGCTGAGAGCATATGGAGAAACTGCGGATTGGGCGACCCATGTGGTGGATGCCTATAACGAGGTGGCCAATACGCAAGCCGTTGGCACCAATGACCTCGCCACTGCAATGGAAGTTGCGTCTGCGGCAATGGCTACTTATGGTAACGAATTTGAGGAAGTATTGGGCCTCGCGGCAGCCGGAACTGAAATCCTTCAGGGCAGGCCTGCTCAGGTGGCTCGTGGCCTGACAACCATTGCTGGACGCATTGTCAAAAATCAAGAAGCACTGGCAAAATACGGCATCCAAGTGCAGGATGTTAATGGAAACTTAAAAAGCACCTATGATGTACTGGCTGAATTGAAGCCCAAGTGGGATGAAATGACCGATGCTGAGCGTGTTGCATTAGGCGAGACTTTAGCAGGTACTAACCAGTACAAGGTATTATCGAGTGTACTTCAAAATTTTGATGCAGCTGTAACTGCAACTGCAACAGCATACAATTCCGCTGGTTCTGCCGCGCAGGAGAATGAGCGGTATATGGAGAGCCTTAACAACATGGGGTTCTATAAACAAGTCTAATTGCGGGAACACCCTTAGAGCCTTAACAACCAAATTATTATAGGAATATAATAATGGCGAGGTTAGTGACCAAGGTATGGTAACATCGTTAAGGATTGGGCGACCAGACGCATCCAAGCGTCCAGAACGGACGAAGGTTCATCGACCATCCCTTTATGGGAGTAGGGGAAGTGCTAACCCTGAAATGGCTTGCATTGCATTTGCAATGATGATATGGTCAGTTCTCATGTGAAAGCATGAGCGGTAGATTATCTACGGCTAAGATTTAGCACATCTTAGTGAACACAAAGCGAAGCACAAACAAACAATCTCGAGGCAACCTTCCAAGATTTCGCAAATAATGTCATCACTAAAGAGATGATATCCAGTGTCCTCAATCTTGCCAATGCGTTCCTTGAATTGTTGAACACGCCGTTTGGTCAAGCGGCTACACGCATTGTCTTGTTGACAACGGCATTGACTGGTCTGCAAGGTGTGCTTAAAGGCTATATAAAGTTTATGAAGGGCGGCGCTCTTATACAGCCACTATTGGCGTTCTTCAAAGTGGCAGGGCCTGGGGTTACAATAGTAGAGCGGTTCGGCGCTACGTTGTCTCAAATCCCTGGTTGGGTTGGGCCTGCTATACCAATTTTCATAGCCCTTGCAGCCGCAATCAAAGCTGGCACCGCCAAATTCGACGCATATAATGACGCCGTTAATAAAACTGCCGAAGAGCAGAGCAAGCTCACCGGTTATAAAGACGAGCTTGCCGACCTTGAGTCTCGCACTGATACACTAACAGATGCCGAGCGCCATCGTCTTGATGTGTTGCGGGAAATTACCGCCGAACAAGAGAAGCAGGTGCAAGCGGCCAAGCAGGCTGAATATGAGGCATATAGCGAGGCATATGGTAGCGGCGCTGGTGTAGCCACTGGGACAACCGGCGCTGGCTCTGGCGGCATTGGTGGCTGGGGTCGTGTTGAGAGCATCCAACGTGACGTATATCAACTGACCGAATATCAGCGGCAACTTAATGAACTGCAAGAGCAGTACGCGAATCAGACGGCTGAAAGTGCCATGTCTACTGGTGAATACTATACTGCGTTGCAGAACCTAAACGATGGCTATGCAGAAACGGTTGACAAGTTGCGCGACTTTATCCTTGCTGGTGTTGAGGTTACGGATAGTGAGCGAGAGCTTGTCATGGCATATGATGAGGCGCAGGTTGCTCTTGGTAATGTAGGTCAGTCTGTCCAGATTGTGACCGATGCTTACAACCAACTAGTTAATAGCGGCGAAATTAGCAAGGCTACATGGGAGACGTTGATAGCGTACTATCCCCAACTTGCCGATGGTGCTGTACAAACAGCCAATGGATATCAAATCCAGCAGGGAGCTCTTGAGAATTTGATGAGCGCCGAACAGTTGCAGGTGGCTCAAGCGCAGAATGTAGTCAATGGTATGATTGCTGAATCGCAACAAGCTGGATATACTGGACAGGCGCTATATAATCTGGTAGCAGCTCAAATCAACGCAAGTAACACTGGTCTGAATTTTAGCCAGCAGATGTTGGCTTTGCAAGCCTTAGCTCTACAAGCTGGCTATACTATGCAAGCAATCAATGCCGTGTTCAATGCTGGCGGCAAGGTGGCCCAATATCAACTTAACCGTTGGGATGAGCAGACCATCAAGGGTTTGATGTCTGGTGCCAGCGGTAAGAAGATGACTCGCGCAGAGGCGGAGGCCGAGGTTATACGCCGCAAATGGGGCAGTTTGACCTCTAATTATCAGCCATCTACCAGCACGGTTAGCCCCCCTACTGTATCGGTTCCTACTGTATCAACACCGAGTCGTACTGGTTCTACTGGTGGTTCGACCTATGACGATAGCAAGCGGTCAGAAGCCCAATCCCAAATCAAGCAACTGCAAGCACAGCAAGATGTTGTCCAAGATAAAATTGATGCCGTTAATGAGAAGTATGATGCCCAGCTGAAAGAGCTTGAGGATATCAATGATGCCCTTGAGGAGCAAATCCAACTGCAAAAGCTGCTTCAAGCACTGACCGAGGCTAAGGCAAGTAAGAAGATGGTATTCAAGGATGGCCGATTCCAATATCTGTCTGATGTTGACGCCATCGCTAAAGCTCAGTCCAATCTTGAGGAATTTTATCAAGAGCAGGAACTAAAGAAGAAAAAGAAACGGATTGAGGAAGAACGGCAAGCCGAGTTGGCTGGGTTGAATGCCGAAAAGAAAAATCTGCAAGATAGGATTGATGCTTGGCGGGATTACATCAATGGTATGTCTGGGCAATATAGCTCGTCGTTGAGCGGATTACAGTCCTATGTAGACAACTGGAACTATAAGATTGGACAAATGAAGGAAACGCCGGATTATAGTGGCGGCGGGGGGGATAAACCCCCGAAAGATGACAAGCCTGCTGCTGAGGATTTGACAAAATACAAACCAAAGGGTGCCACATCCTCTGATATTCGTAAGGCAAAAACATATTTAGGCTGGTCTGTCGATGGTTATTGGAGTGATGCTGATGCAAAGAAATTGAAACAGCGAAACATGACATATTCGACTCTTCTTTCATTGATGAAGACTGCGAGAGCAAAATCTGTTGCCCAATATAACAAGGGCGGCTCTGCAATGATTCAAATGATTGATTGGGTTGACAAAAAGATTGTTGCGAATCTTGAAGAGGCATATATGAAGTATGCCAACAAGATGGGATATGCCAAAGGCACCCTTTCTGCCCAATCCGGCCTTTCCATGGTTGGTGAACAAGGCCCAGAGTTGCGGGTATTGAACAAGGGTGACGGCATAATTCCGGCCAAGCAAACCGCAACATTATGGTCTTTTGCTAATGACCCGACCAAATTCTTGCAAAATCTAAACAATATTGGTGGCAAGACAGATATATTCAATATTGCCAATGTATCGCTGCCTAATGTCCAGAATCCGCAAGAATTTATTAGCGGTCTGCGCAATCTTGCATATCAGCGGACATATAAACCGAATTTCGGAACAGTGTAAAATATATGTATATAGGCGGGTGAGGTTCCTTGCCCGCTTATATCAATATGGAGGAAATAGATGGATGTAAATAATGAAATTTTAGACGCCATCGAGATAATGGTAGGCCGAGCCATGAAAAATTCAGCAGCCATTTATACGTGCCGCGTTGTATCGGTCAATGCTGATAAGACATGCGTAGTGGCGGCTAATGGTGGTGAGTATACGGTCAAGTATTTTGGTGCTATGCCACAAATCAATAGCGCTCAGCCGCTATTTGTTCCGTACAGTAATATATCCAAGGCGTTCTTGATTACTGGGAGTGCTGGCACTACAGAAACATCTATCTCTGCGCCCATCATCGGCGAAGATTTCAACTGGACGGGCGGCGATGGAACCTATCAGGTGCTGGATGATGGCGGTGGTAACTGGCGCATCAAGTTTCTGTCCAGCGGCACATTCACGCCATTGAAAAACATGGTGGTGGACGCATTTCTGGTAGGTGGTGGTGGCGGAAAGAGCTGGGTATTCTGCGGCGGTGGCGGCTCGGGCTACACCACCACGGTACGGTCTGTGGTGCTGGCGGCCAACACCTCTTATCCCATCGTGGTGGGCGCAGCGGGCACAAACGGCAACAACAGTAATTTGACCAGCACAAATGGCGGCACAACGTCGGCATTCAGCGCAGTGGCGGCGGGCGGCAAAGGTTCTAATAGAGGATATACTTCACCTAAGGAGCCGGGCGCAGATGGTGGTTCCGGTGGTGGTGGCTTGAATACCAGCGGAGTTCACGGCAATTACAGCACCGCCGCAGGTGGTACGGATGGTGGTGATGGTACGACTGCTACAACCGCTGGCGGAAAGGGCCAGGGCACTACCACCCGTGAGTTCGGCGAAGCGAACGGCGACCTGTACGCTTCCGGCGGCGGCGATAACCTGACCGCCACTGTACCCAACTCCGGCAACGGCGGCGCTTATAACGTTGAACCTGCTGATGGCATCGTTGTCGTTCGCAAGCATAAGGATGTGACAGTATGATATGTTCATTAACGAAAATAATGGAAAGATTAGGAGGTGAAATTGATGGCATTAACTAAGCCTGTTTTGTCAAGTGTGGTAGCATTTGATGCAACACAAGCGTACACATTTACGTTCAGCGTATTGGGCGGCGATAAGGTTGAAGGCAACGCCTTAACAATAACAAATCAATCAACTGGCGTTGTGGTGTATAATAAGGCTGTAACCTCTACAAGTTATACGCATACATTGCCAGCTAATACATTGGTTAATGGGCAGACTTATAACGCCTATGTCAAAACAACAAATGAGGCGGGAGAGTTATCTCCGCAGTCTAACGTTATTCAATTTAATTGTTATTCTGTAGCCACTTTGACATTCTCCAATATGCCTTCTGGCGGTATTATTGATGCGTCTGAATTTAATTTTGATGTTACATATAATCAAGCGCAAGGCGATGGTGTCAGTGATTATATATTTAATCTATATGATGTTCAAGGCGTTTTAGTTTCAACTAGTGGCATTCAGCATCCATCTTCAGTTTCTTCCCCGCCCATTATTTTGTCGCATAAATTTTCTGGGTTTTCGGATAATACCTCATATTTTGTAGAATGTAACGTCAATTCTGTATCTGGTTTGCAAAGTTCGACGGGACGCGTTTCTATCACTGTGTCTTATGCTCAGCCTGTGGTCGAAGGCTGGATTGGGGTGTCGGCAAATTGCCAAGATGGCTATATGCAAGGATATATTGATTGGTCTCAGATACCTGAAAATATTGACCAAATAAAAATTAAGAGGCGTAAAGCCGATAGTTTTGATTGGGTAACAATGTCTGTTGGCGATATTTCAACTAGACCTAGTGCTGTAAGTGTCAGCTGGAAGAACCAAACAATACATGGAATCGCTGGTTTTCAAGCTATGAGCGCTAATGGTGACGCTTTGGTCAAAACTGGTGGTGAACCCGCCTTACGTCTTGCCACTACAAGCGATGATGGAGTAAATTGGAAAATGGGGAATACTATATCTCCTATTGATACGTCCGATGGAATAACCTCAAATACAATGCTGTCTAATTTGGCATGGGGAGAAAAGTTCATGCCGACCACATCAAGCAGAGATGGATATATTACAATCGACGAATTGGGATATGCTTATGCTAATCCAATAACAAAACCCACGGGCAACGCAATGAATATGAGGCACTATTGCTTTGCGACAAAAGATAATTATGGATACAGTTATCCAGCCATTGTTATTTGCGACACAGGAGTAGAATATTTTGATGGTGATAAATGGTATTCGCGGAATATATTGTCGAAATTTTCTGAACTGATTAGTGCCAAATGTTTCTTTTGTAATGCATTCCAAGATGGCGTTGAAAGGATAATATGTATTGGGAAAACAACGGATGGCTGGGAATGTTGGGCAAATTCAAATGACGCATCTGGTCAATGGGAGAAGTTCAACTCTTTGGTACTAAGTAATGACATTGTTGATTTTGTGGGAATTGACCAGCAACTATATTGCCTAAAGCAATCCGGAGAAATCGATAAGCTTGTTCAAGGTTCTTGGGAAGTTATTGGTAATTTGCCAACTGAAAGTTCGGCTGATGTATATATGGCGCTTGTGCCAATTATGAAATCTGGTCAAAGTTCTACTAGTGATAATGTGGAATATGTATTGCTTGGAATTTCCGATAGAAAGCAATGTTATTTGGATGTTGGTAAATCTTCTGTCGGTGAGTTGACAAATAATACGCCGCATGATTTCTTTGAGTCAATTGCTAATAAAACGGTAAAGTATGTGGTTGGGCATAATAAAGACGGTCTTAAAATCACATATTTGCTTTTGTATATGCCGGATAGCCACCAATGCTCTATTGGGTGTCTTGTGTGTTATAGCGATGAAAACCTTGTAGTGTTGGAAGCAGATTATTTTATTGAAAATAAATATAACCCAAATATTTCATTTGTATATGATCCAGAAGTATACGATAGAGAAGTATGTTTGCTTTCTTTCTCCAGCTCTCAAGATAATGTCAACAGTAGAATTATAGGCGTAATGCTTGATTATGTCTCAAGCTCTCCTCATATGGAAGAGCTAGAACAATTTTACAGTGCGATAGTTGACGGGTACTCAACTCCGCCCGTTCGCAATGTCCAGTTCCCATTATTCTCAATCAACGGATATATTTACTTGTTTTCTTATAGTACAAAAAGTGTACTGATTACTCCATCGCCATACGGAAGTTCAGATCTTGCTGTTATTGTGTCTGGCGATTTGAACTTACATAAATTTGGACAATATAGCGTAAATGATATGACATGGTATAATTCTACATCTGCATCTCCACTAATTGTTATGTGCCTGGATGGTCGGCTTCTTTTTCGTAACGAAAGTAATCTGCTTGCAGATGTTGGTCTATCTGATTATGAATTGACGAATGTTGGAGTATCAAAGAACAATGTTATTGCCGGTGTGGCTGCTAGTAGCGATAACTCAAGTGCCACTCATATTTTCTTTTGGCAATCAGACGACGATGTGACGCGCATTGATACGCTAGGCGAAGTAAGTGTTAATACATCTGAGCCGAGCAAGGGCAAGGTATTCATCTTGACACCAAACTCAGGAAATATTTATTTCATTATATGCGGCGTACTATACAAAGCAAACGATTCCTTTAATGGCGTGACGAAGATAGCAGAGTTGACTAGTGGCAACATTAATGTAGCATGGTGTAGCGATTATAGCGCTAAGACAGACGAGAGTATTATCGTCGTAGAGTCTTTGCCAAGCGGTTCTGCGTATCAATATCAAACACTTGTATTCTCTGGGAGTAACTTTGCGACAAAGCAAATATTATCAATGCCTATTTCAACGCAGTCCGAAAAGAATATTTACACAAATGTCACCCAGTTTAGAACTAGGACTATGTTGACTGGCCCAACAGCGCCATCTTTGTATTTTGCTAATAGTGGCATTCAATCGTTTGTTGATTATACGGCAAGCGATGACCAAGAATATGAGTACGCTCTTGTTCCTGTGTTTGATGGGAATGAGGGCAACTATTTGATTGTGACGGCAAAGTCACAATTTGATGGCGTATTCATAACAGACGGTACGGATATTTATAAATTCTATGCGGATGTGGCGTATGGTAATTTCCAGCAGACACAGAAGGTTAATGCGCATGAGCCGTTTGGACGCAAGTATCCCATCATCGTTAGCAATGCGGCAACGAACTATATGGCTGGTAGTATGAGCGGCATGGTGCTTGCTGGTGACTATCTCAAGACTGGTAAGATTGACCGTAAGGCTATTGCGGCTGAACGAGACACGTTACTCAAGTTCTTAACAAACAAGAAACCAAAGATTCTCAAGGATTGGAACGGCAATATTTGGATGGTGGCAATTGTCGACAACCCATCTGTGACGTACTACGATGGCTCTGGCATGGGATTAATGAATGTGTCTATGACGTTTATGGAAGTTGGCGACGCCACTAATGTCAATGACCTTGCAGCTAATGGGTTCGCAGCGCCAGAAGGGAGTTGATAAGATATGGCGACTACTATTACAGCCGCTCAAGTTAATACGGTAAAGCAGACAATGCGCAATATTACCGTACGGATTGATGTGTTGAACTACGATTACTCGATTGGCGGTTCGTTGAGCGGAAATGTAATAGACGGCAACGTGTCTATTAACTCCAACAGCGATATTCGCCGCACTTTGTCTATAACCACCGTTGTGACCGGACAAGTTAATATTGACGTGAATAGTACGGCATGGTTCGACAAGTATATACAGGTATACGTAGGCATTGATGAGCAAGCAACTGATGAGACAGCATGGACGAATATGGGTATATATATTATCAACCAGCCTACGTATAACTATGATGCCGAGACATTCACTCTGTCGTTTGAGGCGGTCGACCTTATGGGTCTGCTCACTGGTCTGCGCAAAGGCAATCTGCTGGAGGAATATTTTATTCCGCAGGGCAGCAATGTCAAGGAAGTTATGACGGCGGTGATGGTCGAGAATGGCTTTACCAAATATGTCATCTCAGAGTGTGCGAACGTCGATGGGTCTGTCCAAGAGGTGCCATATGACATGAGCTTTGACCTTGGCTCAACGTGGTATAATATTCTTGATACATTGCGGCAAATTCTTCCGCAGTACCAGATATATTTTGACGTTGATGGCGTATTTCATTATGAATTGCTGCCGCTAACTAATGAAGAGCCGGTTCGTGTTGACGATACGATATGGCACGAGAATGTGTTGAATGAATCTATCAACATCGATTTTCAAAGTGTGAAAAACAAAATCAAGGTATACGGGGCCACTCATGATGCGTCGTTTTATCCTGCTGAGACAACCGTAGCCGATAACGTCATTACATTTGATGTCGCTGAGCTAACTGATGACACCCTGTATGATTACGCTATGATTGGATTTGTGTTAGAATCCGTTGTTGTTACTAATACTGGCATCCAGATTAAATTGAAAGATGGCACAGCTAGAAGCCTTGAGAATTATGCTGGTGGTTGGACTAGACAGCTTCAGGCAGATACCTATTACACAATCATGTACGTAGAAACTGATAATGTATGGAAGTTATTGGGTCATTATCAAGCTGTTGGAGAATGGCAAGAGGATAATCCTGACAGCCCGTTCTATGTTGGTAATACAGATATGACGTATTGGGCAAAGAATATCCAGATGATTGTAGAGGGCGGATATGTTACGCCGTATATTTGGGTAGAAGGATTGCCGAAAGATTTAAGCGCTAATACGAAAATAGGCTTCAAGATTCTAGGCAGTCAAAAGAACATATTTGCAAATCTTACAGGATTCTATTTGAACGGCGTACAAAAAGAAATTGGCGTAAGCGGCACTAGTCAAACCAGTATCATCTATAATGAAAGTGGCACATATTATATTGAGCTATATCCAAATGGCAACTGGTATTGGATGGGTGAGACAAACCCGCAGTCCACATTTGGCATTGTTCCGTTAGTGTTATATGGCGGCGATTATGATAATATTATGTCAGATGAATTGGCCGTACAACGCGCCAAGTGGGAGATATATCAGAGGTGTCGATTGAACGATGCTATTACTATTGAATCTGTGCCAATATATTGGTTGGATGTCGGCTGGAAGGTGGCATATACCCCGCTTGGCGGCACAGTGACCAGCCAATATATGGTCGATTCTGTACATGTCAACTTGTCACATAATGGCACACAATCGATATCTCTTAGTAGATTCTTCCCATATTATGAATCGACAACGTGAGAATATAAGAGTCAGTGGTATTATATCCACTGGCTCTTATTGCTATAAGATAGGAGAATGATATATGTCAACTATTAGAGCGGCAGATGGCGGCTATCTGCTTGACGCCGAACAATTTTACTACACAAAAGATGAGAAACGCAGGCCAGTAATGCACATCAAGGGCGCAGGTGGCGATGGTGCGAGAGGTGATTTCAAGTCCGATGGTACTGTGCCAATGTCTGGCAACCTATACATGAATAGTAACGCCATCATGGGTGTCAAGTCCATCAGCAACACAGATAGCGGCATGGCGATTGAATCCGAGGTAGACCTAAACAACCATAAAATTACTGGTTTGGCAACGCCCACTGATGACCAAGACGCCGCTACCAAGGCATATGTGGATGGTCATAGTTTGCTTGGTGACGATGGTAAAATTGACACAGACTTAAACATGAACGAGCATGGCATTATTAATGCGCATCGCATTAGCACTGATGGCCCAGCCCCATTGTACCTTGGCGCTACCATTGAGGCAACTGGCACTAACGCTCCGCGCTTGACTGGTACAACAGATGGTTCTGCGGCATTTGTTAAAGCAGATACACAGAATGAATATATTCCTGTTTCTGTTGGCGCTCCTACTGCGGCAAATCACGCTGTTACCAAAGAATATAGCGATGGTAAGACAAACGCTCTGCAAGCATCTGCCGTTCTGAAATCTGGTGGCAAAATGACCGGAAAGCTCAAGTTAACCGCTGCGCCTACTGAAGCCGATGATGCGGTTGATAAGGAATATGTAGATGCAATTATTCCTACGTATACGGCTGCCGATAATGGTAAGGTGCTTGGTGTCGTCAATGGCGCTTTGGCGTGGGTCGACAAGACTTAACGATAAAGAAAGGATATATTGAATTATGGCAAGATTTTGCGGCGGAATTAAATTAGATAATACTCTCAAGGTTATCAACGGAATTATTTGTGATGCTGCGGCTAATGGTGTTGACACCACCAAGACCGTGACCGGTTGTGGTCAGTTATGGGATGGTGCTTTATTTGCTAAGGCGTTCGTCAATGGCACCCCTGTCATTACACTCCACAACAGCGAGGGAGAGGAAGTTGGCGAACCGGTCAAGGTGCGCGGTAATTGCGGCGTGGGCCTGGATGGCCGATTCTTTAAGATCGTTAATGGTGTGGTTAGTCTGCAAGATGGTTTCCTGCTGACAGTCATTGTTGCCCCTGAGACTGCCACCATCACCGTTATGGATGCCGATAGCACGGGAATTGATCCAATTAAGGGGCATAACAATATTTTCTTGCTGCCTGATATTGGCGACAAGTACAGCGTCACAGTGCAAAAGGATGGATATACTGGTAAATCCCAGACCGTTACAAACAACGGTGACCAGACCATTACTATTGAGCTTGATGAGGAGCCTCAGAGCTAAAATTTAATCTAATATAGAAAGGAGCTGGTGGAGGTGAACATTACATTATCTGGAACCAAGGTCACAGTTGATAATCGCACTCTGGCCTTTGCTAAAAATAATCTAGTTAATGAAATTGTAGTCACTGTTGATACCTCCGAAGACTGGACGTATAGAATTGATGTCAAGTATGCAAAGCAAAATTGTGCAGGTGAAGACCTGTATAACATCATCAATCTGAACCGCACTGGCGACATTTGTTCTGTACTGTTGCAGAATACCATGCTGCCATTTAGCGGCAAATATACCATGCAGTTACGCGGTAAGAATGGTCAGCAAGAATACCGTAGTGAGATATTTGATGTATGGGTCAAATATAGCATCGACCCTACTAAGCTGTATGAACCTGTACCGAGTGAGTTCTATCAGATTGAGGAAAATATTATCGAGATAAATAATAATCCTCCATATCCTGACCCAAGCGGCTATTGGATGATTTGGAATCCCGATACACACCAATATGAATTAAGCACCATACCTGTGCCGACTGAGGGTGGCGGGGATAAGACGTATGTGCATAATCAGGTTATTGCCGCCAAGACATGGTATATTACGCATAACCTGTATAAGCAGCCGTCTGTGACAATCGTGGATTCTGGTGGCAATAGTATCGTTGGCGATGTCGAGTATACCACGCTGAATACGCTTGTGTGTAAATTCAGTTCGCCATTTAGCGGCAAGGCGTATTTGAATTAAAAGGGGGATATAAAATGACGTTTCTGACAAATATAAATTTACTTCAAAACGAGTTGCAGAATGCAGTTCTTCAGCCATTGGGTACAGCGCCATTGTCTCCTAAAGAGGGCCAGTTCTACTACAACAGCACAGATAAGCTCATTTATCGCTATGATGGTACGCAATGGGGCGCTGTTGGTGTTGTGTATGTGCAAAATAGCTCTACTGGAGCTGTCATTACTGGATTGGATGCAAGCGGCAATGTAACCACTACCAATGTTATCGGCTTGACACTGGCCGGATATACCCCCGTAGAGGGCGGCTATGTATCTGCCAATATGACCATGCAACAGGCGTTTGCCGCTATGGATGAGGCGATTAAAAATGCCGTTGCTGGCGGTGGCGAGGTCAACCAGAACGCATGGTCTAACATCCTGATTAAAGCCCAAAGCACGGCGACAACTGCTGTTGCTGGAGCATCTGCCGATATCACGTTGCAAGCTACGGCAAAAACTGATACATTTACCATGGCGACTGGCAATAAATGGATCAATGTAAATGGCGCTGATAAGACTATCAATATCGGACATGCCCTGTCTGGTGTGGCCGCTGGCTCTGTTGGCGACGGCACTCATATCCCTAAATTGACAGTTGACGAAGCTGGTCATGTTACCGGCATGGAGAATATTGAGGTCGATATCGCCGATTATACTGTGGTCAAATTGACACAAGCTGAAGATGGTTATATTGCGTCCTATCAGCTTCAAAAAGACGGCGCTGGCGTTGGTGCTGTCATCAATATCCCCAAGGATTATCTGGTCAAGAATGCCGAAATCAAGACCTCTACTGGCACTGGCGACCCTAGCGGCTTCCCTGCTGGAACCAAGTATATTGATTTTATCATTAACACATATGATACAGAAGCCGGTTCTGGCACTGAGAGCCACATCTATCTGAACGTTCAGGATTTGGTTGGCATTAACAAAATCACGCTGAATGGTGAGGATAACAATAACCCATCGTTTTATGCTCCTATTGATAGCGGTACCGCTGGGCAGTATTTGGTGTCTGGCGGTGCTGGCGTCGCTCCTACTTGGACCAATCTGCCAACTATTCTGAAGAAGTATAGCACACAGAATGGTGTCCTGACTGCGGCTGGCGGCGCATTTACTTGGACTATTACTGCGGCTACTCACGGCATTAGCGACCCCACCAGTGTGCAACTGTTTGAGTCCGCTACTGGTGCTATGGTAATGGCAGATATCACCACTTCTGCCACTGGCGTGACTGTCGTGATTAACGACACTACTGGCGCTGGCACTCTTGCGGCTAATACCTATCGAGTGGTCGTCGTCGGCTAACGGCTGGAGGTGCTGATATATGAAGTATATTGGTTCATATGAAAATCCTGACGATATAGCTACAAAAAAGAGAGTTGATGCGGCTATTGCTTCTGTTTCAACCGAATTTGTTGTAAATGTTACACAGGACGGTGGCACTCTTACAGCCGACAAGACGTTTAATGAAATCGTCGCAGCTATTTCGGCAAAAAAAACAGTAACGGCATTATTCAACGAATATGTGTTGTACACCACAGCTTATCGAGCAGATGATTATATTGCTTTTTGCGGGGTTGTCGATGATGGTTCAGTGGCTATGAGTCTGATTTGCGGCACTGATGGTACACTGGTGGGTTATGTAAATCATATCCCGAACTTAACAGGTATATTAAATGACAAAATAGTAAAACGTGACCCTGAAACAGATAGATTTATTGATGCCATTCCTGGCACAGATTATATGGCTCCGGTGCCTGTAACCGCAGCCGACAACGGCAAATTCCTACGAGTTGTTGATGGTGCATGGGCTGCGGCTACTGTGCCGGATGCGAACGGGGTGAGTTTCTAATGGCAACTGAATATTTAACAAACGACACCGACTTGACAGCTGTTGCGGATGCAATTCGAGCAAAAATGGCAGCGGGGCAGAATGCTGTTGATACAGAAATGGCAAAGCTGATATCTCGGTCTATCAGTGGCGTGTACAGCAACCCGCTTGTAACTTCTGTGGAAAATCACGCCTTTGCTTACTGTTCAAGATTAACGGGAGTCATCCTGCTAAATTGCACTCGTGTCAGCAATCAGGCGTTTGATACATGCAGCGCACTTACTACGTTTGATGTTCCCAACACGACGGTTATAGGTCAGTATGGTTTACGTGGCGCGGCGGTTGAAACACTGGATTTTTCAGCAATGGAACGTATCTTGGCATATGCCTTTTCTGGATGCACAAAGTTGACAACACTTATTCTGCGTAAGACAGATGCGTTGGCTACCCTAGCTGCTGCCAACTGTTTCAACAACACCCCAATTGCCAGCGGAACGGGATATATTTATGTGTCTAACGCACTGGTCGACCAGTATAAGGCGGCAGACAATTGGTCGACGTTTGCGGCCCAGATAAAACCTTTGAGCGAATTGGAGACATAATATGGCAGATAAATTAGTATGGCCGGATGGGTTCATTGCGGCTATCAATGCTATTCCCTCCGCAGGAGCGACGCCTGAAATATGGACGTTTAAGATGGAGGATGGCAGCACTGTTATAAAGCAGGTATATGTGTCAGAAGGAGATATGATATCACATGCTGAACTTTGATAATGTGGCGGCAATCACAATTCCAGAGGGCAGCGTTGTGAAAATTACCGACAGCCGTGGTATTGTTCTTTGGAAGAAACCCAGTGGTGGCGATTATACTTTTATTGATAGCATAGACGTACCGAAATCCACCAGTTTCGATTCTGGCGTTGCTTGCAAGTCGGCTGACTATATGTATATCGACTGGGCTCCGCTGGCTGCTACCACATACGGCGCAGTTGTTCATGCCGGTACGTCTAAAATCATGCGGTTCTATATTGACGGTGCTAATGGTGTTTACGGCAAAATTGACTGGTATAATCAGCAGATTTGGAATCCCATCGTTGTTGGTGAACGGCATCAGATGTGGCTGGTTGGTCAAAAGGTGTTCATGGATGGCACACAGAAGGTCAACATGACTGGCGTTCCAGCATTTAATGCAGACACTAACATGATTGTGGGTGGTGCTAACCAAGCAATCAGGCTGTATGGTGTGAAGCACGGTACAGACGAAAGTGCGCTAGATAGGGACTATGTACCAGCCATACGCAACAGTGATAATGTGGCAGGTATGTATGACAATATTACTGGCGAATTTGTGCCATATGGCACTGCTACGGCGCAACATAATTAAAATTTATAGGGAACACAATATGGCAAATCTGCTGTCAAGTGTTCCCTATTTTTTTACGATTGTTTAATTGGATTTTACTTGCAATTTGCGGCTTTAATTTAACCTGTCAAATTGTATTCATCTGGTTCCACTACTGCCAAATCCGCCGATTCCCCTGCTTGTTTCATTAAGATTATCAACTTCCTGCAATGATACATCGAGCACTGGCAGGATTGTGAACTGGCAAATTCGGTCGCCGTCATGCACGATGCGCGTCTCACTGCTATCATTATGAAGGGGAATAAGCCATTCCCCACGGTAATCTGCGTCAATTACACAAGTGCCCTGTGCAGGACGTAAACCCTGTTTAGAAGCCAATCCGCTACGGGCATAGATGGGAGCATAGAATCCAATAGGGATTTCAGTGGCGATGCCTGTGCCAATCATCACTGTCTCATGGGGTCGAATCTTGATTCCGCGACATTCTTTCACTTCAATGCCGCCATTCCATTCATGATATACAGCGTCAGGGATGTGGGCGTACAAATCGAAGCAAGCGTCACTGTTATGAGCACGAGTCGGTAATTTAGCCGTCTCAGCCAGCCGCTTAATCCTCACGTTTATCATTGGGGTCTACCTCCACATATTTTTCTTCAAATTCGCATCCGTCCATGAATACCACATCATTACGGTTGCAGCCATCCGACCAGATAGCATTGATAATGTACAGTTGTTCCTCGCGGCTCATCATAACCACATAATTGTTGTTCATCAGGATTTCTGCTATTGTCGTAGCATCGGAATAATCATTGATGGCAATTTCAAACTCACTCATTTTACACCTCATTCATTCCACAACAGTTAAATTCAGTACATTTGCCATTGCGATAATCGCACAGCGGCACAAGCACGGACTTAAACTCAGGATTGGTCTTTAATACCTCGTCCACAATCATCTGCATGATGGTGCGCGTCTCAACAGATGCTTGCCCACACAGCCGTTTATGTGCCATCTGCACTAGCTCTGCGCCATTTACAGACATGATATGACTGACCAGCTCGTCTTGCGGCGCTTTATTGCGGTCATAGGCTGACTGTCTGTCGTTGCGCTGAGACTGCACATAATGATTGACTCCGATATGATGGCGCACAAAATGGACACTAACCCAATAAGGAATGGTCATGCGGATGCCAAACCACAGTTCACGAATAGGGCTATGTTCAGATTCCAGTAGTTTGATCTTCCAATCGTCTGCTGGCTGATTGACCATGCGCTTGCCGACTGTATTAAGTGTACAGGTCTTGACCCATGCCCAATCATCTTTAGTGGGATGCTTCAGCAATTCAACCTTGAAATCCTTGACATCGGCCATTAACAACCACCTCTACAGCAATCACAATCGTCATCCTCATCCAACTCAGCAAACACCTCATCCATTACATTGAATACGTTGATATCTACCATGAACAGGTCACTTCCATCAGCCCAATGATTATATGTCACCATGCCGACCTCATAGCAAACCTCAGACAAATCGGTATCTTCATCGTCAACAACGGGTAACCATACCCGCTCACCAATACGAGGAATTACAAACGGGGCATACGGCTCAAGCGTAAATGTGTGCTCCTTATGGCAATCGGTATTACCATCAGTAAAATATCTCAGCAGGTACTTAGTCATTTTTAATCCTCCCAATCATACAATTTACAAAAATATTCAATGCAGTCATCGTGAACGATACGCTGCTTGATGATATACAGGTCTGCTGGGTCGCTAATGTCGGCAGTAATGGGTAACTCAATCATATCGCCAATCATAGGCTCACCCATCAAATCATCGGCATCACATGCGCAGATAAATTGCTCATCGGCAAGCTTACCGATATAAAATCGATATGTGTAATCAATCATCCGCATTTACCTCGTCATAATATTTAGAATACAGCACAACACAACCAGCATCCAATGTGCGCTTGACATCGATGATGCGCTGATTAGATGAGCCACGGAACGGCAGTGAGATGTCTCGCAATTCTTCCACATATGGGCCATCAACTACCACGTCAACCCAGCCAATCAAGCCACGACTCATAGCGCCACCATTCTCTGCTATATCTTCCCATGTATACCCAGTCCATAGCCACACGGTCTTATCCATATCTTTGGCCTTAGCTATTAGATATAGCAGGTCATGCTTGCCATCTGGTGTTTGATCGAGAGGTTCGCCACCAAGGATGCTTAAACCGGCAACATATGGTAAATCGAGATGTGTTAGGATGAGCTTTTCTGTTTTTGGTGTATATAACTCGCCATATTCAAAACTCTGCGCGTTCTTATTAAAACATCCTTTACAATGCCGATTACAACCCGATACAAACAATGATACACGAACACCCTCACCGTTAGCCGTATCGTCTAAGATGATATTGGCATATCTCATGTATTGAACCTCTCGTGTTTAACGCGCATTTCTACCTCTTGCTGCTTACCTTTATTGAACGCCGTCTTATAATCATTGGTAAGATACCCAGTCACACGCCGCAAATGTTTAATATCATGGCTGTTGCACTGAGGGCATACATCGTTGATAACGTCACAATATCCGCAATTCATACATTGGTCATTCGGCACATTGATGGCGAAATATGGGATATCCTTATCCATGGCGTAATTGACAATTTGTTCAAGCGCCTCAAGATTATATTTACAAGCAGCATCCAATTCAACATATGTGATACAGCCAGCATTGCTATATCCGGTCAACTGGCTCTCAATGTCAATTTTCTCAAACGGTGACATTTGCACCCACACAGGAACGTGCATAGAATTGGTGAAAAATTCTTTATCCGACACATTGGGAATTTCGCCGTATTTAGCCTTAAATTTCTGCATAGACGTATAGCACAGATTCTCTGCCTTTGATACCCTCGGTTTCCCGATATTTGGCAAAGGGGACTAGACTATATCTTGGTCTGCACAACTGCTACCATTATGCAGACCCCTCACATTTCGGATTACTCCTACTCTACTCGCTTGTTGGGGCGGTCTTTCTCCGCCTTATGCTTTCGATAGTCGTTAGAGAACAAAAATATTGTTTAGTTGTTAATAAATTGTAAACTTTTTCAATATTTTCATCCTACGGGATTAGCTTGCCTTTCGGTTTAGCATCTCTTACCAGCTTATTACGCTTGCCCGTTTAGTGAGGTTAATTATTCGTAAGCTCGCACTTACGCCACCCACGAAAATCTAGGTGTATAGTAAACGCCGAAATTCAGGTGATACCGTTGCTTAAATTCAGCGCATTTATCTTTGAATAGCTGCTCAATACGCTTGGCCAGCTTCATGCCCTCAGGCTTAGTATGGTCACAGCCGATGAGGATTTGCAAGGTTTCAGCAAGTCCAATCTGCCCAATGACGATGGTGCCGTGCTTCAGCGCAGAGCGGATGCCCTCTTCTGGTACATACCCCGCCATTACGTTGTTCTCATACATAAACTTGGCGCTTTCAGGGGACTGACTACAAATCCAATCAAAGCGCTCAAGCAGCATATCTTTAGCCTCATGGATTTTAGTGTCAAGAAGAGACATGAAACAATCAATAACGTTGGCATCGGGATATGCGGCGTTTGCTGCCTCTTTGGCCTCCATAGCCAGCGTGGGCATGATGATGGTGACAGGGCAGATATTGCCACGACCATCCTTGGTTTGCCCCATGCCGTTGATATCCATGCCATTAGCTGTACGACAACCCATAGTGCTGAAATAAGTCTTGGGGTCATTGATGTCATAACCCGCATTGTTAGACCAATCGACATTGGCATAGTTGGGGTACAGCCGCAAACTGGTGGATTTGAGCGCCAACTGGAACATATCATAGTTGGGGTTGCCAGGGTGCCGGTTTACGCCATTCATGCACTGGAAAATGCCGCAAGGGAAGATACTGGTGCGATGCAGTTTGCCAATACCCTTAATAGACACATCGAGCAATGCCTTGATTACCATGCGACCTTCAGGCAATGTACATGTACCGTAGTTGATAGATGTGAAAGGTAGCTGATTCCCAGACCGGCTCTGGAGCGTATTCAGATTGTGGTACATGCCTTCAACGGCCTGATAACATTCTTTAGTGGTCATTGCCATTGCATACTGTTTCGCATTGGGGTATACTTCATATGATGTGTCATCAATAGGCGTTTCAGATGTATGTTTCTTGTCTTTCATCTCTTTTTCAAAGTAGATGTAATCAATATTATGTTCACACCAAAGAACGCCATCGCAGTAATGTTTATAAAAGCTCTTTCTCACATAAGGAACCATCGTCCAGTCAAGATGAGTGGCACTCACCCCGCCAAACTGCTGTAGGCTCTGAAGCTGAAAAATAACTGCCACAAGTTGAAATGCCGTGTTGATACTCTGAGCGGGTCGCACATCGGTCTGCCGCGTGTTAAATCCATTAGCAAGCAACTTGTCAAATGGAATAGACAGACAGTTATGGCTGCCAACTGCATATGCGTTCAAGTCGTGGATGTAGATTTCGTTGTTCTCATGGTTTGCCTTGGCCATAGGCGACACAAGGTATTCAAGCGCATATCGTTTATTCACAACGTCACTGGCCTCGCCAATGCGCCCACCAAAACTGTGCTCGTCAACGTTGGCGTTCTGATTTTTTACGTCCTTGGCTTGCAACTTCTCGGCAACGGCGTCCATTAGTTCAGCATACTGGCTACGAGCCATCTGATGCAGGTGGCGATACTCGACATATGCCGTGGCTACTTCCTTGTATTTGCTCGCCATAAGCCGCTTGACGACCAAATCCTGGATTTCCTCAACCGGCATATCGGCATTGCGGTGGGCAATATCCACAGCCACCTTATTGGCAAATGTCAGCATCTCATCTGTCAGGTTGTTGGAATACACGCTGTTAAACGCCTTAATGATGGCGTCATAGATTTTATGTGCGTCAAATTCCACTACTCGGCCATCGCGCTTAGCCACATTCAATTTACAGCCACCTCCAATTTATTCCGCAGTTTCTCAAGATGCGCTTTGGCTTCTACTATTCTATCTTCCCACGTCTTTGTATCGGCATAGATAACACAATGCTTACTATTGTTGTCTATGTTAATACATACATCTACCTGTTTAGCCGGATGTAACAGCGCATTTACAGCCAACTGTACATCCATATCAGGCGGATAGCCCATCAATGTCTCGCGTAGCTCCTTAACCGTCATTCCTCAAAATCCTCCAGATTGAAATTATAATCAGTGTCGTCAATCGACATATTACAGGCTATCTTGCGGCAATCACCCCATCTTGCAATACGTGCTGGGTCATTTTCATTCCAATAATCCCATTTAATGCCGTAGTGCCGACACCATCTCTTTGCTATCATCTTGTCTACGGCTGTATGACGACAGGTGTTGATAATCAGCACAAAGTCAAGATCGGAAATACTGTGTAGGAATTTAACTACTGGCGTGGGCTTTCCGCAAAGTGGATATGTACTGTAACATAACGTATGATCGAAGTCAATACTTAGTACAAATTTAGTAGGCGGGCTATGGCTGTAATATTCATCCAAGATTTTCTTAAATCGCTCACGGTTCATTTTCATTTGAATGTCCTCCTTTCTACACATTACATTGTAGTAGAATTATGTGTGGTTGTCAAGCATTTCTTTTAACCAGGTATTACGCTGCATATTCTCTTCAACTCTGGCACCTCGCATAATTGTATCGGCATCGCCCACTATAACCAGCCGTTCACGCGCCCTTGTCACAGCGACGTACAACAGATTCCGCGATAGCATGAACCCATGCATGGGGTCAATCAGCACAATCACGGCTTTTGCGCTGCTACCCTGTGATTTGTGCGTACTCATGGCATAAGCCTGTTTTAGTACGGACAAACTGCCGACATTCTTTATGCCGTCTGTAAATTCGACCCCCACCATGTTGGTCTTTGTTGTATAATCGTATTCAATAGAGCGCAGATAGCCAACATCACCATTAGCAATCATATCATCCTTGCCACCACTGTGGTAATTGTTCTTGCAGTTCAGCACCTTATCACCCAGTTTGATTACGCTGTTCTTACGGACTGGCTCATTAGGATTATACTTGGCACTAATAGCCGCATTGATGGCGTCGGCACCTACTCTTTTGTTAAAAGGGCACAGCACCACTATATCGTCAATGCTATATCCATCGGCAATTAGCTGGTCATATTGCTCTACTACCTGCCCAATAGGGTCGTTTTCGTCCTCTGGAACAAATAAATAATCAGGGAAATCAGCCGTCAAATGGTCGCAAGACCCATGCCGAATATCAGTTGCCATAGTGACTATGCCGCTTGAATTATAACGAAAAATCTTGGTTAATTCAACTCGCGGGATTAGTCCACTGTCTATCATGTTTTGAACTAATGAGCCGCATTGGATGGACGCAAGCTGGGCATTATCGGCGATGAATACCAGTTTTGGCTCATAGCCGATTTTATTCAGTAGCATAGCCAATAGATGAACGGAACAAATTGATGCTTCGTCTATTATGATATAGTCTGGCTGCCAAACATTTAACAAAAACATATGACACGTCATAGCAAAACGACCAGTATACTGCCTTAAAATTTTTGAAGCGATGCCAGTCGGAGCAAGTAACTGATATGATGCGCCCATATCCTCAAGCATCTGCACAATCGCCTTTGTTGTTTGGCTCTTGCCACTACCGGCTGCACCATTCAATATACACGCGTCGCTATTCCTAACTATGCACAATGCTGAAAGCTGTTCATCTGTCAGTTTAATATCACTGCCTGGCGTGGTACGGTACTTCTCAACGTCGTTGGCGATGTCGCTTACCGTTAGCAGTGAGCGCATAACACGTGAAATCAAATGGTCGGCAATCAGCAACTCGTCCTGATACGTCTGCTCAAATGCGATAAGATGGCGGTTTGGTTCATAATGGATAAGCGGGTCATTCTTGACAACATCCACTATATGCGGCATGGCTTCGTGCGCCACTTCATTTACGCCCTGTGCCAATTCTGCGTCTGTCATGCGCGTATTACCTTCCATTTCATTCTTTTGTAAGACAGCATAGGCGGCATACCGGCAGCGGCAATAGGCATTGGGATTAGCATGATGACAGCGCATGATGATGGTGTCGGCGTATATGAAGCTCATGTCACAGATATCGACAAAGACATGATATGGGTTGGCTTGTAGGTCATCTCTGAATTGCTTGAGATTGCCGTCATAGTGCCTATCCAGCTTATTTTTATGCTCCGTCAGCGTAATGCCGTATGGGGTGTAATTGATGGCGAATGGGGCGGCTTGCTTCTTTTTAGATCTTGGCAAATTATCCCCTCCTTGTATTTGATAGCAACATCATATCATACAAAGAGGGGATTGTCAAGCGTTATTTTTCAGTTAGCCGCAAATTTTTATTGCGCTCAAGAAGCTCTTTCAGTTCAGCCCACGGGTACTTACCGCACATGGGGCATTGATAATCCAGCGGCTCCTCCATATCGTAGACACTGGTAGGGATAGTAGCACCGCAATATCGGCAAGTTGCCTCAAGCCGCTTTCCAGCCGCAGCTAGCTGTTTCTGCCGCCTTAGCCAATTACGTCCTCTGCTCATGTCTTTTAGTCTCCTTGTTCAAGATTGGGCAATCGTCAATGCTACCATGCAGCATATATTGGCACATATCAGGCTCTTTTACACCATAGCACATGGGCACATCTGCTGTAATCGGATGATTGGCGTCTTTCCAACCCTTGACTTGGCGACGCCAATAGCAATATGGACACGCAACCTCGTTCATAACTTTGCTCTCCCTTCATATAGTTTCATAGCCTTGTCATACGGCAAATCCATGATATTGCATTTATAGGCATCATAGCCTTGGTTGTTATATGCAATGCTCGTCGAAAAATAAGGGGTCAGCTTACCAGCCAACTTGCGCATCTTAGCGACAAAGAATTGGAAATCATCATCGCCTACTTGCCGATAGTCACTGTCGAAACACAAGACTACATCATTAACACCCAATTCCAACAGCATCTCTATATGCCGCTTACTGATGTTAGAGCCAAAGACGGCAAGGGCATTATGGATATGCCAACTATCTGCTTTGAGCACTGACTTTTCACTCTCAAATAGCAGCACTTGACGGCACTTTTCAATGGCGGCTTTGTTCTGATCATAGCCATATAAGCAGCCGCTTGAGGGGAATTTCAGCACTGTACCGTCAAGTAGTGATATCGGTCTGTACTTACCCTTATCCACATCTTGCCGTCTTGTATATCTGCCCCTCACGCCGACTAGTTGCCCATTTTGCACGACAGGTATGGAAATACATGCTTGCCGCGCATACCAGCCTATGCCGAATTTATCCATGCTATCCCGCGTTATCCCATATTCCAGCCATTCAGTTGGGTATAAATGGTCAAATGCGGAAAGTATAGCTGGGTCATAGGAAGTCAATTCGGCTGGCTCATCATAGTCGGCGTTGGGCAACCAGCGGCGTAGGTCGCGCTGCCAGTTGTCGATATCTTGTCGTATGTTCAGCTCTGTGGCGGTTATGCCCAATGTTGAGCATATATAATCAACGGACTGTGGGAATGTGCAATCTCTGATTTTCTGCACCATACCAAATATGTCAGCATCATACTGGCACACCCAACAATGGAACCGCTGGCTGTCTGTATAGAACCACAGTTTTGGGCGATGATGTTCCCAATCAGCGTGGTGACAACAACTTGGAAATACCATGTATTGGTCATTAGTAGACACAAGCGGTATGCCCATGCTGTCCATTAGGGCAATAATATCATCGTCTGTGATTTGGGCTTTGATTGCGGCAATGTCAATCATCTGTGTTTCAGCCTTTCGCACTGAGCGATTGTTTTAAGCAACACTTTTTGATACCAATACAATTTGCATCCCCACATTTCTTCTGCAAATTTCACTGGGTCATTCTGATACAGGTCAAGCAGCCGCTTGTATTCTTTTTCGTCAATCATTTACTATACACCAACTTCGTCCTTTGCATCTCATATACTTGATTATCGCTATTCGTACACCAGCAATCTGTCCATCTACCTGTATTCAAATCTAGCTTGCCCCATATCTTTAGGTGCTGGATTTGGTTGCCGAACCGAACTTTGAATAAATGTATGCAGCGATTTGGCTTTTCGCCATGATAATTGCCGTTTTCGCACATCATATCACCCACTTCCTTTTCTTGTCGGCGCAATGGCATGATGATACCGCCCACATCCAGTTTATCCTGCATGGCGCGGCTACCAGCTAAACAACCTGCATCCAGTACCTCTTGTGTGTTGACGGCGGCATTGGTCTGACAGAATGTGAGCACGGCCACATTATTCTCTATGGCTGCGTCTTTCAGGTTCGACACGATATCGGCAAGCACTTGGTCAGATCGTGTAGCAACGCCATTCTTTTTGGCAATATCGCTGCTAACTGCCGACTGCTGACTTACATAATCAAAAATGACATAGGCAACATCTTTCAAAGTCGCATATTCCTTGATACACGCCTTGAGCCTATCATTGGTAAATGACGGCATAGTGACGATATAGATATTACTGTCATGCAGAATTTGGATGGCCCTATCTACACGCTCTTCCTCACCTTCTTCGTAGCGTCCATTCAAGATGTGCCAAGTAGGAATGCCGCTGATAGAGCCGACCAGCTTAGGCGTCAATTCATCTTGGTCATTCAGTTCATATTGCAGAAACAAAATGCCCTTGTGTTGATAGCATGGATTGGGCATATAGCATCCTGCTTCATCATCCCATAACTCTGGGCACCCAATGAGTGCGGCGTTATACAGTGCCACGCCTGTTTTACCTGAGCCGCTGACTGCACCAAACATTGTGAGTTGCGACCTCTGCCATCCTCGTGCCGCCGTGTTTAGATAACGGCTAAACCATGATGCACCAAACATCGGCTCTTGCTTAAATCGCTCCTTGATGACCTCAAATCCATCACCAGCCCTTATCTCGCGCATTGTCTTATCTTGATAGAATTGCTTGCGGATATTGATAGCCAATCCGTCATAGTAGTCAAGGACTTCTTGGATGGTGTATTTATCCACATCGCCCTCAAATTTATCAATAGGGAATCTAGCTTTGCTATATTCTGTCAACAAGCTATTTTTTCTTACTGCTTCCCAATAGACAGAAAAGTTATCTACATTGGCCAACTGCTTAACGGCATCAACAAAATCTGCAAGTTGGTTTTCATCAAATAGCCGCTTGACCTCTGCATTATTCTTGCATAGACCATAAATGTCCATAGCTCCAATGGAGCCAGCACCTTTCTTAGCTAATGCAACAATAGCTTGATATAGGCGCAAATGGAATTGATGTTGGAAATCATTCTTATCGAGTGGATATTTATCGTTAATGGCCAAATTTGGCTTGATGAGCATCGCCCCTAAACATAAGCGAGCAGAATTGTGGTCATATGGCAATAGGTATCACCGTCCTATTTGTTGATTTCTTCGAATACAATCTGCTTTGGTAACATCTTATGACATATATATACGCTACTGAATGGCGGGTTAAGGCTTGGCTTTTCGTCGTCATAGTTCTTAAAGTAGGCCACCCTTCGGTTAAAATACATAATCTCAAAGTCGTTGTTCTTAAACATCTCAAACCGTTTTTGGCTCTCAAATAACCCAACTACGCCAACAAGCATGGCAAACGGTATATCAAGCTCAAACAACCTATCAAGCACTTCGCCCTTACAACTGTACGGAGGATTGCTAATGACATAATCCACCGCGCCTTGTGGAGGTGTTGTCTTAAAGAAATCATGCCCACCATCAAGATGTGTGGCGATTACCTTATGTCCGGCGTCTCGCAACATCTTTACAAACAGACTGCACTCTGTATCAAACGGGGCCCAAATTTTACTATGTGACTTGACATATTTCAAGATTGGCTCAATAGCATAAGCTGGTGTGTAGAACTCGTCGTTGCCACTATTGGCCACTTTATCCATTTTTATACAAACACATCCTCCTCTTTATCGTGCCGCACAATTACGGCATCATCATCTGTTGGCATCCATCCAGCCACCTGCTGTTTCATGCGCTGTTGCCAGTTCCAATATGCTCGGCTCACGTCATAATAATACGGCACTAACGCCAGCCCATCGCCATACATCTGTACTTGCTCATGTTCACGCATATAGCGTAGAGTGTAGTGTATGCCCGGTATGGTCATGCCGTCTTTACACATACGCTGCACATTAGCTCCAAACTTGACCCATGCCGTATTTGGCGCATAAGACTGTACATAATCCGTTAGTTGGCGCATTGGGCTGGGCGGTGATTGCTGCACCGGCTTGGGGGCATGAGCTGCTTGCCATGCTTCAGCACAGGTATCAGAGCACACATACCAACCTTTTCGCAATTCAATGGCACCGTCACGCTCAATCTGCTTGCCACATTGACGGCATTTGATTAGTGTGGGCTTAGGCATCTACCCTACCTACACACCGGCAATCAACCACATCACCATTTACCATCTTGTGGTAAAACAGCAGGTCATTAAATTCAACCAGCCGGATACGCACATCACCTGTAACTGGACGGCGGCCTACATCAACATTGATGGTGTGTAGCTGGTCATCAGTGATGACCTTACCATATCGTAGAATGTCGTCAGAATTGGGCTTCTCATCCTGTAGCTTATCGACTACACACATAGGGTATGTGTAAATACTGGTACAGAAATATCTCCCTTCTTCATATCCTTCGACCACCATACCCCACTCGCCATTTTTGCGCCTAATGCCGAGAATGCTATCATCCTTAACAAGCTCAACAAACCAATTCTCATCATCGGCAAGAGCAGCTTTTACAGCTTCATCCCAGTTCTTAATGCGTGCCTTCATGTTTACGACCTCCTATTTATTTGATGTCTATATTATAGCAGATGACGGCATGGTTGTCAAGCCATAATCTCCAATTCAAACAAAATTTTCTTTATTTGCTCATCATCTATATATTCATCAAGTGGCTGACATGACAATATAGATAGCCCATATGGCTGATTGACCACTACATCATCACACACAGTATATCCAGCATTATAGGACAAATTTAACCTATATACACGCTGCTCGTAGCCGCTTGGGGCTGGGATATGAAATTCCCTTGGCCAATCACCGCACACATTGATTAGTCGGTCTTTATCAGCCCATTGCCCATCAACTTCTATGCTAATGCTGTCAGCCATATTAGTACATAGGTCAATATATTGGCCGTTAAAGTAAATGTTGCCATGCCATTCATTGATATTGCCGCTGACAACCAGTCGTGTTGGTTGGCTTGATGGTTGCATGGTATATATCGGCTCTCTGCCATTCTTGGCCACTATACCCTTAATTTTAGGGTATAAATAAGGGATAATGCGGCACATAGCATCATATTGCTGTTTAGCCCATTTTCGGCTGATTGTCTGCTGGATAGTGATAGATTGGTTGTTTACATCAAGCGATAAGCGGATTTTTACATGAGTGGCATAGAAATGAATTGAACACTCATGGAGGCTGCCTATTGCAAGAAATTTATTGACCAATGCTATCACCACCTTGTCTATGTCATTCCTCGCAAATCTCAACAATATGACGGCATAACTTGGCCGGGATTACTGACCGCTCCTTGCTGCCTTTTAATCCCTGTGTGCCTGTGCGACTACCTCTCGGTGCTGGCTCATGGCATTTGTCGCCATTATGGCACATCGGCTTAAATTTCGGATCTGGATGGTTTGTCCAAATATCAGTCGGCTTCATGCGTGTATCACCATACTGGCAATATGTGACTGTATATCTTGGTAATCCCTGCATCCACACCATTTTTCTTATGCCACCACGAGGATTCTCAATGAAATAATATTTTGGATTTAGTTCTCTAATCAGCTCAAGAACGTGCTGGTCAACAGCGTCACAGAATTTGGCATAATCACTAACTGGGTCAAGATTGCCAGTGATAGGATTTTTTCTCCTGTGGTGGCTAATAGCCGCAATGCTAAATGTAGTGCAATCTGGGCTTGCCCAAATAATGTCTGGATGTCCAAACTTGTCAATAATATCTTTTGCCGTTACCGTCATGATGTCGGCATATAGATCAATATTTTCAAAATTTTTGTCCCACTCAACGCTATACACCTCATGCCCAGCAGCTTCAAACGCTTTACCAATAGAACGTGTTCCAGCAAATAATTCAAGAACTTTCATATATCAATCACCTCTTGTGCCAATTATAACAAAGAACCGAGCCTTTGTCAAGCCCGGTTCTTAGATTTTTTATTTGATTAGAGGAAGGGATTCTCGCCGCCAAAGGGGTCGGCCATCTCAGTAGCAGGAGCGCTATCGGCATTGGCAAATGGGTCTACCGTAGGCATAGAGTCGGCAAACGGATTAACAAACGGCTCTGCGGGCTTAGATGCGGCAGATGTTACCTTAGTGGCGTCCAACAGCTTTAGCTCTGGCACCTTGAAGTCGCCTTTCTTGATTGTGTCAACAGAGCGAACAGCGCTAACATATGTGCGCTCACGAACCTGCCCCTTCTGGTTAAGATACTGCTCCAAGCCAACGACAATTCCGACCTGTTTGCCGACCAGCTTCTTTTCGTCAAAATCAAACTTGAAGTTCTTGTTGCTGTTCTCAACAGCATTCGCGAACCCCTTAAACATGGATTCGGCAGTGGATTTATAGCTACGCACAAAAGAACCGGCATTAGGCCACTTCTTGTCTGCGCGGGTATCGCTATCATACTGCTTCTTAAAGAACCCCTTATACTCACCCTCTGCGATGTCAAAAGACACCTTTAGGTACTCCTTTTCTGCTACATCTTGTACATTCAGAATCTTGATAATATAGCCACCAACAGGCAGCTTCTCAAAGCCATTATTTTCCTTGATATTGTCCCAATTGTTAATTGCTCTCATTACGCTTTACCTCGCTTAATAATATTTTTTATTAAAAATCCTTCAAAGCATCAATCACAAGCATGATGTCGTTAGGAATTTCATCTGTGTCGAATGCCCCACGAGGCGTTTTAGCCGTACTGTTGCGAGCGCGAGTCTCAAACACATAGTCACCGTTGTCATTGATGCGAGACAGCAGCACCGTGGTCATCTTACTCTCAAGACAAATCTTGTTAAGTTTGCGTCCATTAGTCAGCATACAGGTGAATCCATCATCGCTTGTCTGCGTATGACCAATGAGAATAACAGTTAGGTCATCACGCATTTTATTGGAATAGTCAACGATATTGTACACGCTCTGAGCCAAATCCATCCACTTGTCGTATGCCTTTTCCTTGGCTCGACGCATCTCGTCAGCTACCATGCACCCATTTAGCGTGTCAACCACCAGATATTTAATCTGCTTCTGCTGGGCATCAATCTGCTGCATGATAGCATAAATTTGGTTGGGGTCATCACATAGAAAATAGTTCTTGTTGGCCTTATTATACTGCTTGCGCCATCCCTTCCAACTCAGACCCTTTCCATCTGCATCGATATAAAAGGTCTGCTTTGGGTCAAGTTTTTCAAGGCTGGTTGTTTTGCCAGAACCACTTGGACCGATAACCATAAGTGCCCTACTCATCTTATATCATTCCTTTCTGCCTTTATTCGGCATTGCTGATTGTATCATAATGTCAACAAGACTCTCATAGGGGTTGAAAATTTGTTTCTGCTTGCCGCATTTACGACATACAAGCTGAACATAACAACCTCCCGTTGTCGCTCCACCAGTTGTTGCCTTCCAATCATGAACACAATCATAGTTACTTGCATCCGGCTTACAATCACACCATCCAATAAACGGCGCATTTACCTTGCCGCATCTCGGACAAATCCGTCCTTCTTTCATTTGTCAGCCTCCTTTCCGCATATAAGCGCCACATTCGGGGCATCTTGGCGTTAAAAACTCCACAATGTCATATCTGTCATGTTCATAAGCAACGGCCGGTTGCTCGCAAGCAGAACAGTAATGTTGATTATATCGATATGGGATGCGCGGATAATTTGGCATTTTATCTCCGGGAATCCATTTGGCTTCAACCACATCTTCGATATTAGATACAGTAGGCTGCGCGTCAATCATAGCCTCAAACCACACAAAATCAGATTCATTTTGAATTTCAGCATCTGTATCTGTCCAGTTCGTCGGCCAATTTTCGTCAAGCCAATCAAGAATGGCATCAGCATCAATCAGCCGCATGTCTTATCCCACCTTTCCGACATAGCGTTCACCATATTTGCAAAAGAACTCTGGGTCGTCTGGCGTTTTCATTTGAAGTGCCCAACACCACATATTTCTATACGATTTGCAATCCTTGCACTTGACCACTTTAACAGCATCAACAGTTGGAGCATGAGCGATTGTTGCACCGCTTACAAAGTCGCCTTCAACATTGTTAATAACGCCATGAACTTTACGGGTTTGGAGATAAGCCTCGTCAATCAGCCTCATCGTTGTCACCTCTGTTCTCAATGTCCATCCTCGCGCCGCAGTTGGGGCAGTAGTTTGACAGAACAAAATTATCGTTGCAATCGTAAACAGTTTCCTCTTTGCAGACAGAGCAGATATATCCGCCAATCGGGTCGCGTCCTGCAACTGCTGGGTCCCATCCGGTCATTTGGCTTTCATAAACAGGCATCCACCGCCCATGCACCACCGGAGCAACATCGGCGACTTTCATTTTGCGGATGTTCGATACAAACCTATAATATGGGATGCCTTTGTCCGTGCATCCATAAGGACGAACCGACTCGATCGCCTGTTCTTTAGTAATGTATTCATCCATTTTCAACCCTCCTGTTCCATGCTTCGATTGCTTTTACTCCCAAAGCTTTGTCCGTCGTAGCCCAGTTGGGGAACTGGGTGCAGCGTGTCAACAGGTCATCCATAACGCGACCACCAACAGCGCCACCACGCGCGTGGCAGGTATTGCATCGGACAGAGTAAGTGTGCATTTCTACGCGCATATCAAGACCATTCCACCCGACAAGCCGAGACTTTCGATCTATCTTGAGTTTTGTTCCGCCGCAAAACGGGCACGGCTTTAGGTTAGCCATTACTCCACCTCCTGCTTTTCAAACAGGTCATACTCACTTGGGTCTGCCTTGTTAGCCCATTCAACCCATTTGGTAACTTTTTCTTTCAGTTCGTCATCGAGCAGAAACGGTTCTCTTGTCAAAATAAGCTGTTGGTTCTTCTTCATGATATTCGCGTTGTCTACAATCTCCTCATAGTCCACCGGGAACTGAAGCATCTTAGAGTACACGCGATCTCCGCGACTTGAGATGCGGCGTGTAAATGTGGCTTCACGGAATTGAAATCGCTCCGTCAAATGCGGATTCATTTCGAGATTGACAACATTGATGTAGCCAATTTTCATTGCCATATCACTCTACCTCCTGCATCCAGAACTCGCGGCGACAATCTATGCACCGTTCTTCTGGGTCCTTGCACTCCCCGTCACTATCTCTGTAAGTAGCAGAAACACACATCGGACAAAGCTGCACTACCCCAAAAGCATCAAGAATTGTCTCCGGGTACTGCTCCAGAAACACGCTTTGCCGTGTCTTACGAGGGTGTTTCTTCGACCACTGCTCAACGGCAGCGACAAGTTTCTCGCACTCTTCATCAGACATGCTGACACTGAGGCCACATCTACCTCTTTCAAGTTGGCAGCCCTTGCAATGCTCGTGTAGTTTGCACATTCTATTGCGTTCTTTCAAAAATTTCACAGCATCCATAATATCAGCCTCCTTAAATTGATGGCTCAATTATATCACGACTATCGGCATTTGTCAATGGGCATTCTGAAGATTTTTCAAAAATACAATCCTCACATCTACCCGTGTTGTATTGGCAACTGCGGCAGTTCTTGGGCACATCATATCCCATATCACTATACCAATCATTTTCTCTGTCCATCGCTATTGGGCAATACCCATTAACGCGCTCACAAGCGCAGAAACAATCATGTCTATTTCTTTTCACAAACCCTATCCAATGCGCTCTCAAACGCCCCAATGCCGCTAAAGTAGCTGCCTACCTTCAAATCATCGAACAGATACGGCATAGCATCATACAGATTGCCCATGATTTGCTCAAGCACACCAACTACGATGCTGTTACCTGCCTGCTTGTAGAGTTGCGTATCGGACAAGTTAGCACTCTTTGCCTTATCAAACTGCTCGTCGGTAAAATTCATCAAACGCCATGTCTCCCTTGGCGTTAATCTACGGATTCTATATTGCTTATTGCTATCAACATTCACTTGCATCAATCCTCCTGCATTGTCTTGTGTAGTAATGGTAGGGCTTATGTTGCCCCCCCCCTATTACTCTTCCGCGTCTGGTTTTGGATGATGGATAGGCAAGATTTGCACCCCCGCCATTATCCATTGCAATAGACCCATCAGCCGTTGCTTGTTTTATCCAAATCTTCGTCATACAACTCCTCAATCATCACCTTATGCGGGTCTTTATATGTTGTTGCCTTCAATGTGCAACACCCCCCCCAGTAGCATATACTTCTTGATTTCGATGAATCTTGCCGCTATCAGGAATCAATCTGCCCAGAACAATCATGTCGTTCATTGTTGCCCTCCACTATAATATAGGGTATTCTGCCCCCCCTGCGCCGTATTCAATGTTGAGCCCACATCTTCAATATCATATACACGACCAGCTTGCGGATTACTAAAGGACTCCGTACCATTCCTTATGTTTCCGATTTGCATTCAATCACCTCAAGCACTCTTGCAACACATCTGGTGCGAACCGCATAGGCAATGCCCCCCCATGACCTCAAGATGGGTTTGCCGCTTTTGCCCTTTTGCGTTGTATGCTCTATCAATGGGTTGTTCTTCAACTGCTACCACTTCAATTGTCTCGTTCAATTTCAACCACTCCTGTTGTTTCCATATTCCCAAACCCTTTATAGTATCTTGCACAACAAGCCGATGCTATATCTATTGGTTTTGATGTGCCTCGATCTCCATAACTGCAATAGCATCCCAGTTGTGCCGGTCGCCTATCGGACTTTTGCCCCGTGCGGACGGTGTTGCTAATTGCTTTGTCCAAACGACCACTATCAACAAGCTCAGAAATCAACTTTTCAGCGGCAGGTGTATCGACATAAAATTTCTCATCCACCTTCGGCTCAAGCACATCCTTCAGACGAATACCATTATCAAACGGCTCGGGCCATACAAACTTTCCATTGTCAAGTTCCTTCTGTACGATGATGACATACACGCGCTCACGATTCTGAGGGGACGCCGTAATTCTTTGCGTTCAGCACCTTCCAATATACATTGTAGCCATATTCTTCAAGCTCCCTAACAAACAGGTCGAAGGTGGCTCGATGCTTCTTACCAGTGATATTCTTCACATTTTCATAAATGCCCCATTTGGGCTTGTTGGCTCGAATAATACGCAGCCATTCTACAAGCAGAGATGAGCGCGTCTTGTCAAGCTGATTACTACCACACTCGGGACAGATATGCCGCTTAGACCAATGTACTGTGATGGGGTTGTACTCATGTCCACACTCACGGCATTTCCACATGGAGCCAGCGCCTTTACCAGCAACACTAAAATCCTGGCAAGGCGAACCCCCAAAGATGCAGTTAAATTCTGGTAGTCCATTTTCGTCAACCTTAGTAATATCACCAAGATTTTTTGCTGGGTACACATCGTGTACCGCACAATACGACTTTGCGGCATATTTGTCAATTTCACAAAAATTGACAAGTTCATACGGTCTACTCATTGTCATCGTCCTCCATTATTTCCAAAATCATGTTATCCTTTGCTACACTTGTTAGCGTATTTACGACCAACCCGCAGGGTTCAAGGCGTTGCACTGTTGGAAGTCCAGAAATCCGGGACGATGGATTATCAATCGGTCTGCCACGCATTGCCACACAAATATATTGCTTATTCATCTGCGACCTCCAACAATAAATTGTCCTTCAAAACGGTGCTTAACGTATTTGCGATGCCATCATTGCGCAATGCTGCTTGTTTCATGTTTGCCCTACGCTCCTTAATTAACTTATGTTCATAAGATTTGCGAATTTTCTTAGCATATTCATTGCGTTCAAATTTAATACAATATATCATTGCTCCATCACCTTGAATGCCTTAATCTGCGTCTCTGTCTCGCCAGTCTTAACAAATTTATCATCAACCTTGCACCATTTCGGTTTATCCTCAAGCACAACTTTGATGACATCACCAGCTTTACATTGGTGCTTAGCCGCCCATTGCTTATTAAGACGATATGTGCGCTCTGCACCATAAGCGAGATTGTATAAGCGCATCCACACAGCTCCATATCCGCTTGTCTTAATGTCCATCACCAGCCAATTATTGACATCCTGCTTAGGGTCGTTGCCGTCTACATAACCCAACATTTCGGCTTGCCATCTTAACATATCCACAATGGTTGTCTTGGGCATCTTGGTTTGCCGCAGTATAGCAAGGATGATGCCGCGATTATCCAGTTGGCTTGCCGTCTTATCCGTCATCTTGCCAGCATACGGCTCAAGCATGGCTGTATTATAACCCATCTCAGCCCATTTGTCAAGCTTGATCGTTTTGGATTTGTAGAAAAGATTGAATACCCGCACACCCTCAAGCAGCGCCTTGGCTGGGCCAAATTCGGCAAAATACCCAATTTTGATGAGAATATCAAGCTGGCGACTATCCGGCTTGTTGGTCATCGACTGCATGGCAAATAGGAAATCAATAAAATTACCGAACTGCTGGTTGCGCATAGCGTACAGTTCCTCTGCTACTGCTGCTGACATATACTTGATTGAGCCAAGACCCTGATAGATGACATTGTTGTCTTTATCAAAGAAATATTCTGCTCGTGAATGACGGAATAATGAAGACTTAAGCACAATGCCAAGTTGCTTAATCAACGCCGTACCATTGTTTAGATCGTCGTCATTATTCGCATTATTAAGCAATGCCGTGCAGAACTCAATAGGATAGTAATATCTCAGGTAGGCACATAGATAGCCAATCATTGAATAGCCTGTACTGTGATTATAGCCGAACATATAATTACTGCTGTCTTCAATGATTTGCAGGAATGTCTTAGCTTCTTGTTCTGCTATATCACGGGGTTTAGTAGATTTGTTACAATATCCCTCAAGAATCTGAGGCAATGCCTTTTGTAATCTATCAATTTGCTTGCGGCCAATGGCTCGGCGCACATTATCAGCATCAGACCCGCTTAGGCCACATATATCCTGCAAGAACTTGATAACATCCTCTTGAAACACCAGATAGCCATAGTTGCCAGCCAGTAACTCATCAATCTGCTCAGATGGGTTGTGATTAATTTCTTTGTTGAACAGCCGTTCCCGATAACTTTCACCAGATGGCCGCAATGCAGCATTTGTTAGCGACATATCATTGATGGCGTGTGGGGACATATTCTTTAAGCACTCGAATGCGTATGACGACTCGAATTGGAATATGCCAACAGGCGATTTTACCATATCCTCCCATACAGCATCGTCGTTCCAATTAACCTCATGAGATTTAGGATATGGTATACCAGCCAATTTACAAGTATCACGGATGATTTGCACATTGCGCAGACCAAGGATGTCGTACTTAACAAGCCCAGTCTCATGTACTTCTTCCATATTGATATACATTACTTGCTTGCCATCATTGGAAATAAAGCAGCCATAGTTATCAATAAGGTTGATTGGGCTTGCAACAATACCAGCAGGGTGCATAGATTGTGATACGACCGTGCCGTTCAATCCATCGAAATAATAGAACAAATCCGGGTAGTCTTTTCTTGCTCGCTCTGGGTTAGCAGCAAATTCTTGCTTGATTTGCTTAACTTTATCCAGAGTATAGATAGAGTTTTTGTCACGATATGCCAGCGCACGGCCAATCTCATCAATACAACCCTTATCATTAACTGTGCCGCTTGCAAGGATATATGCCGTCTTTTCTGTGCCAAATCGATTGATAATATAGTCGTATACCAAGCATCGCTGATCTGGGCTAATGTCCACATCAATATCACCCACCTCAGTACGGTGCTCATTGGCAAAGCGGGCAAACATGGTATGCCAAGTAAATGGATTGACATCAATAATATCGCTGATATATGCTACCATAGAGCCGCCAACAGAACCACGACAGAATCCAACAGGGATGCCATTATCCCAGCACCAAGAAATCATCTCAGACATAAACAGCATAAAGCCGGTCATGCCGATTTTCTTGAGCACTCGCATTTCTTCTTTAATGCGGTCGACACATGCCTGTCTGTCAGCAGTATTGATTACGCCACGCCGTTCTTTATCCAACAGTTTATCGCCAAGCACCTTCCACAGTGTTGCTTCGTCTTGTTCGCCATATAGGATTGGGTATTTGAGTGATGTATCAAGTTCAAATGGCTCAACACTGTCTGCCATGACATTGGTATTATTGATGGCGTCAAAATATGTCTGCTCGTCAAGTATGCCCTGTTTGGCAAACATATCAACCAGTTCATCGTAGCTTTTATATGTTAGGTCAAATTTGTCCTCATTAGCGAACTCAATCTTCTTAGCAAGCTGTAAGACGGTGCGACATTCAGCCTTATATTGGTTAAGGCTATGTGTATCTGTACCGGCAATCAGCGGTTTTCCATATTTTGTAGCTGCCTGAACAAGCCAGGCATTATATTCTTTCTGCTCGTCACTATTGATATGCGGCTGAATCTCATAATAATCATATGCCACTAACAATCGCTCATCAATATCAATATCGCCTTTGCGCATTTTGTTAAGTGGTGATGCCAAACAGGCAGAAATTTTAATGACGTTGTCACTGATAGCTAAGAACTCATCAAATGTTAGCCGTGGCTTGTAATAAAAATGGTCTGGCTGACTGGCCAATGAGCATAGACGATTGATTTCCATTACACCGTCATAATTCTTAGCAATAAGGATGGTATGGTAGTTATCACGCACTTTGTGCTTGCCGTTTTCAAGAAACTCACTAAGCTCATTTTGTGCGTCTTTTTCATCCACACCAAGATGTTCTTCATACCATTCGTCTGGTACATCTGGATATTCGTAAAGCGACTTGGTAAGGTAACACTCGACGCCATGCAAATACTTAATGCCTTGCTCATCACAATACATCTTTTTCTCTACCCAAGAATAGATATTGCTAACCATGCTCAGTAAAGCAAATCGCTGTCTGTCCAAATTCTTTAGCCTTGTCTACATACAGTTTGTAATTCGTACAGCTATCAAGCAGAGACTGCTCTGTATGCAGATGATAGACGCAATAGTTATTGAGCATAGCATCACCTCCTCTCATAAAAAAAACAAATCCTCCTCTTGTTTTGATAGTGATATTGTACCGTACAAGAGGAGAATTGTCAAGTTATTTATTTAGTTATTTTTCTTTGTATTTTGTCCTATATTCATCTCGCTTGGCTTCGTCACCGTCATTCCACCATTTTACATTGATGAAATCAAGGACTTTGGCCATACCAAGCCCTTTATCAGGAACCCATTTGCCAGAGTCATCATATTTGCCTCCACGCATACAATAATCATATAACTTAGGCTCAAGAACGGCTAATGTTTGAAATTTGTTAGGCTCTTTTTCAAGATGGCAACCAAAGCCACAGAAAATACACCCGGTACGTTTTTGTTTAGTGGTTGTGTATACACCGCTTTCGCATACAATATCACCATAAACCTCTTTGGCATAGGGGATATTATATTTATATAAACACTCAAGAACATCAGACTTTTTCCAGAAAGAGATTGGTGAAGAAATTGGTCTATCACCAGAAAAAGCATTGCAGCCACTTCTAATCCAAGCTGTTTTCCTTGTTGTTGATTCTTCTGCCATTGTTCCTATAAATGGGTGCTTTCCGCTCTGCTTTTCATAATGCTTTGCTACGGACTTTTTCATAACATAACAACATTGATTGCCAACGGGAATATCATTACCAACTAAATACTCCCATTTAACATTGCTGCTATAATAAGAATTTGGCGTTCCATCGGTTCTTAAACCTTTCATTTTATTGATGCCGTAGAGACTACCACGATTTGCAGAATAAATAGCATAAGCCGTTTCCTTAGAAATCAACGGATAACCATATTTCTTAATCACTTCTATGAAACTCATTTTAGGCTTCAAAGCAATAACATTCGGCTTACTTAACACAAACTTTCTTAACTCAGGATATTCCAACCCTGTATCACAGTACACATCAACAACATTTGGATAGATGCGATGCACAAGATGGCTCAGCGCCGTACTATCAACGCCGCCGCTATTGCTGATATACACTTGTCCATTCCAATGCTCGTACCACTCGATAATCCGAGCTGTGCTTATCTGGATTTTTTCTTCAAGCGTCTTAGCTTGTAATGCCCGCAAATCCTCTGCTGTATGACTCATACTATAAATCGCTCCTTATATTTCTTAATCACGTATACCAAATCATCGATGTCGTCCTTGGTCGTTTCGTGGCCGAACGACACTCTAATGACCTCTGCCGCTCCTTCATTGCTCAGACCATAAGCATTAAGCAAGTGAAAATCACCAGCCGCATTACAGGCACTACCACCAACTCCAACATAAATGCCCTTACTTGCGGCATACTGCTGGAGGGCATCAGCATTTAGCCCATTCAGCCGAACAGCATTGATGGCGCAAGTAGACGGCTTCGTATCGGCAATGACGCTAAAATCAATGTCCGCTATCTTCAACCCACAGTACAGATAATCAAACAACCGCAGATACCAATTATTCATATCATTAAGCCGCTTGCTATCACACGCCCATTCAACGGCATCAGCCAATGCAAGTACATGATCAACACTGATAGACCCATGCTTCAAACTCCACTGGTTGCGCACATCACTACCGCCACCCAGCCAATTAAACAACCGGTCATCAATCCACATAAAGGCAATATCAGGACAGCCATATTTATGCCCACTTGTAACGACTGCGTTTGCATATTGGCATACCTTGGCCGCCTTGAGACCGATATGGTGGATAGCGGCGGTACAGTCACAGATAAGGAACGGCACATCATCATATTGCAACAGCTGCTCATGTACAGCCTTAATGTCGTGAATTTCGCCTGTTAATTGGTTTACGAGCTGATGACAATATAAGTCGACACAATCCAACTGATCAGGCATTGCCATACTCCCATATACAGCTGCATCATGCTCGTAAGGACTATGAGCAAACCACCTGCCTACATCTTTAGCAAGTGTCACATTATGCAGCCATTCCAGCGCATCGGTAGCACATCTAAAATACAGCACATGACCGTCATTGGGCCCAATAGCCGACTTAATGCGCTCCTCACAATTCATCAGTACCTTACGCTCCTCATAGGCATACGCAGCATTAGGATTGCGCCATTGCTTGCTTGTGTCAACGGGGAAGCGTACAACAGGGCTTGTTGCCGCCCAATCAAGATAAACGCCGTTCATTCGTTGTCCTCCTTATGATTGACGGGCATTAACACGCCATCGCCATTATCTGCCTTGAAGTAAATTACGCTTTTTCTTGTAGTTGCCCATGCCTTTGCATCCGGCAAACACTCCATAATGTTAATCAACAATTCAGGATTGACCCACAGACCAATTTCGGCATCAATCTTCATTGGTTTGGACTTGGTGCTACCCTTACGGAGACCCGCCACCCTGTTCGTCTTAGCATACACCTTGACCTCTGCCAAACGGGGCAAATCCAACTCCTTGGCATTATCTGGCATACGACAGACTTGGCCCATATCAAACGGCGTACATTTGCTGGTGTCTACTTCTTCAAGCGGCACAGGCTCATTAAATCTGACTCCGACATAGCCGTCACATACACACCAATGCTCAGTGCCGTTCTTGTCAATGTTGACGAATACACCAGAGATGGCATCTCGCTTTGTTGTTTTAGCAGACTTTACAATCCGCTTTGCCGCAGACACGATTGTTTTACCCGACTTGCCAGCCGCTTTCTGTTCGCTTGCGTACATATCCTCCCGCAACTCAAGCATAACCTGTCCCATTTCGGTAACACAGCCCATCTTGCCCACTTCTTCCATCTCTTTGCGCCAGTTGCCAATCAGCACATACAGTTCATCTGCTTTCATTCGTTATTCTCCTCCATACATACCTCTGCCATTTCGCACCACTTGATAATGAACTGGTCAAGCCCATCAGACCAATTCTCTACAAGGCGCAAGCCAACAGATATAAGCTCAAAGCATGGCTCTTTGTTGTTCCATTTCAACCATGCCACAACAAAGCAAGCACCATGCTTATACCACTTGACCAACTCAAATCGGTTGGAGTCAATCACGCCATCAAGCGACTTGACTGGTCTAATCTCAAAATCCTTAAATTGCATTACCATACCTCCTGTTTATTCCAGTATTCCAGTTTATATTCACGCCGCTTGGTCTTACCCTCATACTGGTTATATTCATCTTCCCATCTCCGCATGACCACATGAATGGGTTGTGGGTCATTTGCCACTTGCTGACATATCTGCATGAACTGAGCCGCAAGCATCTGATCTGGCATGGTTATCTGCTGACTCTGTACGAGCTGATTACCAATATAGATATCAAGTTGACAGTCAAGCATATTGCCGATATTGAAAAACATAACAACCTCCTGTCTGTTGATATAGTGATTATACCATGTAAACAAGAGGTTGTCAAGAGGAAAGTTATTGAATTTTACAATTCATCAGCCCACTGGCTAATCCATCCGCGATGATTAGTATGCAGTTCGCACACGGCGCATCTTTCTTTGTCTTTGAAATGTTCAATGTAAGTGCCAAAGCCGCTCGTAGATGGGTTGTCAAGGTCGCATTGCAAGTCGTGACCCATGACGATTACCTTGCTATGGTCGCCAATACGGGTCAGCGTCTTTTTTAGCTGCTCTGTCGTATAGTTCTGCGCCTCGTCAATGATAATAACAGCATTGTTTAGATTCGTGCCACGAAGAAACGTGTCGGTGATACAGGTGATGTACCCTGTGCCATTCTTTTGATTAACAAGCGACTCGTCGTTAATTGCGGTGTTAGGATTGACGCCACATTCAACAAGTGCCTGATAGAACGCCTCAAAGTAAACGCTCGATTTCTCTGTTAATGTACCTGGCAACCAGCCCTGCTTGCGTTCGCCATACGGCGACATAATATAAACAATGCTATCATATAGTCCATACTGCACGAGTAAATTAGCCACTCCTGTTGCCACTGTCGTCTTGCCAACACCTGCCTTAGCATTAACGAATACAATGTCTATGTCTTTATTCCACACGGTGTCTCTAAATACTCGCTGTTCATCGTCAAGTTGAATACCATAGAAAGGATTGCCCTCAAGTGTGGGTGGTGCAGCCTTTATCATCTCGCTTGTAGTGACTGTCATTACCGTCCTTTTCTTAGCTGCTATGCCTCATCATCCTCCGTTTCATCAATCATATATGGCGCTGTAATGGCAATATAGTTACCGCATAGCCGTTTTGCTATTTTATTGCGGTATACCACATCCATCACCGTCTGCCATGCCGAATTTGTCTTACATTTTGTAGCACATACATGCCGATGCTCACACGTCTTACAGGCGATTTCATTCGTCATCATAATATTGATCTTCATCGCCGCCTTGGTAATCAAAGCCGATAGCAGCTGTTGGATTCTTCTCAGCAGGTCTAATAACCTCACACGCCGCCTCATGCTCGCACTGATGCTCCTCCAAATCCATCTGCATGCGACCAATACGGCAGTTAATGGCCGACTGGATAAGATTACCAACAGTCTCAAGCAAAGGCAAAGCGATGGAATATACCACAGCTCCACCTATAAATAAATATACAGGTTTGAGTGAATTTTTATTCATTATCTGCCTCCTTTGCCAGGTTACGAGCAGCGCCCTCATCGACCTTCTGCTTGATATAGCGCTGGATTTTCTTGGCACTGGTCATATACTTGGTTGCCTTGTAAATGTGCAGCATGGCGGCATCATATCCTGCCTTCATTCCGATAATGAATTGCTCCTTCAGTTTAGGCTCGATTGCCGACTTGATTTTCTCTTGCAGTTCAACATGTTCCTTATCAGCCATCTGCGTTCTCCTTTCGTGTGTACGCGCTCATCAGGGGGCCATCAGGCTCACATACGCAACACGGCTTGCCATCACATGAACTGGGCGGATTATAGATGCAACTATCACACTTATATTCTTCCATTACATATCCTCCTCTGCCATATCACACATGGAGCAATATGCCTCCACATATGGCTCATAGTCTCGCGTCTCAGGATGCCATTCCTTGCCGTGGCGATATTCAAGTTGAGCGCCACAATTATGGCATCTGCCCATTTCCTCAAGGCGGTCATAGGCGGCATGGCTCATTGCCAGCGCGTCAGCCGTTCCCATGCCACACAGCTTGACCATATACGCCGCTTCAGTAGTAGGATCATCCTCATACAACTGGTGGATAGCATCAACAATATCAGATGCGGTTACGTCAATATTCACAGCGTCCTCCTTAAATTTTCTTCAAACCATCCATGGCGAACAGAAAACATCTATTATCTCCCATTCGCACATATGCAATATTGTCACCGTTATCATGTGGGGCAATAGCAACAACAAAACCGTACTTACCATCTATATTATCTCTACTCCCATTAGCAAAGCAAGCCACATCTTTCTTGTTGTCTACATTCTTGACCACCCATTCAACATAATTAGGGAATTTCAAGGTGCTATCTACAACCTCAACCTTGTCGCCAACTTTGATTTTATCGGTATCTTTTTTCTTTTCCTGAATACGGCAAAGGCAGGTATTGATGCCATCGACCACGTTCCAGTTATCCGTCTTGTTGCAAGTGGCTCGCACTTTGATGCAGTCATCTAGTTTCTCCATCTTTATTTTGCGTCCTTTGATTGTCAGCTTGTACTCGCCCTCCAACTCAGCCGGTGCAAACGGCTTAGTCCGCGTTCCCTCAAATGTAAACATCTTGTGCTCCTCCTTGATTAAAAATTCACAACAGCCATGCTGGCTTTTGCTCTTTGTTCGGTGCGCTTGATATACCTAGATGTCACCGTGATGTCGGAATGCCCCATCATATCCTTAATGACTTCAACCGGCACACCCGCTTCGCTTTTGATTGTAGCAAACGCTGCTCTCATATAGTGATTGCTGATGTCATTCCAGTTTTCAATACCAGCCCGCTTCGCCGTCCGCTTGAGCATATCGCTCGTGCATTGATGCCCAATGGGATTTCCGAGATTGCTCGTAAACAGCCGGTCACAGCCATCCACACGGCATAGCAGGTACTCATCAATCATCTTAATCGTCTCAGGAGCAAACTGGATGACACGCTGCTTGTCGCCCTTACCAGTGATGACGATGGCATCATCCATACGGCTTTTGTACTGCTCAAGCGTGATACTCTCAAGTTCGCTGATACGCATACCAGTAGTAGCCAACGTCATGATAATAGCCTTATTGCGACGATTACCAGCGACATCAAGCATCGCTCGGATTTCATGTCCATCGGGTACGATCTTGATTTTATTTTTGATATTAACACCTGTCAGGTTTTTAGCCGGGTCTTTTACGATGACATCTCTATCGGCAAGATATTTGAAAAAGCAACGAACAGCGCTAATTTTTCTCGCCGATGACGCACTGGACAGATTGCTCATTCCGACCTTCCAACCCTCAAGGTCGAAGATTGTCACGGCATCAATAGGCTTGCTAATGATATTCAAGCACTGCTCAATGTCGGCAACATACGCATTGATAGTGTTCTCACTGCGCTTATTACCACGCAGATAGTTGACATAATGCTTCAAATATTCATTCATTTCAGTTGTCTCCTTGCTTTTGTTGATGCTATTATAGCACCTAACGGCATGTTTGTCAAGCATTAAATTGCACGAAACGGCAATTTTATATACGACAACAGCCCCATGCCGTTTAAGCATAGGGCTATCATCGAACAAAATAGGAGGTATAAAATGAAAACTTGCCCGTTACTTGCGTGAAGGGCTGATGGTGGCTCATCAAGGAGTCGAACCTTGGTCACGCTCCAATCGAGAGCTATCCGGGGTATAAATCCGGCATCCTACCATTAGACGAATGAGCCATATACAACGGGCGGTTATTTACAAGGGCGCCCAGCCTTATCATTGAAAGGAAAGAGGAGAACCATATTGGTGAAAATCTTGTTTAATCAAGCTCAACCTACTCGCCTTGGCCTTCGACCTCGACCCTCCAGTACATCGCACCCACTATTTCCTCGGTTTTGCTTGATATTGTTTGCAGAGATTTGGCTTTCGGTCACTCTGCTGTAGCGAACTATAGCCTTGGTATCGCCTCATTGCCAAGCTTTATCCCACTTTAGGCTTGGCCGTCTGACCTCGTTCATTATGGCATTGGGTATGCCACATGATCAACATAGAGCTTGAGCACTGACAACACCCTAATCAGCGGATGCGCTCTTAGCAACAAGCATAAACCCATGTAATTATTGAACCCCAATGGGCGGTCATGGCGACGGCCTACCAGAATCGAACTGGCGACGTTGATACAGTCAACCTGAACCCTCTGCCGTCATATTGCAGCACTATTCACTGCGGTCAATGGCTATTTACCCATCGTCACTAATAAGCAATAATCACTAGCAGATGTAGTGATTGGTCGGAGAGACAGGATTCAAACCTGCAACCTCAGCACCCCAAATGCTGCCGTCTACCTATTGGCTTACTCCCCGATGGGCGGATTAAGGATTACCCGCAACCACACGTTCCGCCTCTCTTGTCCTGTCGTTTTCGCAATCCATGTTTTATACTAACCACTGTACACATGGCTTTTTTACTTTGTGGACTTATAGCTACTTGACACTGGGGCTGGCAGTCATTTACTCTCTCTGCCCCTACTGGTAGCTGGATAATTTATACTCTCACCAGCCATTCGAGTTATGTCCTTATAATGCTTTCCTCTTGCGCCTACATCTGCACCGCAAGCCTAATGCGGACGATAGCTAATCGCCTCTGTATTCTTGTTATTCTCTTATCTACCTACTGCGAGAACCCCAATTAGGGCGCATTATAGATTACCCGGTTATCTGACAATCAGTCGGACATGGAGATGTTGTCAGGTTTTGCACCTTGCGCCAGACGAGTCGAGCGCCGTGGCTTAAGGACTCGAACCTCGCTGCAGTAGTAATCACGGCATCTTTCTTGTTATTTTAGAAGCCTTCAAAAAATCCGCCAAACCCAACTGGCTTCTGGTATGTATAGTAAGCGCCACCGGGAATGATGGCCTACTCCTTAATCTTGATCGTTGTTTGCCTACATAACCTATTCGGCTCAAGAAGGGGTATTTCCCTACTTACTATACACTGGTATGAGAGGCTTTTACTTTCTGCGAATTTGAACGCAGTCGGTACTTTCAGTTATCTACAAACTTAATCGCAGTCTTATTCGTCCGTTAATTATAACCTCTCACTGGCGGCGCAGATGTGGCTCGAACACATGAATGGTGGAATCAAAATCCACTGCCTTACCGCTTGGCTACTGCGCTATATTTAGAAATTGCTCGTCTTTCCGAGCCGCCAGACGATTGATTACTGGATCAACGTCAAACCCTTGACTGCACCATCGCTATAAGCGGGGGCGTCTAAGTCGGGCAAACAACTTCATTGAGCTATCCGCTACTTACCCTTCGCATTAACCTCAAACTACAACGTCGCAATATGCTTGCCCAACACATATTGCTTCATCGTTACAAACACACGGATTTCTGAGTTTTCTCACAAATAAGCTTTCTCACAAAGGAGTTTTATCACAAAGGTCTGACGGTTTGAGCTTGCTGCGATTCGTATAGGCTTGCCAGTCCTGTTGATGGCCTCGGTTCTTCCATGTTCCCCCGTTTAACCATGCCCGCATCATGGCACCACCACCTCTTGACTACGATTGGATTATATCACATCTATCAGTCATTGTCAATACTTTTTTGAAAAATTTTAAGGTCGATACCAGCCGATGTACACACCATCCTTAAAAATAAACCGCCGACCAAACAAGCACAGATACTTAGTGTCGGAATCCTCACAGCTTGTCATCAACAGATTCATACCGTTGCTCCTTTTTCATCACATTAAGTTAATTAAGGCATCGTGCCAAAATCTAGCATTATTAAGATTGTCGCGCTGAAACTCAATGCCGCTCATAGCTTCACATATTGCCTTAGTAACGGCAAGGTATGGGCTGCCAACTTCAACAACGACAGGTAGTTGGATTCTAACACTATGCGCTAATCCAGCATCGCCAACAACCACATGCCAAATCTTATCCTCACGGCGCACCACATTGGATGTTATGCCATTGGGCAACTTAGCCTTAAATACATCATAAATATTAGCCATATCAAAAATATTTACTCGCAGGCTCAAAGTCAGCATCCTTAGCATTGACATACACAACATCGCCGACACTGCCAGCATTGATCGGCGCAAACAGCAGGATGTCCTCACCTTTCTTCAGCGGTTTGCTCATGCCGACCAACTTATACATATTGCCCTTCTTGTCCTGATAGCGGCTGCCAAAATTAAATTCGTTCATGAATATATCCTCCATTTGTTTGGTATGGTTAGATTATATCATATAAGTTCCTTAATGTCAACCCCTGGATGAGATAAAATTTCAAAGCATCTCATTGCATATTCATATGCTTTGATACGCTCTTGGCATAGCTTATAATCCCAGCCGCCTAGATTATGCAGCCTAGCCTTCTCGGCGTTGATAACATCATCCATCCAATTGGCGTAGTCTTGCGGCGTGAATTTATTATATTGATTTTCCATAGCAATTTCCTTAGATATTTTTACCTATCAAATTATACTCGTAGATATATACAAGCAGAAATTGACATAATTTTATTGTTTATTTAATTACGTTCTTCATATTCTTCATGCGCTCACTGGCTGCTTTGCGTTGTTCATCCGTCATGTTACGTTTAATAGGCGGCTTAGGTGGTTTGAACCACGACACAGGGCAATGACACAAGATACTATCGCCGCTATCTTTGACAATTTGCACATCAGGATTTTCATCTGCAAACTGCCTGATGCGATTAACCCACTTAGGTTCGCTGCTATACCATGCAAGGCATGATTCGCCTTTGATATAATCAACTGCTGTTTCGATCATGATAGACCTCCTTTATGATTGTTTGGTTCCATTATCCCGAAGCCATGCAAGTAAGGTTGTATCGGCAACTGTTTGCGAAAAAAACAAGGTGCGAAAATTATCGTTGTCCCATCTCCCATTATTCCACATCAGTGCAAGGAAGCCATCATCGCCCATATAAGATAAACAATCGGGCTGTATATCGCCTATATCAATGGCTATCCAATTTGTATTACTGCTAACAAAATTAACATCTATCAATACGCCCAAGCTTACATCAATAATCTCATTCAGTACCCAAGTCTCACCAGTCTGCCCCCCCCCATAGGTTTGACAAACTGATTGCCAACCTTCAACGCCTTACCATCTTTCATATAAATATTCATACGATATTCCCCTCATTTTTCATATTCTTCACACGCAATCCAGCCAAGGATAAACCCAGCTACTGTAAACGCCACCATAATCCACATCATGTTGTCAACCTCCTGACGTAAAGTAATAAGATGACAGCTAGCACAATAAATAACCAACCCATATACCACCTCATTTAATACCGGCCAATGTACACAACGCCGTCAATAGCCCACTGACCAGCATACCAGCCGCCAGTGCGATTACATTTGTATTGCGAGCATCCTCATTTTGATGCATGTTGATAAAAATTAGCAATGACGTGAATATCATACATAGAGCATAAATCATGTCCATTACATCACCACCTTACTAAAGAACCGGCATCCATCAATCGTCATGACATAGTGCATAGATTCATGGAAATCGCCACCACCATGTTCAGGATTATAGAAATATTGGATGAGTGAATATGTGACGAAATTGCCATCATCAAAAATTTCACTTACAGCCGACTTAACCAATGCCCATGCTACTGGGTCTGTCCGCTCAAGTCCAGGGTTCCAGCCGCTATACTGATGCGCCGCTTTAAGCTCATCGGCGGTCATATCCTCAATATCCATGCTGACGGCCATACACTGAGCCACAGCCTTCATCAGCTCATAGCTATGCCCACCCGCTTCACCTGCCACCACGCACTCAACAATATAACGGTCGGCATCGCTAATTTCAATAAATGGCACATCGTCGCCAAGTAACTTAGCGGTGTTGTTCTCGTGTTCCACTGTCAATTCAGGCAAGTCCACCTCGCTAACTGTATGCATCAGCGCACATCTAATAACATCTGCATTAACCTCGTCGCTTGCATCTCGATCTGCCTTGATGTAGATATATGCACCAAGCACGAACAAGATAAATGCTGACACAATGCCGATTAGCGTATATATGATATATTTAATTGTTTTCATACGTTTGCCCTCCATTTTCTTCTTGTATCTATGTTATAGCAACGCATCATACGCTCTACGCCACGCGCCTTGCTGATTTTGGACTTGCTTGCCTCAAGCTCGGACTTATATGCGGCATAGTCGGCACACTGTCCATGACATCCAGCATGGCGGCGCTGGCAGTTATAACAGCAGTTCATTTGTTTATCCTCCGTTTTGCTTGATATTAAGATTATATCATGCCGGTTGTCATATGTCAAGTATCATTTTCAAATAACTCTGGATAAAATCGCGGCTTATATACCCTATTAGCCAAATTCGGCAAGCGACCTGCCAGTTCAGCCCAATCTACGCCGCCAAATGAGGATGACATAATCTCGCATATCAGCAGCGCATCCTTGTACTTGCGCCGTTCAAGTCGAAGTTCCTTCAACCGCTTATACATCTTATAGCCATCTCTGGCGTTATAATTATAGAACTCAATGGCGTGTTCAATGTCGCATATCTTGCTCTGTGTCTCACATAACCGACTTTCAAGCCACTGTTGCTGTACCGCGCATTGCTTATTCAGTTCAAGCAATGCGCTGATTGTTTCAATTCCATCATGCAGTTTAATCAGCTCAATGTCAACATCAATGTCAACAGGCTCGGTATCAGCCATGCCAATAAATTGGACATGATAGCCCAGATTTTTCAGCGGTTTAGGTAGGTTATATCTGGCGTTTTCAGCCCTTTCCGCCGTCGCAAATTGCTGTGCTTGCTTGACATCTGGTGTTGCTGTAAATTGCTTAGCGGCATTATACATCAGCCAGTTTCTGTCGTTGGTTAGGACGTATGGCATAAAGCATCAACCTCCTGATTTAGTATGGTATTACTATACCACATAATCAGAAGGTTGTCAGGTATTATTTTTTAATCGCCAAAAACGGCATCCCAATCAAATACCGGCTCTGCTGGCTTGTCTATATCCTCAATTTCCCAATCTATAATCTTGGCTTGAGGATAGCGATTGCTGTCATATTCATTCACAGACAGTTCATAGATTAGCTGTAGTTTTTTCGACTTGTTCGTACCGAATGTAGCAATCTCATCATCATTGCAGCCGAATTTGATAAACGGCGGAAAACGGAATGTATTACCAGCTTTCCCGCATAGTACAGTGGTATTAGCGGGGATTGTCAGCTCCGTGTAGAATTGCGGGCAATCCAAGTTCTTACCCCAAAGATGCCCATTTTGCTCAATCTGTTCACACAGTTCAAGCGTGATATCGGCAATATCCAGAACAGCGGCAACCTCATGCTCATCTGTCACATCAAGCGGCTGATCGTCCATCCATTGACAGAAGCGGTCGAGATTGGCTTTCTTGATGGTGATACCAGCTGAGGACTCATGCCCCTGCGCATTAGCCAGCCCGCTACTGTTAATCAATGTGGCAATCGGAACAGGCGATCTAAAACTGCCAGACCACAATGTAGGATTGGCCTCGCGCAATACAAGAGCTGGCTTGTTATATTGTCCGCATAGCCGACCTGCTACAAGTCCTGTATACGATTTGTATTCAGCCGGTATAACGCCAATGACAAAATTACGATAGCATCGTAGATTAGCCTGAATGTCCTGATACAGTTGCCGCGCCGTATCTGACTGCTGGCGGTGACAGCGACCAAGCAGCTTAATTGTGCCGTCAATATCAGCTTCATCAGCAAACGCACAGAACATCTGTTCTTTAAGCGCGGCATCATTGATGCGACACACGCTGTTGATCTTAGGAGCAATCGACCAACTGACGGCATGAGGCGTCAATTTTTCTCCACGCCCCCATTTGGCAAGCATGGCTGATAGAAATTTATTCGGCATTGGAATTTGCCTTTCGCAATTCATTTACAGCGTCTACCAGTTCGTTGATTTTGTCGGACAATTCGCCGATGCTCACCCATCCATTATCAACTATACCATTAATAGGTGTCATGCCTTTGTATAGCACATAACCATCCCCATATCCATCTGCCAGTCTCTTAATTTCTTTCAACTGTTCGGTCTTTGTAAAATCGTACTGTCCAATACGGTTAAAATACTGCACAAGATTGTCTCTTTCAAAGCCAGCCACATAATATTCCTCTCCAGCTCGATGTCCATCGGCATCATATACACAGTACCATGCTGGGGTAGCATCATCTATGCTACTTATATATCCAAAAGAATTAGCTTTTGTTTCAACATAATCTCCTACATGAAATTCATATTTCATTTTGTCTATACCTCCATTCCCAAATTCAAATACGCCCTATTCTCCATACTGGTCAGTGACATAACATCGCTTGCTATACTGCTTGCCACCAAATCAGCATTATCAACTGGCTGCAATCCATACAATTCGCAATATCGGTCTACAAATTTCTGTGTCACCAATGTGCCACTTGCATTATGATTGCCTTTTTGCTGCAAACAATTAACCACAATCGCATATGGATTTGAATTAAAATCGTATGTATGGTGGTCAAGGATAATCACATCACATCCCATTGCCTTTAACTGACGGCAAGTCTGATCATCTGCACTGGCGTCAGGAATAATCAGCAATGTCGGTTTTAGATTTTCGATTTCCGGCAACAGATTTTCGGCTTTATCCGCCGCCATACCATGCGCCTTAGCCACATAATGAAATAATGGTTTGGATTTCAGCCCTTGCGACTTGATAAAATTGTAGATAATAGCGGCTGAACAACTGCCATCATAATCATCATCCACAAGTATTATCACCCGTTCCTTATTCTCAATCGCCTGATGCAGCCGACGACACGCAACATCAATATTGATATATGATGCCGCAGGTTGCAAATCGGCAATACCGGCATGGATATACGCATCTGCATTTTCAATTCCACATCTCTGCAAATAATCATAGATGAACGATGCCGGATTTACATTTTGTAACTTGGATTTGATTTTCATTTACACCCTCCTTTCTCGATTTCGATTTTGAAATTTTTGGTCGATTTTCATTTTTGATTTTTTTGAACTGTATACACAAACTCAAAAACGGAATCCGATTTTCCAGCTCTGCATACATATATAACCATATACATATAACCAACCCATCAATCGACCTATACACTTACTTTCTCTTACAAGACAATTATATCACAGCAACGCCGACTTGTCAAGCATAATTTACACGCTGATAAATCAACACGCAATCAGCGCAATCTGCGTGTCAATCTGTCAATACGCCAAGCCAATCATCACTGCCAGTTGTATAGCGCCATGTCGTCATCGATATATACGACAAACAACCAATAGATAAGTGCCAATCGCCGACTATATACAGCCACTCATCCGATTATATATATCCACCCCTATGCTCATCTGTATAGCACTATCCTTAGCGGCTATATACATATAGAATCATGCGCCCATGCATCGATATACAGCGCCCATCTATATACACCTATGTTGCCATACCTATATGCCCATATACATAATGTCAATATATATGTACATACATACAACTATATGTATATATTTATATACATATATACCCACATATTGCGGGGAAAATAAAAAAGCAAGTAACGCACACACATGCGCGGGAAAATGATAAAATCACTTTAATAAACTAAAATCCACTTACTTACTAGGTTTGTAGGTTTTAACATATTAACACATTATCGCTTTAGTGCATAAAAGTAAAAGCTGCATCGTTGCCGTTGTCGATCTGCACAAGTTAGAACGCCCAAAAAAAGCACGTTGCTGTTGTGTATATTGTACATCGCCGCCGCTGCGCTTGTCAAGTTTTTGCTTCGTCATTTTGCACAAACAAAAAAACGGCGCAAGCCATAAAGCCCGCGCCGCTTGTATTATGTCAATTCCTTGCCATTTTAACAGCCCTTCACGGGCTTCTTGCTTCTTGCCTATACCGTATACCCTCCACCATTAAAAGCGCGTCAGCGGCTTTATAATGGCTTTTATGGCGGTTTAGTATTCTCCCGGCCATAGCTCACCGCGTACCATGTCCCACGGGATGAAAACGCTTCCCGGCGTATCGTTGCCGAAGTGCTGCGCGGGAACAACCTCTGTACTAAAAATGTTTTCCGCGCTCACGCTGACGGATCCGCGATAAAGGAAGGCAGACTTTCCCACGATACGCGGCGCACCGTGTTTCTCTTTGTCATAAGTACGAACATACCGCCGCCCGTTTGAATACTCGCAATAATAAAGCATGTTTTATTCCCCCTTTCTTTTCAGCCATTCCCGCATCTCACTATATACATCTATCCACGGCTTCACAAGCCGATTTTTATAATAGCGGACAGAATGTAAATTTTTCATGTTTTTATGCACCTTTTTCTACTTCTATAATTTTTAAGACATGATACTTCCCTAATATAGTATAAATAACTGACTTGTTCGGCGCGTATAGCTCCATAATTCCATAATAGCGAGTTTTCACCCAATACACCCGGCAAAATTCACGCAACGAAAAGGCCCACCCGCCAATTTTAACAACGGGATTTTTTAGCGCTTCCATTGTTGCGGATTGATTGTAATATTCCTTTATGGCGTTTTTATCGCCGTTTTCATATGACGCAATAGCGACAGCGACGCGAGATTTTAACGCGCTTTCAAGCGGCGCGGGTTCCCAATTTACAAATTTCCAATATTTCATTTTTAATAACCTCCTAAAAATATTTATGGAATGAGGCTTTTTTGCGGGTGCCTCATTAGAACCGCGCATAAAATTTAATAGCCGCCGTTTGCCTTGCAAAACTCATGCAGAAGCTTCTCCACGGCTTCACGCTTTTCTTCATATGCCATATCTTTATTTTCCCATGCTAAAATATCCATTGCTTTTTTTTCGGCTTCTGCGATACCTTCAAGCCGTTTTCCGGGCATCCCACGGTATCCGGTGCAGATCGTCAGTCCGTACACTTCATATACATCAAAATTCCATCCATAAATACCGGATGTATACGCAATGGGACTGTGATTTGTTAAAAGATATTGCAAGTCGCAATATCCCGCAACTCTCAAATTGCAAGCGCCTTCGCGCAATGCTTTAACTGTAGTCTTGTACTTCATTTTCTTTATCCTCCTATAAATTTACTTTTTGTTGATTTTCTCTACTATCCACGCCACGACGGCGGGAAAAGCAAGTGCAGCTAAAATTAATCCGGCAATGATGACAAAATCGTGTAAGCTCATTTTTCATTCCTCATATGCATTATAAGCATGCACAACGGCTATAAATTTTATACTATAATATTGACGATCGGAAATTCTTTCATCTAATTCAATCTCGGCCAAAAGATTATTTACATCATTCATATTTTTGCATCGGCGCGCGGCTTTCATTGCTTCGTTATAAGTCATTGTTTTTATTCCTCCTTGCCTTGTGGCTCTGTCCTTGTGTTTCTTGCTTTGTTGTCCATATACTACCACCGCCGCGCTAAAATTGCAATATGGAATTTTGCACAAAATAACTATGATTCTAGCGGCTTATTTTGTGCAATATTTTATGCTATATATATTATTATAGGCGTTCTCTTGGCGCAGACAATTCCGGCTATTTTGTCCATGATAGAAAAATATGGTCTATTTCGCATTTTAAGACACCTTCACGGCCTTTTAGATAATAGCAGTAAACTACACTCAGACGGCATCAAAACGTCATGACGGCAATTTCCCATTTATTGCCATTGCAATATTCATTCATATACGCGGCTTTTCGGCATTTTTAATCCTAAAATGTTCAAATATGCAAAACATTGATTGATTTATTCAAATGATATTCATTTACATTATAATTATATAATATTAAAGTTTATGTTATCTAATATCTAATATTAGATTGATAACTGGACAGTATTGATATAATGGCGGCTTATATGTCAGCGGTTTATTATTGATATAGATAATAATAAGTTATTATGATAATATATCTATATGATAGTAGTATGGTTAATAGCGACGTATCTAATATAGGACATTAGATTATATAATTATATAGATTGATAGCTTGTATAGTATATTATATATATGATACATTGTTTCACGAGAAACATTATTGTTATATTGATGAAATGTTTGTAAATGGTTGTTTTGTGTTTGTCTTTTTGTTTTTATCTTGTATTACAAATAATAACACGCTATGTAATGCGCGTGTATACCCCTAGGGGGTATATGATTTATAGTAGTGTATAGTCCGATTTCAGACTATTTTAATGATTTGGGGTCAGAAAGCCACATGTTCACAGTTTATTCATAAAAACCATTTCATAACTATAATTATGCAAGTATTGCTTATTAACCTACTAGGGGGCTGGGGTTTTGGACGACAGCTTCTTGGTCGATAAAAAAACGGTTGTAGCACTAACAATCCAAACAAGCGTAATGCAAACCTGTAAATCCAGCAATATCAACGATTCCAGAGCTATCAACAACATCAACATAATTATAAATAAATTGTAAACAACATAGGATATCTATTGACGCCCTTGTAAACATGTGGTAGAATGAGTAGTTGTGGAAAGCAGCGAAAAATTTGGCTAATACGTGAAACAGTAATATCCTATATATTAATAGCCATTGATTAGCCAAATTTTGAAATAAAGCCAAATTTTAAGGAGGATGTAATAATGCCGAAAAAGATAAAAAAGTCGATTTCAGAGCAAGCAATTAATAAACTTGCCGCCATTCAAGGGCAAGAATTGAACTACGGACAGTTGTGCCGAGCTATTGATGAGCCAATCAAAAGTGGGGCATCTAAACGCGCTCAACTTTCCGAATTACAAAAATACTGTGAACTTGAGCGCATATCCGGTACACAGCGTTATCGCATTAAGCAAGTATATGACGATAATATTATTGACCTGAATACATATCTTGATACGCCGGAAATGCAACTGCTGTTTGATGTGTCATTGTTTAGAGCGTTTAAGAATTGCGGTAATAAGACGCTGTACTTGTCCAACACAGAGATGCTGCGGATGTTTGAGGAAATCAATGACAACTTCAGCTACACATTCAATCCAAGGGCACTTGCCACAATCAACCGAAATTTTACATATATGGCCGATGTTGGCAAGATAGTCTATCGCATTTTGCACCAATGGACACGCCGCAAGATTGATTCAATGGATTCTCGCGGCATTATTCTTAAAGGGTCTGGATTTAGAGCGTATTATAAAAAAGAGATTGATGGCATTATGTATACTATGTATCAGAATATAATGCCGGATAGCGACCTTGAGAAACGATGCCAGCGTGTATGGGTTGCAGCGTTAAGCGAGTTAAACAGTACGGACTATGTTGGCGATTTAGACATTAAGTGGATGCCGGAAGAAAAATGGCTTGAATTTGAGCGACTGGTAGCCGAACACACAAAGTCTGAATTTGAGAAGGAGGGATATGATAGCATCCGCCGCGTTGTTATCTTGCGCCCAATGAAAGAAGAAGATATGGACAGAATGATGTCGGCTGTTCAAGAGCGCATTGGGCAGCTTGGAATTATCAACACAGAAGCCAAACGCAAGGTGTTGATGACCACCCAGCTTGATGCCGTCTGCACTAATACACAGCGCCAAGAATTTATTGATTACAATATGACGCCCAACCCGCCGAGATGGTTCAATGAGCGCAAAGAAAAAGAGAGACGGGGTTAACCGCCTCTCTTTTATTATTAAACATAATGCTCAAGCCATATATGCCAAACAAGCTTATTATCAATTGATGGACAGCCATAAGCAGTTGCCTTAATTTGCGGCAGAATTATATATTCGGCGTCGGCAGCGTACATACACATCCATGCCCTGAACGCTGATTCACATGACATGTGAACCATCCTATCTATCTCTGCATTAGCGACGATAGCTTGATTGCTCCATTTCATGATTCGTTCCACGCTCGCTTTGCCGCCCTCAACACAGCTCTATCCACGGGGATTACACCTTCAGCTTTGGCAACCTTGATGGGTGTATATCGGATGTTCACGCATCCAAAGCTGCAGTCACGCTTACGCCATCCATCTGACGGCTTATATTTACTCTGGATATCATCTGCCCATGTGTACGCCCCATCATATTCCATGAGTTTGCCAGCCAAATCATGCCATGATGGGCAGTAGTACAACTTGCCATCCTTTGCATTACGCATCACAGAGACATAGCGCCGACTATGGATGAAAACAATAGTTGTGCCGATGACCGTCTCGACGCCCTTAAACACCAAGCCGACCAATCCAACGCCAGACCATATCACGGCTCTGTCATTCTCATTTGTAAACAACGCCACAATCAGCACGATGGCTTGCCATGTTAGTACGCCATATGTGAACCATCTTAAACATTCCCAACCGTTCATGCTTTATCCTCCAGCTCTTTAATCAACCGATTGAGATACCATGTTGCCTTACGCACATCTTCCAGTCCGTTCTTTGTCTCATAGCGGAATAGATACTTGATAACATTAGATACACAAATTGCTTCAATGCCACGTTTATTAACTGTTGCTGCGGCCATTGCGTCAATACATTCGACATTGCCTTGGTTGTAGTGAGACGGATGATTGACCACATCAGGTTTATTGATGTGCGTGTCGCTTGCTACACCCCTCACGGCAATCATGTCTTTAGACACTAGCATGATATTATATGCACTGTTCAAAGCATAGTCGTCGAGAGTGGCAAAGTCGCAACTATCAGACTTGTGTTCCATAAATTTGAACAATGGGCATTCATTTTCTTCGCTGCTAATGCCACACGTTTCCATCGTATCACAATATTTTTCAAGTTCCGCTACCATTTGGTCTCTACTTATACCCATATTATCCATCCTTTCTTTCTTCATGCCACCGCATCAACTGTATCGACTTACCAACGACCCACTTATTCCGCACCAGCAGATTATATCCTGTGCTGTGGTCAAAATCCTTGAACTCTGCCGCCCACTCCACCTTATCGGCTATTGACGGATATGTCGTTTGCAACTGCTTAAGCTCAACCGCCCACTTTGCCCATGTCACATCATCAACTATCGACTCGTTGAACTCGTAGTAGATGCAAGAATGGACGAGTACTTGTAATCGCCGTCGTTTAATAGGTTAGGCAATCTGGTCATCTGTCATCATCGCACCCACGCTTTCTTGTACTCTCCAGTTGTATTGACTTTGTTGAACCACTTAGTCACAGCTTTGATAAGTTCTGCATTGCACTGGTTACACATTTTCATGCGTGGCGCAAAAGGAAGATGCCATTCAGCACGTCCAGTTAGTTGCTCAAAATTAGATATGTATTCAACCGGCATATCATTGCCACATAGCGGGCATTTGGGCGTTGGCGCTTGTTGCTTAGTCCTCGCCATTATCATCCTCACTTTCTTCGTCGCAGTCGGCAAAATGCACCTCGACGCCAAATTTATTTTTAAGCACATCAATCGCTTCTTTGGGGGTGATATTAAAAAATTCTCTGTCAGGTGCTACACGCCTATCATCAAAATAATGATGCATAGATGACTCAAGTGCAAAGCAATCATCGCTAAATACAAAACCGTGTGTGCGGAAGGCGTATGGAAGCGACGACGAACTGAGCTGCTTCACGCGCATCACGGGATTAAGTTGACGTGTGCAGCCTACCTTCACTATCCCAGGCAAACTTGGAGAACTGATGACATATAGCCAACCGGCTTTATTATGCTCACGACGATACCGCAGATCATTCAACCGCTTGTCAATCTTTGCCATATCGCACTTAATAGCTGCTCGCTCCTCATCTGTCAGTGCTTTAGCAAATGCCACATCCATGGCTTTGCGTTCACAATCAAGACGGGCTTCTTCTTTGGAAATTTCTTCTAGTAATTGTTCTTGTTCATGCAGTCGGCGTTTTTCTTCACGAATTCTTGCCGCTTCTTTTTTCTTATTGATCTTAATCGCTAAATTAACATCCATGATGGCAAGTCGCTTACGTACATATTCGCCATTTAGCTCAATGCCGAGCTTATTGGCTTTTTTCTGCATATTGGCAAATTTCTTATTTATTAGTTCTTTATTTTTGACAATATTATCGTCTGTTAGTGACTTTTCTTTTTCCGCAATATAAGAATTTAGGCTATAGCATAAGCCGTCGCTCATTGCCTTTTGTAACTCTTTACCTTTCGCTAATGAGCCATCAATCGTATATTGTTGGATAATTTTATACAGCCCATTTCGGATTTCGGCATCAACGCAGGATTGCATGCCATGCCGCTTGTGTTCAAGCACATCTAAACTGTCCTCATAGTATGGGATGCCATATTCTTGCCGTGTCTCAATAACACTAATTTGTCCAATCAGTTCATTATATCGGCGTTGCGCATCTGCGGCTCTATGGCACATATCGTCATAAACGCCGCTAATCTTATCTATATCTGCTTGCATAGCCGCTTTCTTAGCCTCAAGTTCGGCAATTTCGTTCTTTAGCTTATTCCTTTGGGAAATCAGCATTTTGTTCACCTCTATGACAAGTATAACACGCGGGAGGCAAGTTGTCAACAATAATTTTGTTTACAATTCGTTCACATCTTTCTAATGGTTTCCCCCACACCCCTTTCCTTAACTATCTATATGTTAATATATATTATAACATATATTTAGCTATTCGTCAAGTATTAAATTATTAACAATTTATTCATAATTATATATAAATATAATCTTGACTTATGATAAGATATATAGTATAATATAATATACCAAAGGAGGCGAAGTTGTGTACTGGTATGAGATGTCATATCATAGAGAAAATATGACAATGAGACAAAGGTTGCAAGTAGAGCCGGAATGGCTCTATGAATATAGCGATGACCAATTAGCAAAGGATGTGGCAAATGAGCCTTACGAATCAGATACATATTTTGTCGGTTGCAACGGACGCATTTTACGAGCCTGATGAACATGCTGTTCACAAGAGGATACTTAAACTGTATACGGCTCGTAGCAAATGTAAAAATAGGCTTGAAGGGAAAAAGGATAAAAGAACTAAGAAGAAAAGCAAGCGCAAGCCATGGGATGGCGAATGGCGAATCACGGCGTATAACCGGATTCTCAAAGGCGAGAAGGAGCGGCTGATTGAGTTGTTGGATAAACGTGTCGCTGAGGGGTGTGTGCGTCGGTTAAATACTGAGTCTGTCAAAGACCGCAATGTCATCAACCTGTTTGAGTCGAGCTTGACGAGAGCGCTGGAGGTGCCCACGTTCACGCTGACGCATGACATCATGGTGGTTAACGTGTTCTTTTTTCAAGTGTTTGAGAATCTGGTTAAGCAGGGGTTTATTTTTAATGGGGAACGGTATATATTCTTAACCGCATCCGCTGGACAAATCCGTACAAAGCGCAGTTTGTTTATCAGGGAGGCGGCGTTTAAGCGGATTGAACCACGGCTTATGGGTGGGCTTACCGTTGACAGTATCAATGAGCAGGGCGGGATGAATGAGAATAAATTTCTCGCTTATTTGGCGCTGACAAATTCGGCAACTGATGTATGGAAAGATTTTGACATTGATAAGGCGATTGTCGTAGATGATTGGGAAACCGCTGTTCCTGGACTTGTTGATCATATTGATGGCGTGACGTATGAAATACGCCGAGAAAAGACAAACACAGTGATTCCACATATGGATGGTTGCGGTATTATGCTTGATGGGCCGACAAGGATGGTGCGGGGGCCGTGGATTAAGGGGTTGCTTGTGCAGTTTCCATTTGATAAGTTCTTGCGACAGAAATGTACTCAAGACCAATGGTGGATTACGGATATCTATGGCGCTAAACACAATGTCATCCTTGAGGATATTCGATATATCTTCACAAAAAGCCAGTTCAAATTGCATAAATATTTCCCAAGTTGGGAGTGTTACAAGGCGCGGTTCAAGGCGTATGGGTGCGAGGCGGCGTATTGCAACATAGAAGAATCATATATTCCAAAGAGCCGCATCAACTATCAAATGCTTCAGACTCTTAGCGATATGACCGACGCCGAGATTGAGCGCATATCCGCAAAGACGGTTGATGAAATCCAGTCAATTGGGCAAGATTATCAAACGACTATGCGGCTGCTTGGCGCTACAGAGTACAACAAAAATCGCTCACCAATGCAAGAAGCATTGATGTTGTATCCAGAGCTGTTCAGAGATGTATATAACAAGGAAATTCTCAAACAGACAAAGAAATCGCTGGTCAAGCAGGCTCGTGGCGGTCGGCTGAGGGTAAATGGCAAGTACCTGTTTTTGTCGCCTGACTTGTACGCTTTCTGCGAGTGGCTATTTCAAGGCAAGCAAAATCCACAAGGATTACTTGAGGATGGCGAGGTGTATTGCGCTGAGTATAAAGACGGCGACAAACTGGCGTGTTTGCGGTCGCCGCATTTGTATCGAGAATGGGCAATCCGCAATAATCGTCGAAACGATGAACTTGATAGGTGGTTCGGACAGACAAAGTGTATATATACAAGCTGCCATGATTTGATTAGTCGATACTTGATGTTCGACAATGACGGTGATAAAGCCTTGGTTGTTAAAGACCGCGTGTTGACTAACTGTGCCAAACGCAACATGTCCGATATTGTCCCGTTGGCCTATGACCTTAAAAAAGCAAAGGGTGGAATTATCGCCCCAGCGTCACTTTATGAAGGCATGATTAAGGCGTATACTGGTGGGCGCATTGGGCCGGTCAGCAACAACATCACAAAAATTTGGAATAGTGGAGAGATAACCCAAGAAGAACTGGATGTAGTCAAGTGGCTATGTTTTGAGAATAACGCCGTCATTGACCAGGCCAAGACGCTGTGGTTGCCGACACGTCCCGATAATGTGGATGTTATTATTCGTAAATATACAAAACATAACGTACCATATTTCTTTAAGTATGCCAAAGATAAGGAGGATTGGCAGGTTGAACCACCTAATGGCAGTACGATGAATCGTATAAGTAAAGTTATACCTGACAGCCGAGTAAAGTATAGTAAGACAATCCGCAAATTTGATTGGCGCATATTGACAGATGGCGGCGAGTACACTGTCAATGAGGATGCGACGGTTATCAAGGTATACAACTACTGGGTTAAGCATCAGCACCAGTTTAATGTCGAGAATGATAATGTTAAGGGAGCAGACACATATGCCGCCAAGATGATGCGTGAGCGTATATTGGCTGATAGCGGTGCAGATTTGTCATATGTTGTCAATAGCCTTGTGGCGTATTTATACACCGTCAAAGAAGCAAGCAATAAGAAATTGCTGTGGGATTGCTTTGGATGGGATATCGTAAACAACATTCGGGTTAATGTGGCTGATTTAGGTAAGATTTGTCCTATTTGCGGCAGACGGTTTAATCCGGCAGTACACAATCAGGTGTGTTGCAGCCCCGAATGTGCGCATACGGCAGATGTGCAAAATAAGCGTTTGGCGCGTGAAACGGTGAAGCCGATTGTGGCTGAACCAATTGAAAATACACAAAATCTTGTGTGTAACAATGGCCGTGAAACATGACCAATAGGGAAAGGAGTAAAATATATGGGTAAATATCCCCGTTTATCTCACAAAGAAATACGAGACGAAATTATCAAACGCACCCATCAAAACCGCCAAGTTGTAATGGCGATTATGGATGCACATAGAGATATAATGCGGGAGGCTCTATGCAATGGCGTCGAGGTTGGTATTGCCGATCTAGCTATTTTGACATTCCGTGACCACCCGCCTCGTCCAGCTGGCGAGTATTGGGATGGATATACAAAGACGCGCCATTATTTTCCTGACCGTCCCGGATATTATACACTGGCTGTGACTCCGAAGGAGCCGTTAAGACAGGGGATTAAAGCTGGTACTGTATACGGTAATAGTTGCACTAAGGAAGAATGGCTGGCATGGCTGGATGAATATCATCCCAACACAAACCGCCGTTTGAAGTGGAAGGGCGATAGTGAGGAGGTAGACGATGAGCAGCAGGACGAGTGATGTTGAGCTGTATCGGCTAGTTGCTCGTGAGCTTGATTGCACGGCGATAACGGCTCGAAAATACGTTGACGCTATTGTCGAGGTTATCGCCAAGGAGGTCTACCTGAGCGGATGTTGTCGAGTGCCAAATCTTGGTATTTTTGATGCCAAGGAAATCAAAGAATACGTTCAAAAGCAAGTGACGCCTGAAGGTGATATTAAGGAATATCTGGTGCCTGAACATATCAAGCCGGTGTTCACAGCATGTGACACATTTGTCAATGATTGCAATATGAAGGGCGTGACAAAGAAGTACCGAAAGCGGGCTAAGAATAAGCAGTTGACGGTTCGCGACCTTGAGCGCATTGCTAAGGCAGACGCCATCAACCGTCTCAAGAACGTGGCTGACGGCGAGAAGGAACAGGCCAAGGCTGACTTTACAACAAGATTGAAGGAGATGAAGGAACAGCATGGCAAAGCCGAAACGACTGAGTAAGAAACCATACAGCAAGTGCGTAGTGTCATATGTGCTGTTCTTGGCATCTGCCTTTCTGATATGGGCGTGCTACGAGATGCACAGACTGAATGACTTGACGCCGATTGCGTACATTGGCACTGGCGTCGTCGGTTTGATTGCGGCGGCATTGGGCTTTTATGTATGGCGGGCCAAGGCCAGTGACACATATGACCTTGCCGTGAAGAAGGCAAAAAAAGAGCAGGAGCTTGGCGTTGGGCTTGATTTTGACGCTGACAATATTAACGTTAATATGTAAAAAAGGAGATTATAAGGTATGGATTGGGTACAGACTATTGTGAGTATCTTGAGCGGTCTGGCGGTGTGCATCCCTCTGGTTGTTAAGCTGGTTGAGGTTGTGCAGAAGGCTGTAAAGGAAAAGAATTGGGACACACTGATGGAGCTGGTTATTGACATGATGACTGAGGCTGAGCGCAAGTTCAGCGAGGGCGCTGCTAAGAAGGCGTGGGTCATGGGCGAACTGGAGGCGGTTGCTAAGAGTATTGATTATCCTTATGATGATGCAGCTAAGGCAAGCGTTAGCAAGATGATTGATGATATTATCAAGGCGTCTAAGGAACTGAACGTGCCTAAGACCGAGCAGTAAAATATGAAAAAATTTGGCATTGATATAAGCCGCTGGCAAGGCGACTTTAATATGCAACAGGCCAAATCTGATGGTGTTGAGTTCGTCATCGTCAAAGGAGGAGGTGGCGACTCTGGCCTATATGTAGACCGGCAGTTTGTGACTAATTATAATAACGCCAAGAAGCTGGGATTACCAGTTGGTTGCTATTGGTTCAGTAAGGCTTTGAGTAAGGGTCAAGCCGTTCAAGAAGCCAATTATTTCTATGAGCAATGCCTGAAAGGTCGGCAGTTTGAGTTGCCGGTTTATATGGACGTTGAGAATAAGTCGATGTTGGCACTTGGCAAACGAGCGCTGACCGATATTATCAAGTCGTTTGTTGATACGCTAACCGCTAAGGGGTGGCTTGTCGGTATATATTCCAGTAAGTCGATGTTTGCTGGTTATATGTACGATGACGAACTGTCGGCATATCCGCATTGGATAGCCCAGTGGTGGACATCTTGTTCATATCCCGGGGAATATGGTATGTGGCAATTTGGTGGCGAGATAAATCAAATCCGATCTAATAAAGTGGCTGGCGTTGTATGCGATCAAGATTATATGTTGGTCGATTATCCTACGATGATTAAATCACAAGGATTAAATGGATACAAGAAAACAGAGGTGAGCAAAACGGCGACAATTAAAGATTTAGTGACTCTGGCTGAGAGCGAGGTTGGATATCTTGAAAAGGCGTCCAATGCTCAGTTAGATGACAAGACGGCAAATGCGGGTGGTGCCAATTATACGAAATATGCTAGCGACCTTGACGCCATTGGATTTTATAACGGCAAGAAGCAGGGATATGCTTGGTGTTTTACAAAAGGCGCATTGGTATTGACTGATAATGGTTATAAGCATATTCAGGATATCGAGATTGGTGATAGAGTATTAAGTGCGCATGGTGATAGGTTTAATACTATTGTTAATGTCGACGTGCATGATGCAGAGGTTGTTGATGCGCGTGTTTATGGCGCTCTGCCATTTAGTGTGACGCCAGACCATAAGTTCTTGTCTCAAAAGCGCGTGGATAAATGGCATAGAAAGAAAGGGGTCAAAGAATGGGGATTTAATGAGATTGCCTCTCTTAATAAAGGGGATGTAATATCGAGCCCTCATACCCCTTGTCTTTATGAGAATGGCATGTCTTATGATGACATTTGGGTTCTTGGTTATTATGTGGGAGACGGCTATTATAGCAGAGGTACTTTTGTTGTTTGTGCGAACAATGACAAAGCGATAGAGCTTGAAAAACATGTTGATGCACATAGAGATGCAGACTATGATTCTCGAACATGCTTACAATACACCCTTCATAAAACCGGACATGAGGAGTTATTTGAAGCTCTAAGAGATTGTGGGATTGGTGCGGCAAATAAGAGAGTTCCTTCTTGCGTACTCTTCGGTGACGAAGAAACCAAACGCGTGTTCCTTGACGGATATTTAACAGCCGATGGAAGTGGGGACACTTTTAATTCTGTTTCTGCCGAGCTTGTGACTGGAATTGCCAGAATCTTGTTCGACTTAGGACTTGGCTGTGCTATTAACGTTCAAAAGAGACCGGCGCAAGGCAAAATTTTTGATAAGCGTCTCAATGCTTATCGTACATTTAATCAACGAGAATTTATTTATAACTGTGGCGTCAACAAAAACGATGACGAACAGCGTCAACTTTTTGTTCAAAGAGACAAAGACGTTCTTGTTCCGATCAAATTTAAGGGTGAGCAGTTGAGAAGTGATGTTGTGTACACTTTGTCTACTGACGGCGACCATACATATACTGTAAATAATTTAGGGGTTCATAATTGTGATGCGTTCAATGATTGGCTGTTTGTTAAAACATTTGGTGTTGATGAGGCAATGAGGTTGCTGTGCCAGCCGCCTAAATCGCTTGGTGCTGGATGCAATTATAGTGCTCAGTATTATCAATCTAATGGACAGTGGCATAAAACGCCGCAGGTTGGCGACCAAATTTTCTTCAAGTCGGCAAGCTACGCATATGCGCATACCGGCTTGGTGGTTGGTGTAGATGCTACCACTGTATATACGGTTGAGGGTAACACCTCTGGTGCATCTGGTGTGATTGCAAATGGCGGCGGTGTATGCAAAAAGTCCTACCCACTGAACTATACCAACATTGTCGGATATGGTAGACCTGCATATACTGCGGCTGAGAAGGCAGAGCAACCCAAACCTGTTAATCCGATGCCTACACCTGTCACTGACAAGTATATCAATATGAAGGTGCGTCAGCTCAAGAGGGGCATGACTGGAAATGACGTTAAGACCTTACAAATCCTGCTGAACGGTTATAACTTTGCATGTGGTTCGGTTGATGGTGATTTTGGCACTAAGACGGAATACGCTCTCAAGCAGTTCCAAACAAAATTCAAGCTCGGTGCTGACGGTGTTGCTGGCAATAACACATGGACTAAGCTGCTAAGTAAGTAAAGGAAAATATATGGAAATTAAAAGGGAAACAGGCGAGTCCTATATCTCTTTCGCTCAACGTGTTACCAACGCCGTCGAGGATGGGTTGATTGGCTATGATGAGTGGTCGACGGCTTTACTTGGTGCGGTACGGTACGGTTCGGAAAATCTTCGGCGTTGTTATTTGTTTATGAAACAATTACTTCAAAATGCCGAAAATGATGATATTGAGCAAGTAGATGATAAAGATAAACTTGCCGAAATTAGGGCGGCTATTGACGAACTGGATAAATCCAGACTTAAACTGCGGACAGAAAATCTTGAATGGGCGGCCAATAGACGTGCCGATGCCAGACTTGAGATGTTTGGCGAGGAGATTGAAGCAGCTATCAATCGGCTTGAACCTATCAAGTTCAACCGTGTTTTTGACACAAGGCAAGTCAATGAGCGCACTGGGGCATTGTGCATTGGCGACGGGCATTATGGCACCATTATTGATATGGAGACGCTGTTTGGAGAAAAGGTCAATGTGTACAGCCCCGATATTTTTAAGGCTCGAATGAATATGTTAATGCGCAAGATGGTGGATGATAAATATAATATTGCCGACTATGATAATCTTGTGGTGTTTGATATGGGGGATGCCATCCAAGGGGCGCTCAGGCAGAGCGACCTTGTTAAGCTTAAGGCTGGCGTTATTGATTCAGCTATGCAGTATGCCGAGTATATTAGTAACTGGCTTGTCGAATTAAGCGAACAACTGGAAGTGCCGGTTGAGTATATTTGTCTTGGTGGCAATCATTGCGAGCTACGCCTATTGAATGGGCGCAAGGGTGATTTTCCGCAAGAGAATATTGGGCGTATCATCCGTGAGTTTGTGGCGTTGCGGCTGCGTGACAACCCCAATGTCGTAGTTGCGCCGTATGCAGAGTGTGGATTTAAGACTATTCAAGGCGTTAACATTCTCGCTTATCATGGCGATGATGCTAAGGGCGACTTGGAGGAATTGAATTTCTGGCAGGATTACCACGGTATTGATATCGACATTCTTCTGATGGGGCATTTCCACCATCTTGACAACAAGACGGTGGGCGTTGGGTTAAACACCGAAAAAGAGGTTATTCGCTGCCCCAGTATTGTCGGCATTGATGATTTTAGCAAGAGATGCCGCAAGATGTCAAGGGCTGGCGCTATCTTTATGATGTTTGAAGATGGCGAAAAGACGTGGCAGCGCAAATATGTGCTGAATTAACATGACCCAATCCATCCTATGCTGGCTGATGCTATGTACGCTTGATGGGCACATAGCTCGGCATAGGATGGTTGGATATATCTGATATGCCATGTCGCATATTCAGACCAATGGCTGAGCAATGCTTGGTCGTTCTTTGAAAGCCAACAAAGATTGCCGACCTGTCGTATGGCGGCATATAAATTAGCGACTCGATTAGCCCTTAGATATGGGAACTAAAAAAGATGCTCTGAGCAGAGCGTAAATGCTCATCGCTACTAATCAACAGCGGTTGGTAAATTCCCAACATAGCGCCATGCGTGGGTGGAATAAGATGAGGCGCAAAATTTAGAAAGGAGGTCATTTCACTTGCATCCATTTGTCTGTATTTATCAGACTAAAGTATGAAGGAGGTGACCACTAATCTACCGTAAGTCCCGTAGCAACGGCGATACTGCGGTTACAACTGAATATTGTATGACAGGCGGGTGTGACATGAGGTCATGCCCGCTATTGTCATAAGCGGAAAGAAAGGGGAATCAAATGGAATATAATCGTGAAAAAGAAAAGCTATGCGGCGTATGCCAAAAGCCAAAAAATAAGCAGACATTCCATTCTAACCCCATTAAAATCGGCTATATGTATATGTGCAAAGAGTGCTGCACCAATAAATTCAAAGAGGCGCTTGCCGCTACTGGCAGTGATGGCGCAGCGTTATGGGCTGTGTGTATGTCCAATGATCTGCCTGTGATACGCAAGTTATATGAAGCGGCAGTTGAATTGGTGAATAAGTCTAATACTGGAGCTGGCCGCAAGCCCAGCTTGTTTTTGACATATCTTGCCTTGCTCAAGGAGGATGGAAATCAATATCACGGCTGTTATGACAGTGATATGGAACTTAGTGATTTTATTCATATCGGTACTGAGGACGAGATTGCCGAAGCCAAGAAATGCGAGGAAGATGCCGCAGAACAGCGCAAGGTGTGGGCTAAGACATGGGGAGACGGATATGATGACGCCGACTATGAGCAATTAGACGATTATTTTGATGGGTATACTTCTGACATTCCTGAAATGGATGTTGGTATGATGTTGCGTTATCGAGATTTATGCAAAGCTGAGTTACGCAAATTCAAGGGCGATGATGAAAAGGGTCAAACGACCAAAGAAATTACCGACTTGATGAAGTTACTAAAAATTGCCGATTTCGCAAATGCCGCTGACAAGTCCGATTCTCGCATTGCGTATGAGAAGTTGATTGCAATGATTGAAACAACAAAACCAGCAGAGTGTGAGGACTTGGGCAAGTATGTGGATATGTGTGGGCATGAAAAAGACCGTGCTGAGGATATGCGGTGTCTGCGCAATGCAATAGCGGGAACGCGAGATTACCCAGACGTACCGAGGGATGAGCGATGAAGTCAGCAACAGGTGCTCTTCGGCGTAGATTTATGCAAAATAACCTCAAACGCGCCGTAGATGCTAACGGACATATTGACGAGCAAGTTGAAGAGAATGTAATTGAGTGGACCACGTTGTTTCGGCGTAACTGGGATGTGTTTGCTGAATTGGCACTAGGCATTAAATTAAAACCGTTTCAGCGCCACGCCTTGCATCTACTTGGTATATCAGACGTGTTCTTTTGGAGAGCAAGTCGCGGTACTGCTAAGTCGTTTATCACGGCACTGGCGGCAATTATTAAGTTGTTGCTATATCCAAATAGTTGGGTTGTCATTACAGCAACAACATCTGACCAGGCAAATAAAATTGTCGAGGACAAAATTCTTGCCGAACTTATTTTGAAAATATCGCCACTGCTTAGATACTACTATGAACAAGAGTGGCTGGTTATTACAAAGCCTACGGATTGCTATGTTATAAAGTGTACGCTCAATGGTTCGACATTGAAGGTGCTTGCGCCCACTCAGAGTGCTAAAGGTAGCCGAAGCACGTTTACCATTTACGATGAGGTTGCCATTATGAAGAAGGGTGACATTGACGATATTTTCGACGGCATGCTATTCCCTCGTCAGGCGGCTTATCTTAGCAATCCAAAGTACGCCAAAAATAAGCGGTGGGTAGAAGAATCTAAGGCAGTTTATCTAAGTTCGTCCTATTACTCGTTCATGTGGTGGTACAAGACCTGGAAAGATTGCGTGTCTGGTTATTATACCGACAAACGAACAAAGTATAATGTTGAGGCATCGGACTTCTTTGTTAGCATAGACAATAACCTCAAGACGTGGGGTGATTATCGCCGCGCCAAGAAAATCAACGGCGACATTGAGTTCCGTATGAATTATCTCAACGAGGCTGTTGGTAACACCGAAGATGCGTTCTTTAGCCTTGAATCACTAAAAAAGAATCAGGTGCTTGAGCGTTGTTTTACGCCACCTACTCCACTTGATTTTATTATGGGCAATCATATTGAGAATCGCAAGAAAAAAGAGCGAGAAATTCGTATGGTTGTCTCCGACTTTGCATGGACTGAAACAAAAAGTAAAACCAACGAGAGCGATAACAGTATTGCTTTTTGCATAGCTGGGATATGGCGCAAAGACCACTTTGATTGTCATATTGAATATATTGAGGGGCTGCCAACTGCTGATGATGCAGATGGATGTGCTAATCGACTAAAAGAGCTATTTTGGTTGTATGATGCTGATTATCTTGTCCCAGATGGTCGCTCCGGGGGCGAAGCTGTGTTAAACTCGTTGAGTAAACCGTATACTGGCGCATATGGGTCATATATCCCATCTTCTGGACTCACGGTGGCCGATGAGACAAAGTATCATGTAGCACCGAATGATAAATTAGATTATTATCGTTCACACGCTGTTGATGGCAGCGCGGTGCATTGTGTTATCCCAATCTTTGGTACAGCGGCATTGAACACAGCGTATTGGAGGTCAATGAAGAGGCGGCTTGAGCGAGGAACCGTCAGGTTGCTTATTGGTATGATGGATGCGCAAGGGAGACTTGAGGACAGCGGCGATTATTTTAAGATGGATGCTGGGCAGTTGGCTAATGCGCTTGCACCTTATGGTCAAACCGACCTGCTTATATCTGAGGCTGTGAACCTCAAGACAGAAATTAAGAACGACCAAATCAAGCTGGAAGCACCAAGAGGTGGACATCGTGACCGTGCGGTTACTTGCGCCATGGGGTTACTCATATTTGATTATATCGAAAATGAGTGGCAACGTCAAGACCAACAAGACAATTTCGATGCAGACAGCATCCAACTTGTCTGGTGATAACAATTTATTAAGAAAGGAGGGAATGTATGGAAGAAAAACTTGTGACATTTCAAGAGGCGCAGGCAGTTACCGAATTTGCTCAGGCGTTATATTCCTATGACAATTTCGGCTACTGGTCGCCGCAGCTGAGTAATTCGCTGTTGCAGGGGTTGAATAATAATCCTAAGACGCCGACATCTGATGCTATTCGCAAGGCGCTGGCGACATATAAGGAAAGCGCCGATAACATCCAATCGTATATGGAATTTATGCAGATGTACGACATGATATTTGCTCGTACTCTGCAATCCTACTGTAACGCCTTGTCGTTTGACTTGACGCCGGTATGCAAGAACGCATATACACATGGAGATTATGATTCTGACGCCTATGCCGCCGATAAGAAGCGGATATATGAGTTCCTTGACAAGTTCGACTATAAAGCCGAGTTTGCTAAGGTAGTCAAGCAGATTATGACGCATGAGGTCTACTTCACATGGTTTAGAAAAACCAAGTGGGGTAATCGCGGTATGAAATTCGCCTTGCAGACATTGCCGCAGGAATACTGCTTGCTGACTGGTTATTGGGAAAAGGGTTTGTTGTTTGATTTTGATCTAAATTATTTCCTTCAGCCTGGAACAGACCTTGCTGGCTATGACCCCGCATTTACACGTTATTATAACCGTGTGTTTGGCGCTGATGGTAAACCCATTGAGAATTATCGGCCGACTAATCCGCTGAACGAGAGAAATGGCACTTACGCCATGTGGACGCAAACATCACCTACGGATGGTGCATGGGCGTTTAAGGCGAATCCAAGCAACTTCAATACAACCCCATTCCTTGCACCGTTTCTCAAGAATGCCATTCGCAATGACGAGATTGAGAAGTTGCAATATGACAAGGATATAGCCGCCGCCTATGCTATCTTGGCTGGTGAAATCCGGCTATTTGACTCAGCAAAATCGGGCACGACCTCCAATCAGTTCTCAATTTCTCCCGACGTGCTAGGCAAATTTATGAAGGTTGCCAAGTCTGGACTGGGCAACTTGGTAAAACTGGCGGCATTGCCCACTGAGAATATCAAGTTCTACCAGTTTGAGGATAAGAACGCCGATATGTATTCCAATCAGCTTGCCACATCTGCCGGTGTTGGCTCTGGTGTTAGCCGCGTTATTTACAGCTCTGACCGCCAGTCTAATGCCGAGATTGAGGCTGGTCTGCGGGATATGTATGAAACCATGAAGCCGCTGTATTATCAGTTCAGCAATTTCATGGAGTTCTTTGCTAATCAGTTGACCAAGAAATATAAGTGGGCGTTTGAATTTGATGGCAGCAACTATTCGTTTGAACGCAAAGAGAGACTTGACCGGATTATTAAGTATGCCGAAAAGGGTATGATGTTGCCGCCTGCCGCATGGTCGTCTGTTATGGGTGTTAAGCCGCAGACATTCGAGCGTATGTTGCAGGAAAGCAAGTGGTCTGGATGGAGTGACCTGTGGCAGTTGCCAATGAACGCAAACACCACAAGCGGCAATGCCGATAATACTGGCGGTAGGCCGCGTTCTGATGACTCTGCGCTTACAGATAGCGGCGAGACAAGCCGGGAAATGCTTGAATGAGGATGGACAATATGATTGTATCTAAGAATACGCAAGATGCGCTGATGGAGCTGATTAAGCAGTGCTTCACCGAGAACCGCAAATTTGATAGAATGGTATCGGTATTAAATGTCAAGTTCGCTATGAACCAGACATCTAATCTTATTCATCATGGAATTGCTCACTGGTTCCCTGCACTGAGCGACAAAATCGGAGAGCAGACGCTTGAACGTTACAACATCTCTGTTATCTATGGTGAAACGCCAAGCGGCGCAGAGGATTATGGCCGAGCCAGCGACATCATTGCCGAGGTTGAACGGCGCGTCATTGATTTCCAAACCATGTTCATGGGCGTATGCAAAATCGCTCTGGACAATAACGACATCCATGTTTATGCCGACTTACTGGATATGCTTGAGGATGTAAATGAGATCACAGAGCAAGTAATTTTGCTCCGGGACAAGATGGAGGTTTATGGTGAGGAGCGAATTGGCGCTTATGACCACGACGTCCCCGACTTCTGGATTTTGAAGGAGGCCAACTAAATGATTAGGCTCGGCACTCCATCTGATACCAGCAAGTATGTGTGCCTTGATGGGCAATATGCGCTTATGGCACATCAGGCTGGAAATTGCCCTGAATGGAAAGATGATGATGGTAGCCTGTGGTTTAAGCGCACCAAAAAGTTATTGAAGTTCTGCGCCGATAATGGCATTGAGCTTTGATATATTTGCTATCCTTGAAGAAAGGAGGAGAGAGATTGCAGAAAGAATATAATTTTGCAGTCGAAGAAATCAAGCGGATTGAATTTTCCGATTATGACGAGCAAGAGTTTTCGATAGCCCGGCTGGGATATATCAGCACTAAGCCGAACTCCCATGATATTGGCATTAGCGAGGATTGCTTGCGGGCATCTGCGCCGTCTGCCCTTGGTAAGTGGGTGGTTGCAAACATGGTTGTTGGTGACTGCGGCAGCCATGATAAGGAAGAGCACATAGTGGGCATGATACCGCAAGACCAAGAGGTCGAATTTGTTAGGGATGATGACGGCTATCTTCGTGCGTATTGTGACGCTATTATCAGCAAGCGGTATGCGGCTGACTTCTGTGAGATTTTCGAGAAAGATAATAATCGTGCCGTAAGCATTGAGGCGCGGTTTGACATGGAAGATGAGGATGATGCTAAATCATTTACTATCGTTGGCGTAACTGTTCTCGGTAAGCGCATAAAACCCTCGTGCCCTGATAGTGATATTGAGTTCGTGCGCTTTAGCGAGACGGATGCCGAGGATTATTACCGTGCGCGCCATGCTGATGCCGCTTCCAGTCTGAAACAATTTGTTGAAACGAGGAAACAATCTATGGCTGAAAAGAAAACCTATAAGGTAGATAAGTCCAAAGAGTCCATGTCTAATGCCGAATGGTCTGATGTGGACAAATCCGCCCTTCGCAATAAAATCATGGCGGCGTCTAATCGCGCCAAGTTGGTCAAGGATGTATACCTGCTGGTCGAGGATGGCTGGGAGGATGCGCCGTCTGAGCACCTAAAGTACCCCTGCATGGAACTGAAGGGTAATACATTCGTTTATAATCGCAACGCTTTGGCTTCAGCCCTTAGCTACGCTAAGCAGAACGATGAGCAAGCGGTTGTTAATAAAATCGAGAAGATTTATAAGAAGCTTGATTTGGACGACACTGACGGAAAGGAGGAAAAGATGTCTATGGAGATTGAATTTGCCGCTGTGAATATTGGTGATCTGTGGGGTCGGCTGTGGCATGAAATTGACGAGACTCACCATTGGGAATATGGCATTGAGGGCATTTACGAAGAGGACAACAAGAAGTTTGCCATCCTGCGTGACCGTGCCCAAAAGCTGTATCGCCTTGATTTTAGTCTGACTGAGGAAGGTCTGACCGTGGCAGACGAGGTTGTTGAAGTTGAGCAGGAATTTATTGAGATTGACAACATGAAGAAGTTTGCCGAGCCTGAGAATGTTGCCGATTATCGCATTGCTGAACAGGATGATGACGATGACGACGAGGATGATGACGAAACTAAGATGTCTGAGGACGAGATGATGGCTAAGATTGCCCAGCTCGAAAAGGACATTGAGGAGCGCGATAATATCATCATGGAGCGTGATACTGAACTGGCTGACCTGCGCGAGTATAAGAAGGCGGTCATGGCTAAGGAGAACGCTTGTGCCGTTGAGGCTATTATGGCAGAAATCAAGCCGTTTGTCAATGACGAGCAGTTTGCCGCTTTCCGTGAGGAAGGTCTGGCTTGTGACGAGACGAATTTCGACGCTTGGAGCAATAAGGTTAAGGCTGTTTGCTTTAGTGAGGTAAAGAAGTCTGTCAAGAAGGATGATATGGGCGTGTTCACTTTTGCCGCGCCTATTGATGTCAAGAAAACCAAGTCTACCAGTGTTTGGGATAGACTGTAAGAAAAATAATTTGATAAAGGAGATTTATAAATATGGCTAATACCCATGCTATTTTTAATGGCACTCACTGTGCTTTCTGGGATGTCGATGCTTATAACTATGTTGGCATTTCTCAGACCGATATGGACAACTGCACCTTTGTCGCTCTGGGCGATATTGGTCTAAAGTCTGATGGTGGTTACGAGTTCGCCGTTACCGCTACTAATAGCCCCGACCTGATTTGCGGTACTCCCGCTCAGGGCTACGGCATTGAGTCTCAGGTTTATGATGACCCCCGTTACTTCTACAATGAGGCTGGTAAACCCATCTCTGTGAAGCGCCTGGTTAAGGGTGATTGCATTGAGGTTGATGCCGCTGCTTTTACCGCCACTCCCACCACTGAAACCCATGCCACCGTTCAGGCCTCTGGTAAGCTGACTGCTGGTGCCGCTTCTGGTGCTCACTTTATTATCCTGGGCACTCACACCATCGACTGCGGCTCTGAGCTGGTTAAGACTTGGGTACTTCAGAAGCTGGCCTAATTGTAGGTTTAGCAAACAATACTATAATTTGATAAAGGAGATTTATAAATATGGCTATTTCCAACGAAATCATTGCCTTTGCGAACGGCAACACTGATTGCTATGTTGCCTTTGCTGACTATCATAATCATAAAGCCGCTGAAGAGTGGGGTCAGAATATGGGCTCTTATGACAAGTCCGTGTCTCTGGCCGACAAGTCCGCCAAGGTGCGCACTGCCTATTTTGCCGAGATTGAGCGTCTGTCTGGTTGCAAGATGACCGATGAGAATCGCGACCATTTCTTCGCTAACCCCATGGTACAGTATGCCAACTTTGCTATTGTCAATGCTATGGTGAATGTAGTGCTGCCCGGCTATGTCCGCGCTACCTTTGCTCCCTTTGTTGATTTCCACACTGTGGGCTATGGCGATGTGCTGAATCTGAAAGTTCCTGCCAAGACCCTGTACACCGTTTCCAAGGGTGCTCGTGGCGAGCGCACCTCTTTCCGTCAGAAGAAATATGCGGGCAATCTGATTCTGTCCCCCATTGAGCACATTGTCACTACTTATGTGGATATGGCTCGTGTGTATGCCGGTAAGGACGACCTGGCTGAGGCCGTTCGTGCTGTCGTCATCTCCATTGAGATTGACATGAACATCGAGATTATGGGCGCTCTGTCTGCTGGTCTGACCGCCGCCTCTTATCCCACTCAGTTCAAAGAGTCCGGCGCGTTCGATGGCAAGAAGCTGGTTCAGCTGGCTCAGCGTGTTCAGGCTTATAACATGATGGGCAAGCCCGTGATTATGGGTACTGCCGCCGCTCTGATGAACGTCCTGCCTGATTCCACTCTGGGCGGTCGCATCATGATTGATGGTGCTAATCCCGTTATCAATTATGTCAAGGACTTCTATGGCTTCCCTGTCTATGAGCTTCCCCAGGCTCCTACTGGCTCTGCCGACTTCGGCCTGGCTCTGGATGATACCAAGCTGTATATTGTCAGCCCCGCTGTCAACAAGGTCGTTGCTGGCGTTATGTCTACTGCCCTGACCAACAGCAACCAGTTCTATGAGAACGCTGATATCTCCTCTAATTTCACGATGCGTAAGGGTTATTCTTTTGAATTCACTGGTGGCGCTTGGATTGGTGAGTACGATATCACTGAGTAATCAATATTGATTAACCCTATGGCATGAGGGGCTATATGCCCCTTGTGCCTAAATGGAAAATAAAAGGAAATAGAAAGGAAAATAAATCATGGCAAGACCAAAGAAGGAAGATGTTGTTAATCAGGTCATTGAGGAGAAGTCCACTACTGTTGATGAAACCGCTGAACTGAAGGCCAAGCTGGCTGAGCAGGAAAAGCAGATGGCTGAGATGATGGCTAAGATGCAAGCGATGATGGCTGGTGCTAGTATGGTTACACAGGCTGAGCCGGTGTCTAAGTCTACTCGCAGCATCAAATTTATCAATCTGACGGCTGGCGGCTTGAATCTCAAGGGTAATCGGTTCTATCATATGGATGCTCAGTTTGATTCTAAGATGATTCCTGAGAGCGAAGCCCGTGCCATTGTTAATAATATGCCCAATACCATGGTTAATGGTATGGTATATATTGCAGATGCCGATTTTGTTCGCGAGATGGAACTGGATGGCGCATATATCGACTTGCTGTCTGATGAGCAGATGAAGGCACTGCTGAGCAAGAGCGCTGGCGAGGTATGTGAGATTTATCGCAATGCATCTGATACGCAGAAGAAAATCATCGTGGATATGGTGTCTGACCGCAAGATGAACGGTCTGCCGGTCGATGCCAATATTGTGGTTGAGCTGGGTAAACTCTGTGGCAAAGACCTGATGGGCATTGAGCCTGACGACGAATAATGAAAAGGGGTGAGCGACATTACCTCCTTTGATAAAATCGAAGAGCGTGGACTGGCAGTAATTTCTGATTACAAGCTGTCTAAATTGCTCGACCAAAGCGAGGATGATTTCAAGGCGCGGCTGGATAGCTGGCTGATACAGTGCTTGCCTAACTTCTGGCAGTGCCGTCAGTCGCTTGAATACGATGCCAATGAGCGCGAGTTCATGTCTGACTTGACCGACCTTGAAATTTATATCCTGTCCTGTTATTTTGTCATCGCATGGTGGCAGACAGAGACAAACAATGCGGCGCAGATTGCGTTGAAGCTTGGATTAAAGAATCAGTATTCGTTCAACAGCGAGTCGCAGAACTTCAAAGAAAAGGGCAACATCATCGATAAGCTACGCGAGGAAGTTGATAGGGCGACTACGCGCTATTTGCTCCAAGATATTGATAGCTACGAATATTGATGGAGGGCGATATGGGAAATAATAGATTGACCGCGCCGCTCTACAAAATTCTATTGCTGTACGAGGATGTGTTTGAGCCGACATCTACTGTGACTGAGGATGATTATCTGATATATCTTGACCGCATCGGTATGTATTATCTGGGTGCTGCCCAGATGGAGATATACCGGTACATTCGCGGCTTGAGAAGCGCTGGTACTAATCTCGACAAGTCGACCGTTAAGACCATCGTGTTTCATATGTGCGGTCTTGTAAAAGGCGGTGAGCAAGATGCTTGAGGATTACAGTAGGTTTATCAATGCTAAGCCGCATGACTACTACGAGGACTTGGCGCAAGCCTTTCTAAATCAGTCTTGGTCAAATACCGCTGCAAAAACACCTGAGAATGGCGGCGCTATATACGAGCAAGCCGACATCGGCTCTGCTGAGTACAACTGCATTGAAGCATGGGTCAAAACTGCTGTTGGCGATGTGACTTCCGGATTGAAGGATTCTCGTGATTTCATGCGCATGTATTTTCGTGATATTCGTCATCGTTGCAAACGCGGTCAGTATTATAAATTTGATGGCAATTATTGGATTGTCAACGACTATAGTAGTTTCAATGGCATCTCGCAGGAGGTTGGCATCCGGCGTTGCAATAATGTCATGCGGATTATCGACCCGATGACTGACGATGTGTTCAGTATTCCATGCGTGATTGATTACGATATGACAGCACCGTCTGCGCAAGTTGGCCGATATGTAATCACGCCGAATAACCATGCCATTGTCAAGGTACAGGGCAATGATGATACCTTGCGGCTGTTTCAGTTGAATACACGCTATATGTTTGGCGGTCGGTCATTCAAGCTGTATGCGTATCAAAATGCGCTGAATTACAGTGACACAGATGATAAACCGACATATCTCGAACTCGACCTATATTTGGACGAGATGCACAATGGCGACAACATTGAAGCCGGGATTGCAGACAATTCGCATACTAGCTATGCAGAATCCGCAACGGCTGACGATATGGCTGATAGAGTCAATAAATTGAAGGGAGGGGCATGATATGTATAATTCATTATCTTCCCTACCCAATCTTCCTTATAATATATTGAGCTATCTGGTCACGTCTCCGCAAGCCGAAAACCTGTGGAAAATATTGGCTTATAATAGCTACGACGCACTGAGTAAAGACAATTTGACAAGTGCTGAAAAATTGAATTTGCTGTGGCGAACTGGTAAGCAAGAGGATTACGGTGTATTCTTTACCAATTTAGTAGAGGACGCGATTCCCACCAGTAAGTGCATACTTAAGATTTACAACTACTACGACCATCCCAAAGACCTATACAATGCAACAATTGTATATGCGTTTGATTTCCTCTATGGTGGGCAGATGTCGCTTGTCGAATATAATGGAATACCTGTCAGCCGTGGCGATTTGTTTATCAATATCATGCTTGATGTGCTGAATGGCGCTGACGTAGGCGGCGTTGGCAAGATGACATGGCTTGATGATATGAGCCGTTATTGTGCGGCTAAATCGACCATTGGCAATAGCAAGACCTTTACTGGCGTACAGCTGTATATGGCTGTCAATGCTGGAGATAGAGGGCGGCAAGATGGGTGCAAAGCTTAACCTTGATTTCTTGCGACGGGCATACTTTACATTCGACAAGCCTGTCCCTTATAAAATTGGTGACGTAGAGTTGTTGATTAAACCTGTGTTGCTACCCAATGCTGAGGCATTTATGTCTAGTACTGATATATTGCAATATGACAAAAATTCGTCTGATGATGTAAATATTATTCAAATGTCGTATCTTGATTATTTAGTCAGGTATATTGCCGACGTTGATGAGTTGGTCGCTGCCAAACTCACCAATATTCTGCATTTTTGTGTGGATATGGATAATTGGTATATCGGCGAAGATGAACGTGGCAAGGCGATATTATACGATGATACGCATGACGTTATTATTACGTCGAAGAAGTTCGACGAGATTATGCGCATTATTATGTATCAAAACATATTACACTATGACGACGAATATGTCAATCCTGAAGTTCGTAAAATGATGGCTCAGGTCGATGCTGTTAAAAATGTTGGCAAGGAATTCCCGACACTAGAGCGCAAAATCAACATTATCACAGCACATACCGGGATAACGAAAAAAGAGCAGATGACCATGACCATGCGTGAACATCAGGGTGTATTTGAGGAAGTAACCGGTGAGGTTGAATTTTTAACCACTCGTGCTTTAGCTTTGTATTGCGGAGATAAGAAGGCTGAACACTGGATTTATCGCAACAAGAAGGGCAAGTACGATGGGTATATGACGAGCATGGGCGTATACAAGCAATCCTTTGGTGGTGATGGCAACATAACCAATGTCGCACAAGGAGATGGCGCATCCCATGCAGAACAATTATTAAATCAATATAATCTATAAAAGGAGGAAATTTTAATGGCTGAAGCTTTTCTGGCTAATGTCGGCACCGCTCTGATTTTTAAGGGCAGTGATTTTGTAGCCACTGCCTCTACTTTGACTGAAAATACGTTCAGCTTCAGTGCCAGCCCCAATGAGGTTCGTGGCGGTAAGTCCAATCCTCTGCTGGGTCGTTGGTTCAGCGATTCTACTCTGAACGTAACTCTGACCAATGCCACCTTTAATCTGGAGTATCTGGCTTGGACGCTGGGAACCACCATTGAACAGGGTGGCACTGCATTCTATGAGTCTACCACTGGTGAAACCGTTGTGACTGCTGGTCAAATCGAGCTGGCTAATACTCCCGCTGCGTTCAACGGCACTATGATTGGCTGGTATAAGAAGCCCGCTGATACTGTGTGGACTATTGGCGCTATCACTAAGACTGGCGACAAGTATTATCTGACTGTTAATGGCTCCAAGGTGAATGACATCTACTGCATTAAGTATCCTTATATGGATGAGAATGCCCGTATGATGCCCATCCCTGCCGACTTCAACCCTGAAGAACTGCATGTGGTCATCATCAACGATCTGTATAATGCTGATGTCAACGCCGATTCCAGTGCGTCTGTGATTGGTCGTCTGATTACCGATATTCCTCGTCTGGGTCTTGACCCTTCTCAGGATTTGACGCTGAATGCCACCAGCTCTGCCCCTACTCAGCTGAGCGGTACTGCTTTCCGTTATACCTCTGGCACCGGCTGCACCAATGAGGCCACCTATGGCTCTATGACCGAACAGATTTTCGGTGCTAAATGGCAAGATAATGTGTTGCTCATTTCGCCAGAAGATGGAGACGTTGAACTGACCACTGGCGAGAAAGAAACTCTGATTATGCGCGTGGTGTACGGCAACAACGTAGCTTCTCAGCGTAAGGATAATAGCAACTTTACCTTTACTGTGCTTGAGGGTAACTCCACCGTTGATAACAATGGCGAGATTACTGGCGGTGCAAGCGGTAAGACCGTTATCGGTATTACTTTGACCGGCTATCCGGATGTTCCCCAAGCATTTGCCTACGTCACTATTTCTTAATAGGTGACATATTAGGGCGTTCGTATTTTATCGGACGCCCTATTTTTTAATTTTCATAAAAAGGTGAATATATGTGTGAATATGTAGATACCAATATCTGCCAAATCACCAACAGTGTATGCCCGTGGCGATATCTGTGCCCTGATACTGGTAAATGGCGTGACAACCGCTATATGCCCGCTGATTGTAAGGTAAAGCGGCAAGCGATTGTACCTAATGGATATTGTCGTGTGCGTGAAGAGCGCAAGGGTTGGCTATATATTGATTTAGGCAGCGAGACGATACGAGCAAAGAATCCATTCGACCACACACCTCTTTATGTCCGCGTGAAAAAATTGAAATCCGGCGAATATAAAATACGAGAGTGAGGGCATAGCAATGGCAGATGGCGACAACGGAAAAATTTATGCCAAGCTTGATGACCATGACCATCGCATTACACAACTTGAATCAACGCGTCCATTCTTGCAGGACTTGATCGACCGTAGTATCAAGACCACTGAAAAACTATCGGATACAATGACGAAGATTCAAGAATCTATGGTTCGTCTGAACGACAAGATTGATACGCAGTCTGCTGAAATCAAGACTATGAAGTCCGATCTTGAGGCCGCTAATAAGGCGACAAACAAGCGGCTGACAGAGGTCGATGACAATGCCACTGAGCGGATTGATGCGATGAGTAAAAAGGTTGGCGAGCTTGAGAACGCTGGCAAATTTGATATGCGGGACTGGCTCAAGAAGAACTTCCCGTGGCTTATTATCATCGTTGGAATGGGCGCTATGTATGCAGCGCAGTTTGTAAAATTTTGATATTGGAAGGAAATTAAAAGGCAATGAAGGCAATTAAAAATCTCGATGCTATCTATCTGGAGCAGTACGATGTTCATGTTAATCCACATCTGACGTATGCTCAAATTCAGGCGATTGTGAATAGTTTGAGCGAGGTAGGCGACACATGGGCTGAGCGCCAGCAGAATATTGATATGCTGATTTTGGCGATGGCTACTGATATGAAGCCGGAAGAACTGGAAGAAATCGGTCATGAGACGCTGCTGCGTAGCGGGCTGATTGATATGGTACGGCGATACATTTACAACCTGTGCGACCTTGAGGCGGCTATCAAGTACCACGAGTCCACTGAACGGGCCGTCAAGGAATTTGGTAAGGCGCTCAAGAGCAAACTGGACAAAATCGACATAAAAGAACTGGAGAAATATGCAGGGACTAAGAAATGAGGCGCAGGTACGTCGTGCGCTTATGCCGATGATTCGTGAGGGCGTTGAGTATTTGATGCAGCAGGTGTACAAAGAAAATGAACAGCTGGTGCAGGAGCTTATCTATGCCGAAAGACGGCCCAAGGTGTACGAGCGCACAGGCGAATTTGTAAGGTCGTGGTCATATGAGCCGACTAAGGGAACTGGCATCAGCGGCAATACCGTTGAATACAAGTTTAAGTATGATCCTGATGGAATGGTATATACGTCATATCTTG
>ERZ1026844.59-NODE-59-length-91064-cov-8.076256_pt1 | contig 91064 bp, 79 predicted proteins | sample MGYA00380152_ERZ1026844 | MGnify/ENA primary metagenome ERZ1026844 (study PRJEB33269, sample SAMEA4719788) | human gut metagenome | biome: human-associated habitat; feature: organic feature; material: feces | place: Cameroon | collected 2013-10 ... | reverse complement strand
CCGCAAAAGGAGTCTGCTCACACTTGAGTCACTTTCTTACGCACCTGAGCAGCCAGGCGCTCAGGTACTGTGCGAACCTTAATGATTATGTTGCTGTTCACTCGTACCTCGTTCCAGCAACGATTCGCAGACTCATTTTAATTTTTGCTCCGCAAAAGGAGTCTGCTCACACTTGAGTCACTTTCTTACGCACCTGAGCAGCCAAGTGCTCAGGTGCTGTGCGAACCTTAATGATTATAACATATCTTCCTAAAATTTGTATAGAATCCCTTGCTACGAATCAGAATTCGTATTAGAATAGCGGTATACCCACTTTTGAAAGGAGTAATGAATTATGGCGAAAAAACTTGGGAAGTTTTTCCTGTTCAGTGCAGCAGTCGGTGCCGTAGCCGGAAGCGCATACTACTATCTGCAGCATCGTGATTCCATCGTGAAATCCGATGTTCCCAGTGAAGAAGATGATGATTTTGATGATTTCAGTGAAGACTTGGACGAAGAACCCGAGCGTAGTTATGTCGATCTGGACTTTGATGCAAAAAAGGCAGAATTCACTCAGAAAGCCAGTGGTGTAGCTGAAAAGGTTCTGGAGAAGACCGCAGACTGCCTGTCCGCTGCTGCCGGCAAGATTTCCGAAACCGCAAAAGCTCTGGATCATGCCATCAACGCACCTGCTGCTCCCTCCACCGAAGAATTTTTTGATGATGAGGACGCGGAAGAGCCTGCTGCCGGGAAGGCTGCTGTGGCAGATGAAACCTCCGTACCTAAGGCAGAAACAGAAGCTGCACCTGCAAAGGAAGATGAGGCAGAATAATATTTCATAACGGTATCAGGAATCATGAAAGGGCAATCCCAGATGGGACTGCCCTTTTTTCTTACTGTTTTATTGATTTTCTTCCTGTTCTTTATGTCTGCGGACTAATTCTTCTTTTAAATCGTAAGCCTTGTCCTTAATACGGGAGTTTGCCGTGGAAGACCCCATGATTTCCGAGATCAGATGGGAAGCCGTATCCAGCTGTCCACACTCAATCGCCAGTGCTGCAGTCAGATAATCTGCTGTATCCTCATCCATACCTGCCATGGGATAATCTTCCTCCATGCGGGCCTTGATGAAACCGTCCAGCGCTTTCTGCAGGAAGGTATTTTCCTCCTGCTGGGCATTCTCTTGTTGCTGTTTTAAATCCGAAGCAGCTTCCTGTTGGTTCTGTTCCAGCTCCTCCCGCATTCCCCGGTACAACCAGGCGATTTTTAAGCAGGTATATGCCAGCTCACTTGCCTTGGCGCCCTTTACCATATTGTTCAGCAACACCATCTTAAAATGTTCCACTGCTACCGGATAGGAATATTCCGTCAAATCTTCCTCATGGCGCTCTTTAAAGGAAGCGCTGATAGATTCCAGGATCTTTTTCTTATGGATAGGCAGCAAGGTATCAAAATACCTTGCCATAGCAGCATACCCGCAATGGGGACACATGATGGCTTCGTATTTGATACTGTCTATCTGTACCTGCCGTGGTCTCAAATCAAAATCCATTCCATTGCTGCGGACTCTGCCATAGCGTACCGTCTTTGCCGTAAACTGTGCCTCACACACCGGACACTGGTAGGTCTTATCAAATAAAAATTCAGCGTCTCCCATTATTTCTCCTTTGTCTATAGTATGTCTTTACTGGTTGTCTTTCGGTAACACGAAAGAACTCTTGAGGGATACGATCCGGTTAAATACTAACGCATCTGGTGTAGAATCCTTACTGTCTACGCAGAAAAATCCCTGTCTTACAAACTGGAAGCTGTCATAAGCTTTGGCATCCTTCACAGCGGGCTCAATGTAGCAATTTTTTAATACGGTGAGAGAATTGGGATTCAGGTTCAGACTTCCGTCCTCATTGTATACACCTTTTTCTTCATCGATGATGTTTTCATACAAACGAACCTCTGCCTTTACTGCATGAGGTGCGCTTACCCAGTGGATGGTTCCTTTTACCTTACGGCCGTCAGGGCTGTTACCACCCTTACTTGCAGGATCATAGGTTACATGCACCACGGTCACTTTACCGTTTTCATCCACCTCATAGCCTGCACATTTTACAAAGTAGGCATGCATCAGCCGCACTTCGTTACCGGGGAACAGACGGAAATATTTCCTGGGCGGCTCCTCCATGAAGTCATCTCTGTCGATATAAAGCTCACGGCAGAAAGGAACCATTCTCTTTCCAAGTTCCGGGTTCTCCAGATTATTGTCCACTTCCAGGAATTCCTCCTGTCCTTCCGGATAATTGTCAATCACAAGCCTGATAGGATCCAGAGCGGCCATAATTCTGGGTTTCTTTAATTTCAGATCCTCGCGGATACAATACTCCAGCATAGGATACTCTGCGGTAGACTGTGCTTTGGATACCCCACACAATTCTACAAATTTACGAATAGATTCCGGTGTAAATCCACGGCGGCGAAGTGCTGCGATGGATACCAGACGGGGATCATCCCAGCCGTCCACAATCCCTTCCTCTACCAGCTTTTTAATGTAACGCTTACCGGTTACCACGTTTTTCAGATAGAGTTTTGCAAACTCAATCTGTTTGGGAGGACGGGGATATTCCAGTTCTCTTACAACCCAGTCATAGAGAGGTCTGTGATCCTCAAACTCCAAAGTACAAATGGAATGGGTAATGCCTTCAATGGCATCCTCAATGGGATGGGCAAAGTCGTACATGGGGTAGATGCACCATGTATCACCGGTGTTGTGATGCGTCATATGTGCCACACGGTAAATAATGGGATCACGCATATTAATGTTGGGAGATGCCATGTCGATCTTGGCACGCAGGGTTTTCTCGCCATCTGCATACCTGCCTTCTTTCATGGCAAGAAACAGCTCCATATTCTCTTCCACGCTGCGGTTACGGTTGGGATCCTCTTTTCCGGGCTCCGTTAAGGTACCACGGTATTCCCTCATCTCCTCAGCCGTCAGGTCAGACACATAAGCTTTTCCCTTCTGAATGAGTTTCAATGCGGCCTCATACATCTGTTCAAAATAACTGGAGGCAAAAAACAGACGATCCTCATAGTCAGCACCCAGCCATTCCACATCCGCCTTGATGGAATCCACGAACTCTGTCTTCTCCTTCGTGGGGTTGGTATCGTCAAAACGCATATTGAACTTTCCGCCATATTCCTGGGCCAGTCCATAATTCAACAGGATACTCTTGGCATGTCCGATATGCAGATAACCGTTGGGTTCCGGTGGAAAACGAGTGTGTACTGTATCATAAACACCCTCTGCCAGATCCTTGTCGATGATCATTTCAATGAAATTTTTACTCTCGCTCATAATGTCTCCTCTTATATAAGTTTACAGCTATTCAGAACCCTATTCGCATATAAATTTGCTATTCTGCCTACATGCAAGCATCCGCAGAGGGCAAATTTGCATGGCTCTGAACAGTTACACATATTTTGCTTCAAAATCCCTGCGAGGCATAGGCTTTCCGAAATAATATCCCTGCACCATCAGTACATTCATGTTTTCCAACACGCGCAGCTGCGATTCTGTCTCAATTCCTTCCACACAAATGCTCTTGCCCAGCGTCTCCGCCAGTTCTCCCACCATTTTGACAAACGCCTGAGAGTAGGCATCCTCCGCCAGATCTTTGACAAACCCCTGATCCACTTTGATCACATCGAAGGGAATTTCCCGGATGTGGTTCAAAGAAGAATAACCGGTTCCGAAATCATCCAGTGCCAGTCTCGCTCCCAGATCCTTGATATCCCCGAGAATTTTCTGCATCCGCGGCATATCGTTGATGGCAAGGCTCTCCGTCACCTCCAGGGTCAGGTGATGGGGATCAATGCCTGTCTGACGAATGGTCTGGGCAATCTCGCTTACAATATCCGTCTGCAGGAGCTGTACAACAGAAAGGTTGACATTGACTTTATAGTTGGGTCTTCCATGGTCGTTCCACCATTTGCATGCCTTGCAGGCTTCATACAGCACATGGTTGCCGATGGGGGTAATCAGACCCAGATACTCCGCCAGCGGAATGAAATCTGTAGGGGAGATAAATCCCATCTTGTCGCTGTTCCAGCGGATTAAAGCCTCTGCGCCAACACAGGGATTTCCCTCTTCCTGGACATTCATGATGGGCTGGAAATATACCTCGAACTGGTCAAAACCGCCGTTGGCGGCATCACGCATATTTTTTTCCATAGCCAGTCGTTTCATGGAAGAAGAGTGAATGCTGTCCGAATAGTAAGCGACCTGATTCTTACCGGCACGCTTTGCCTCGTACATGGCGATATCCGCCTTCTTGATCATCTCCTGTACATCGTCCCCATATTCCGGGAAGTATACAATACCCATACTCATGGTACAGTAGAAATCTGTATTTTTCAAAAACCAGGGTTTGGTAAAAATGCCCTGTACATTGTTTAAAATCTGTTCCAGCTTGTCCTCCTCTGTGGAAGGTACAATGATGACAAACTCGTCGCCGCCCATACGGTAACAGGTATTATGGATACCATTAATACTGCTCAGGCTTTCGGATATGGATTTCAGCAGCACATCTCCGTACTGATGTCCCAGTCCGTCATTGATATACTTGAAATCATCCAGATCCAGATAAAGAAGCGCTCCCTTACCCCCGTTTTTCTTTGCCTCATCAATAAAGTGCGCAAGATCACTCTCACAGCACATCCGGTTATAAAGTCCTGTGAGAAAATCCGTGTATGCCTGCTGTTCGATTTTGTACTGGTAATTCTTCTTGTCCGTGATGTCGTAAAGGGCATACAGACTGACATCTCTTCCATCCACCCATTTAATTTTGTGATGGAGCAGGTCATACCAATGACCGGTCTCTTCATGAAAAAGCTCGCTGCGATCCTTTTTCAGAATATCTTCTAATTTATGTTCCTGAAGTTCTTTATGAAAAGTATTTCGCAAAATGCGGTTTTCAAACAGGACTTCATTATTTATCTCATCCTTGACATAGATTGCGCTTCCTACATTGTCCAGCACCGCTGCCAGTGAATGGTAGGAGCTGGCGAGGGAATTTTTCTGGATTCTCCTGGTGAGAATACTCTGCAACACCTTCAGCGAATCATTGATAAATTTAATTTCCTCCACCTGCCAGCATCTGGCAGGTGCTTTATCCTGAAAACAGACATACATATCCGGCACATCGTCAACGAAAACAGGGAAACTGATCAGTGCTGAAATCTGCAAACGTTTCAGTTCTTCCTTGATGGCAGCCGGCATATCAGAATCATAGGAGAGGACTAACGGCTTGTCTGTATGTAAAAACTGAAAAGCTGGCTGGTTCTTCGTACATTCAAAATAAGAGACAACACCGGTATTACACCACTCAGCAATCACATCCATCTTTGCCCGGTTGTCATGAAGCTTGAACACCTGCGCACTGGAAATGTTAAGATAGCCCCCAATAATGGCCAGCATTTTTTCCATTACCACTTCAATGGCCTCTTCATGGTCAAGCAGCTGCACCACCTGCGTCATGGATTCGTTCTGATGCAGTAATTCCTCTGTAACCTGTTGGGAATATCTGCTGCGCAGACTCTCCGCCCGTACGTTTTCCAGATTGGCCTTATTCCGCAGGATGCTGTAGGAGACATCATGGAGCAGATCCAGCGCTCTGTAAAGTTGTTTTTCTCTGATCACGCCATGCCAGCTGCTACGAAGTTCCGCCTCGTCCACTCCCGGCACATCATAAACAATGCCATAAATGATCCATGTCAGCTGTACCTGAGGGGTCACTTTTACGGATGCTGCTGCCAGCTTCAGCCAGGGATATTCGGTATCTTCTACGGCCTGGTCTTCTATGGAATTGCCGCTTACTCTCTGCACCAGGGATCGAACCTGTTGTGCCGTCACCAGATCACTGAGTCTGTTGATATCTTCCTGGTTCCCGCTGATTTTGGTGACAGGCTGATCCCATCCCTGTACACAGTAAACATTTGTTTTTACCACTTCACAAAACTTATTCTGTAGCTTTTGTACTCGATCGATATCTATAAGTTCCTGTAATGTCATGGAATTTTCTCCGGTAAGTAAGTGATATAAAATTTTAACACATTTTTTATGAAAATACAAACTTTATACAGAATTCCATCTAGTACTATAGTAGCAAGAATCTTTGTGGAACTTTTTTATGGCATAGAAAGATATTTTCCATGCCACAAAAAAGAGACAGATCGCTTCAAAAAATCTGTCTCTTCCTGTCTATCTGCTATCGTAATTGTAATTTATGCATCAATGCTGTAGTTCGGCGCTTCCTTCGTGATGTGAATATCATGGGGATGGCTCTCCTTCAAGGATGCGGCGGAGATCTTCACAAATCTGCCATTCTCCTTCAGTTCATCAATGCTGCCGCATCCGCAGTAGCCCATGCCGGAGCGCAGACCGCCCATCAGCTGGAATACGGTATCTTCCGCATTTCCCTTGTATGCCACACGTCCCTCGACACCTTCCGGTACCAGTTTCTTTGCGTTTTCCTGGAAATAACGATCCTTGGAACCATTTTCCATGGCTGCAATGGAACCCATTCCACGGTATACTTTGTATTTACGACCCTGGAACAGTTCAATCTCTCCCGGGCTCTCCTCACATCCTGCAAACATGGAACCCATCATGCAGACACTGCCTCCTGCTGCGATTGCTTTGGTCATATCGCCGGAATACTTGATACCACCATCGGCAATGATAGGGATTCCGTACTCTTTGGCTACGGCGTAAGCATCCATGATTGCGGTAATCTGGGGTACGCCGATACCTGCTACCACACGGGTGGTACAGATAGAACCGGGTCCGATACCGATTTTCACTGCATCTGCGCCAGCCTCAATGAGGGCTCTGGTTCCTTCTCCGGTTGCCACGTTACCTGCGATAACCTGCACCTCCGGATATTTCTCCTTAATCATGCGGATACATCTTAATACGTTCTCGGAATGACCATGGGCACTATCCAGGACAATGACATCCACTTTGGCATCCACCAGAGCTGCTACACGGTCCAGTACATTCGCGGTGATTCCCACAGCTGCTCCACAAAGCAGACGTCCCTGCTCATCCTTTGCTGCCAAGGGATATTTTACGGTTTTTTCAATATCCTTGATGGTAATCAGACCCTTTAGGTTAAAGTCCTTGTCCACGATGGGAAGCTTCTCCTTGCGGGCTGCTGCCAGAATCTTCTTTGCCTCTTCCAGAGTGGTTCCCTCTGGCGCGGTGATCAGCCCTTCGCTGGTCATGGACTCTTTGATTTTCTTGGTAAAATCTGTCTCAAATTTCAGATCACGGTTGGTGATAATGCCAACTAATTTACGCCCCTCGGTAATGGGAACGCCGGAAATACGGAACTTAGCCATCAATGCATCCGCGTCAGCCAGAGTATGCTCAGGACTTAAAGAAAACGGATCGGTAATTACACCGTTCTCAGAACGTTTTACCTTGTCTACTTCCTCTGCCTGTGCCTCGATTGACATGTTTTTGTGGATGATTCCGATACCACCCTGTCTGGCCATGGCAATTGCCATGCGGTGCTCAGTAACCGTATCCATTCCTGCGCTCATCATCGGAATGTTCAGTTTGATTTTTTTTGTCAGATGAGTGGTCAAATCCACCTGATTCGGTACTACCTGTGAATACGCCGGTACCAATAATACATCGTCAAAAGTAATGCCTTCGCCAATAATCTGTCCCATGTTTCCTCCTAAAAAAAATTGTTATTTTAATCCATAAACACCTTACGAGGTGCAATATTCCTGATGGCCTTTACCATCGCCTCGTTGGGCTCCAGGATCAGTTTCTTTTCTCCATTGTAATACATGCAATAACGGGTTTCCGGTTTTTTCTCCACACCACAACTGTAATCAAAGGTTTTCACCTGACGGTTTTTGTAATCGTCCAGATGATAGGATTTGACAGGTGCCAGTATTTCCATTTTTTCCACGGAAAATACGCCGACTCTCTTGCGTTTCGTCTTATTCAGAACCTTGTCAATGGTAATTTCCCTATCGAGATACAGATATTCATACTCCACATTGGCATTCATTCCTGCAAAATAAGCGCCAACGCCGCAGGCAGCCGCCAGAGGAAGTGCCAGAAACCCCAGAATATTCACCATCAGACACATGACAAATGCTACGGTCAGAATTGTCAGAAAAATTTGCAGAAACTTCATCAATAGAGAGTTTTTACCTTTTACAAGGCATTCTACATATGTTTCGTTCACAGGTATATCCACCTTTCTGTATATTATTGTATAATCATATTACAAAAAAATACAACTTTCAAGGTAGAACCTTTTTCTTTACACTTTTTTTACGGAACGCTAATTTTTTTTAGCTAATTTTCTTTACATTGACATCCCTTTTTTTCCCTATTAAAATAACTAATCAGAACCCTGTAAATTTGCTCTTCCGCCTGCATGCAGACATTCACAGTAGACAGATTTGCCCGGCTCTGAATCGTTATAAATCGGAGGAAGCCGTCATGCCTGTTATGGATGATATCAGAAAAGAAACAAGTAAAATGAAGGACAAGACCTTCAAAGAAAAGCTGGCATACTTCTGGGGATATTACAAATTTCACACCTTAGCCGCAATTGCTCTGCTGATTATGGTTATCTGGTTTATCCATGATGTGGCAGCGCAGAAGGAAAACGCTTTTTACGCACTTTTGGTCAATGCGGGGGGCTATCCTATGGCGGATGATGCCGGAAATGAATTTGCGGAATCAGCGGGAATTGATTTGAAACAATATGATATTAAAATTGACACTTCTGTCGTTTATGACCCGGAGGATTTTTCCAAGGATTCCTATTACGGAGCCATGAAACTCTCTGCTTTACTGGCCGCCGGTGAGGTGGATACTTTTGTCAGCAGAGAAAATGTCTTTACCAATTATGCCTTAAATGAATCTTTTTTTCAATTAGATGAAGTAATGACTGCGGAACAGATTGCCGTCTACGAGGGCGACATCTACTATATCGACCAGGCAGATATTGATGCGAAAGAAACGGAGGAGATTCCCATTTCCGAAACCGCTGAGGATCCCGCCTATGCCTCTTCCGCCTATACCGAAGACCATCGTGATCCCAGTCAGATGGAAAATCCTATTGCAGCAGGCATTTACCTGAATGTAGAGGATATTCCTTTCTTTATGGATCATAACTGTTTTCTCTCCGGTAAGGTTGTCTACGGCTTCATGTGCAATGGTGCCCATACCGACCAGGCTGTAAAATTTCTGTCCTATCTGACCGGGAAGTAACATCAAAGAGCCGCTTGCCGACTCTTTGTGTGCGCGAGCGGTATGCGTAGCATAAACTACATCTCCGCGAGCTGCGCATCATGCAAAAGAAACTCCCTGCCCTACTGGGCAAGGAGTTCTTTTAACATCTTATTCACCATGCCGGGGTCTGCTTTCCCGTGCATTGCTTTCATCGTCTGTCCTACCAGGAAGCCGATGGCTTTTTCTTTTCCGTTGTGGTAATCTTCCACAGACTGGGGATTGTCTTTTAACACCTGTTCTACGGTGGTGCGCAGCGCACCCTCGTCATTCACCGTCTTTAACCCTTTTTCCTCCACATAGGCTTTCGGGTCTGCATCCTCCAGAAATACCTGCTCAAAGACTTCTTTTGCCACATTGCCGTTGATTTCTTTCTTTTCAACCATGTCAATGATGGCTGCCAGGTGTGCGGGGCTGAAATGAATGTCCTCCGCGTCCATCTCATGCTCTTTCAACAGCCGCATGGTTTCCACCATAATCCAGTTGGAAACCTTCTTGGGTGCGGCTCCCAGCACCACCGTCTTTTCAAACAGATCTGCCAGCGCTTTGGTGCCGGTGATCATGTCAATATCGTACTCCGGGATGTCAAACTCCTGGAGATACCGGGCTTTTTTCTCCTCCCGGAATTCGGGAAGGGTATCCCGGATTTCCTCTAACCATTGTCCGCTAATGGAAATAGGCACCAAATCCGGCTCCGGGAAATAGCGGTAGTCCTGTGCGTCCTCTTTGCTGCGCATGGCGTAGGACTGCCCCTTGCTGTCATCCCAACGGCGGGTTTCCTGTACCACCTTTTCTCCTGCCTCCAGCAAATCAATCTGGCGCTCCCGCTCTCCTGTGATGGCATGGGAGATGGCACGGAAGGAGTTTAAGTTCTTCATTTCGGTACGGGTGCCGAATTCCGGCGCCCCCACTTCCCGTACCGACAGGTTGACATCGGCACGCATGGAGCCTTCCTGCAGCTTACAGTCGGAGGCACCGATGTACTGAATCAGCATCCGCAGTTTTTCCAGGTAGGCAATGACCTCCTCCGCGGAGCGCATATCCGGCTCGGAAACAATCTCAATGAGAGGCACGCCGGAGCGGTTGTAATCCACCAGGGTGGCATCCTCCCACTCGTCGTGAATCAGCTTGCCCGCATCCTCCTCCATGTGAATCTCATGGATTCCGATGTTCTTGCGGACACCATCCACCTCAATTTCCACACTCCCGTTTCTGCAGATGGGCAGATACAACTGGGAAATCTGATAGTTCTGCGGATTATCTGGATAAAAGTAATTCTTTCTGTCAAATTTACAGTACCGGGTAATATCGCAGTTGGTAGCAAGTCCCACTGCAACGGCGTATTCCAGTACTTTTTTGTTTAAGACCGGCAAAGAACCAGGCATGCCGGTGCAGACCGGACAGGTGTGGGAGTTGGGGCGTCCGCCAAAAGCAGTGGAACAGCCACAGAAAATTTTGGTTTTGGTTGCAAGCTCTACATGAACTTCCAGTCCGATGACGGTTTCATACTCTTTCATCTTCCTTTACGCCTCCTCTCGCAACTGTTCATAGGTGTATGCGGTCTGAATCAGTTTCTTCTCCTGGAAACAGTCACCGATTAACTGTAAGCCGATGGGCAGTCCCTTGCTGTCCTTGCCACAGGGAAGGGAAATGCCGGGCAGTCCTGCCAGGTTCACCGCGATGGTATAAATATCCCCCAGGTACATCTTGATGGGGTCTGCCAGACTCTGCCCCAGTTTCGGTGCGGTGGTGGGTGCCACCGGCCCTAAAATCACATCGTATTTCTGAAATGCCTCGTCAAAGGCTTTCTTAATCATGGCTTTTACCCGGAGGGCTTTCAGATAGTAAGCGTCATAGTAGCCGGAGCTTAACACGAAGGAGCCTAACATAATGCGGCGTTTTACCTCGGCACCAAAGCCCTCGGAACGGGTCTTTTTATACATGGGATGGAGTCCCTCCACGCCCTCGGCGCGGTAGCCGTACTTGATGCCGTCAAAACGCTCCAGATTGGAGCTTGCCTCCGCAGCCGCAATGGTATAGTAGGTGGGAATGGCGTAATTTACCAGGCTTAAATCAAATTCCTCCACAATGGCACCCCGGGCTTTTAAATCCTCGGCTGCCTTTAACACTGCCGCTTTGACTTCCGGCTCCAGTCCTTCCCCGAAATAGTCTCTGGGAATTCCAATCCGCATGCCCTTCACATCCTTTACCAGGGCAGAGGTAAAATCCGTGTCCTCCCGTTTGATGGAGGTGGAATCCTTTTCATCGTGGGCGGCAATCAGTTCCAGCACTGTGGCACAGTCCTCCACATTTTTGGTCAGAGGTCCAATCTGATCTAAGGAGGAACCATAGGCAATCAGTCCATAACGGGATACCGTACCGTAGGTGGGTTTCATGCCTACCACCCCGCAATAGGAAGCAGGCTGACGGATGGAGCCGCCGGTGTCGGAGCCCAGTGCAAAGAAACATTCCCCTGCTGCCACTGCCGCCGCGGAACCACCGGAGGAGCCTCCCGGCACATGCTCCGGATTTACGGGATTTTTCGTCACACCGTAAGCGGAAGTCTCTGTGGTGGAGCCCATGGCGAATTCATCCATGTTGGTCTTTCCAATCACCACCGCTCCTGCCTGCTCCAGTAAAAGCACGGCCTCCGCAGAGTAGGTGGGAATAAAGTTATATAGAATTTGGGAGGAACAGGTGGTAAGCATCCCCTCGGTACACATATTGTCCTTGATTGCCACCGGCACGCCTGCCAGAGACCCGGTCAGCTCTCCTGCCTCGATTTTTGTCTGCACCCGGGCGGCACGTTGTAATGCCCCCTCCTTATCCACCGTCACATAACAGTGATAGGTGCTTTCATATTGTTCGATCTTTTCCAGTACCGCCTGCATAGCCTCCACTGCGGTGGTTTCCCCCGCCCGGATTGCTTTGGCAAGCTGTACGGCTGTCATTTTACAACCATCCATTTTTGCGAGTCTCCTTTTTCTCAGTCAAAGGTCTTTGGCACCAGAAACATGTTATCCTTCTGTTCCGGTGCATTCGCCAGCGTCTTTTCACTCTCATCGCCGCCTACGACCACATCCTCCCGGAATACGTTCTGTACCGGAAATACGTGGGACATAGGCTCCACTCCGGTGGTGTCCAGCTCGTTCAGCTGGTCGATGTAGTCCAGCATACTGCCCATATCCTTTTTCGCCTGTTCCTTTTCTTCTTCAGAAAGTTCCAGCTTTGCCAGGATGCCTACATATTCAATGGTCTCATCTGAAATGATATTTGCCATAATAATCTCCATTCTGCCCGCTTTTCAAGGCATCTCAAGTTTGTGCGCAAGCACAAATCTTGTAAGAGAAACATTTATTTTTCTCTTTAATCGCGCACTTTGATGTGTACCTCACGCAGCTGCTGTTCGGTGACATCGTTGGGTGCTCCGCACATCAGATCCTGGGCGGAACCGCTCATGGGGAAGGCGATAACCTCCCGGATGTTTTCCTCCTGGCGTAACAGCATGATCATACGGTCCACGCCGGGAGCCATTCCTGCGTGAGGGGGTGCTCCAAACTGGAATGCCTGATAGAGTGCGCCGAATTTGCTCTTTAAGGTCTCCTCGTCATAGCCGGCCAGTTCAAAGGCTTTGACCATAATCTGCATATCGTGGTTTCTCACCGCGCCGGAGGACAGCTCCACACCATTGCACACGATGTCATACTGGTATGCCAGAATGTCCAGCGGATTCTCCTTTTCCAGAGCCTCCAGACCGCCCTGAGGCATGGAGAAGGGGTTGTGGGTAAAGCCGAGCTGTTTGGTTTCCGGGTCTGACTCGTACATGGGGAAGTCGTTTACATAGCAGAAACGGAAGGCATTTTTCTCAATCAAATCCAGTTTCTGACCCAGCTCGCTGCGAATCTGTCCCGCATAGTAGTTTGCCCGCTCCTCTTTATCAGCGATAAAGAAAATGGTATCTCCTGCCTGTAAACCTGCCAGTTTTGCAAGCTCCGGCTTTATTTCCTCCGGGATAAATTTATCAATGGGTCCTTTGTAGCTTAAATCCTCTGCCACATCCAGATAGCCTAAGCCTCCCATGCCAAGTCCGGTGGCGAAGGCTAAGAGTTTCTCATGGAATCCCTTGCTCATTTCTGCATGCACCTTGATCCCCCGGACGGTGCGTCCTAAGAAGGGACGGAAGGTACATTTCTGGAAAAAGCCGGTCAAATCCATAATACGCAGAGGGTTGCGTAAATCCGGCTTGTCACAGCCAAACTCCAGCATCGCCTGCTTGTAGCTGATAACCGGGTAAGGTGCCGGCGTGATGGCTGCCCCTTCCGGTGCAAATTTCTCGAAGGTGGCGGTAAGCACTTCCTCGCCTACCCGGAATACATCCTCCTGGGTAGCGAAGCTCATCTCAAAGTCTAACTGATAGAACTCACCGGGAGAACGGTCTGCTCTTGCATCCTCATCACGGAAACAGGGAGCAATCTGGAAATATTTGTCAAAGCCCGACACCATGAGGAGCTGTTTGTACTGCTGGGGTGCCTGGGGCAGTGCGTAGAATTTTCCTTTGTATTTACGGGAGGGTACGATGTAATCTCTGGCGCCCTCCGGGGAGGATGCACACAGAATCGGAGTCTGGATTTCCAGAAAGCCCATCTCTGTCATTTTCTGGCGCAGGAACGCAATCACCTGGGAGCGGAAAATGATGTTGTCCTTCACTTTGGCATTGCGCAGGTCCAGGTAACGGTATTTCAGGCGGATATCCTCACGGGTCTCCCTGGAGGTCATAATTTCAAAGGGGAGCTGCTGGTAAACCTTGCCTAATACATCAATGGTGCGTGCCTCCAGCTCAATGGTTCCGGTGGGAATTTTGGGGTTGTAGGTTTCCTCATCCCTTTTCTCAATCCGTCCTTCCACGCTGATGCACATCTCCTTGGTGATGCCTTTTAACAAGCCGTCCTGACGCAGAACCACCTGGAGTACGCCGTACATATCCCGCAAATCAATGAAGGATACGCCGCCGTGGTCGCGGATGTTCTCCACCCAGCCAGCCACCCGCAGGGTCTGGCCGATGTGCTGTTCGCCGATTTCTTTGACAGTGATGTCTCTGTAGCAGTTTTTCATAGTTTTGGTCTCCTTTTTGTTTGATTCCGAGACCTGCACTTTTTGTGCATACAAAAAGTCCCGGAATACTATTTGTATTCCGGGACGGATAAACGATTCTATCCGCGGTACCACCCGCATTGATATATGCCGCATTCCAGGAAATCCTGACGCAGAACACACATATCCACTCTTTCCCGTAACGTGGGCTGACACGTATTACCCTACGGCAGTTTCCACTGCTTTCAGATAATCTGCTCCGGAGTGTTCCCTTTACCGATTCCTTCGTTAGGCGCTCTCAGTCGGTGACGCCAATTTCCTGTCGAACTCCCTGGCAAGAGTCTCCTTCAACGCATTTATCGCCATTATATTAGCACAGCTTTTTTTGCTATGCAATCATTTTTTGAAGTTTTTTCCTCTTCCATAATAAAACCATTGTGCTGGAAAATGGGAATGAACATTCCCGGAGGCAGAAGCCCCTTCTCCGAAAACAGGAGTTTTGTGTTACTCTAATACCATAGAGGCGTATTCAATCGATATCACAACTCCATTGTTTACCACAAAGACCAGATTGGTATTCTCTTTCTGATAAACAAGTCTGCCTGTGCTTTCCTCCGAAGGTACACCATAGGTCTCCCGTACCTTATCCTCGCTGTCTCCAATGGAAACTCCCTCCACAGTAGATACGGTATCATCCTTTAAAACAATGGATTTAATGCAGTCCGCTGTATCCTGGGGATAGGTTTCAATTTCAAAGCTTGCGTAGGTGTAGATTTTATCCAGTCCTTCAAAGGCACAGCTTGCTGCCTCAAAATAGCTTTTCGGTTCCCCCAGCTGGTCTGCAATGGCGCTCATATCCATATCCGGTGTGAGAGTCACATCACCTGCCTGAAAAGTCCAGCCGGCATCGGTATCATTCGTCAGAAGAATCTCCGTGGTTCCCTCCGCTCCGCCAATGATCTCTGTCTGTGTCCCGGAAGAAGCATTTCCTTCGATGACTTTTGCGTCATTTCCGCAAGCTGTCATTCCCGCCATCATTCCCACACACAACGCAATTCCCAAAGTTTTTTTCAAATATTGTATTTTTGTAGTTTTCCTCATCATTCTATATTATGCCCTTTTCTCCTATTTTTCAATCTTTATTTCCTGCTGCGTGAGCTGTGAACGCCGGTCTGCCTCATAAAACTCCAGCTTTTTCTCCCAGCTTTCCACAAGTTTCTCCTCATCCCGTCGATCCGGTACCTGACATTCTCCGGCTAGATACTGCCCCAGCACTCTGGTAACCTTCTCCGCACCGGAAAGATTCAGATGGAGTCCTGCATCGTAGGTGTCAGTGGTGTAATCGATCCCAATTTCCTCCGCATTTTCCAGAAAATTGAGATAGGGTAACTCATTTTCCGCCGCGTAATCCTCAATCTGCTCCTCCCATTCGGGATACCAGTAAGGGTAAAGAGAGGGTGCCTTGATGAGGATGAGCTGAATGTCATTTTCTTTGCAAAGCTGCGTCATCTTCTCCAGATAATTCCAGGCATTTTCCCCGAAGGAATAATCTGCCAGCACCTTTCCCTCCGGCACATTTTCCGCAGGCTTTACATCCACCCGCATGTAGTATCCATTGTGGGAAATCCGGGGGGTATGGAAAGCATAGCGCAAATCATCCATGGTCAGTTCGTTCCATCTGGCATGATAGCGGAGAATGGGAAAGACATATTCAACGAAATGCTCCTCCGGCATCATGGATGCCTGGATGTCCTTCACCTTGGAAATTGACCACCGCATTCCTTCCAGAGTCATCCGGTTGTATGCCTCTTTCTGGGGCTCGTTGTATTTCATGGACAGCACGTTGAAAATCACCACCTGGGGCTTTTCATAACGCAGGGTGTCCTCCAGCAGATAATAGGACTGCCAGATCAGCTGCTGGGCACTGCCCCGGATATAGCTGTTGATGCCGTATTCCTGCCACAGTACCGCCGGGGTAAAGTTCTCATAAACCTCACAGTCTCCGATAAACACCACATCGTGGTTCTTTTCATCCTGGTAATACTCGCCGATTAACGCTCCTTCCACCACACCAACCACGTATTTGGGCATCAGCACCCGTTGGAGGGCAAACAGCGTCACCGCCACAAGTAGTACCACCGCAAGTCCACGGACTAACTTTCTTTTTCTCATCATTCTGTTTCCCATCGTTAAAACTGATTATAAATAAACTGGCTGGAATCATATCCTGCGCCGTATGCGCCAAGCAGTAAGGTTGCCAGAAACAGGGCGTACCACAGAATAAAACGGAGCCAGAAGGGTTTCGCACCAATCTTTTCCCGCACACTGCCGCTGCGCTGGATGAGACTCACGGTCAAAAGCAGGACAAAACCTGCTGCCAGCACCAGAAAATCGGCACCGGTGAGTCCCAGCCGTAACAGGGAGCCGTTCCACAAAACTGCCCAGTTTCTGGCAGTCACCATGGTTCCGAACATGCGGAAGGTGAGGGGCACATCCCGGTAACAGTCAAACATCCGCAGACAGCTCATGAGCAGAATGGTGCGGATGACCTGAAAGCCTTGGTATACCCGTTTCGAGCCAAGACCCGGAAAACGGTGGTGAAATCTTGTATACAGGGGCTCCAGTTCCTGGGAAATCATAATCACCACCCAGTTTCCCAGTCCCCAGACGATAAAATTCCAGCTTGCACCATGCCAGATACCGGTGGCGAACCACACGGCAAAGGAAGACAGATACACCGGCATCCGTTTGCCGATGGCCTCTCCGAAATGGGCTCTGGAAAATTTGGAAAATTTCAGCATGGGTTTGCACACGGAAATCGGGTAAAAAATATAGTCCGTGAACCAGGTTCCCATGGTGATATGCCAGCGCCGCCAGTATTCCTTGATGGACTTGGAAAAATAGGGACGATGGAAGTTCTCTGTCACTCTGATTCCCATGACCTGGGCAATACCGATGGTGATATCGATGCCGCCGGTAAAGTCTGCATATAATTCCAGGGCATAAAAGAGCATCCCTGCAAAGACATAGGCTCCCTGGTACTGGTCACTGTTGCGGATAATGGTATTCACCGCTGTCAGCATTCTGTCAGCGATGACCATTTTCTTAAAATACCCCCACAGGATCCGCTGTAAACCAAAGCTGACCGTCTGCCAGTCAAAGGCATGTTCCTCATAGAGAGAGGCAGACAAATCGTTCCAACGGCTGATGGGTCCCTGAATTAACTGGGGAAAAAAGGACACAAACAGGGCAAAGCGGAAGAAATTCCGCTCTGCCTGGGCAGTTCCCCGGTACACATCAATGATGTAGCCCAGAGACTGGAAGGTATAAAAAGAAATGCCCAGGGGCAGTACAATGTTTAACATGGAGAGCTGGTTGTCACTTCCAAAGAAGTGGAGCAGACCATTGATATTGGCAATGGTAAAATTGGTGTATTTTAAGATTGCCAGAATTCCCAGATTAAACAACAGACAGGTCAGAAGTAACCGCCACTGTCCCTGTTTTGTCCTCTGTTTGTAGGCCTTCCGCTCCTCTTTGGACAGTTCCGCCTTATGTGCCGCCAGATACTCTTTCTGGGTGCGGAAGCGGTTGTCAATGAGGACACCGATCCCCCAGGTGGAGATGGTGGTGAGCAGAATATAAAAGAGATAACGGGGGTCTGCCAGAAAATAAAAGACATAGCTGGCTGCCAGCAAAAGCTGCCACTGGAATTTTCTGGGAATCAGATAGTATAACAGGAATACCAGCAACAGAAATCCCAAAAATTCATAGGAGACAAACAGCATGAAATCAGTCCTCGTCCTCTAACTTCTCAATAAGTTCATAGATGGCCTGGGCAGAATTGAAATTCTCCGGCGTAATGTACTCTGCGGAAATGGTCACATCAAACTGGTCGCAGATTTCGGAGATAATGGTCACGATGTCAAAGGAATCCAGAATTTTGTCATCAATGAGGGTATCACAGTGCTCGTAGTCCACCTCCGGGTGTAAGTCTCTTAAAATCTCAAGTAATTCTTCCATGGTTTCAAATTCCTTCCTGTATTTCTTTATTTCGTAGTATTTTTCTTTAAGGTCACACGGTCAATTTTGCCGTTTGCCGTAAAGGGCATCTGTTCCAGACGGATAATGCGGTTGGGCATCATATACCGGGGAAGCCGGGTTTTCAGCCGGTTTGTCAGTTCCGCCTCCTCCAGGTCTCCCACGTAGCAGAGAACGATTTTCCCCTTTGTAGCATCGTAGATACAGCCGGAAATCTTCACTTCCTCCAGCAGATTCACATTGACCTCAATCTCTCCCAGTTCAATGCGGTGTCCCATATGTTTAATCTGGTAGTCTTTCCGGGAGACGAAGACCAGTTCTCCCCGTTCGTTGCGCCGCCCGATATCGCCGGTGCGGTAAATAATCTCCGGGTAGGCTTTGTTCAAAGGATTCTGGACAAAGCATTCTGCGGTTTTTTCCGGGTTGTTGTAGTAGCCAAGGGTCACGGAAGTTCCCCGGATACAGATTTCTCCCGGCTCACCTTCCGCTGCCGGCTGGTCATGCTCATTCAAAAGCAGGATTTCTGTATTTTTGAAGGGATGCCCGATGGGAATCACCTCGTCCAGTTCAAAGTCCCGGTTGACTTTGTAGAAACAGCACATGCCCGTGCCCTCTGTGGGCCCGTAAAGGTTGGTAAAGCTGGCATCCGGTACCGCCTCTTTCCACTGTTTAAACTGCTTGATGGGGAACACCTCACTGCCAAAGGCGATGCACCGCAGATACCGGGGTTTCACTGTCTGAAAGGTTCCAAAAGCGGAAATCATGGTCAGTGCGGACACCACCCAGCACAGGGTGTTAATCCGGTATTGGTTTAAAAATTCCACCAGTTTGACCGGGAACATAAACAGTTCGTGGGGAATCAGATAGGTGGCAGCGCCAAATTTCAAGGTAGGGTAAAGTTCTTTTAAACAGGCGTCAAAATACAGTGGTGTCTGGTTTCCAAATACGGTGTTTTCGTCAAACTCCAGTGTCTCCGACAGCTGCTCCACATAGTCTAAGACGGAACGGTGGCAGGCGGCTACCCCTTTGGGCACTCCGGTAGAGCCGGAGGTAAATACAATATAAATAGGGTCGGTGTCGATTGCCTTGTCGTGGATTTCCCGCAAGACGGTATCCTTTTCTGCCCGGATCTCCGGGATTTCTTCCTGTTCCCGGCAGATGGCACTGTAGGTGATAAGTTCCCCCTGGTAGTCAAAGGTTTCTGCCGTTTCCAGGGTGGTTTCATCACAGATAATCATCCGGGCATTGACATTTTTGAGAATCAAATCAATCCGTGCCGCGGGCATCTCGGAATCGATGGGCACATAGAAATTCCCGCCGGTAATCACGCCGAAAAAGGCAGCGATGGTAGTAGGGTGTTTTCTCATGAACACCACCACCGGCTCCTTATAGATTCCTTTGTTATGCAGGAAAAACCCAATCTGACGGCTCTGGTCATAAACCTGGGCAAAGGTGAGGGCATCCGTTCCATCGGAAAACGCCACCTTGTCTGGCTTTTTCTTTACGATTTCGTTCAAATAGTCCAGTACATGATTCTGCATTTTTTACATACCTTTCCTGTTACTTATTCCTCTGTGGATTCCCCTGTGTCAGCCTGTGCCACAGACTGTTCGTAGGGAACATTGCTTACTTCCGGGTAAAGGCTGTGGTCGTAGTTAAAGGCGCGGTAGTGGATCGCTGAGTACGCCATCAGCTCATCCTCCGTCCAGAGGAAAATTCGTGGATGATCACTGACACGGGGGGTCGTGTCAAAATGATACCACCCGGTTCCCAGATTGACAAGATTCCAATAGTGCATCCGTGTTGTGGGAATTTTCTCTATATCAATATTGTCAATGCCAGCCCGGGTCAATAACTCCTTGGAGGTGGCAAAATACACATAGCAGTCGCCCTGACGCTTTACCAGTCCTTCCCAGGCTCCCTGCACCCAGTTGCCCTTATCCGAATGATCCATATATCCTACATTTCGCACAACCCAGTTGTAAATTGCCTCACACTTATCGTACTGGGTCATATCCCCGGTAAAGATCTGCGCCAGCAATTCATCTGCCAGCCGGTCAACCTCATTGATATCATACTTCTGTTCCAGCACATGTACCGTCACGGATACCTGCGTCGTATGTCCCCCCACATCCGTTGCGGTGTAGGTAAGGGGATAGTCTCCCGGTGTCTTTAAGTCTACCTGGCTGTTATCCACGGTGAATTCCAGATCCTCCATGCAGTCATCGGTAACCGTCACACCGGTTTTATATGACACCGACATTCCCTGGTAAACATCCAGATCCTTTGCTCCCGTAATCACCGGAGTGTCCGTGTCCTCCTGTAAAGTCAGTTTCGCCGTCAACTGGGCGGTGTTACCTCCTTCATCGGTCAAGAGAATCTGAACCGTCTGCTCTCCCACTTTGGTGATATCCGGCTCTATCACAAAGGATGCTGACACTTGTGTCATATCCTGTACGCTCTCCACAAACTCCTGGGCATGGCGGGTCACATTGCAGAAGCTTTCCACATCTTTGGCTGTGCCCACGGGAGGAACGGTGTCCACAATATGCATGACGGTTTTACCCTGCACACCGTCCACCTCGGTGAGAATCTCGTAGTCTCCCACTGCGGTGGCATCAATGGCTGCCTCCATATCGGTGATGAATTCAGCATCGCCCTGCACCAGCATCAAATCCCGGATGGTGGGGAATCCGCCGCCTGCCTCGATGGTAAGTTCTTTCACTGCCGGGGACACATACAGGGAAGATGACACGGTTGTCCGGTTTCCTCCCAGATCCGTCAGCTCCACTTCTATGGTCCTGGCTCCGATTTGTGTAAAGTCCGGTTCCCCGTTTTCATAGGAAAGGGTAACTGCCGTAGCATCTGACACTTGTGTCACAAAGTCTGTCACCTCGCAGGTTTCTCCCAGCGTCAGTTCCACCGTTTGCCCCTGGGCTGTGGGCGCTGTGGTGTCTGTCACATGGAGAATACTCTTGTGGGCAAACAGACCGGTCTTGATTTGCACTTCATAGGTGCCGGGCACATGAATGTCAATGGACCCGCTGTCCTGGGCAAAGACTGCCTCCCCGTCCGGGCGTTTCAAAAAGTCCTGGGGTGTGACCTCCACGCCAGCCTCCACATAACAGGTGCCATACACCAGACTGTTTTCATAAATACCAAAGGCTGCCCCTGCAGCTCCCAGCAGTATCACTACAAGCACCGGGATAAGCCATTTCTTTTTCTTTCTACGTTTCTTTTTCGCCATCGTTACTACACTTTCTACGATAATCAAAGGCAATCCGCGGACTTCCGTCTGCCAGGTGGATGACACCGCACTGACGGAAGCCATATTTTTTCATGGCATTCTGCATGGGCAGATTGTCTTGATGCGTGTCCATCCGCAGGTAGTCACAGCGGGCACTGCAAAAGTCGAAACAGGCTCTGGTCACACCCTTGACCTGCCCATTGGACGCCACCTTATGAATTGCCGCATAGGGACGGTTCTCATGCCAGTTTCCCTGTTCTATCACCAGATAGGTGGGATCCACCCCCGGAATAAAGGCAAAGGAACCCACCATCTGACCTTTTTCCACACATACATAGAGTTGTTTCTTCTCAATGTCCCGGCGCAGCAATTCCTCCTGGGGATAGCCGCCTGCCCACTGGGTAGGGTTTCCATGCGCCCGCATAAAGTTTCTGGCTGTATCGTATACTTTCTGAATGTCCGGTAAATCTGCTGTCACTGCCTGTCTGATTTCCATAATTTCATTGATTCCTTCTATCATTTCCGAATTTCTAAATTCTGGGAATACCGGATGTGATTCCGCCCCAGAAACTCCATCATTCCCGGCTCGTCCTCCGGCTGGCGCACTGCCTCCGGTTCGTGGGCATCACAGCCCAGAATAAAGCGGCATCCCTCCTCCACCGCAAGCTGGAAAAATTTCTCCGGTGAAACTTACTGCCGCAGGGCCGGTCATATAAACCAGGTTTGCCTCTCTGTCCCACCGGATCTCCAGGTCGCCGCCCAACAGCTTTACGGTTACATGGTCAGCGGTCTTTCCACTTAAAACACATGCCACTGCCACGGCACAGGCTCCGGTTCCGCAGGCAAGGGTTTCTCCTGTTCCCCGCTCCCAGACCCGCATCTCCACAGTGTGGTCATCCAGAACTTTTACAAATTCGGTGTTGGTACGGTTGGGGAAACGTTCATGGTTTTCAAAAAAAGGGCCGATTTTTTCAATGGGAAGTTCCGATAGTTCTCCCAGCCAGGGTGCCTCCTCCATGAATACCACCGCATGGGGATTTCCCATGGACACACAGTTCATGTGGTACTCCTTTCCCTCTACGGTAATAAGTTCGTCCACCGCCTGCGCTTTTTCCGCTATCACAGGAATGCGCTCTGCCAGAAGTTCCGGCGCTCCCATGTTCACCCGCACCTTCTGTACTTTTCCATCCTCCACGGCAAGTTCCAGCACCTTCACCTTCCCGGCGCTTATCACCCTGACCGTGGTTTCCCTGGTCAGTCCAGAATCATATACATATTTTCCAACACAACGGATTCCATTGCCACACATCTCTGCACGGGTTCCGTCCGCATTATACATTTCCATCTCAAAATCTGCCATATCAGGGGAGAAATTGGCATGTTCCCCGTGGTTGATAAAGATCACGCCGTCCGAGCCGATTCCAAAGTGACGGTCACTTAAAAGGCGCACCAACTCCGGCTTTTTCTCCTGGGGAACAGGCTCTGCCGCCCCATCAATATAGACATAATCGTTTCCGCATCCCTGCATCTTGGTAAATTTCATAGTAAACCCATGCCTTTCTAAAGCCTCCCGGCTCTGCAACTACATTGTATCTGTTCACTCCTGCCTCGTTTCCGTAACGATTTGCTCCCATTTTAGCAAGAAACTTATCTTTACACAACCGTTAAATGCAGTGTGAAACCTATTCGCATCTTTGCAAATAGATGTATGACCTATATAGATAAAGTTATAGTAGTTTTTATAGGTTTCTTTCCATTCTATGAGTCGATGGCTGACCTATAAGTGTAAAATTATAACTAGTTTTATAGGTTCCTTCATCCTCTTTAAATGAATGTCTGACCTATAAGAGTAGTCATACACCATCCTTTATAGGTCATTTAACATGCTTATAAGATAAAAAACCTGGTTTTTCATGAAATTTTGACCTATAAAAATCATTTCCCACTAATCTTATAGGTCGAAGTTCCAAAAAACTTCGAATAAAGTACCTATAGAATATAACTTTCCCTTTGCTTATAGGTTTTCGCAAAATTATGTAAATCTGAAAAGACAAAGAGTCGCTTGCCGACTCTTTGCACGCGCGAGGGGTATGCGTAGCATAAACTACTTCTCGGCGAGTTGCGCATCCCTGCGGAGCGTTTTGGATATCAATAGGAAGTATCTTCCTATGCAATTAAAAAAGCTCCCGGAACCTCTGCACCCACACAGACATTTCGGGAGTTTAACTGCGGAACATGGTCAGCACCATCTGGGAAGTCTCCAACAGGTTCGTGCCGCTGTCCATACTGCTTTTCTGAATATAACGGTGAGCCTCCTCCTCCGTCATATTATTTCGTTCCATCAACAGATGTTTCGCCTCAAGGATAATCTTCTGTTCTTCCGGATTCCGCTCTCTCGGCTGTGCCCTGCGTTTCCGCTTGCGCCGCTCCATGTTTTCCACCATCATGGAAACCGTCTCCAGCAAGTTGTGTACCTTCAGCGGCATCGCCAGACTGATGATATCGCCATAGGAGCGCTCGCTTAAAATGCGGCTGGAGGCAATGAGCAGCATTTCAAAGCCTTCCGGCAGATAGGACTGCAAATCCGAATAAATCATGTCCACCAGACGGTATCCACATACCACGATTCCGCCTGACATGTTATCCACCTGGCTCATTGCCTGAGCACCAGTCGTACATACCGCGGTCACCGAAAAACCGTTTTTCACCAGAATACTCTTAATGCCTCTGGCTTCCTCCGGCTTTGGAAAGACCACAATAATGTTTGTCACAGGTATTCCTCCTTAGTACCGGTTCAAATAACGGGCAATCTCCCACTCCGTCACCTGGGAGCGGTAGGACTGCCATTCCTCCTTCTTCGCCTCCATATACTTGTGATAAACATGCTCTCCCAAAATTTCCTTCATCAGAGAATCCTGCTCCAATGCCTCGATTGCCTCTAACAACGTTCCGGGGATTTCCTCAATCTTGCGGGCGTTCTTTTCCTCCTGGGACATTTCAAAAATATTGCAGTCCACACTGGCGGGGGGCATCAGTTTCTGCTCGATGCCTTCCAATCCGGCTCCCAGACATACTGCCAGTGCCAGATAAGGATTGGCTGCCGGGTCAGGGCTGCGCAGTTCGATTCTCGTTCCCTCACCGCCGGCTGCGGGAATACGAATGAGAGGACTGCGGTTTTTTGCACTCCACGCAATATGCACCGGTGCCTCATAGCCGGGAACCAGTCGTTTATAGGAGTTAATCAGCGGATTCACAATCGCCGTGATTGCTTTCATATGTTTCATCAGTCCACCGATAAAATAGTAGGCCTCTTTACTCAGTCCGTTACCGTCACTGCTGTCCGCAAAAATATTTCTGCCGTTGTGGTACAGGGACATATTGATGTGCATGCCGGAGCCGTTGACGCCGTATACCGGTTTCGGCATAAAGGTAGCATGGAGACCGTGCTGCTTGGCAATAGATTTTACCGCCAGCTTGAAGGTCATAATATTGTCGGCTGTCGCCAAAGCCTCATCGTACTGGATATCAATTTCATGCTGGGAAGGTGCCACTTCGTGGTGGGATGCCTCCACCACAAAACCCATATCCTCCAGAGTCATGACCATGTCACGACGGGCATTTTCCCCGAAATCCATAGGGCCTAAGTCAAAATAGCCTGCCTGCTCGTAAGTGATGGTGGTGGGCAGTCCGTTTTCATCACTCTGGAATAAGAAGAATTCGCACTCCGGTCCTACTTTGAAGGTATAGCCCTGCTCTGCCGCCTTGGCAATCGCCCGCTGTAGTACATGACGAGGATCCCCCTCAAAGGGGGTGCCATCGGGACGGTACACATCGCAGATCAGACGTGCCACTTTTCCCTGCTGGGGTCTCCAAGGGAAAATCTCCAGGGTATTGTAGTCCGGGTGCAGATACATATCCGATTCCTCGATCCGCACAAATCCCTCAATGGATGAGCCGTCAAACATACACTGGTTGTTTAATGCCCGCTCCAGCTGGGATGCTGTAATTGCCACATTTTTCAGATTTCCGAAAATATCCGTAAACTGCAGCCGTATAAATTCCACATCCTCTTCTTCCACAAGACGGATGATGTCTTCCTTTGTGTAATTTTTCATAATTTCCTCCAATATTTATTTCCCTTAGTTAACTAAACAATCAGATAGAATCCTGCTTGCAGGATTCACCGCCTGCGGCGGGTCGCTTTAACGACATCCTTCCTTCCGCCGCAGTGCGCTCCTCGCGGAGCGTTTTGGATATCATAGGAAGTTTCTTCCTATGATATCCAAAAAAGCGCTCTTCTCCCTGAGAAGAACGCCTTTGTTCTGCAAACATCATAGCGCGGCACTTCGTCCCTTGTCAAGAGTTTTTACTGTTCACCCGTACCTCGTTCCAGTAAAAATTCGCAGACTCCTTTTAAGTTTTGCTCCGCAAAACTTAAAAGGAGTCTGCTCACACTTGAATCACTTTCTTACGCATCAAAACAGCAAGTGTTTTGATGCTAAATGAGCATTCAAGGGGTGGTATCCACCACATAAGCCCGCTCCAGGGATGACCGGATGGCATCCAGAAGGATCAGAGAGGTATAGTGGCTTTCATCCGGGCAGGTAATCTGCTCCAGGGACTGTTTCTCCATCACCTGGCTGGCAAGCTCCTCAAAGGAGGGCTCAATCAGCGGATACATGGTAGCCACTGCCTCACTTAAGTTTATCAGCTCCACGCTGTTGATTCTGGTGTCGTCCACCGTCACCGCAATGTCCAGATTGCTGCCCCCGATATGGAGTGTGGTCGTATATACCCCCGGTACATACATGCCCGCCGGAGTGTCCACCGTTGTCTCCTGTGCTGCTTTCTCTTTGCCCGGCGCAAACATAATAAACAGAACAATAATCAGGAGAACGGCAAGCGTAATAAAAATGCCTGTATAAATCACTTCTTTTAAATGCAATACCACAATTTTTGTTTTGGAATTCATAGCCTCTCCCACAGAATTCTTTTTGTAATTCTATTGTATGAGACGGTTCCACAGGATATGTCTGGGAAGTGTGCTTTCTGTCCGGGATTTCTGAAAGGTTATCCACCTATGACAGGTTTTCCAGCTGTTTCATCCACAATGCTTTCGAGGCATCGGAGGGCATCCGCAAATCTCCCCTGGGAGATAAAGCCACAGAACCCACCTTGGGGCCATCCGGCAGGCAGGAACGCTTAAACTGCTGGGCAAAGAATCGCTGATAAAAGGTTTTCAGCCATTTCAGAATCACATCCGGCTCGTAGCTGCCTACAAATGCCAGTTTCGCCAGCCGGTAAATTTTCTCCGGCTCGCAGCCAAACCTCAGCAGATAATATAAGAAGAAATCATGCAGTTCGTAGGGTCCCACCAGATCCTCGGTTTTCTGGGCAATCTCTCCCTCCACGGGAGGTAACAGCTCCGGGCTCACCGGTGTATCCAGAACATCCAGTAAGGTTGCCTGTAGCTTTTCGTCACCACAGGTGTCAGCGTAGTAGTACACCAGATGGCGCACCAGGGTTTTGGGGACTCCGGCATTGACACCATACATGGACATATGGTCGCCGTTGTAGGTCGCCCAGCCCAGCGCCAGCTCCGACATGTCTCCTGTTCCGATGACCATGCCGTTTTCCTTGTTGGCAATGTCCATGAGCACCTGGGTACGCTCCCTCGCCTGTCCGTTTTCGTAGGTGACATCGTGGTTTTCTATATCAAATTTGATATCCTTGAAGTGCTGGGTCACGGATTTTTTGATATCCACCTTTTGCAGGGTACATCCTAACTGTCTGACCAGCCTGCAGGCATTGTCAAAGGTGCGGTCTGTGGTGCCAAAGCAGGGCATGGTCACACCGAGAATTCCCTTTTTGTCCAATCCCAGCATGTCAAAGGTACGCACCGTCACCAAAAGTGCCAGAGTGGAGTCCAGTCCACCGGACACACCAATCACCGCATGCTGGCATCCGGTATGCTCCAATCTTTTTTTCAGTCCATAGGACTGGATGGAAAGAATCTCCTCGCAGCGCTCATCCCGCTTTGCCTTGTCCCGGGGTACAAAGGGCAGGCTCTCAAAGGTACGGGTGAGTGTGGTTTCCTCCTCTTTCAAGGAAAAATGGACTCTGGTGTAGTACTGCTTTTCTTCGGGAATAAAGCTGCTCATCCGCCGTCTCTCACCGGCAATCCGGTGCAAATCCAATTCCGAATAGAGGATGCCCGCCTGGAAATTTTTCTCCTGTTTCAGAATGGTGCCATTTTCCGCAATGATGCGGTGTCCGCCAAACACCAAATCCTGGGTGGATTCGCCCTCCGCGGAGGAGGTGTAGAGATAGCCACACAACAGTCGTGCCGAGATGGATTTTACCAGAAGTTCCCGGTACTCGTCCTTTCCCACCGTCTCATTGGAGGCGGAAAGATTCACAAGCACATTGGCTCCCGCCAGTGCATGGGCGGTGGAGGGGGTATTGGCTACCCAGATATCCTCACAGATTTCGCAAGCCACACACAGCTCCGGCATGGTATCACATTGTAACAGGATGTCCGTTCCGAAGGGCACAAGCTGGTCGCCTACCCGCACATCGGTGGCGGTGGCATTTCCCGGCTGGAAATGTCTGCCCTCATAAAATTCCCCGTAGGTGGGAATGAAACGCTTGGGAATGAACGCCAGAATTTTGCCGTTGTGGATGGCTGCTGCCACATTGTACAGCTTTTGCTCATGGACAAAGGGAAGTCCGATGAAAATCAGGGCATCCAGTCCGCTGGAACATTCCGCAATCAGCTGCAGGCTGTCCTTCGCCTGCCGCAGCAGTAATTCCTGCAAGAACAAATCTCCACAGGTATAACCGGTAAGACACAGCTCCGGGAATACCAGGATTTTGGCTCCTGCTTTACATGCCTCCTCCATCTGTGCCATAATCTGCGCCCCATTAAAAAACGGGTCAGCCACTTTGATCTTCGGTGTGCATGCTGCTGCTTTGATAAAACCATGTTTCATAAAGATTATCCCCCTGCCTGAATCACTTTCTTATGTACCTGGGCAGTAAAGTGCCCCGGCACTGCTTACACAGTAATACGTTTCGTTTTCTTCAACAGTGCTTTCAGTTCCTCCACGGTGAAGTTGTAATGGGTATTACAGAAATGGCAGTTCACCTCGATGGGTTTGCCCTCGTTAATCATATCCTTCAATTCTTTTTCCCCTACAGAAATCAGGGCTTTTTCGATGCGGTGCTTGTCGCAGCTGCAGTGGAAACGGGTTTCCATCCTGTCATTGATGACCAGATCCATATCCCCCAGCAGCAATTCCAGAATCTCCTCCGGAGTCTTTCCTGCATCCAGCATGGTGGTGACAGGAGGGATTTCCTTCAGCTTCTGCTCCAGCTTGTCCAGTACCTCATCGGACACAAAGGGCATTAACTGGATAATAAAGCCTCCTGCCTGACGCACGGTGTTGTCTTTTTCCATCAGGACGCCCAGTCCCACGGAGGAGGGCACCTGCTCGGAGGTGGCAAAATAATAAGTAATATCCTCAGCAATCTCACCGGTCTGCAATTCCACCTGTCCTACATAGGGATCTTTCAGCCCCATATCCTTGATGACATTTAGTACGCCGGGACCTACAATCCCACCCACATCCAGCTTGCCTGACGCATTGGGGGCGTTGATAACCTGGGGTTCGGTGGCAAAGCCCTTCACATTTCCCCGGGAATCTGCGGTCACCGTCAGTCCCTTCACCGGTCCTGCACTGCGGATCTGCAGTGTGAGTAAATCCTTGTCCCCCTTTAGCATACTGCCCATCATGGCACCTGCGGTCATCAGCCGTCCCAGTCCTGCGGTCACCACCGGGCTGGTATCGTGTGCCTTTCTCGCCGTTTCCACCATCTCTTTTGTTGTTGCAGCAAAGGCGCGGATCTGCGCGTCCGCCGCCGTTGCTCTTACGATATAATCAGACATGTTCTGTCCCTCCGCTTTTCTGTTGTTCCCTTGCCACCACATAAATCCGCTCACTCTGCGGTGTCACTTCCTCATGGGTGTCTGCATCCAGTGCTTCCACAAAAGCAAGCCCTGCCTGTTCCACCAGACCTTTCATCTGTTCCAGGGTATAGCCCCGCTGGTAGTGGGTTTCCTGGAATCTCCGGTACTGGTTTCCCTCCTCCTGCACAAACAGAGTCAGGTCGTACTCGTTAATTTGTTCCTCCTCATGGTAGAAGTTGTCCCAGATAAAACTGCACGCCTCCCGGCTCTCCGCAATGGTGGTATCGCCTATCACCGTCTCATATTTGTACACCGTATTAAAGTCAAAAATAAAAAGTCCTCCGGGATAGAGATAGTTGTTCACCAGCTTGAAGGTGGCAAGTAAGTCCTCCTCCGACAGCAGATAGTTGATGCTGTCGCAGACGCTGATGACCGTTCCCACAGTGCTGAACAGTTCCAGTTCCCGCATATCCTGTAACAGATAGAGGGTTTTGCTCCCTGCCTTTTCTTTTTTCTCCAGGGCAATCCGCAGCATGTCCTCGGAATTGTCCACGCCAATCATATCAAAGCCCCTCTGCTCCATGCGTTCCGTGAGGCTGCCTGTGCCACATCCCAGATCCAATACCAGGTTGCGCTCACTCTCCAGTGCATCCCCGGTCTGAATCCCCGGTTTACTAATCCCTAAACGCAGAATAAGCCTTACGAGGAATTCTGCCCATTCCTCGTAAGGCGTCTCATCCATAAAAATATCATACACTCTGGCAAAGTCTGTATAGCTCTCCGACATTTGTCCCATACCTCCAGCCTGTTCTAGCTGATTGCCAGTCCGATGGCTCCGAATACGCCGGCACTCGCCAGTCCCATAATGACTCCCGCCAGAAGTACACCCAGCATAACCGCTGCCACACTGGATTTGAAATCCATATCCAACAGACTGGCTGCCAGGGTTCCTGTCCATGCGCCGGTTCCCGGAAGGGGAATTCCCACGAACAAAAGCAGTGCCACGAATAACCCTCGTCCTGCCTTCTCCTGCAATTTTTTGCCGCCATGCTCGCCCTTTACCAGACAAAAGGTGAAGAACTTTCCAATGACCGGTTTGTCAGCCCCCCATTCCAACACCTTTCTGGCGAAGAAATAGATAATGGGAACAGGAACCATGTTGCCGATGACACAGACGATATAACTCTGTAATAAGGGCAGTCCCAGTCCCTGGGAGACGGGAATCGCGCCACGCAGTTCAATGAGCGGCACCATCGAAATGAAGAAAATCCATAAATACTTTGTTAACATCCAAGATACTCCTTTAAGGCATCGACAAGTGCCTGCATCTGTTCATCGGTTCCGATGCTGATACGCAGATAGTTGTCAATGCGCGGTTTGTGAAAATAGCGGACATAGATGTTTTTGCTCTTCAGATAGGTAAACAGTTCCTCCGCCGTTTTCTCCTTATGCTTCGCAAAAATAAAATTACTATAAGAATCCGGGAATGTAAAGCCCAGAAGATTTAATTCTTTCTTAACCCACTCTCTCGTTTTTATCATTTTACCGACAATGCCGTGAAAATATGCATCATCCTTCACAGCCTCCACGCCGAGGACGAGAGAGGGACGGTTCATGGTATAGGAATTGATGGAAAACTTCACATCATTCATATAGCCAATGAGTTTTTCCGAGCCCAGGGCAAAACCAATTCTGGCACCCGCCATGGCTCTGGATTTGGAGAAGGTCTGTACCACCAGTACATTGTCGTACTTCTCCGTCAAAAGCAGACAGCTTTCTGCGCCGAAGTCCACATAGGCCTCGTCCACAATCACAATGCTGTCCGGGTTGTTTTTTATAATGTTCTCAATCTGCTCCACCGGCATGAACAGTCCGGTAGGGGCATTGGGGTTTGCAATGACAATTCCACCGTTTTCCCGGTTGTAATCTTCCACCCGGAGCTGGAAATTTTCATCCAGGGGAACGGTTTCGTAGGGAATCCGGTAAACCTCTGCCCACACATCGTAGAAGGAATAGGTGATATCCGGGAACAGGATGGGTTTGCCGGAATTAAAAAAAGTAAGGAAAGCAATGGACAGCACATCGTCAGAGCCTACACCCACAAACACCTGGGAGGGTTTCACATGGCAGTAATCTGCCAGGGCGTCCACCAAAACCGATGCATTGGGATCCGGATATAACCGCAGCGCGTCCGTGTCCATTTCCTTTGCTGCCTTCGCCACGCCGGGAGCGGGTGGATAAGGGCACTCGTTTGTATTTAACTTAATGACCTGCTCTGTCTTTGGCTGTTCTCCGGGCACATAAGGCTCTACCCGGCGCACATTATTTTCCCAACTCATTTTTTCATTTCCTTTGTCTTTTATTTGCACAACTGTGCCCGCTCTTCTGCCTGGGCACGGTACTGTTCTGCCTCTTCCTCGCAGCCCCGCTCACACGCCAGCCGCGCAAGGGTCTCCAAAGGCTCCTGGTTGCCGGAGCAAAAGTCCAACACCGGCTTGGTTTCAAAAGCCGCATTGTAATACCAGAGGTTTGCCTCTTCTTTGTCCCCGGTCTGTTCAAAGTATCTGGCAAGCTGCAGACAAAGCTCCGAACAGGGCTCCACGGTAATCAGCCGGCAGGCATATTTGAAAAAGCCATTGGTGTCCTTCGCGGCAAGTGCCGCCATCGCCGGAATCAAGCCCGCCATCTGGAAGGCATCGGACTGAGCCTCTGCCGCCTCCATCTGTTTCACAAAGTAAGGTGCCGCTTTCTGTAGATGCTCTGCACTTCCTGCCTTGTACAGCTCCATGGCGTACATCCGCTGTAACCGTTCCGAAAGTTCCTCTCCCCGTTCCAGCACCCGTTCAAATGCCAGCAAATCCCGGTCTGCATGGCTTCCCTGCTGCCTGTGGATAATCTCAATCTCACTGTCAAACACCAGAGGCTCCGTTACCACCTGTTCATGGATGGGGTCTGCCCACCGGAAGCTGCGTAGCCGTTTGAACAGCTTGGGGCGGTATTCCTTGTCAAAGTTATAGACACTGCCATTTTGAAGCTGGTTGACATAATACATCTGTACGATTTCGATTTCCGGGACATTTTCCAGCTGTTTTTTCAGCTGCAGCAGTTTCTGCTGATTTTCCGCATCCAGAAGTTCATCCGCATCGGCACAGTAAATATAGTCTCCTGTTGCCTTGCTGAAAGAAAAATTTCTGGCATCGGAAAAGCTGCCTGTCCACCGGAAATCATAGACTCTGTCCGTATAGGAGGCTGCAATCTCTTTCGTCCGGTCTGTGGAGCCGGTGTCCACGATGTTGATTTCATCCATGGCGGCTTTCAGACTGTCCAGGCATTCTGCCAGTAACGCCTCCTCATTTTTTACAATCATGCACAGAGAAAATTTCATCGGAAGTCCTGTCCTTTCTCCAGCGGTTTCTTATAAAACCTTGGATAAGAATTCCTGTAAACGAGGCGCCTGGGGATTGGTGAAGAATTCCTGGGGAGTGTTCTCCTCCATAATGTTTCCACCGTCCATAAACACCACCTTGGTAGCCACTTCTCTTGCAAAGCCCATCTCATGGGTCACAACCACCATGGTCATGCCGGATTCTGCCAGTTCCTTCATAACATCCAGAACCTCACCTACCATCTCCGGATCAAGGGCGGAAGTAGGCTCATCAAAAAGCATCACCTTCGGGTTCATCGCCAGGGAACGCACAATGGCAATACGCTGTTTCTGCCCACCGGAAAGCTGTGCGGGATAAGCATCGGCCTTCTCCAACAGGTTGACACGATCCAACAGCTTTAAGGCATTCTCATTGGCTTCCTCCTTGCTCATTTTCTTTAATTTCACGGGAGCAAGGGTGATATTATCCATAATCGTCAGATTGTGAAACAGATTGAAATGCTGGAATACCATTCCCATGTGCTCTCTCACATGGTTTAAATTCACCTTCGGGTCGGTAATTAACTGACCGTCAAACCAGATTTCTCCACTGGTGGGAGTATCCAGCAGATTCAGACACCGCAGAAAGGTACTTTTCCCGGAACCGGAGGGTCCTACGACTACGATTTTCTCCCCGGGGGCAATATGATAATTCACTCCCTGAAGAACGTGATTGTCTCCAAATTTTTTGTGTAAATCTTTAACGGTTATCACCTTGACGCAGCCTCCTCTCCAGTTTTGCCAGCAGAATTGTCAAAATCTTGATGATGACAAAGTAAATGACGGCGGCACCGATCAAAGGCATGAATGCCTGGTAGGTCAGAGAAACCACCTGGTTCGCCGCACGGGTTAAGTCGGTCATGCTCACATAACCCACAATCGCTGTCTCTTTAATCAGCACAATAAATTCGTTCCCAATGGGAGGCAGTACATTTTTGATTGCCTGGGGAATCACAATGTAAATCATGGTCTGGAATTTGGAAAGTCCCAGGGCACGCCCTGCCTCGGTCTGTCCCTTATCCACTGCCAGGATACCGGCACGGACAATCTCTGCCACATAAGCACCACTGTTAATGCCGAATGCCAGTGCAGCCACCAGCATACTGTTTTTGCAGGAAGCAAAAATAATAAACCACATAATCAACAGCTGCAGTACCGACGGTGTTCCACGAATCACATCCATATATGCAGTGGCAAGATAAGACCAGATACTGGGCTTTCCGTTCTTTCTGGTGGAAAGTTTCATAAAGGCGATGATGGTACCGATTACCATACCAATGATTGCCGCATAGACGGCGAGCTGCATGGTAACACCCAGTCCCTTGAAATACAGTTTCCAGCGGTCACCCTGGATAAAAGCCATGTAGGCGGCTTGCTTCACATTCTCAAGCCATACCTGAAAATCACTCATTTATAATCCTCCTCTAAATCCTTAAAAGGCATCGGCGCAGACACCGATGCCTTTGATTATAGCCTATTTATGCGGTATTGTCACGCAGGAATTACTCCTCGTAGCCTACAATGTACTCCTCATACAGTGCATCGTAGGTGCCATCCTCTTTTAACTCTTTCAGAGCGGTGTTGAACTGGTCAACCAAAGGTGAACCCTTGGGAAGTGCGATACCATACTGCTCAACCTCGAAACCGAATTCAGCACCGGATACAGCAACGATTTTGCCCTCGTTATTTGCCTCAAATACCTTTGCCGGGCCCTGGTCTACAATAACACAATCTACTTTACCATTCAGTAAATCATTTACAGCGTATACCGATTTGTCGTATGCCTGTACGGTTGCACCTTCGATTTCCTGTGCAGCGTAGTCACCGGTGGTTCCCATCTGTACACCGATGGTCAGCCCCTTTAAGTCATCCGCGGTTTTGATTTCTGCATCGGATTTCATTACGATGTACTGTACAGCATCAAAGTAAGGGTCGGCGAAATCTACGGTCTGTTTTCTCTCATCGGTAATGGTCATTGCTGCGATGGAGCAGTCGATTTTGGTTCCGATTGCTGCTACTAAAGCACCGAACTCCATATCCTGCCATTCAACGGTCAGACCCAGTTTCTCAGCGATTGCTTCGATGAGCTTTACATCAAATCCATCAGGGGTTCCATTGTCATCCACCGTATCAAAGGGCGGGAAAGTCAGGTTGGAACCTACGGTCAGGACGCCGTCCTGAAGGGTTGTTACTGCTGCATCTGCACCTGCAGTCTCGGTTGTCTCTGCTGTGCTTTCTGTCTCAGCAGCGGTTGACCTGGTATCTGCTGCACTCTCTACAGTCTGTGCGGTTTCTGTTGTAGTTGCTGCGGTATTGCTGCTGCCACAAGCGGTCAGGGATACAGCACCAAGCACAACAGCTAACATGGTTGCGATTGTTTTTTTCATAATAAATCCTCCTAATATATTTTAACTATCGTCCAATATAACAGAAGGTGAACCAGATTGCAACCATAAATTTGCATAAATATTAACCAATATTTGTATTTTTATTCATCAAGTTGAAAACGGTAGCATACCACGCCGTCAGATAGCGGTGCAAATCCTTCCGGACAGGCATAAACCCCGGGATTTCTCTCATACCATGTAGTAATAGAGAGATACCGGGATATCGTGTGAAAAATAATTTTTTCACACGCAAATTTGTGCTTACGCCCAAAATTTGCAGACCGTGAGAAAGGTAAGGTTGTCAAATGAAAAAATGGAAGGATTTTCTGCTCTACTTCGGATCGCTTTTTGTTTTTACCGCAGGGATGGTGCGTGTGTTGGGCGGTGCCGCTACTGTGAGTAACAGTGTGGGCGGACGGGAGCTGCCCATCTATTGTGTGGAAACCGACAAGCCGCAGATCGCCCTCACTTTTGATGCTGCCTGGGGCAACGAGGATACAAAACAGATCATGGAGATACTGCGAAAGCACAACGTGAAGGTTACCTTTTTTATGACAGGAGGATGGGTGAATTCTTATCCGGAGGATGTGAAAATGATTCTCACCGAAGGGCATGATTTGGGAAATCACAGTGAAAACCATAAGAATATGAGTCAGATTTCCGACAGTGAAATCAAAGAAGAAGTAATGAAGGTGCATGAAAAGGTCAAGGAGCTGACCGGCTATGATATGTTTCTGTTTCGTCCCCCCTACGGAGATTACGACAATCATGTGATTAAAGGGGTACGCGCCTGTGGTTACTACCCGATTCAGTGGGATGTGGACTCTTTGGACTGGAAGGACTACGGCGTGGATTCCATCGTAGACACGGTGTGTAACCACAAGCATCTGGGCAACGGCAGCATCATCCTGTGCCACAACGGAGCCAAGTACACCGCCCAGGCACTGGACACCCTCATCACCACTTTAAAGAATAAAGGTTATGAATTCGTGCCTTTATCCCAGCTGATTATCCGGGAGGATTATCATCTGGATCATGAAGGACGGCAGCATGCAAATTAAACAGAAGGTGCTTTGATGCTCAGCAGGATTATTGTCCGGGGTACGGAACAATAATCCTGCGTGGTGGTTTCAGAGCCTTTATCTTTTATCATTACTGGATTTGCAGGCTTTCCGCATATTTGAATTGTATAATGTCTCTCGGAGCAGTTTCAATATAAGCCTGCTCATTATGCATAAAGTTTACAATATCATTTTTACTCATTTTTCCGAGTTTCTCTATTACAGCATCTAAAATGTCTTTTTCCTCCTTAGACAAAGCCGGAAAGGTCCATTCTCCACTCAGGGAAAAATGATATGCATTCGTTTCTCCCATATCAACTTCCTCGCAAGGTACATCCCTTAAATCTATTATGGAATTATGCCCTACAGGAACTGCTCCCATGGGAAGTGCTTGATAAACTAATCCGGTAATAGCAGATCCTCTTCTCTTATATGCTAAAGCATCCGCATACCACATAAGTTTCATCAACTTTACCTTGTATAAACCGGTTACATTCATCGATGCCGCGAAATACCTTATTACATCAACAACCTTATCCAGAGACAACTCTGCATTTCCATGAAACATATCGTTCCCCTGGAATTTCGCATAACTAGCCTCAATTGCCTTTCTTAAATATGCATCTTGATCCTCTTCATATAAAGAAGTAGCGTTCTCTAAATATTTCTGATATGATTCTGGAGATAAATGATCTTTGGCGTCATTCAAAAGTGATAAAAACCATTCTGGATCCTGATCTATTTTTTTCAATATGGTATCATGCGCTTTATCTTGCACTTGATGGCTTTCATATCTTGTAATCGTCTTACCTCCCCATCCTAATAACAAACATAAATCGCTCTGACTTATTCCGTACTTTGCACGAATTCCACTAATTTCAGAAGAAGTCAAAAGTCCTTCCTTTTTTCTATATGCATCTTTCAATCTTATATCATTATCCTGTATTTGCTGCTCATCCATATAAAATTCTTCTGCTAAATCGCAAAACAGATAGGATGCTTCATAATCAACTGCTTCGTTCTTAAAAGTAGCACGCTCCATGACCAGAACTGTTTTCACTTCATGTTCTTCCATGCAGCATGAGCATATTCTCTTTTCACTTTTAATGATCTTCATGTCCATGAAAACACCTCCTATTTCTTCTTATACGGGAACATTTCAGGAGTAAACGCCTTTTCTGCAAAATGGAATGACATTACAAAAGTCGTCGTATTTCCATACGGCCCCAGCAACTCAACCCTTATTTTAATATATACATCTTCTGTTCCATTATAGACCTTTCCAAACTCACGCATTTCACTTCTCTTAGGAAATCTAATGTCTTTCACAGTCTGCATATAGTCTTCCACAGTAACAGTCAGTAATTCCCTTTTTAAAGCATCTACTGGATTTTCATCAGGAAATAGCCTGTTTACAGTATATTGATTTGTATACTTCTCATCTCGCTTTTCATCAACAAAACGTTTTGCTTGGAAATTAATCTTAGCACCATTATTTAGTGCAAATCTCAAATCCTGAATATATGATTTTATTTCCAGTTCGCTTTCGATTCGCGCTTTCGTTTCCTCTGACAACCTTCGCCTCCAATGGTATCAATTGATACCTACATCATATATCTATTTTACTATACTGTCAACATACTACCCACATCTTTTCTTTCTATTCCATTTTCCTCAGTTCGTTCCGAATATTCTCCACCTGCGTCATTACTTTCTGCAGTCTTTTCTGTGCTTTATTAATCTGTAAATGCGTCAGTGCCTTCAGCACGCCGTCATCGACCCCCATAGCAATCGCTGACGCCAAATGACTATAGTTCAATTGCACACTTTTATTTTTCTGTAACCCACGTAATTCTCTGTTCAAGTTATTTAGCGCACTCTGTGCCTGTCGCATGCTCTCATCTGTTTCTGAAAGCGCAGAGTACTTCATGAAGGATGTGAAAAATCCCTTGGTCATCATATCCAGAAAACTGGCAGTACTGCCACTATTTAATGCGTTTTGTGCCTGCACCAGGCAATCCAGTGCCTCGTCTGCGGCATCGATGGCACATTGCACCCGATATTCCAAATCCTGCCGCCCTGCTTCCTCCCCATCTTCATCAAGTTCTTCCCGCAGTTCCTCCGGAAGTTTCAAATTCCGTTCCTTTGCAACCTGAATAATCGTATCATCACTGACATTACCATACAGTTCCTCCAGCGACTCCTCTGTCAGCAATAATTTTGACAAATATACAGCCTTTTTCACCGTATCCTCGTTGCAAAGACGGGTCAGTTCCACCAAATTCTCATCCCGAAACCGTACCCCTTCATCCAACGCTCTGGAAATGAACCGGCTTGCCTCGTATTCGTCATCCCCGAATAGTTCCTGCGTCACTTCCATTACTTCATCATCATTTCCAAAGCCTGTAACTGCCTGCAAGCGTTCCCTGGCATATTCCGGTTTCCAATCATAAAAAGCATCATAGAATCGGCTCCATGGGATCGGCGTATCGCCAGCGCATAATTCCTCCTCCAACGCATCGGCAATATCTGCCGGAACAGGTATCTTATATTGCTTTACCAGTTCAATAATTAACTCGTCATCAATGCAGCCATACATATCCTCTAAATCCTGCCCGGTAAGCGTATCTGCAGATTGATATAATGCTTTCTTAAAGCTTTCCTCTGTACACAGGTCGGCGATTTCTACAAGATTCTCCCCGGAAAACTTTATTCCCTGCTGCAATGCCCTATTAAGGAGTCTGGTGGCTCCTTTTTTATCCTCATAGCCAATGATGGTAAGTGCATCAACGATTTCGTCCGGTTCCCCCATATCTTCTAGGGATGCTATCTTGTTTACAGCAGTACTTACTGTCCAATCGTTTATTTTTTCATAATAGTCGCACCACTGCATGTATCTCCCCCTATATCACAATGCCATGACAATGATCCATCTCATGCTGTATGATCTGCGCAGTCCAGCCGGAATATTTTCCATGCTGTTTCTTGAAGTTCTCATCAAGATAGTTCACTTCGATTTTCTGATATCTCGTACAAGATCGAACGCCTTCTTGTTTATCATTTTCTGTTGCATCCACTGATTTCTGTGCAAGGAACAATGGATCTTTTACTATTTTCTTTATCATAGCTGTAGTCCTTAGAATTTCACTACTTCCGGCTCATGTGTAAATGAGGAAAATGTTGCTGTTGCGTTCTTAAAATAGAACACCTCCGTATTTCCATCATCCGCAGAATACATCTTCTGTAAGGAAGGATATGCATCAAGCATAGACTGTCTTGCTTCCCTGCGGTCATCTTCTACCAGTTCACCGGCTACACGAAGCCACTCACCATTCTTGAACGCACAGATTTCTACCTTGGGATTGGCATGAATCTGCTTGGACACAGCCTTAACCTTACCTGTCTGGATATAAAGTTTCCCTTCAAAAATATGGGCTGTTCCGAAAGGTCTTACTCTTGGCTGATCTCCCTCAACTGTTGCTAAATAATATGTTTCTGCTTCCTTTAAAAACTTTTCTACTCGTTCCATTGATTTGTCATCTCATTTATGATTCAAAATATATTCTTAATCTTCCAATTTCAAAACAATCCTACATTCCACCTCGCAAAGAAAAAGCAATTTATTCTACGTTTTCAAACTTCACTATCGTAATCCCTAGATAATTTTCTTCATAATATGTTCTATGAGAATTTTCAAATTCCTTATCATAAAAAAATTCATACTTGTACTTTGCAGTTTGATTCTTCTTAAGTCTCTTCAAATCTTTAACAAGTTTCTGATTACTACGATAACTTGTAGCTGCAAAGCATTCCGCAATAATCATATTATCCTCTGACACTATATCATATCTTTATTTCCTTGTTTGGCCTCTTCAATCTTTATTTTGGCCTCTAAAGCTTTCTTCTTGCTTTCATTACTTTTAATGCTCTCAACATAAAAATACTCTTGCTGTTGACATTCCTCCTTTATGTTTTGAGCCTGTTCAAGCATTATTTCATGGCTCGCTATTAAATCGCCAAAATCATTAGACAATTTCTTTCCGATTTCTTTTATTCCCTTATCTATTTCTTCTATTTTTTCGGAGAAGCCCAGTATTTTGCTAGCATATTCATTAATACGATCATAGAAACCCTTAGCAGACTCATTGATTTCATTAGAATCAACAAACGCTCGCATTGTTATATAAGCATTGTCGAGTTCCTCACGACCTGCAGTTTCCAATAACTTTGTTATGTTATTATAATGGAATTCACCCTTTATCAGTTTCTGACCACAAATGCACTCTCCAGAAGCAAGAAGGTCATTAACAAACTGAACCTTGATATCTGAAGGTAATTCCTTCTTCTTTCTCTTTTCTTCCAGGAAATCAGATATTTCCTGGAACCGATCTGATAACAAATAATATTTAAAATTCTTGGAAACATGACGCATAACATCCTTGCGTTCTCTTTCCTGATTATCTAATATCGTTTTCTTTTCAGATTCAAGCTTGTCACGCTGCAATTGCAAATTCTTAACCGCTTCTGCATTATGCTCTTTTAAAAACCTAGTGCATTTGTCTATTTCCGCTTCTGCTCTCTTTCTTTTAGCAATAAGGCCCGGGGTTTCTTTCGTGCCGTCACCATCAAGTTTTTCCTTATCAGCCTTGATTGCAGCCTCGGTATCCTCAAATTCCTGGTGCAAAGTTTTTAGTGTTTGACTTTTTGCAGCATTTTTGATCTTTTTATTGTATTCACTCTGAATTTCACTAGTAGCTTCCTCAATTTTCTCCAGTGTTGTTAAGCCCAAAATATCCAGAATGGCCTTTCTAATCTCAGCTCGTCCATCAATTTTTGCAAGACGGTCAATGCGCTCACCATCAAAGAAGAAAAAGCCCTTTAAATCTCTAGGAATAATACCCTCGAAAAAGGTCTTGTCAGTAATAGGCATGCTCGGATTCGAAATGTCTATTACTGAAAAATCCGGATCACCCACTTTCACGCTCTCGTTTTCCGCAATCTTTTTGAATTTTTGATACCGTGAGATAAGGTATGTATGTCCACTATCATTAATAGAAACTTTAACTCCTGCGTTCTCTATATCGCCAACATTCATCTCGCATAACCGTCGTTTATTAAGCATCTTTTCTACAACAAGTGGATCTTCAACAACACCATAGAAAGCCCAGGAAAAAGCACTGAGAAGTGTAGTTTTACCAGTTCCATTATCACCTTTAATAACTGTAACATTCTTTTTGTCATCTACAGAAAGCTCTATTTTATGGCTCTGATAAATTCTAAAAAAATATAACATTTCGATTGAATTAATTATCATCTTTTTGCACCTGTTGCATGATTTCTTTATCTATTAAAGATTTCATCTGCTCCTTCCTTATATTTTTTATGTGTTTTTCTTGTGAAAGGACTTTTTGGTAAACCTTTTGAACCGAAGAATCATATTTACTTAATATATCATTCAGTTCTTTCTTTTTGTCACGCATTTTCCGCACCTCCTAAGTATTGTCTCCACTTTTCCAAAAAACTAGAAGTGACTTCAAGACTATTTTCTGCTAGGCTTGCAAATTCTTGCACTCGCTCAAATTCTCGAGATATAACTCTTAATTCCATTTCTTTCTCCTCTGGTGTTAGTGCTACAACATCTTGTAATGAAAGCGACGGAATAACAATGAAGTCATATATATAAGAAAACTGTTTCCCCGGAGCTTTTCGTAAAATACGACCTCTTCGTTGAATAAACTCTTTTGGATTAGTTCCACTAGACATAATTATTGCCGTTTCTAACTGCGGAATATCTACGCCTTCGTCAAGACATCTAATTGCTATCAATGCTTGTATTACTCGTGTTTCAAAAAGGTTTAATATATTCTTTCTTTGTTGCTGATCTTCTTCAGCAGTAAACTTAGCTGATATTATTCCTTCTTCATTAATTATTCCATATACTTTATCAATATATCGCTCATTCGCCTCAATCTTATCACCACAATAAACTATAAGATTAGCTTTGTCTTTAAATTGTGGAGCAATCTCTTTTAGTTTAGATAGCTTATTTTCTGCCGATGCCAGTATTCTTCCACGCTGGCTCAGTAGTGCTTTAAGCAGAACATTGTCTTCATTATCTATATCATCACCGGTCATCAACATTGCCTTGCTTATCTTTTTTGAAACCTCATAATAAGCATTCTTTTCTTCGTCAGTCAGTTCCACATAAATCGGATAATAAAAATATTTCGTAAGACAGTCAGTATCTATAGCTTCTTTCATTGAATACTCAAACACCACACCTCCAAAATATGATTTCAGCTCTTCCATTTTCACTGAGTTATATTTAGTCATTAAAGTTGCAGATAACCCCAGACGGTATTTAGCGTTATGTGGAAGACCTTGACGCATCAAATCCGAAGTCAGATGGTGCATCTCGTCAGCCAAAAAAATATAATCCCCGTTAATCGAAGCTAAACATCGCTGAAAATCATTCAAGACAAATGTCTTAGTTGTCGTAATCAAGAAAAGCTTGTCCCTTACATTTTCATTAAATAGTCTGATACTTTCTTCAACTTTGGGAAGCCATTTGCTTTTTGACTCATAACATGTGATCGGTGATATCTGAAACTCTTTAAGGTCTTCCATCCACTGTTCTAAAAGAACAACGTATGGAACAACAACTACCAATCCACACTTTACTTGATTTGAGTAATAAACATCCAGTATCTTTGTCACTGCAGAAAGGCTCGTCTTGGTTTTACCCGTACCTGTCGCCATCTGAAAAATGCCACGATTATTATTCTTTACCCAAGCTGCTATAGCATTCTTTTGATACTTTCTCAACTCTAGCCACTTAGGAATAGCCGGCCTTGTCGACATATAAACATCTTCAGATGCACGTACAAACAGTGGTTCAGTCGATGTATATTCATATGTATCCGCTTTTATTGGTCGTCGAATTTGAACTAAAGACGCTTTAACCGCTTCTGGTATTGGAATAGTAGACCAGTTTTGGCTATTGTCATTCCAAATAGCGTCAAATTGCCTTTCTCGCTGGATGGCTCTCCTGAGTCCCTCTGTTTCCCAAGAGCAATCAACCTCAATTGACTCATAATTTTCAACCATTGCTGTTTCACTTTCGTTCATAGACCCTCTGAAAGTAATACGATTACCTTCTTCATCAATCAAAACAGAAAATTTGTCATGAAAAATAGCTTTCCTATTCTTTTCTTTTTTCACTACGACTCTGATTTCTAGGCGTTTCTCATAGATAAGCCAAGATAAAATGTTAGTGCCATCATCCCCCTTAATATCGTCAATGTTAAACATTTCAACGATACGTTGAACAGCTATGTCTTCTTGCGCCTTATATCCTAATTCGATTGCTTCATAGTCTTCTTTACTAAACTGTGGTGAAACTATCAATCTCATATTGCCACCATTATAATAAAAATTTTTTAGTCCTCTTCCCAAAGTTGCCAACGCTGAGCTGGAAAAAAAGCCAGCCGCACGTTTATACAAGACTGTTTTAGGAAGCACTATCCCATAAAATTCCTCCGGGATATCATCACTATCGGTTACATATAGGTCTTTTATGGTCAGTTCGGTAAAACCCATAAAAACATCCTCTCATTTCACTTGAAAAATAAGTCTAAAATACTTTCACACTCTGTGTCTTCACCTTTATTTTCAGCCCCCTTTGTCCACTCAACGAAACCATTCACTATATCAGCTATGGTTCCTCTGGATATATTAAGCTTACTTGCGCTTTCACTGAGTTTTCTGAAATCTAATTTCAAAATATCTTTCATTAAGTAACAATCATTTATTCCACAATAATTCACAAATTCTGCGTACTTATCATTCCAATAATAATTGGCAATCATTACATCTGACTGATTAATATAAGATATTTTTTCTTCAATATCATTCGCAAACCTGGATTCACTCAGGTATACCGGTCCTATATTTCCAGACCAGTTTGTGCTAAGTACTAAATAATCGCAAATATCATCATAAAAGACATCCCTAGAGTCCCGAATTACATACAATACTCTTGACCTGTCTAATATCATATTATATTGCGTGTTCAAAATGTTTATCAAGTTGCGCATACTTACATCGCCATCCTTATTCACAATATGTGTAATAAGTCCCAGTTGTGAAAGTTCGTTATCTTTCTTGGTTCCCAAATAGATATTTGCAATTCTGCTCGTCTTATAACCATCTTGTGCCCTGATTAGTGAATTAAGAATATAGGTACTCTGATTAACTAAAGGGACCTCTTCCAACATTAATCCATTTGCCAGAGCATCTACAGAAAAGTATTCTGTGTCATCCAATCGGGACAATACAGATTTTCCTATATCCTTAAGCTGATCTTTCGACTCAATCGAAAACTTCTCAGCAAAATAGTCGTATCTGTAAAATAGATCTCTTTCTACTTCAATCAGTTCAAGAGAATCTCTTAAATTACTTAACGCTACATAAAAGGCCTGTATTGATCTTATTCCTTGTTTAAACTCATTTAAGTCAACGCAGTTATCTCTCAATAAAATACTAGTAAAATACGCATCTGCTGAAGGATAATTAGATCTAATAACATATTGTGAATAAACCCTAAATCCAAGTTTTTTAAGAGTCATTGCATTAATCGCCTCTGTTTTCGGGTTAATCGAAACAGCGCGATATTTTTTAACTATCTCATCCCAAATATATACATCTTCCGTCAAGACTTCTTGCATAGAATTAAAGTCATTATCGTTTAAGTCTTGCTGTTCTATGTCAAAAAGACCATTATGATAGTAAATATCGATTTGCTTAAAGAAATTGGCTAAAACCGTTTCCGAACGAACACCATACCTCTCCTCATACACTTTTGCCAAATCAATATTGGAAATTGGTGCCATTTGAAGTAGCAAATCCTCCACTTGTTTAACTCGGTCTCCCTCTCCTACTGTTATAAATGGCATTCTAGTAACCGAAATGCTATACTTCTTTATGTCGTTTATTCTCTTTCTTATTAGGTTATGAAGTTCATACTCATCACGAATATCGTATTGTTCCATCACATCAGGCCAATCTCTCATCAATTTAAGAGTAGATATCTCCATGTCCTGATAGCGTAGAATGTTCACAGAATCCAACAAGCGTTCAATATCTACTGCTTCCGTGTCATAAAACCTTATCTTATGCCCTGCCTTCATCAGCGTATAAGGATAATCTGTAATTCTAGCTTCAAAGGCTCTACTATTCGGGAAAGTCAGATTCTCTTTATCTGCTATGCTGTTTTCCAATAAAAAAGCTTGATAAAACTGTTCAAATTTCTTAACAGAGCACTCAGAATCAGAATAGAACGTTTTTAATAATATCCTTAGTAACTCATCCCTTTTTAAAGGAACGCAGTTTCCATCTAATACAATTACTTTACCGTTAAATGCCAAAGGTACCCTATCCTTAAAAAGATTAGGAACCATATTGTCGTCTAAGAAATCTTGAATATCTGCCAATCCATGTTTGTAGTTAAATAAAAGATAATTAATCTGGAATAATGTTAAGTCAAATAATCGGCAAAATTCTTCCTTTTCAAAGTTATATTTTTCGATGAAAATCTTATAATCATCTTCATATAATTCGGGACGCTTTTCTAAAGTGTGTGAAATAAGCTGCCTAACTCTCTCCCTTGTTAATCCTATCCGATTTCCGATTTCTTCTAATGTCCGTCCTTGGCATCTACTCTCAAGTACCAAATGTGAATTACCTTGCAATGTATCGATCCACTCACGGAGAAAATACTTGTACTTATAAAGTTTGCCCGATATATTTCTTACCTGCCCACATTGAATCATCTCGTCAAGAATATCCTTAACAATAGTTTCATACTTGCCGTTCTGCCTAGTAGCCAATGACAACAACATTCTTTCATCAATACCATGATAAATTCTTTCAGAGACAATGTCTTTAATAATATTTCTAATCAACGAATTAATAGGATTACTCCTGGCTACTATCGTCATGAATCTATCGCTTTTTATGTCACACTCATATTCTTTGTCTATAATATTGATTATCAAGACAACTATTTCTCTTTTTTTTGCTCGAAGAAACTCTTCATCGATTATAGGAGAGAAGAAAGTTATTATATCTTCAACTACTTCCTTAATTACCTCGCCCTCATGAATAGTGTCATTTTCAGGAATAATAGCGCGTGTTTTAACTACTTCAACTATCTCATCAATACTTTTTTTCCCCAATCCAGAAATGTGTAGAAGTTCCTGGTATGACATAGAAGCCACACGCTGTAAAGATATGATTCCGCGTACCATTAAAGCATTATATGTTCTGGTGGAAATCCCCAGCTTTTCTATTCCAACATCCTCACAGTAATCTCCTACATCATTTGAAAACATAATCGAAGAAGCATCGATCTGTTTTCCTAATGAATAATCAGCTACAGAAATATCACCCATAAGATTACTTATTTCTGTGTCAAGTAGTATTATTCCCTCAGTACTCTCTCCACAGCCTAGTGTCACTTTATTACTACATAATTCAACTATCTCTTCACGACTTGCATTTCGGACAAAATAAATTATAGATAATAATTCTTGTTCGCTAGCTCTCCCCAAATTTCTAATACTCGAAAACTTTTCTGGAGCCTCTGCCATTATATCTGATAGTGTTTTATATCCAGCACGCCTTAAACAATTATACAAACGAATAGACATATTTATTTCACTTAGGTCTATGCCTGCTGTTTTATCACTCAATTTATGTATATTTAAATCAACCCCCATTGTAAATTTCCCCTTCTATATTTCAAAGCATATCCTTAATATCCTCATCATAACCATCAGCTAAATAATCACTTTATATGTGGGTATATTCCATTAGGAATTCATCCTGTATCGTATGAGAATTCACATTTCGCATATTTTCTACAAAAGCTGCGATATTTTCATAGCAGTATTGAATTGTCTGATTTTTATTGCATTTTTCATTCATTTGTATGTATCATAGCATATTTAAGAGTAATTCGCAATCTATGCGATGCATTGTCTCTCCCTTAATCTGTTTTAGTGGTATCACTCTCAATTTTATATACTTTCAATGTTTTATATTGTTTAATTACGATTTAATCATCCATATAATTAACATCGTAATCAAATTCATCACAATCCTGCTTTATATTTTCTTCTTGCGACTGAATATATAATGTTTCTCTCAATTGTGATAATGTCACAACACGACTCCCATCTTTTTGAAAATTTCCTGACAGAAACTCTTCTCTGAACATTTCACTGTCATAATGAGAAAACTCCACACATTCCACATGATTTATTTCTATTTTACAATTAAGGCAGTAAAGCTTTTTTAAATGCCCCGGTTTCTTGCATTTACTTTGTTTTCGTGCAATCGGTATTCCTTTCTTTCCACACTGTGTACAATAAAATGCATGATTCACATTATATTTATATCCTCTCATCTTTTATCTTCTCCCAATCTGTTACCAGTCCTCGCCAAACTCATCCATTGCATCATCCACGCCATCTGCATAATCGCTGTCATTATCATATCTGTCATAGTCATAATCCCCGTCCATATAGATGTCGTCGTAGCCATCGTCATATGAATCATAGGAGTTATACTTCTTGGTTTCACTACTGTAAGATGAACGGTTTGTTGTGATTGATTTATTTACGCTGCCAGCGATGCCGGACGATGATCCTGCAGAATTTGATTTGTTACTGCTTAATGTTTTATTGGAATACGATGAACTACTGCGAGAAGATGAACTTCCCGTATATGGCTTATGAAGATAGCAGTAGCTGCTATTTGTCGCCTGCTTGTTATCACATCCGGTCTTAATACATTTGGGCTCACTGACTTCACTCAGCACACCAATAAAATAGAAAATACCTATTACCACAAGAAAAATAACAACTGCCTGCCCAAATGAGTTCTGTTTCATATTCATTTCTTCCTTTTGTACCTGACATTAAAATAGAGCCATCCAAGAAGTTCACTTCTTAGAATGACTCTATTATGTCAAATTACAAGTCCATAAATCTCCACTTGTACATCGAATCTTTGTTCTGTTATTTACTATATTGACTGCTCAGCCGCTTGATTTATTCTTTTATCTCGCTCACCAGGCTCTCCGGTCCGATGATCTTTGCGCCATCCCCCAATGACATGATCCAATGAATAAAATGCTTACTTGCCGCTACTTTTACCACGACCCGAAAGTGGTCGTCGTCTGCCTTTAGCATCCGTACCTCTTTTCCAAAGCGGTCTATCATAACTCCTGCCAGATTATTGGTGCATAAAATCTCAACGGTTTGTTCTTCTCCATCAAACATGACAAACATCTTTTTGGCATACGCCGCCATATCGATTTCTTTAAATTTGTACCGTCCTTCGCGTTTTGTCTTTTCTATTTTGATGTAAAGCATTTTGTCCACGCGGTAATGTTTGATCATGTCTGCATCTGCATCATAACCAACCATATAGTAATTTTCATCATCCCATGACAATCCCCATGGACTGATAACATAACGTGCTCCATTTTTTCTAAGTTCCGGTTCTTTCTTTACGTTCCACTGAAAGTACTGAAATGATATCTTTAGATTCCGTGCTATGGCATTGTGTATGGCATCCACATTTTCCATAATAGCATTGTTCATTGTTTTGACTCGTCCGGCGACATATACCTGACGCTGCAGCATGGCTGCATCCTGCTTGCTTGCCAGATGCTCAATCTTTTTGATAAGTTCATTGGATTTTTTCTCTCCGCAGTCACATTATTGGCGGCCAGCCTGTCTATAATCTCCTGCAAAGTCATATCATGGTTTTCATCCGTATTCTCTAACAGAATCTTTGCAAGATACAGAATTTTAAGCTTCTGGTTGCTCCTTGCGCCCCGTTTCTGTTTTTCCTCTGGTACTTCCATTTCATTTGCCATAAAAACACCCCATTGATCTCTGCTCCGGTTCTCTTTTCACCCTTCTCTTTATTCTGCCCACTTATATCGCAATTTGTAATTGCTAAGTAGATGATAATCCAGCTTTTTCTCCTTTTGTAATCGTCCAATTACAATATAAGGCATTACATTTTGAGATGCTGCAAACCTTTTGATTGTTTCTATTTCAAAATTCTTTCTTTCAACAAAAACTTGGTAATCCGTTTCTGAAATCAGCTTATTACGGGCAAATTGATCTGCTGCTTTTTCTTTTTCAATATCAGAACCATCATCAATAAAGTTTGATTTCTTGTTGATATCTCCATTTACAATATGCCCTAATTCATGGAAAATAGAAAACCAAAAAATATCTGCATATGCATTTCTTATTGTAACAACCATTTGATATGCTCCATCACTCTTAGGCGCAACATATCCTTGAACCGGTGCACCTCTAAAATTTTTCACTATGGAAAAATCAATTCCATATCTTGCAAAAATGGAGCGAAGTTCCTCTTGAACATCCGCCTCGCGATGAACCATAACATTCTTTAATTCACACACTAATTTATCTAGATATTCAACATTAAAAGTACTTTGAACTTCTCTTTTCTCACCGGCAATCTGACAAAGTCGTATCCATGCCCCCAGAACATATGGTTCAACCTTTCCGACATATGACATTCTAAATGCGCCTGTTGGAACCATATCCCTAACATTTGCGACATTGCTAACCCTTAGTGCCTTTCTTAAAGAAAGTATAGATTCTTCCTTTTTCTCTCCCATAGGCATTTTCCCCTTTTGGCGTAAAAACTTAACAACATCTTTTAAGGCTTCCCTTGCATCTCGTTCTTCGTCTGTTATCGTTTGCTTTTCATTGGCTTCCAATAATTCCGCATCATAATTTGCCTGTAAGTTAAGCCAAAAAGACTTTGGAACTCCTAATGCGTACTCTAATGCAAATGCAAAATTAGAAGAAATATCTTTTTTCCCTGTGATAACATTACTCACATAAGCCGGAGACACTCCTGTGCTTGCAGCCAATTCTGCTTGTGTAATGCCACGTTCTTCTAACACATCTGCTATAGTTTCTCCTGGATGAATGATTAAGTCACGGGATATACCAGTTTTCTTTACTGCCATGGTAATCACACACTCCTTCCACTTCGATTTCTGTACAAATCATTACCGTATCTTGATTCGCATCTGGTTCAATAATGAGTCTCACATGTGGGGCTACATGTAAGGAATATCTTATATTTTTATAACCTGTTAACTGCTCTGGCTTTCCCAAACCCAACGCTAAGAAATCCCCAAAACACTCTGCAGCTATTAATCTGTCCATGTGTTTCTTTATTGTTCGCACCCACTCAGCAGGTAATTCTCTCTGCATTTTTGTATAATCAGAAAAATATTTTTCAACCTTGCTGTTGGCATAGGTTATTCTCAATCATTCATCACCTCATCATTATCAATTAACCATTTGGTTAATTGATAATATCATTGATACACATAGAAGTCAACTATCTAATGCTTAATATGACAAAATTTAGAAATTAACCTGGAATCAGGGCTTTCTTTCCCCCCGTTCCGATAACATTTTGCCTCTTTTGTTTGAAAATTTAAAACGCAGTAATCTTCAAAGTTTGCGTGACTTCTTAACCGTTTCCAGTAATTCTCCGGCAGCAACCGCTGTATTTCCTTGCTCTCCGTTACTATCTCTATGGTTCCTAAAAGCCATAAAATTTTTTCTTCTATATGGCATTCAATGCTGCACTGCTTGCATTTTTGCAGAGAGCGTACTTTTCTGACTGTTTTTTCGTGATAAATAAAACCTGTTCCAAACCCACTGATGAAACTTTTTCCATGGGATAAACCATGGGATACCCAGACTGCTCTACTACCGCCAAGTGAAGGGTTTCACTTTCTCCAAGCATTTTTTCCCACTCATGCAGGTTTTCTCTATTTTCCATCTTTTGTATGTCGTCCTTTCCACCAATTCTCATTTCCCATTGAGCATTTCCATTTCTGTGGGCAAATAGATGGAAATCTTTGAATTTTGCTCGGCTCCAGACTATAAACTCAGGCAAAGCAGCGAACGTTCGTTCTATTTGCCCATAAGTCTTCTTTCTCACTAGGAAACCGGCTTCTTTAGCGCGTATTTCCAAGGTCTCATGGACAAATTTTTGAAAAATTTTTCTATATGCCCATATGAATGTCTAATCCTGTTCCGTCCCTGGCAAATTACGCACATTTAAGCGTACATTTGAGAAATATAAGGAAACCTGTCAAAAATCTCTACTCATGAATCTCCAGGGGGAGTCCATCCGGGTCGTAGAAAAAGGTCATCTTCTTTCCGGTATAGTCATCCACCCGGATGGGCTCCGTGGCAATTCCTTTTTCCTCCAGTTCTCTCACGGTCTGCTCCACAGACTCCACTGCAAATGCCAGATGCCGTAATCCGTATGCTTCAGGATAGCTGGGACGTTTCGGGCAATTCTTAATAGTGAACAGTTCCAATTCCATACCATTCAGCTGCAGATCAATTTTATAGTCGTCCCTCTCTGCCCGGTAGTTTTCCCGTATGACAGAAAATCCCAGCTGTTCTACATAAAAGTGCTTCGATTTTTCATAATCACTGCCTATAATGGCAATATGGTGTACCGTTTGTAAATTCATCAATCTTCTTCTCCATTTCTGTACACATCCTTTGCGCTTGGCGAGTTTTTGTCAAGCTTTTCCTTCGCCATCTGGTAATAGGCAAGTGCCTCCTGTATCTTATCAAATCGGCTGAGAACCGTAGCCATATTCCCCCAGATGGTTCCTATCGCAGCATTGTCCTGTAACCCATAGGCTTCAATCAGTCTGCCGCATTCGGTCACTGCTGCCATTCCCAGTTCTTCTTCCCCCATGGTTCCGGCATAGCTCATCATTTCATTTAATACGGTAAGCTGCAGACTGACATCTTCCGTTCCCACCGCCTCTGCGTAGGTTTTCTGGAGAAAATCCTTTGCTTCCTCCAGAGCATCCTTTCGATAGAAGCTATCCAACTGCTCCAAAAATTCCTGTCCCGTCATCTCCGTCATGTTTCCTTTCTCTGTTTTGTTTTCTCTTTCTATTTTTGTTTCTATTTCTATTTTCTATCTTTGTTTTCAGATAAGTTCCTGCTGCCGTATTCCCAGTCGGTATCAATTCAAGCATGTTCCTAAATTATAGGGAAAAAAAGGGGCTTTTGCAACCGGCCAACATTGACTTTTCCTGTGGGTTGTATTATATTCTACTTTAGTAGATAAACGCGTTAAAGTGCAAAATTATACAAAGGGGTACAATCATGCCAATTACTTATCTTTTAGAGCAAAACTGCCGCCTTCACGGGGATGACATCTGTCTGGTGGAAATCAACCCGGAGGTGCAGGAAAAGCGGCGGGTGACCTGGAAGGAGTACGAGCTCATGGAGCCGAATCCTACCACCCACTATCGCCGTGAAATCACCTGGAATGTCTTTAATGAAAAGGCAAACCGTTTCGCCAACCTCCTGCTCTCCAGAGGAGTGAAAAAGGACGACAAAGTGGCCATTCTGCTGATGAACTGTCTGGAATGGCTGCCAATTTATTTTGGCATTCTGAAAACCGGAGCCATCGCTGTTCCTTTAAATTTCCGTTACGCCCCGGAAGAAATTGAATATTGTGTGAATCTGGCAGATGTGGACATTCTGGTTTTCGGGCCTGAGTTCATCGGTCGTGTGGAGGAAATCGCTGACCGCATCAGCAAAAACCGTCTGCTTTTCTACGTGGGGGACAACTGCCCCAGCTTTGCAGAGGACTATTCCTCCCTCACTGCCAACTGTTCCAGCCAGACACCCCAGATTCCCTTAAAGGACAGTGACAATGCCGCCATCTATTTTTCCTCCGGCACCACCGGCTTTCCCAAGGCAATCTTACATAATCACGAGAGTCTGGTACATGCCTGCAAGGTGGAGCAGAATCATCACGGGCAGACCAAGGATGATGTGTTCCTGTGTATCCCGCCTCTTTATCATACCGGGGCGAAAATGCACTGGTTCGGCTCTCTTTTGTCCGGAGGCAGGGCCGTTCTGTTGAAGGGCACGAAACCGAACTATATACTGGATGCGGTATCCAAAGAAAAGTGTACCATTGTGTGGCTGTTAGTCCCCTGGGCTCAGGATATTTTGGAAGCGCTGGACAGCGGTGAACTGAAATTAGAAGATTACGAGCTTTCCCAGTGGAGACTGATGCACATCGGCGCACAGCCTGTGCCCCCCAGTCTGATTAAGCACTGGAAAAAATATTTTCCCAACCACCAGTACGATACCAATTATGGTCTCAGCGAGTCCATCGGTCCCGGCTGTGTCCATCTTGGCGTGGAAAATATTGATAAAGTGGGAGCCATCGGCAAAGCCGGATTTGGCTGGGAAGTAAAGATTGTGGATGAAAAGGGATCGGCTGTGAAACAGGGAGATGTGGGTGAGCTTTGTGTCAAAGGTCCCGGTGTCATGACCTGTTATTACCACGATGAGCGGGCAACCGACGAGGTGTTAAAGGACGGCTGGCTTTACACCGGTGATATGGCGATGCAGGATGAAGACGGTTTCTACTTCCTGGTAGACCGGAAAAAGGATGTCATCATCAGCGGTGGCGAAAATCTATACCCGGTGCAGATCGAGGATTTCCTGCGGACTCATTCCGCTATCCATGATGTGGCAGTGATTGGACTGCCCGACCATCGTCTGGGAGAAATTGCGGCTGCTATCATCGAGCTAAAGCCCGGCGCCATCTGCAGTGAGGAGGACATCAACGATTTCTGTAAAGCACTGCCCCGTTACAAGCGCCCCCACAAGGTTATTTTTGACCAGATTCCCCGTAACCCCACCGGAAAAATCGAGAAACCCAGACTGCGCCAGAAATACTGTGGCGAGCGTCTGGTAGAGGCTCAGAACAAAGGGTAATCACAGACAGGAGAACACTATGATACTAAAGATTTTAATGCTGGTATGCTTTTTTGCTGTAATGGTTGCCATCGGCTTTTACTGCCGTAAAAACGCAACAGATGTCAACGGATTCGTGCTGGGCGGACGAAGTGTGGGACCCTGGCTCACCGCTTTTGCCTATGGAACTTCCTACTTCTCCGCGGTAGTCTTTATCGGCTATGCGGGACAGTTTGGCTGGAAATACGGCATTGCCTCCACCTGGATTGGTCTGGGCAACGCCCTCATCGGCTCCCTGCTGGCCTGGGTGGTGCTGGGCAGACGCACCCGTATTATGACCCAGCACTTAAATTCCGCCACCATGCCGGAATTTTTCGGACAGCGTTTCCACTCCAACGCACTGAAAATCGGTGCATCCATCATCGTTTTTATTTTCCTGATTCCCTACACTGCCTCCCTGTATAACGGCTTGTCCCGGCTGTTCGGCATGGCATTCCACATCAACTACACGGTATGTATCCTGCTGATGTCGGTGCTGACCGGTGTGTATGTCATTGCGGGCGGCTACATGGCAACTGCCATTAACGATTTCATTCAGGGACTGATTATGTTATTTGGTATCGTGGTGGTAATTGCTGCGGTACTCTCCGCCAACGGTGGATTTTTGAGTGCCTTAGACAGTCTGGCCCAGATAGAGGATGCTGCTGCCTCCTCCACTCCCGGTGTGTTTGCCTCCTTCTTCGGTCCTGACCCGTTAAATCTGTTAGGTGTGGTTATCCTGACCTCCCTGGGAACCTGGGGGCTGCCGCAGATGGTGCAGAAATTCTATGCGATTAAGAGTGAAAATGTAATTCACAAAGGTGCGGTGATTTCCACCTTATTTGCTGTGGTGGTATCCGGCGGCTGCTATTTCCTGGGTGGTTTCGAACGTCTGTATTCTGACCAGATTGACATTGCGGCAGAGAGCTACGACAGTGTAATTCCCACCATGCTCTCCACCCTTTCTCCCTTACTGATCGGGCTGGTGGTGATTCTGGTGTTATCCGCCTCCATGTCCACGCTGTCCTCTCTGGTGATTGCCTCCAGTTCGACGCTGACCATTGATTTGATTAAGGATAATCTGGTAAAAGATATGGATGACAAGAAACAGGTCCGCATCATCCGTGTGCTGATTGTGGTATTTATTGCAATCTCTGCGGTTCTTGCCATTGTGCAGTACAAGAACAATATCACCTTTATCGCCCAGTTGATGGGTGTGTCCTGGGGCGCACTTGCGGGAGCGTTCCTGGCACCGTTCCTGTATGGCTTGTATTCCAAGCGTGTAACCAAAGCTTCCGTATGGGTGAGCTTTATCTTCGGTGCAGGAATCATGGTTCTGAATATGCTGTTCCGGAGTTCCTTCCCGGTATTGTTGCAGTCCCCCATTAACTGTGGCGCTTTCGCCATGATTGCCGGATTGGTGCTGGTTCCGTTCGTGAGCCTGTTTACGCCGAAACTGGATAAGAAGCTGGTGGACGAGGCGTTCGCATGCTACGATAAGAAGATTGAGGTGCCGATATCCATGGCACTGGGAGATGGGGATAATAAACCATGAAAGCAAGAAACAGCTTATTTACTGTGTTTTCCCTGATTCTTTTATTGATTGCACAGCCACAGACATTATTTTCCATAATGCAGGAAAGGCCGGCCCGTTTCATTTCATAAGTCAGGTTCATGACTATCGTACTTCCATCATGCATTTATTTGGAAGAATCAGCTGGGGGATTGAATATCCTCTTTAATTTTTTATAACAACTAATATAAGCAGGAATCAAAAAGCAGTCTGCCAGCACCCAGGCCGCAGGACTTGCAAAACAGGCCGCCATAAAGCCGAAAGCGGGTACCAGGAAAAAGCCAACGAAGGCTCTGGCAATCATCTCAAATACCCCGGCAAAGACAGCAAATTTGGGGAATCCCATACCTTGTATCAGGAAACGGACGATATTCACCAGTGCCAGTGAGATGTAAAAACATACGTTCACAATCAGGAAGATTCTTGCCTGTGACAGAATTTCCACCTCGGAGGCATCCAGGAACAGCAGCTCCAGAGGCGTTGCGAATAAGAGTACAATGCCCAGTGCGATAAAGGAATAGACTATTCCCAGAATCACACAGGATTTTAAGCCCTGAGACACACGGTCCAGGCGTTTTGCACCAACATTCTGTCCACCGTAGGTAGCCATAGTGGATCCCATCGCATCGAAGGGACAAGCCAGGAAACCGTTGATTTTTCCAGCTGCGGTAACAGCGGCAACCACAGAGGAGCCTAAGGTATTTACCGCACTCTGTAAAACAGCGCTGCCGATGCCGGTAATGGAATACTGCAGTCCCATGGGGACACCCATGCCGCAGAGAATTCCCGCAATGTGTCCGTCAAACTTCCAGTCATATTTGTCCATTTTAAGGATGTCATATTTTTTCCGCATATAAAACAGGCAGAGTACGCCGGAAACTCCCTGGGAAATCACGGTAGCATAGGCTGCACCCTCCACACCGGTATGAAAACCCAGAATAAATGCGAAATCCAGTCCAATATTTAAAATGGAAGAAAGAACCAGAAAATAAACCGGGGTCTTGGAATCCCCCAGGGAACGGATGATGCCGGACAACAGATTATAAAGATAGGTAACCGGAATCCCTGCAAAAATCACCACAATATACTTGTAAGCCCCATCCAGAATGTTCTCCGGAGTACGCATCCAAATCAGGATCACGCGGCACATTGCCACGGTAACCACCGTCATCACCACCGCAAAAATAATGGAAATCCACACAGAGTTCGCCACATACTTCCGCATGGCATCATAGTCCTTGGCACCAAAGCGCTGTGCAATGGGAATGGTAAATCCCGCACAGACACCCATACAGAAACCAATAATCAGAAAGTTAATGGAGCCGGTAGCACCCACTGCGGCCAGTGCGTCTACGCCCAGCGTCTTACCTACAATGACAGTATCCACCAGAGAATAAAATTGCTGAAACAGCATTCCCAGCAAAAGAGGAATGGCAAATCCGATAATAATCCGCATGGGTTTTCCTTGTGTCAAATCTTTAATCATAAAACCATACCTTTCTACAAATAAAATACGGGGCGAAGCCCTGTGCTATGCTTCACCCGCAATCTTACCTCAATCTATTTCTTTGTGCAAATGAATTTTCCGTGGGATAACGACCCGTTTTCGGATGATTATCCCTGATAGCCTGATTTGTGTCAGATTCTTGTGTACAAGAAATGGGGATTTTGCTATAATAACTCCATACGGAGCCTTAAGCTCTCTAAGAAAGAGGAGAATCCAAATGAGCAAGAAAAAAGTTGTTGTATCCTTAGGCCACGACGCTCTCGGTTACACCACCGAAGAGCAGCAGTCTGCTGTCCGTGTGACTGCCAAGGCACTGGCTGATTTAATAGAAGAAGATTACCAGCTGACCATCACCCACAGTAACGGTCCCCAGGTCAGCATGATTCATAAAGCAATGACGGAGCTGCGTCGTGTCTATATTGATTACACTCCTGCTCCCATGTGTGTATGCTCTGCTATGAGCCAGGGTTATGTCGGTTACGATATCCAGAATTCCCTCCGGGCAGAGCTTCTCTCCAGAGGTATTTCCAAGACCGTCAGCACCATTCTCACCCAGGTAACGGTGGATCCCTATGATGAAGCATTCTATGAGCCCACCAAACGGATTGGAAGATACATGTCCAAAGACGATGCAGAAATTGAAATCAAAAAAGGCAACTATGTACAGGAAGAGCCGGGGAAGGGCTTCCGCCGTGTCATCGCCGCTCCCAAGCCCATTGACATCGTAGAGATTGATGCAATCCGAGCTCTGGCTGATGCCGGTCAGGAGGTCATCGCCTGTGGAGGCGGCGGCATCCCTGTTATCGAGCAGAACCACATTTTAAAGGGTGCTTCCGCTGTCATTGAAAAGGATGCCATCGCCGGAAAACTCGCAGCAGACTTAAAGGCTGACCAGCTGATCATTCTCACCAATGTGGATTGTGTATACAAAAACTACGGCAAAGAAAATGCTGCTCCCATCTCCTCCATGAACGAGGAGCAGGCAAAGGCTTATATCGCAGAAGGTCAGTTCGAGGCAGGCTCCATGCTTCCCAAGATTGAAGCAGCTGTCACCTATCTGGATGCCAATCCGGAGGGAAGTGTACTGATCACCTCTCTGGCTCATGTAAAGGATGCCATCAAGGGAAAAGCCGGTACCGTTATCACAAAGAACTAATTTTTCCGCCAAGGAAACGTATACGAAAGCCCGCAGGGGGTGTCATGTCGGCATTCCTCTGCGGGCTGTTTTTTATTTTTCACTGGTTTCCTCTTTGCTGCATGCGATTGCGGTAAGCATCGCTCCTATTAAAATACAAAAATCAGAAAGATTAAAGATAATTTTTTCCAGGATAGGGATTTTCGGTAATCGCAGATAGTCCACTACATAGCGTTTCGTCAGGCGGTCATAGGCATTACTGAAAGCTCCTCCCAGCAGAATGGAAAGACCGCTTCTTAACATCCGGTTTCCATGAAAGGTAAGGGATAAAAGGAAACACACAAATGCCACTGCCGACAGCCCTAAGGAAATTCCCCGAACCACATCCGGTTTTCCCTGTCCCAGGTTGTAAAAGCCACCATGATTGTGGTACTTCCAGACTTCGATCCGGTCATTCCAATAGCTTCGCCACTTCCCAAGGCGTTTCAGACCATCCGCCTTTTTCTTCAGAAAAAAATCCATAAAAAATATGAATCCCGTCACAATTCCATATTGCATTTCCGTTCCCCCCTTTTCTTTCATCACTTTTAAGGTACTGTGATTTCTGTTTCTGTGGCTGTTGCAGCCGTATCTGTGGCACTCACCACGGTCACTCCCGGTACATAGTTTAGATCCGGCAAAGAATTAAAAAAGCTGTAAGGCGAAAGATAGAAATTCATGGATCCGCACCAGCCTTCTCCTTCCAGTCCATCCATGTTCCAGACATTGATACAGGCACGTTTTCTTCCCGCATAGGCAGGGTTTTCTTTATAATCATACTGCAGCGCCTGATCCCAGGTCATGGTATTTAATAAAGAAGTATCCTTTAAATAAGTAATCTTATTCGTTTTTGCTTCGGAGGCGGCCAGGGGATCCTCAAGATTTCTTGCTGCTCCCAGATATTTCTGGGATTTGGCAAGATTCAGTTTCTCCACACTATATTGCGGCAGCTCATCCACCAGCGTTCCCGTGTAAAGATTGGTAATACTGTAAATCTCTTTGTCCTGATAAGCCACTGCATCCACTGTCACATTACGAAAGGTGAGTTCCACACGGTTTTCTGGATTTCTGGAATAGGTGGAAAGAAAATAGGGCGCCAGTTCACAGGCAAATCTGGTGTTTACAAAAGCCACCTGGGTTTCCCCCACCAGACTTTCCATGGAATCGTGAAGATAAATATCTCCTGCAGAACCTCTTCCAATCAGCTCGCAGTTTTCAAACTGAAGGCTGTAGTCACCACGAAGCCCGGCTCCCACCGCGTAGTTGCAGTCGGACTGAATGACGCAGTCTGAAAAGGTGAGGCTTCTGCCATAGGCATAATCTGATTCGATATGCACCGCATATCCGGTAAAAGAGGAAATAGGTACTGCGCCGGCATAGATGGCCGACACATCTGTCTCCTCAAACTCCGGCTGTGTCTCCTTCACGCTGGTGGAGCTGCCACCGATGGGATCGGTATCTACACGATAGGCATATATGGTGAGATTACTCACAGAGCCCGCTGCAATCTCCAGGGGCGGATGATAATAGCTTTCCTCACAGTTTTGGAGAATGCAAAGGTTCTTATCAATCCCATTCAGCTGCAGCTGCTTCTGGGACATCTGCACCGACTCCTCATAGACGCCGGGATAGATCCAGATAATATCCCCCTCTGCTGCCTGCTCCACCGCCTCACTGATGGTGGTAAACTGACCAGTTCCATCCTGTGCCACAAACCATTCCTGAGGTGCCGGTTCCTCTGTTTTTTGTTTTGTATCCGCCGGTGCGGCATCTGTCACGATAGAATCAAAGTGCAAAGCTGCAATCATCGCCAGCCCCATTGCCGCCACAGCTTTCCAACTGTTACTCATATTCTGTTTCCTTATCTGTTTCCTGTTCATTTCTTTACTTCATCCCATCCCAGCCGGTCGATATGCCGTTCACAGCACTCCCAAAGCACCACATCCGGTTTCCGGGACAGATTGGCAGCTGTCGCTTTGACAAAATTGTAATCATAGGGAACGATATCTCCGTTGATGACACCCCCCTTAAAATAGTAGGGACTCTCCAAGAGGAGAAATTCTGCAAAGGAATCCCCCACCAGCAGAAGGGAATCCTCCACCTTCTGTTCATCTCTCGCCTGATCCTCCCCAAGGAAATAAACCGTATCGATACCATATGCCACTCCCACATCCGCCATGGCTGCAAGATCACCGGCAAAATCATGCAGATGCTCCTGGAAAGTAACCTCACTCACATCCGTGTAAGTCCCATAGAGGTTTCTCAGAACCTCCTGTAATGCCACATAGCATCCCACCATATTCCAGTGGGTATCCGTTTTATAATAAATCCGGGTTTCATCCTTCATGGAAAGATACTTGTCCCTCATGTAGATGATATCCAGATCGGTATTCGCCTGTAAATATCCCACCAGATCATCGGTCCGGGAAGACTTTGCCTTTTTCTCCCTGATTTCATCCGGCAGGTATTCAAAGTAAACCGATTCTTTATTAGGCACAATCAACAAAACAAATTTCGATCCTGCTGCCTCAATTTTGTCCCGCTGTTTTAACAGATTCTCTGCAATTTCTTTCATTTCCGCCACGGAAAAGGCATTGGTGCCATAAAAATCTGCCATAGTATCCCCATCCACGGTACTTTGGTAGAACAGCCATTTGTCTTTTCCGGCAAAAACCAGATCCGAGCCCAGATCCGGAATGTCTTCTGATTCCTGTTCCGGTACGCTTTCTTCTGTCGTCTGTGTTTCTTCACTCTCCTGGGATTGGGATTCCATGCTCTCCCAATGTTCTGTGTTTTCTTCCGTATCCTGTCCTTTGTCTCGTTTTGCAAAGAACAGGAACAGAAGAATCACCAGAATCAACAGTGTTCCCGTGAGAACACTTAATAATATCGTTACTCTTCCGTTCCTGTTATTTCTTTTCATCTCTTAATCCAAATATCCTGCTTCCAATTCATAGTTGAGAATAAAATCGCGGTTATACAATTCCACATCACTTAAATCATACTCGTAAAACTCTGCGAAGGATACCGAATAGTTGTACCAGGATTTACTCTGGAAATAAGCATTCACCGCAGGATCACTGAAGTCTCTGCCATGACGGGCATAGATCTCATAACGAGCCATACGAAGCTCTGCTCTGCTTAAATTCTCGATGTCCTCTACCGTCAGCTCTCTGTCAGCAGATTCCGGTAACAGGTAATCTCCGGAGAAATCCACACTGCCAAAGGCTTCCAGTTCTCCTGCCTGGGTGGCATAATGCTCATATAATTCCACTACCCAGCAATTGTTGTCGGTAACACTGAACAATTCGCGCATGCGGGCAGCTACCTGGGCATCCGTTGCACTTAAGGAAAGCTGGTTTGCCAGCTGTACTGCGGATTTACCGTATTTGGCTGCATACTGCTTTGCAAACTCCTCCTTTACAGGAGCATTGTAGTCCGTGTCAGGACGTCCATCCATGACTTCCTGCGCTTCATCCAGAAGCTTGGTGGCATCGGTAGGGTTCGCGTCTACCAGATAGCTTTCCGCCTTGCTGTATACATACTGGCAGAATGCACTTTCAATTTCTGCAGTCTTGTAAGGAAGGTCTTCTGTGTCAAAGTCACTGAAATCCTGAATATCAGGATAGCCAGCCAGCACCTCACCGGTACTTTCAACAGCAGCATCCAAATCGCTGAGTGCCTGTTTGTAGTTATCCAGATTCTCGTTATCAGCCAGCTCCTGGGCGTGATTTTTCGCCTCGGTAATGTACTGGGTCAGGGCAGCACCTGCTTTTTCCAGTGCGGACTCATAAGCGTCGCTGTCTTCGTCCACTTCCATATACTTATCAATGGCAGCAAGATAATCTCCGGCAACGGAAAGCTCGTCACCTTCTACAATTTCCGGCACTTCCTCTGCATCGCTTTCCTCTCCATCGGACTCTTCTTCGTCTTTCTTCCCATCATCCTTTACTGTCAGCGCGGTTTTATCCCCACCCGGCAGAATGTCATCCAGATAGCCTGCCTGCCATGCATAAACACCTGCACACACCAGTGCCAGGAGAAGTACAATCACCAGAACAATCAGGGTCACCTTCAGACCCTTGCCTTTCTTTTTCTCCGGTACAGGCTGTGTCGGTACTGCAGGTGCCGGCTGTTTTGCCGCTCCGGGTTTCGGTTGAGGCTGTGGTGCCGGCTGTGCTGCGGCTCCGGGTTTCGGTTGAGGCTGCGGTGCCGGCTGTGCCGCAGCTCCTGGTTTCGGTTGAGGCTGCGGCGCCGGCTGTGCTGCAGCTCCTGGTTTCGGTTGAGGCTGCGGTGCCGGCTGTGCTGCTACTCCGGGTTTCGATTGAGGCTGCGGTGCCGGCTGTGCTGTAGCAGATTTTGGCTGCATCCCGGGCTGAGGCACTGCTGTCACGGGAGTTCCGCATTTCGTGCAGAACTTCATTCCTGCCTTTAACTGTGTACCGCACTTGGTACAAACGAATTCCCGGGGCTGCTCCTCCTCCAGTTTATTGCCGCATTTCACACAAAACTTATAACCAGCGGCGTTTTCAGTCCCACATTTACTGCATTTCATGATTACTCATTTCCTCCCCTGCTCTCTATTCTTCTACCTTTGTGCCGCATTTCGTGCAGAATTTAGCGCCTTCCTGCAGTTCCGCACCGCAGCCTGTGCATACTTTTTTTACAGGAACGGGCAGTTCATATCCACATTGTACACAGAATTTCGCACCCTTTTCCAGTTCAACTCCGCACTTCGGACACTGAATCATTCCTTTTAAGTCAATTAACTGTTCTTTACAGGAAGCAATTTCCCCTTTCAGTTCATCCACCCGGGCAATCAGCGCTGTGTAATCTCCTTCGGTTCCTTCTTTGGCATTGTTATAATAGGTTTCCCCCAGGCTCTGCAAAGTCTTATGCAGTTCTTCTTCATTGCTCTTAATCTGGGAATTGAGCCGCATGGTTGCAGATACATCTGTTGCTTTCTGGGACACACCATCACTTACTTTTTTAAAGAAATCCATAATTTCCTCCCGTCTCACTGTACCCTGACAGTGTCTGTTTATACTCGTCTATAAGAATATCAAATATTGCTGAAAGTTACAACCAAAATCCCCTTTCTTTCCACAAAAACTGTCACAAAACTAGGACTGGGACAGAACACGAAAGGCTCCTTCGATATCGATGCGTCCATATCCCCATTCACGGTTGGGATAGATCAGATCCGGTTCTCTCGCTGCGCCGCGGATAAAGATGCTCTTTAGCTGCCTGCTATCGATCAGAGGTACATTTCCTTCCACCACCGCCCACTGCATAAACTGGGCAAGGATCCCTGCTGCCACCGCTGCAGCCATGCCGGAGCCGGTCATTTCCCCTCTCCCTGAGGCAACTCCTACCCCCGGTGCCGACATCTGGGGATTAATTCCTGCTGTCTGCGTAAAGCCACGGCCGGAATTGATATAAAAACTATTATTCGCTGCATCATAGGCAGACACCGTGATGGGAACCTCAGCCATTCCAGGCTCTGTCAACGTGGTATAAGGATTCGGTTTCAGGAAATAGACCGGTACATCCAAAAATTCCCGGATGGGAAGCCAGGTATGGAATACACCGATCCGCGGCCGTTCCACAGAACGCACCTGTATCATCCAGATTCCCGGCGTGGGAGTGACAAAGCGGAAAAACAACAGTTCCTCCCCCAGATTTCCTTCGCTGAGAAGACTATCCACGGACACCCGGCTTTTCTCATAAATAAAGGAATATTCCACATGCCTGCGTATGCCGTACCGGATATCCGGAGTCTGTTCCCCTCCAGGTGTACGGACAGATACCGTATAAACATCCGGTGCTGTCCCCCACAGTTCCATGCAAAAGCCACGGCAATCCTCCGACACACGGATTTCCATCTGATCACCTATCTGATTAATATAAGGTGGAATTCCATAATCCCGCCGCACCAGTTCTCCCCGGTAATGATGCTCTGCATTCCCCTCATTTCCTCCGCAGATCACCACCGCTATTCCCCTTTTCTTTGCAACCGTATCCAGATACTGGCTTAAGGGTGATTGTCCTGTGTGATCCCCCTGGTTCGTGCCAACGCCAATGCACAGCACCACCGGTTTTTGAAAAGTGACGGCAAACTGCTCCACATAGGCAACTGCCAGCATCAGATCGTTTTCCTGGTAGGCAGGCACCTCGTCCGGAACCAGATACAGTTCCCTCAGATAAGGCTTTGCCTGTTTTAGCTTTACGATCAACAGCTCTGCGTCCGGTGCAGCTCCCCGAAAGCCTCTCCCCTCTCCCGCAGCGGCTGCTGCCATCGCACTGCCATGTCCGTTTTCGTCTCTGGAGGGCACAATGTCATAGGGATTCTCCGCAGCCAACGCCCGGTCAATCTCCTCTCTTGTATAGACTCTGCCATAGGGAAAAGGGCGGAGGCTTTCCGGCTGTTCCTCCTCATCTTCCATGGTCTGATCCCACAGGGAAAGGATTCTGGTGGTTCCATCCTCTCTGCGAAAAATTTCATCCCGGTAATCAATTCCGGTGTCCACAAAAGCCAGCAGCACTCCCCGACCGGTAAGTGACAGCGGAGGCCGCTGTACACTATAACTTCCGGTGCTCTCAAAGCTTTCTGTCCCGTCCGCCATCAGCCCATAAAGCTTCGGTGTCTCTGAATAACCATAGACTTCAATCTCCCGTCCTGACTCCTGCTGTCTGGGCATATAGAGAATGGAGTACTGATCATCCACCCGTTGATAGCAGGCATCCTTCTCCTCAACTTCCATCTGATAATCCACAATCAAATCCACATAATCGTTGGATACAATCCGTTCCGAACAGGTTGACATAAAAATACCCTCATAAACCATTTACTAACAGTTTATGAGGGCAATCTTATTCCGTCACAGGCTCCGTCTCCAGTTTGGTCTGAGGTTCTGCAGCAGCCTCCAGCTTGGGCTGCATCTGGTTAGAGCGAATCTCAATGAGAGGAGCTCCCTTTCCTTCCATATAATCTCGGGTGATGGTGACCCGTCCTATGTTTTCATCCTTGGGAATCTCATACATGATGTCCAGCATAAATTCCTCAATAATGGCACGAAGCGCTCTGGCTCCGGTATCCTTCTCCAGTGCTTTCTCCGCAATGGCCTCTAAGGCATCATCGGAAAATTCCAGGTCCACCTCATCCAACAGCAATAACTTCTGATACTGCTTGAGAATGGCATTCTTAGGCTCCTTGAGGATATCCACCAGCATCTCTTTATCCAGACCCTGTAAGGTACAGATAATGGGCAGACGACCGATAAACTCCGGAATCATTCCGAACTTCCGGATATCTTCCACCGTTACTTTTTCCAGCAGATTTTTATCGTTGTCAAAGGCATCCTTTAAGGTGGCACCATATCCGATCGAGGCTTTCTTCGTGAGACGTTCCTTGATAATCTCTTCAATTTCCGGGAAGGCACCGCCACAGATGAAGAGAATATTTCTGGTATTGACCGTAGCCAGGGGCACCATGGCATTTTTGCTGTTAGCGCCTACCGGTACTTCCACATCCGCTCCTTCCAGAAGCTTTAACATTCCCTGCTGCACGGATTCACCACTCACATCTCTGGAATTGGTGTTTTTCTTCTTGGCAATTTTATCAATCTCATCGATGAAGATAATACCACTCTCTGCACGTTCCACATCATTGTCTGCAGCTGCCAGAAGTTTGCTGACCACACTTTCTATATCGTCGCCGATATAACCCGCCTCCGTCAAAGTAGTGGCATCTGCAATGGCAAGGGGGACATCCAACAGTCTGGCCAGGGTTTTCACCAGATAGGTTTTACCGCTGCCGGTTGGTCCCAGCATAAGAATGTTGGATTTTTCTATTTCGATCTCATCCATGGTGCCGGTAGCCACCCGTTTGTAGTGGTTGTACACGGCAACGGAAATGATTTTTTTCGCTTTTTCCTGTCCGATCACATATTCATCCAGCTTTTCTTTAATTTTATGGGGCGCCGGAATGTCTTTCAGCTCAATGATGGGTTTGGAAGCCTCTCCTTTTTTCTTCTTTTTGATCTTCTGTCTGCCGGGAATTTCTCCACCCTGCAAATCCGCCAGATTAATAAAACTAATGTTGGGGAATCCACGGTAACGGGGGCTTCCCTGTTTTTCCTCGTCTTTTTTCTCTTCGGAATCGTCCCCCTCCGTCACATCTCCATCCAGCTTTTCCTCCGTGTCCCGGCTGTCTTCCGGCTGTGTTTTTTCCTTTGGGGGCTGCTGCTCATTCTCCATGCGGGAGAGCATCTGGTTATAATAGTTCAGGGAATTGAGCATATCCGGATTACTCATCATGGAGGACATATCCATATGAGACATGGCATCCATGGTCTTGTGCATACATTCATCACAGACTGTTACATTGCCGGGTAAATGGAACATTTTTCCGGCCTTGCTTTCCGGTCTGTGACACATGAAGCAGATATCTTCATACTCCTGGTTTTCATCCTTTTTATTTTCATTAAAATCTGACATAGAATGTTAATCCTCTTTCCTTCTCATTATGGTTTGGTTCCCAATACGACCCTTATCTTTGTGCCTGCATAACCACCGTCATGCATCTGCATCACCGTGAACGTCACCTCGGAACCGACCTCATAATATTCCAGTTCCTCTTTCAGGTCACTCATGGATTTAATGTCCTGTTCACCTATTTTCACAATAATATCACCTTTTTTGAGTCCGGCTTTGGCAGCTGCGGCATTTTCCAATACCTGGTTAATGTACACACCCTGTGGCATTCCGTACATCTGTGCTTCCACCTCGGTGATGTTGATTCCGGTGATTCCCAGGTATCCTCTATTCTCAGCCGATGCTTTGAATCTGGTCTCTCTGGACATCAGATCGCTGAGAATAGGTTTTGCAGCTGAAATCGGGATGGCATAGCCCATTCCTTCAATTCTGCTTCCGCCGATTTTATTGGAATTAATACCAATCAGTTCCCCCTTGATGTTTAAAAGCGCTCCCCCGGAGTTACCTGGGTTGATGGCTGCGTCCGTCTGAATAAAGGGTCCACTGTTACTTCCATCTGAAGATTCCAGCATCCGGTTAAGGGCACTGATCACTCCTGTGGTCACGGACTGGCCGTAGCCCAGTGCATTTCCGATGGCAATGGCAGGCTCTCCGATGGACAGTGCATCAGAATCTCCCAGTGTAGCGATGGCGATGGTACCGATCGTATCCCGGTCCAGTTCCTTTAGCGGAATGGCAATCACTGCCAGATCCATGGATTCATCGGTTCCCTTTACAACGGCTTCCGCTGTCTTTTCGTTGACAAAGGTAACCTCCAGGGAATCCGCCTGTTCAATCACATGATAATTGGTGACCAGTAACAATTCGGTGTCGTTTTCACCGATGATAATTCCGGAACCGCTTGCCTGTTCCTGCTGGGTATAGGTTTGTCCAAAATAGGAGGTTCTCTCCGTATAGTTATTGAGAATGGACACCATGGCCGGCATTACCTGCTCTACAATTCCGCTCACATCCGTCACAACGGCAGAGACGGAGCCGCTCTCTGACAAAACCGGCCTGGACTGGGAAATTTCCGGAGTCTGTGCCTGCGGAGCTGCCTCCATGGATTCTTCTGTCTCCATGCTCTCTATGCTTGTCTCTGTATCAGCAGTGTCATCCGTCAATGCCTGTTCTTCACTCACAGACACCGCTTCTTCTTTTCCGGCATTGCCTGTGGCAAAGCCGATGGAAAAAAAACCAATTCCGGCACATATGCCGAAAAACAGTCCCAACACTACAGCTGCCGCCAGTTTCTTTCCGAACCCGGACTTTTCCTTCCGGGGCTTTCGCTCATGATCATGGGAGCCGAAAGGGTTCCCTCCGTAATTGTTATAGTCGTTTACTGCATCATATATCGGATAATATTTGCCAGGACGGTCACTCTCTTCTTCCTGTCCGGGAGTGCCGGTGCCGTTTGGATATTCATTGTCGTACATTTGGGATCTCCTTTCCTCAGGGTAAGGCTATCTTAACAGGCAATTGTGTTTAATTTGTGTCTGCAGCAGTCACATCCTGTTTCCAGTAATTGGGGTTCATGGTATATCGCAGGATTTTTTTGTAGGAAAGCTTCCGATAATGCTTTCCGGCGCGGTATCCCAGATATTTCCATCCGCTCTGCCAGATCAGTTTCACAAGCAGATACCACTTTCCATGGCTGCACAGATAGGCAGCTGTCTGCTTCACCATTTTGATTCCTTCCGACTCCGACGGTACCGCCTCAAAAATTTCCGGATGATCTGCCTGGGAGACGCCCAGGTCAAAATTGCGATGAAACTGTTGGATTCCACTGTAATTATGGGAATGAACCACTCTGGCATCTGCCACATAAGCGATACGGTATCCCTTCTGAATCACCCCTGCCGCATAAATCATGTCTTCGTTAAAAATCGTATGGCGGATAAAGCCTCCCTGTCTGTCATAAATATCTTTTCGGTACATGGCACATACATTGGAACACATATAGGTTTTGATGCCAAGCTGGGGTATATCTTCTTTTCCCTTCACACGGTTTTCGTCCGGATAATTAAAGCTGCGGGTATAGATTTCAATAGGCGAGGCATCCTCTGCCGGAAGCTGTCTGGCATAGGAGACCGCCACCCCGGGATCTGCAAAGGGTTTTAACAGTTCCTCCAGCAGATGCATATCCGCCGGCATGGCATCCTGGGTCATGCAGACCACATACTCTGCCTGAGACTGTTCCATTCCCCGATGTCTGGTAGCCCCGTGATCAAATTCCGCCGGATCAATATGTTCCAGCTTCACCGTCGGGTGAGCCTTTAAAAACGAACCGGTGTCAATCCTCTGTTCCCACCATTCCTTCTGGGTATTGATGATCCGGATATTCACAGGTTTTACCGTCTGCTTCTCCAGGCATTCGATGAGCTTTTCAAAGCTGGAAGCAGGTTTGCAGGTTGGAATCAGTATATCAATGGAAGGATCTGGCATGTTTTTCCTCTTTCTTTCTTTTCTGTGATGTGCGCTGCAAGGCGCACCTACAAAAGGGGTCCAGCTTACGCTATGACCCCTTTTCCTATCTATCATACCACTACTTTGTGCCCACGTAGGATGATGTGTCGCTTTCAATCTGCCGGCTATACTTCTGCACCGCCTCGGAAGGTGTGTAGTCCGGGTCATCAAACAGGAACTCATGCAGCCATTTTACGTTATCTGTCAGATCCTTCGGGATAACGCAGCTTCCCTTCTTACCAATACTGCCGGTAATACGCATATCTGCCTGCGGGAATCCATCGTTGGCAACGACTTTATATTTTCCAACATCTCCCAGAAGACTGAGAATTTCAGAAATATCCAGAGAGGTGGAAACCATCTTCTCATCAAATACACTGTTTGCAACAGCTGTCAGATCCTTTGCACTTGCCTGTTTTGCTTTATCCATAATGGCAAGGAGAACCGTACGCTGACGCTCGGCACGTCGGAAGTCGTCTCCCTTGGTGTAACGGATACGGCAATATGCCAGAGCCTGCAGACCGTCCAGTGTCTGGGTACCGGCATGCGTGACTTCCGTATAACTCAAACCAGCCAGACCTACCACAGGATCCTCTTTTACCATACTGTACATATAGTTATTCAGGTGAACGATCTCGTCTTCTGTGACATTGATCTCTACACCGCCCAGTGCATCAATCACGGACTTCATTCCGGCAAATCCAATGGTCACATAATCCGTGATATCCAGATCCATATTCATATTTAACATATTGATGGCCTGCTCCGGACCGCCGTTTGCATAGGCACCGTTACATTTATTGTAGGTGTCATTACCACGGTTTAAATAGGTGTCACGGTATACCGAACAAAGCTTGATATCACCGGTATCCATATTAATGGAAGCTACCATGACGGTGTCGGTCCGAACACCCTTACCCAGCTTACCGTTACGGTCATCTACACCAAAGAGTGCAATGTTCCGATATCCCTGCAGCGTTTCATTTTCCTGAACTTCCTCATTGATGACAATGTCTTCATCCTTGATATCCACTCTGCCGATACCACCCTCGGTACGGATGACTGCCCATAAAACCATCAGCATAATCAGAATAACAAAGATTTCCAGAACAAAGATCAGCATCTTTCTTCTTTTACGCTTTGCCCGCTGTTTCTTGGTCATTCCTTTCTTTCCGGAGGAAGGTTTTCCGGAACTGTTACGATTGGAACTGCTCCTTGAAGAGGCGGTTCTTTCATAATCATAGCTGTTTCTGGATCCGGCTTTGCTTTTCGAAGCGCCGGATGTTTTCTTTTTTCTGGAATCTGATGCCATTTTGTATCTTTCTCCCTTGTTTCATATAATTGAAGGCTGTTTATCAGCCATATCTTTTCTCTTGGATTTAGTATGTCTTTAATAGGCATTTTTATTGATAAACCCTTTAAAGAATGTCAGGAACAAAATTTTAAAGTCAAAACCAAGAGTCCAGTTTTCTATATAATATAAGTCGTATTCAATACGCTTACGGATGGAAGTATCTCCTCTGTATCCGTTGATCTGTGCCCAGCCGGTCAATCCGGGACGCACCTGATGCTTCACCATATAACGAGGAATCTCTTCTTTAAATTTTTCCACAAAAAGAGGCCGTTCCGGTCTGGGTCCTACCAGACTCATATCCCCCTTTAGAATATTGAACAGCTGCGGAAGTTCATCGATACTGGTTTTACGCAGAACCCTTCCCACCCTGGTCACCCGGGGATCATTGCGCACCGTCCACTTCACCGCCTCCGTGCTGGGTTTCTGCACCTCCATGGTGCGGAACTTGTACATCTGGAAGGGTTTATTGTGAAGTCCGATCCGTTCCTGTTTGAAGATCACAGGTCCGGGACTTGTTGCCTTAATTAAAATAACAGAAAGCAGCATAAAAGGTGATGCCAGAATAATCGCTGCAATGGAACCAAAAATGTCCACCAGCCGTTTCATGATCCAATTGACGGTATTCGTCAGAGGAACATAGCGGATATTGATCACCGGCAGTCCCTGTAAGTCTTCCGTGTAAGGGCGGCTGGGAATCACCCGGTTATAATCGGGGATAAATTTGGTATGCACACCGGCTTTTTCACATCGTCCCACAATCTCTTCCAACCGGTCATAGTCATCCAGTGCCAGTGTCACCGCAATTTCATCCAGTTTATTCTCCGGCAGGATAATGTCCAGATTGTCAATATCTCCCAAAACCTTCACGCCCTTGTAGGTTGTCCCACGGGGAATCCTGTCATCCAGGATGCCACAGACATGATAGCCCCACTGGGGATTCGCCATAATCCGGTCGATATATGCCTCTGCAGAGCGGGAATAGCCCACCAGCAGGATGTGCTTGAGGTTGTACCCCTTCTTGCGGAAATCCCGGAGGATTCGGCGCACAACGGCTCTGGACAGGGTGGACAGCACAATGTTTAAGCCATAGAAAATGAAAATCATGGCACGGGAAAAATCATGCTGTCTGACAATATACAGAACACCCAGGAAAAGAATCAAGCCTACTGTGTTTGCCTTGACAATGTTATAAAATTCCGATTTGACCCTGGAGACCCGCTTGGAAGTATACAGATTGCACAGGGAATATAAAACCATATATCCCGGCACAATAAATACCATGGCGAAAAAATAACTCTCCATGGATAACATTCCCGTACCGGGCTCAATATGCGCAAAGGGGCTTGCAAATTTCAGATACCATGCAAACACATAGGATGCGGCAATCATCAGGGCATCCAGTACCCGCTGCAGGGCATTGAAATATTTCTGATTATCTTTAATCATGCAATCTATCCATCTCCTGACAGATTCTTCACATAATGTAATATTTTACAATATTATTACGAAAAGTACAATCGCTATTTTTTTAAGATTTTTTGTAGTCTCCCATTCTTTTCCCGGTCAACCAACAGTCGTTTCCCTATTTTCTCAACCACCGCCTGTAAAACCCAGGAGACGGCAAACGTTACTGCCACTTCTATCATATAAACGCAAAAGGACTGCCTGGTAAGCTGCCTTACCAGGCTGTCCGTTCTGTCGTATACCATCGTATGAATCAGCCACATATAAACAGAGTGTTTTCCCAGCGTCTCAAGCAGTCCTGTGATTCCCCTGGTGTAACGAAACATCAGAATTGTCCCAAGTGCAAAGATTGGTGCAAGGATAAAATCGAATTTTGCCCAGGAAGCATCTGTCGCCAGTGTTACCCGCGAAGCGATTACCACCACGGTCAAAACAATTCCCAAGGCAGTCTGCAGCATTCTGTTTTCCGGGAGTTTTCTCTCCACAAATTCATAGGCTCCACACTTTTTCAGGAGAAATCCCACGATGAAAGCCGCGATAAAAGCCGGCTGAATCAAATCAAAAAAGCTATCCATTGCCGGAACAAAAAGCTTTAGCACTGCAAATGTCCCCATACACAGTAAAACCACAGTGCTGTAAACCCATCGTCTTTTTCCATGGTTCTCCCAGATTCCGTCAAGGAGCATATCCAGTATGGGCGCAAGCAGCAAAAAAATCAGGTATTCCCTCATAAACCACCAGCTGCCGCTTAGAGAAAGATGGATGAGAAAGGCGTTTTCCAAGCATTCTTTCCAAGTAAGAGGTTCTTGAAACAAACAGACACAAAGCAGCACATCCAGTGCCACAATGAACCAGTATTTCAAGAACAGTCTGACCAGGCGTCTCCCCACGCTTTGATATTGTCTGCATAAAACCGGTTGTCCCTCTGCCCTGACTTTGGATAAGGCAACGCACATTCCGTAGCCGCTGATAAAGGAGAATAATCCTACGCAAATCTTTGCAAACCAATCCGCCTTCCGGGTCAGTTCCACATTGATAAAACGGTATAGCTGGGTGTCGGGAGCCAGAAAAAAATGATGGTAGATCATCAAAAGGATGGCAATTCCCTGCAGCATTTTTGACTGTTTTTTTGTTATCATCTCTATCCTCATTCCGGTGCATTGTCCGGTTTCAAAGCTCAGAGGAACAGCCGGAACAAATTCTTCCACAGCTGAAACTGTATTTTACAAAGGCTGCCTATCTGAGATAATTTCACATGGACTTTATGTGCCCTGCCCTCTTTGCTCAACGCCAGTTTCACTCCCTGGCAGACACCTCTTATATAGTTTCCAGCCAGATGCTTCGGCAGAAAGAACAGGGTCTTCACAACAACGCCAGTGAAAATGAAAGGGAAATTTAATAAATGTTGTAAAAAGGGTTGATTCTTCCATATTAAATAGATGCTGTTCCGAGAAGACAGATTGACCTTAAAGGCGTTATGTCTGGATCCGGATACTGCACTGCCTGCATGAAGCACCCGGGCTTTGGGTTCATACCGGTTTACATAACCATAAATCTGTGCCCGATACCCCAGATCCACATCCTCCAGATAAGCGAAATGATTCTCGTCCAGCAGACCAATCTCGTTCAGCACGCTCCGTCTGTAAATGCAGGCTCCTCCGCAGGCGGCAAAAATTTTCGCCGGTTTGTCAAAACCGGTCTCCGGCTTGCCTTTTCCTCTCCCGTACGCCCAGCCCAGGGCACAGTACAAGTCCCCGGCATCGTCAATCAGCTCCGGCTGTTTCATCACCAGCATTTTCGCCCCTGCAGAAAAGGTGTCGGGATGATCCTCCAGATTTTGTTCCAGTGCCCGGACAAAACCGGGTAATACTCTGGTATCATTATTTAACAGAAGGACATAGGGAGTATCCGTCTGCAGTATTCCGGTGTTCACGGCTCCACAGAATCCCGTATTTTCCGGCAGAAAAATGGTCTGAATTTTTTTCTTTTTGCAGGAATACTGTTTCAGCCATTCCACACTGCCATCGGCTGAGCCATTGTCCACAATACAGATGGCAAAGGGTTCTTCCAGTGCCTCCAGGGACGCCAGGCAGTCAGGCAGATACTTCATTCCATTGTAATTCGGTATAATAACAGTTGTTTTCGTATTGTTATCCATGCCTTACAGCTTTAACTCCTTCTCCGGATCCCAGACAATCCGGCAGCCCTCCTGTCTGATTCGCTCACAGAATTTTACACTGATTTTCGCCACTGCCTGCTGTGCATCCGCTGGTGTCAGTTGTTCTAAATCTGCATGAAAAGGAATGTCCCGGTAAAAGCTGTCAGTGGTAAAGGAAACCGCCGTTCCATCCTCTTTCCGCCGGATGGCATTTTCCGGCACCTGGCAGGAGAAATACCCTTCAAAAATGGTGCGCAGCTCTTCCCGGATTTCCATGGAACGCACATCACAGGCTTCTGCATCCTGCACCAGTTCGGCGCGATGGAGATAGCCACTGTAGTGGGCATCCAGTCCTGCATAGAGGGCATTCCCCTCACCGTCCAGATTTCCGGACACTACCTTGCCATTCTTAATGATTTTTCCACCGACAATACCGATATCTTTCCGTTCTTTCCAAAGATTTCCTTCATAATCTACACGGTAGAATCCCAGATGGGAGGTGTTCTTTACTGTTGCATGGATGCCATTTCCCTGGAGAAAATCAGCAATGGCACGGCGGCCGGCCTCGTACGCGTAGAGTTTGCTCCCCGGATTATCTGCAGTGGATTCGCTGTGACAGCGCCAGTGGTACAGTATTTTCGGAATATGAATGATCTGCTGCTCCGGCTTTTGGTTTTCGCTCAATAGTTTGCTCAGAGCCCGAAGGACTAAATCAAAGTCCTGGGCACCATCCATCTCCGGATGGAACTTTAATTCCTGCAACCAGTCTTTCCGCAGTACGGTGAGATGGCAGATATAATTATTCGTTAAAAATAAATCCAGATTAAACTTTTCTTTGATATGAGGCTCATAGAACTGGGTGCCTGTCCCGTCACACTTGTCCTCGTCGGAGTAAAACAGAACCGCCTCCGGTGCATTTTCAATAGCAGCGGCCATCTCATATAAGGCATCCGGTGTCAGCAGATCGTCATGGTCTAATAAGCCCACATAGTCACTGTGGGGCATGTTGTCTGCCACATAGCCGATGGCTGCATTGGTGTTGGCAGAGATGCCGTCATTGTTTTCCAGGCGGACATAGTGAATCCGGGCATCCTCATAAAGTGCCACGGTCTGCTCCACCACATCACTGGTGCTGGCATCCGCCAGAATCAGTTCCCAGCTTTCCCAGGTCTGGGCAAGCACACTGTCCATAAGGGCGGTGAGATATGTCTGTTTCGTCTCATAGGCAGGCACCACCAGGCTGATGGTCAAAGGATTTTTCCGTTCCTGCCATCTTTCTCTCTGGGCTTTCAAAATGTCCTCGTCCGGAGCCTGGTAGGTATACTTGGAGTAGTCTGCCATACCGCCGGGAGACAGCCGCTCCATCACTGCATAGTAGGTATTTTTCACACCGTTTCGTTTCAGATAGTTGAGGGTTTTATTGAAATAGGATGGCATCTGTGATTCTCCTTTTCCCTGTGGATTGGAAAAGCCCTGCTGCTTGAGCAGGGCTTTATTAAGGTAACTATTCAGAACCCCATTCGCAAAACCGCTGTTTCACAGCTTTCCTTTTGCTCATGTGGTTATCTCGCCATATAACTGCGCCTTTCTGTCAGAATGCGAGCATTCACAGAAGGCGCAGTTGCATGGCTCTGAATAGTTACAAGTACTTCTTTAAATCCTCCGTCAGCTTTTCGTTCCTGGCTGCAGCATCTTCCAGGCTGGTTCCCTTGACACCCATGTAGAATTTAATCTTAGGCTCGGTACCGGAGGGTCTTGCACAGCACCAGGAATCGTTGGTGAGGTCGAAGTAGAGAACGTTGGATTCCGGAAGCCCCGTTTCTCCTGTCTCTCCTGTCTCCAGGTTGAGGGTCTTGCCAGTCTTGTAATCGCGGAACTCTTTGACTTTCAAATCACCGAACTCCTTGGGAGGATTGGAACGAAGTTTCTCCATCAGGGCTGCGATTTCCTTGGAGCCGTCGATTCCCTTCATGGTAATGGCATACTGGCTCTCTTTGTAGTAGCCGTATTTCTCATAGAGATTTAACATCTGATCCCACAGAGTCATGTTGTGTTTCTTGCACCATGCAGCTACTTCGCAGAGGCACATCACTGCTACGATGGCATCCTTATCTCTTGCATGGGTTCCTGCCAGACAGCCATAGCTTTCTTCCAGACCAAATACATAGTTGTTGCAGCCGGTCTGCTCGAAAATTTTGATCTGCTCACCGATATACTTGAATCCGGTGAGAACCTCGATAAATCTTAAACCATAGTCCTCTGCGATGGCTTTGGACATGTTGGTGGTTACGATGGTGGTTACCAGTGCAGGATTCTCCGGCATGGTTCCGGTGGCTTTGCGCTCTCTTAAGATATATTCCTCGATGAGCATACCAGACATGTTACCGGTAAATCCTACATATTCGCCGGTCTTGGTATCTTTTGCATAAACACCGAGACGGTCGGCATCGGGGTCGGTTGCCAGTACGATGTCGGCATCTTTCTCTTTTGCAAGGCGAAGGGCATAGGTAAACGCCTTGGGATCCTCAGGGTTAGGGTAATCCAGTGTGGTGAATTTGGGGTCTGGATTTTCCTGCTCAGGAACCACATAGACATGCTGGAAACCAAGTTCGGAGAGAACACGGCGTACCGGCACATTTCCGGTTCCGCAGAGGGGCGTGTAAACAATCTTCAAATCCCCAGCCATCTCTGCAATGATTTCCGGATGGATAATCTGTTTCTTTAATTCTACCATGTATTTATCATCGATTTCCTTGCCGATGATTTCGTAAAGTCCTGCTGCCATGGCATCCTCTTTACTCATGGTTTTTACATCATTATAGTCGGTAATGCTCTGTACTTCTTTGATGATATTGACATCGTGGGGGGGGGTTACCTGTGCGCCGTCCTCCCAGTAAGCCTTGTATCCGTTATACTCAGGGGGATTGTGGCTTGCGGTGATGACAATACCGGAAATGCAACCCAGTGTGCGGAGTGCAAAGGAAAGCTCCGGTGTGGGGCGCAGGGATTCAAAGACATAGGCTTTGATGCCGTTTGCTGCCAGGCAGCGTGCAGTCTCGTCTGCAAATTCGGGGGACTGGTTACGGGAATCAAAGGCAATGGCAACGCCTTTTTTCTGTCCTCCCTGTTTGATAATGTAGTTTGCCAGTCCTTGTGTTGCTTTTCTGACGGTATACATATTCATACGGTTGGTGCCTGCTCCGATGATGCCGCGCAGTCCGCCGGTTCCAAATTCCAGTTCCTTATAAAAACGCTCTTCGATTTCCTTCTCGTTATCTTTGATCGCCAGAAGCTCCTGTTTGGTTGCTTCGTCAAAATAGGGATCATTCAGCCAGAATTCATATTGCTCTTTATAACTCATCTACCTGTCCTCCGTTTGATTCTTTTATTTATCCCTTTCAAAAATTGTATGTAAGTTCATTTATCCGCTCCCTGGGCGGGCATATTTATCCGAAACCCGATACACGAAACACTCCGTTGAGCCTCATGGAACAAAAATCGTGTTCAGCATAGGCTTCCACGATTTTAGAGTCTCAACTCCGTCGTGCATAAGGGTATTCGTATAAACACGCTCCACCCAGTCCGCTGCTTTATGAATGACATGCAATTTTCAAAATCAGTATATCACACTATGATTCCACTCTCAACGAAAAATCACTCCGGTCGAGGGAGAAGTTTGGATTGTAATAGGGGTCACCCTGCTGCAGTTCTTTCTTCCATTTGTCGCGGAAGTGGGCAGATTCCCGGTTGTAGCGTTCCGCTTTCTCGCCCTGGTCATCCAGTCCGCGGGAGATGGACTCAAAATGATAAAGTTCCGCAAAAGGAGTGAATACGTTGAGTAAGCCCAGTTTTCTCAGTTTCAGGCAGAAATCCACATCATTTAAGGAAATGGCAAAGCTTTCATCCAGCCCTCCCACTTTTTCAAATAAGGATTTCTTCACTAAGAGACAGGCTCCTGTAACCGCTGTCACATCCTGGGCATAGCAGAGGCGTCCCATGTAGCCCAGGTTTTCCCGATGCTGCTTGTAGTGGGTGTGTCCCGCGGTGCGGTGCGCTCCCAGCCCGATGACTACGCCGGCATGCTGGATGGTTTTGTCCCCATAATAGAGTTTGGCTCCCACAGCTCCCACATCCTCCCTCTGGGCATACATCAGCATTTCTTCCATCCAGTTTACGGTGATGACCTGGGTATCGTTGTTCAACAGTAAAATGTATTCGCCGGTGGTCTCTTTCACACCGAAATTGTTGATGGCAGAATAATTGAAGGAACCGGTATAGGTAACCACCTTCACTCTGGGGTCGTCCTTCAAAAGTTCATAGTAGTCCTTAATTTCCTTGGTTTCGCTGTTATTTTCCACCACAACAATCTCGTAATTATCATAGGTGGATTTCTCCTCAATGGAGCTGATGCAGCGTTTCAAATCCTCCACATGGTCTTTGTTGGGAATGACAATGGAAATCCTGGGACTTCCGATAATCTGGTAACGGATTTTGAAAATGGTTTCAAAGGCTCTGGTAGAGGTAATCTGGAAATTCTTAAAGCCGTGGCTGCGGAGATTTTCTGCCACCGCACCTCTTGCTGCCTCAATGGCGTAGGGTTTCGCCTCGATATTGGATGCCACGCTGGTGGCATGACAGCGCCAGTAATAAAGTAATTTCGGCACATGCACCACATTTCGGGCTGCATCGGTGAGGCGGAGAATCATGTCATGATCCTGGCTGCCGTCAAACTGGGAACGGAATAGCTCCGTACCCTGTAATAAATCCCGTTTGAACACACTGAAATGGCAAATGTAGTTGTTGGCGCGGAGGTTGTCCGGCGCGTAGTCCGGCTTAAAGTGCATGGTGAGCATGTGGTCAATATTTCCACTCTTAAAGGTGGTCTCATCGCAGTAAATATAGTCCGCATCCTTTTCATTGATGGCTTTTACATATTCATATAAAGTGCTGGGATGGAGGATGTCGTCCTGATCCAGCAATCCGATGAATTCTCCCGTTGCCATGGCAAGGCAGGCGTTGGTGTTACCGGAAATTCCCTCGTTCTTTTCCAGTTTTTTATAAACGATTCTTCCATTGGAACGGGCTGCATACTCTTTGCTGATTTCGCCCATGTAGCTGTGGGCATCATCGGAGCCGTCCGCCAGACAGAGTTCCCAGTTCTGGTAAGTCTGGTTCATCACGGAATCCAGCATTTCTTTTTGGAATTCCGGTTCATTATTCCAGAGGGGCACTAAAATGCTGATTTTAGGCATTCTGGGAAATACGGTCTCCCGCTCTGCCTTTGCCCGTGCCTCATCAGGAAAGCTCTTGGTTCCAAACTGTTTCATTGCCTCTTTTTCATTTTTTTTGTAGGCAATCTTATGAAGAACCCCTTTCACACTGCCACAGTTTTTGACGCGGTCTTTCTGCCGGATGCAGAAGTGCATGGTTTTCCTTAAAGGGGCAGAGGCTTTCCACAGTTTATTATTTTTGATACGGTCAAGTTTGAACTGTAAATCGTCCTTCTGTGCCTCCAAATCTGCAATTCTTCCAGCCAGGTCTGCATTTTTCAAATGCTCTTCCTGGTATAAGGTTTCCCAATCATTTTTCAAATCCTGATTTAAGTTTTCCATGTTTTCCTCGTTTCTGAGCCTGCTCTCTCACAGATTTTCGTTCTGTCAGATGCTTTCTTTATACCGACACCCGGCAGGTCGTCCATCGAATAATCTGCTCACGGGATAATTTCTTTTTTGCATAAAGACCAACGCGGTAATTTCCCACGGGAAGTTTGCCCTCCGGTATCCGCAGGGCAAAGCCGGAAAGTTCCACATTCTTCTGATCCGGCACATTCTGTGCAATATCCGGACGGTATTGGGGCTTTAGCGGAACCTGGAACAAAAGTCCCTGTTCTTCCTCCTGTAAAAAGAGTTTCCACCCATAGCAGGCATTGTTACTTCCTATCATAAAGGCGTATCCCTGGAGATAAATGTCCTCTCCTGCATCAGATGCTTCCCGTGCGCCAATCCAGCCCTTTAATTTGTCGTGATATTCCACACCACAGTTCAGGCAGGCATCCTCCCTTACTCCTGCAGGCACTCCCCGTATCGGCTGGGGTGCTGCCAGCTGGATGTCCCGGTTAAATTCGATAGACAGAAAATGATAAGTAAATCCCACATCCGACACATCGAAGGTAAGGTAATGGGAATAATAGGGGTCTTTGGCAAAGAGTGCCGGATGGCGTTCAAAGAGTTTATCCTTTTCCGCCTTCAGCCGTTTCGTCTTGCCCTCATCCTCAAAATCGTTGCCCCGGCTCAGGGACTCGTGATGGTAAAGCACCACATCATTGCACTGGATATTGCTGTAGCCCTGTTCAAAAATGCGGAAGCAGAAATCCACATCGTTAAAGGCAACCCGCAGTTCCTCGGAAAGTCCTCCCAGCTCCTGATACAGTTCCCGCCGCACCATCAGGCAGGCTCCGGTCACTCCAATCATATCATGTACCATACGGTTCTGGTAGAAATAGTACACGATCCGGTCATCCATCCGCTGCAGCTTGTGGGTGGGACCTAACCGGATATTGGTGATTCCCGCATGCTGGATCTTTGTGGTACCGGGATAAAGCAGCTTGGCTCCCACCGCACCCGCGTAGGGCAGACGGGCATGCTTGACCAGCTCCTCCAGCCAGTTGCTCTGGATAATCTCCATATCATCATTTAACAGCAAAATAAAGTTTCCATGGGATTTTTCCGCCCCCAGATTGCACATCCGGGAGAAATTAAATTCCATAGGCTCATAGAGATAATTCACATCATAGACCCGGGCAATTTTTTCCAATCGGAGACGGTTTGCCGCATTACTGCCATTGTCCACCACAATAATTTCCATGTCTGTGGTTTCCAGCTGGGTTTCCTCCCTCAGGGACTGCAGGCATCGTTCCAGAGTCTCCGGGTGGTCTTTGGAGGGAATCACGATGGAAACCAAATCCCCTGTTCTGTCCTGGGACTGCTTGATCGGATACAGTTCTTCCCCGGAGATGCCCTGCTGTTCCAGTCCTCCCAGATCAAAGATTCTGGGTATATCCAGCCAGGAACCATCGTGTACCAGAATCTCCGGGATATTTCTCACTTTTTCCCTTCCGTTGCAGTCAAAGGCTCCGTTCTGCATGAGAATTTCATAGCACATGCGATACCGGTAACGCATCTGGGCACGGGTTTTTAAATCCTCCACAAACTCCGGCTCCAGAAAGCAGGACTCATTCTCTCCGGGACGTAAAAACACATTGCCCTCTTTGTCCGGCTCCACCGGTTTCCAACCCTTTAGGGCAATCCACCGTTCCACCTCATCAGCATCACTTTCCTGCACGGCCTGCTCCGGTTTTAACCGGGATGTTTCCAGCCACTTGTCATAAACAGATTTCCGAATGGCGAAAAAATTTCCGAAATAAAAACAGGTCTTAAAAAAAGCTGGTGACCAGACCGGTTTCAACCAGGGTGCATAGTCCTTACAGGAAATCCTACACTCAGACTGGTCATAGGCCATTCCCGCCTCCCGCTGCTTCTGGGGCAGATCTTCATCTGCGTAAACCAGAACCGTTTCCGGATAACGGGCAAACTGCTCCCGGATCAGAGCCTCCGCATCTTTCGCAGGCTTTGCCCCCGGTGCAGTAAACAGGACAAACTCGCTGTCTTTTCTGGCATCCATTCCTATTTTCTTTAATTCCTCACTCCGGACAGTTTCTTTTTCCCGCTCCGCGATTCTACGGTTCATCCAGCTTTCAAAGTCCTTATCCACATGGGAAAGTTTATAGTGGTAGGAAATCTCCTGTCCATTTTCCACGAACTGTCTGAGTTTGCTCAAGGTTGTTCTCCTGTCAGTTATTATCGTACGAATGTGTTAGAAAATCTTTTTAATGGAGGCAATCATCTGTCTTGCAATGGACTGGGACACCGGTGCAAAGGTGAGTGTCAGCTCCAGCTGGCTCTCTCCCCTTACCGGCAGACCCTGCAAGGCAAAGGTAAGATTCGGATCTTCCGTGTCAAATACGGCACAGGGATTTCCACCCTTCTGGGGGTGCAGCCATTTTCCATTGATCTGGGGCAGAAAGCCCTCTTTTGCAGAAAGGGATAAGATCTCTCCATTCCACAGGGCACGTTCAATCTCCACCACACAGCATTCCTCTGCCGGGTCTAACCGGAGATTCCTGACATTTCCGTCCACATGGAGATTTAACTCCATTCTGCTACGGGACAGCTCCGGCAATTCCACCCAGTAGGAATCCTCCTGGTTAAAGCCTCTGCCTCTGTCTTCAAAAATCTGTACCCTTGCCTTGGTCTTTTCCGCCTGGTAAAGTTCCACCAGTTCTGTCAGGGTGAGGTTACTGCCATGCATCTCCTTGTAGAGTTCAAACATGGATTTCCGCCTGCCGGTCACATAATGCTGGAATTCCAGCTCCTGTTTCTGGAAGTCCTCCATCTCCTCCTTGGAGATGCTAAGCTTCGTTATAATTGAATCCAGATTTAATTTATTCCGTTTATCGTTTTCCAGAATATAACAGTACAATGCACGGAATGCCAGCTCCTTTGCAGAAAAGGCTTTGTCAAAGGTCCACTCGTAGTCAATGATGTTCCACGTTTCTCCGTCAATCAGCACATTGGCAAAAATTAAGTCATAATCTGCCACCGGCTGGTTCTCCCCGTAGGATACCAGTTCCAGATAGTGCTCCAACAGTTCATGGAAAGTATCCATATCCTCGTTGGCCAGACAAACATCCAGCTTTTTCGCAAGTGTAACACCCGTTATATATTCCAGTTCCGCCACCGGTTCCTCCGGTCTTCCCGTCTCTGGCAGTAATTTGCAGCGATTAACCGTAAATTCACTGCCCTCATACCGTTTCGTAAGCTTTTCGTAAGCAGCTGCAATGTTCCGTACATGGTCTTTTGCTTCCGGTGTGAGAGGATATTTGCGGACTGCCAGCTCTTTCCCGCGACTGACGCCTTTCTCTGCTGCATCCCCAGCTTCCACAATCTCCGTGCGGATAGCGAATTCCGGTGCCCGGTCATTGGAGAACTTCGCATACTGTACCGGGAAATCCCGTCCGATGACTACTAAGAAGGAATTGGAGAATTCCGGAAACATATCTTCTTCAATCACACCGTCAAAGGCATCCCGCTCGTCAAATAAAAGAAGTCTGTCCCTGTCAAAGTTGCGAAGGTTATTGGACAATTCTCCCTTCACCGGCAGATGCTTGTCGGAGTACAGGGTGGTCATAAATTTATAATCCGGATACGGATAATAGAAAGAGTACTGTTTCACACCACAGCGGGCAAAAATCTGCTCCAGTCCTTTTTTTGAGAAGGTACGGGCACTGAACTCTTCTTTATAGTTTTCAATTCCGGCAAAGTATTTTCCGATATGGTCTTCGGCACAGCCCGCCCAGTATTTCATGCCATACTTATTTTCGATGGCAATAATGGCTCTTCCGTCCGGTTTTAAATGCCGCAGAATGATCTTCAGGAAATCATCGTAGGGAGTCTTGCCGCCAATGTAACCTCTTCCGTATTCAAAGACGCCAATCAGACAGATATAATCGAAGTCTGTGGGCAGTTCCGGCTCAATATCCTGGAAATTTCCCACATGGATAGTCACGTTATCCGCATCCTGGTGGCGATAGGCATTGACCAGGCTGCGTTTTCTGGATAAATCCACGCAGGTCACAGAACCAGCCTTCTTCGCCAGAACGCCGGTGATTGCTCCACAGCCGGAACCGATTTCCAGCACCTTTTCTGTGCCTTTGAAGGGAATCCAGTCCACAATATTCTCCCGCTGGCTGGACAGGTGATAGAGAATAGGCCAGTTTTTCCGTTCCTCAATGATGGAGGGATACTCCACCTGCGCCCGGTCTCTGGCAATTTCCAGCAGTTCCTCCTCAATCTGACCATCACAGTACAGATCCTCACCGGGATAGTATTTATAGTCCAACAGGATTTTTCCGATATGTTCCTGGTTGTCTGTCATCATGTAATCCTTACCTTTCCATGGTAATCCTGGTTTCATTCTTCTATTTGCAGGTTTATATATCTGAAACTTCTACTTTTGAGTCCATATCATAGTAACCCACCGTGTTCTTGTCGGAAATTACCGTAAGATTTAAGGTATCATATAAGCGGTGATACACCTGGAAAACATCGCCCTCATAACCGGTAACACCGAAAGAGAGTAAATACTCTCCGCCCTGAAGAGACATTTTCTGCAGGAATGTGATGTGTTTCCGGGTTCCTGCCTTCACGCTCTCCAGAAATGCTTTTTCAAACATGGTATTGGTTCCGGTGATCTCCACCCCGATGACATTTTTAAAAGAAAAGGCGAAAATCGGTGCCGCCACATCTTCACGGAAAACCACTTCCATATGAATGGTAAATTCCGTCCCCTTGATGACGGAAGTGCAGATATTTCCCCTTTCATCGGTGACATAGACTTTATCGATAAAGGCGGCCTGGGTTCCATACTCCAGCTGATCCGGATTGCGTCCTGCATCCTTTGCCGCAGCTGCAACCAGCTCCTTGTCATTGAGCAAATCCGTATTCTGATCAGTCTGTTCCTCCTCGGGATGATACTGCCCCACCAGCACCCGCTTATAAATATCAATCATTTCCTTGGGAGATCCCTCTCCCAGCTTGTTACCCTGGTTCAACAAAATGACCCGGTCACAGTATTTGCTGATGCTGCTCAGATCATGACTGACAAAGAGAATGGTTTTTCCCTGCTTTTTGAATTCTTCAAATTTGTGATAGCACTTTGCCTGGAAAAATACATCCCCCACGGAAAGAGCCTCATCCACAATAAGGATTTCCGGTTCAATATTAATGGCAACCGCAAATGCCAGACGGACAAACATACCGCTGGAATAGGTTTTCACCGGCTGGTACACATATTCTCCGATGTCTGCAAAGTCCAGAATATCCTGCAGTTTCTCATCAATTTCTTTCTCGGAAAAGCCCAGCATGGTGCCATTGAGGTACACGTTTTCGATACCGTTGTACTCCATGTTGAATCCGGCTCCCAGCTCCAACAGGGCTGAAATCCGTCCATTTACATTTACTTCCCCGGATGTCGGATTCAAAACGCCTGTTATGATTTTCAGAATCGTAGATTTTCCCGAGCCGTTGGTACCGATGATTCCCACCGTTTCTCCCTGATAGATGTTCATGGAGATGCCGTTTAAAGCAAAGTGTTCTTTATATTTTTTCGTCCTGGATAACCCCAAAGCCTCTTTCAAACGATCTGAATTTTTCTCGTAAAGCTTATACATCTTCCGTACATCCTTCACCTCGATGGCGATGGGACGCTCCGATGTTTCTTTCTTTATTTCCTGCATAGCGTGTCAACCTTTCACGTTGTGATTTTCATTAGAGCACATCTGCGAAATGTACTTTCAATCGTTTGAAAATCATGGCTCCGATGCCAAAGAGTACCACGGTGATAATCCAGAAGTACATCGTGGAATAAAAATCTTCAAAAAACCACTGTTTTTCGCATAAGGCACTGCGGTAGCCATTCACAATATAAACCAGGGGATTGATTTTAATAACGGTCTGTAACATAGGGGAATTTTTCAGCACATCGTCCATGTTCCAGAGAATGGGGGTTGCCCACATGCCCACCTGGAGCAGAATGTTGATAATCTGCGCCAAATCCCGGAAAAACACCACGATGGCACAGGTGGAGTAGCACAACGCCAGCACCAGAATAAAGAGACAGGCACTGTAGTACAAAAGCTGAATGGTATAAATGGTGGGATAAATTCCGTAAATGGCTGCCACCACCAGCATCACCGCCACGAAAAACAGATGGATAAATACGGCGGCAATGACCTTTACAATGGGAAGAATACTGATTTTAAAAACCACCTTTTTTACCAGATAGTTGTACTCTAAGAGTGCCATGGTACCACTGGTCAGTGCCTCGGTAAAGAAAAACCAGGGTACCAGTCCCGCTGTTAAAAACAGCACATAGGGCAGCTCGGCTCCACCAGCCAACATCTGCCCTTTTTGTCCAAAGATCCGATCAAAGACAAACCAGTACATCACCACTGTCACCACCGGCTGTGCCAATGCCCACAATGCGCCCAGATAGGAACCGGCATATCGTTTCTTGAAGTCATTTTTTGATAACTTCCAGATCAGCCGTCTGTTCTGATAAAGCTCCTTGGGCAGCACCGTTATTTTATCATAAAATCTGGTGAAAATGAGACAGGCTGCCAGAATGACACCACAGGAGATCATTTTTTTCACCAGTTCATCCTGTGGATCGGCCAGAGGATTGTCATGAACGATAATAATGGCGGCAATGATTACCGCCACTGTCCAGCATAGTGCGATTCCTGTTTTCTTACTGCATTTAAATTTCCGTTTCATCCAAATATCCTAACCAGTTCTACAGATTCCGTGACTCTTTGTACGCGGCGAAGGAGGGATGTACCTTATCCTTATCGGAAAGAAGAACCTCCACGCTCTTGTTCAAGGGCCACTGCACTCCTACCTCAGGGTCATTCCACATCAGGCCACCCTCATCGCCGGGATGATAAAAGTCACTGCATTTGTAACAGAATTCTGCATAGTCGGACATGACATAAAAGCCATGGGCAAAGTTCTTAGGAATGAAGAACTGTTTTTTATTTTCCTCAGACAATACCACGCCGAACCATTTGCCGAAGGTGGCGGAGCCGGGCCGCAAATCCACAGCTACATCAAATACTTCGCCCCGGATGACGCGGACCAGCTTGTCCTGGGGATACTGAATCTGGAAATGTAAGCCGCGCAGTACACCTTTTTTGGATGCAGACTGGTTGTCCTGCACGAAATCCACATTGATTCCAATTTCCTGAAAATCCTTCTGCTGGTAAGTTTCCATAAAATACCCTCTGGCATCTCCAAACACCTGGGGAGTGATTACCTTCAAGCCTTCAATCTCGCATGTTTCTACTGTAAGTTTGCCCATAACTATTCTCCATTTATTTTTTAATCTATATATCCTATGTTTAAATCCACGTTTCCATCAATACCGGCAACGCTGCCCTTGGAGGTGTACTGCCACATGTCATATTTTCCATTATACTGGGGTACTTTCCGGTACTCTGCCAGCCAGATATAGTGGTGTCCCAATCCGTCAGAAACCAGATTGTTGTTAAACCAGTTGCAGCTTGCATATACACCGGCACGATAGCCGGAGCTTTCGATCGTACGGCAGAAAGCATCGCACACCTCTGTCCGGGTCACGGCATCCAGATTGTCTGCCCGTCCATTGCCACCGGCTCCTTCCGTATCAATGAAAATGGGATAATCCAATTCATATTCCGCACACAGTGTCAAAGCGATACTTGCCTCTTCCACTGCCTCCGTCACATCGATTGCCTGGGTAAAGAAATACACGCCTACCTTTAACCCCGCATTCTTTGCACCCCGGATGTTCTGTTCAAAGTAAGGGTCTTCCACAAGATAACCGGAATTCGATCCCCGGTATCCACAACGGATGATGACAAATTCCACGCCGGAGTCTGCCACCTGTTCCCAGTCAATCTCCTTGTTCCACTTGGAGACATCAATTCCCCAGTGGGCACTGGCATCCATGGTATCTATGGCAGCTTCCTCGTCCCCTTCATTCAGAGCCTCTGACACTCCGGTATCCTCCAGCAGGGCGTTGATTTCGTCCTCCGTGTGGAGCATGTAGGAAATGTCTGCCAGAGGGCGGAAGTTTACCTGATCCTGTACCCGTACTTTCGTTGACTCAAAAGGCGCCAGATAATCTCCTGCATCCTCCAGAGCCACTTCATACTCTCCCGGAGACAGGTCTGCAATGTAAATCATGCCGTCCTGATCCAAATCCTTATACTCGTCTTTCCCGGACAAGGTCACCACGAAGGGCTGACCGGTAACCGGTTCCCCAAAAATATCCACCACATAGACACGCAAATCCCGTTCCACGCTAGTAACCATCAGGGATAAACGCTTAGAAGCGGTTTCCATCAATTCTTCCATAGTGGTCTGTCTGGGATCAAAAAAGGATTCATCCCGTTCAAAAGCTTTGAGATCGTTTCCAATCTGGATGCCATATGCCGTTGGAGTCTGGGACATATCAATCACCATCCCCACCATGTCATCCGTTTCTGATTCATCCTGAAGTGCTGCAGCTGTGGTGGTCTCCGTCTGTCCTTTTCCACCAGACACCTGCTTCCAGTTAATCCCAATCACAACCGCAAATACGACCAGTATGGCGGCACACACCGCCACAATGGTCGTCCTCATTAGCTTAGAGTCCATTTGCAACCTCTACCAGATATTTACCATAGTTGGTCTTCATCAAGGGTTCTGCCAGCTTCAGAAGCTGTTCTTTGTTGATAAACCCTCTCTTGTAAGCAATCTCCTCAATGCAGGATACATACAGTCCCTGTCTCTTCTGGAAGGTTGCCACAAAGTTTGCTGCATCCAACAGGGAATCATGGCTTCCGGTATCCAGCCAGGCGAAGCCTCTACCCAGCGTTTCTACCTGCAGGGTTCCTCTCCGCAGGTATTCGTTGTTGATGCTGGTAATCTCGATTTCACCTCTTGCGGAGGGTTTTACATTCTTTGCAATCTCTACTACATCGTTATCGTAGAAATATAAGCCCGGCACCGCATAATTGCTCTTGGGATGTTCCGGTTTTTCCTCGATGGAAAGGGCTTTTCCGTTCTCGTCAAACTCTACAACGCCATACTCTCTGGGGTCACGCACATAGTAACCGAAGATAGTCGCACCCTTTTCCCGGGCTGCCACACGCTGTAACACCTTGGAGAAACTCTGTCCGTAGAAAATATTGTCACCCAGCACCAGAGCCGCACTGTCATTTCCGATGAAGTCTGCACCGATGATAAAGGCATCTGCCAGACCTCTGGGCTGCTCCTGTACTGCATACTCCATGTGAAGTCCCAGCTGTTCGCCGGTTCCGAATAACTCTTTAAATACCGGTAAATCTCTTGGGGTAGAGATGATCAGGATTTCCCGGATACCGGCTAACATCAGTGTTGACAGGGGATAGTAAATCATGGGTTTGTCATAAACCGGCATGATTTGCTTGGAAATTGCCTTGGTCAACGGGTACAGACGGGTTCCGGAACCGCCTGCTAAGATAATTCCCTTCATGGTATTGTCCCTTTCTTTTTCATCTATTTCTGGTTTTATTTTGCCTCGTACATCTCAGCATAATACTTCTGGTAATCACCGCTGGTCACATTTTTCATCCAGTCCTCATGCTCAAAGAACCAGGCGATGGTCTTCTTGATGCCATCCTTGAACATCGTCTCAGGATACCAGCCGATTTCCGCTTTAATCTTGTCAGGTGCAATGGCATAACGGCGGTCATGTCCCTTGCGGTCCTCCACATAAGTGATCAGGTCTTTATTGATATGCGCCTTTCTGGGATCACTGTCAGGAAGCATCTCCTGTAAGGTCTCCAGAATGATATTGATAATCTCGATGTTCTGTTTCTCGTTGTGTCCACCGATATTGTAGGTTTCAAACAGTCTGCCCTGCTCCTGTACCATATCGATTGCCTTCGCATGATCCTCCACATATAGCCAGTCGCGGACATTCTTGCCATCGCCGTATACGGGGAGTTTTTTGCCCTGTAATGCATTGTTGATGATCAGGGGAATCAGTTTCTCCGGGAACTGGTAAGGGCCGTAGTTATTGGAGCAGTTGGTGATGTTGGCAGGGAACTTGTAAGTATCCATATATGCCTTTACCAGCATATCCGAACTTGCTTTACTTGCAGAATAAGGGCTGTGCGGATCATAAGGGGTTGTCTCATAGAAGAAAGCATTGTCATCATCCGGCAGGGAACCATAAACTTCGTCTGTGGATACGTGCAGAAATTTTTTGCCCTCTTTAAAGGTGCCGTCCGGCAGCTCCCATGCAGCTTTTGCACAGTTTAACATCACAGCCGTACCCAGCACGTTGGTCTGCACGAATACTTCCGGGTGACGGATGCTGCGGTCAACGTGGCTCTCCGCAGCGAAATGTACCACGCGGTCAATGTCATTCTCTGCGAAAATCCTGGAGATTGCCTCTTTATCACAGATATCTGCCTTTACAAAGGTATAATTATCACGGTTTTCAATATCTTTCAGATTTTCCAGATTACCGGCATAGGTAAGCGCATCCACATTAATCATACGGATTTCGTTGTCATATTTTTTAAACATGTAATGAATATAGTTTGATCCGATAAATCCGGCGCCGCCGGTTACTAAGTAGGTTCTCATGTGTAAAGAAACCCTCCCTATCTTATTTTTCTTTATAGCTTATTCCATATTACCATGATTTTCATGATTATACAAATTTATTTCTTTAAAGATATTTTTATTTTTAGATATTTTTAAGCT
>ERZ1026844.57-NODE-57-length-92159-cov-11.001976_pt1 | contig 92159 bp, 82 predicted proteins | sample MGYA00380152_ERZ1026844 | MGnify/ENA primary metagenome ERZ1026844 (study PRJEB33269, sample SAMEA4719788) | human gut metagenome | biome: human-associated habitat; feature: organic feature; material: feces | place: Cameroon | collected 2013-10 ... | reverse complement strand
TGCTGCCCATCAGCAGTCTGCCGTCCCCTTACGGCATCGGCTGCTTCTCGCAGGAAGCATACGACTTTGTGGATTGGCTCAAGGAGGCCGGACAGACCTACTGGCAGATCCTGCCGCTGGGGGTGACCAGCTACGGCGACAGCCCCTACCAGAGCTTTTCCGCCTTTGCGGGCAACCCGTATTTCATCAGTCTGGACGCACTGGTGGAAGAAGGCGTGCTGACCGCCGCCGAATGCAAAAAGGCAAACTTTGGCCGCAAGGCAGATGACATCAACTACAGCCGCCTGTACACCGAGCGCGGCCGTCTGCTGCGGCTGGCCTACTCCCGCAGCGACATCGGCCACAACGAAGCGTTTGCGGCGTTCTGCGAGAAAAACAAATGGTGGCTGGACGATTTTGCCCTGTTCATGGCGGTAAAAGACCGCTTTGAGGGCAAGCCGTGGATCGAGTGGGCGGAGGATATCCGCCTGCGCTGGCAGCCCGCCATGGACTACTACCGCCGGGAGCTGTACTTTGAGGTGGAGTATCACAAGTATCTCCAGTTCAAGTTCGACGAGCAGTGGCGCAGGCTGAAAGCCTATGCCAACAGCAAGGGCATCCGGATCATCGGCGATATCCCCATCTATGTGGCGCTGGATTCGGCCGACGCATGGGCAAACCCCGGTCTTTTCCAGCTGGACAAAGAGAACCTGCCCACGGCTGTGGCGGGCGTTCCCCCGGATGGCTTCTCCCCCACCGGCCAGCTTTGGGGCAACCCGCTCTACCGCTGGGAAGCCCACCGCGCGACCGGGTATCAGTGGTGGATCACCCGTCTGTGGTACTGCTTCGAGCTGTACGATGTGGTACGCATCGACCACTTCCGTGGGTTCGATGAGTATTTCTCCATCCCCTACGGCAGCGAGACTGCGGTGAAGGGCCACTGGGAGAAAGGCCCCGGCATCGAGTTGTTCCGTGCCGTGGAGCAGGCGCTGGGCAAGCGAGAGATCATTGCAGAGGATCTTGGCTACATGAGCGACACCGTGCGCCAGCTGGTGCGGGACAGCGGCTTCCCCGGCATGAAAGTGCTGGAATTTGCCTTTGACTCCCGCGATACCGGCAGTGCCAGCGACTACCTGCCCCACAACTACCCGGTGAACAGCGTGGCCTATACCGGCACCCACGACAACGAGACGCTGGTCTCGTGGTACCAGACCGTCACCGACGCCGAACGCGCCATGGTGCGGGATTATCTGTACGACTACGCCACCCCGGAAGAGCAGCTCTATCAGAGCATGATCGCGCTGATCTTACGCAGTGCGGCAGCGACCTGCATCATCCCCATGCAGGACTGGCTGGGGCTGGACAACTCCGCCCGCATCAACAAGCCCTCCACCGTGGGCCAGAACTGGCGCTGGCGGCTGAAAAAGACCCAGCTGACCAAAAAGCTCCAAAAGGAGATCTGCCAGCTGACCGCCCGCTACGGCCGGATGAACTGGGCGTAATTGGGAGCCGCTGTTCTTCTTCACACAAACGCGAAATAAAAATAGAATATGGATACGGTCAGGTGACAATCTGATCCGAAAGCACAAGGGCATTTTGAGAACGATCGGCTCTTGTGCTTTTTGTTTTTTTGCTGGAGCTGTTCAGGAGACGCGTTTATAGACACATACATTATCCCCCTGCTCCAATCGCCGCATCTACGGCCACCGGACAACAGGAAAGGAGTATCTCATGGCCAAAACTGCCGACACCATTGCAATTTATTCCCGCAAATCCCGCTACACCGGCAAGGGCGAGAGCATCGGAAATCAGATCGACCTCTGCCGCGAATATATCCGCACCCACTATGGCGATGCCACAGCACAGCAAGCTGTGGTCTTTGAGGACGAGGGCTTTTCCGGCGGCAACCTGAACCGCCCGGACTTCAAAAAGATGATGACTGCGGCCAAGGAACGGAAATTCAAGGCCATTGTGGTCTACCGTCTGGACCGCATCAGCCGCAACATCAGCGACTTTTCCAGCCTGATTGAAGAACTGGGACGGCTGGGCATCGACTTTGTGTCCATCCGTGAAAGTTTTGACACGTCCAGCCCCATGGGCCGCGCGATGATGTACATCGCATCGGTGTTCAGTCAGCTGGAACGTGAGACCATCGCGGAGCGCATCCGGGACAACATGCACGAGCTGGCAAAGACCGGGCGCTGGCTGGGCGGCACCACCCCCACGGGCTATGCTTCCGAGAGCGTCAAGAGCATCACGGTGGATGGCAAGACCAAAAAGGCCTGTAAGCTCAAGCTGCTGCCGGACGAAGCAGAGATCATCTACAAAATTTTCGACCTCTACGAGCAGTACGATTCTCTGACCATGACCGAGACTGAGCTGCTGCGGCAGGGCATCAAAACAAAAACCGGGCGTTCTTTCACCCGGTTTTCCATCAAGTCGATTTTGCAGAATCCTGTCTACCTGATTGCAGACAAGGACGCCTATCAGTATTTTGTGGACAATGAGGCAGAACTGTTCGCCCCGGAGTCCGATTTCGACGGTGTGCGCGGCGTGCTGGCCTACAACCGCAGCGACCAGGAAAAAGGCCGTGCCACCGTCTACAATCCCATCAGCGAATGGATCGTTTCGGTGGGCGAGCACCCCGGCATCATCTCCTCGAACCGGTGGATTCGGGTGCAGGAGTCGCTGGAGCGGAACAAATCCAAGTCCTACCACAAGTCCCGCGGCAACGAAGCCCTGCTCACCGGCCTGCTGTGGTGCTCCTGCGGCAGCCGGATGTACCCGAAGGTCACCGGGCGCAAAACTGCAGACGGACAGGTTGTCTTTCCTTATATGTGCAAGCTGAAGGAGCGCAGCCGGAGAGAGTTATGTAATGTCCGGAATGCCAACGGCAATTTGCTGGATGCTGCCATCTGCGAACAGGTCAAGCACCTTGCCGACCATTCCAGCGACTTTATGAAGCAGTTGGAAAAGGCAAAGTCCGCCCATGCGGGCAATCGCTCCGAGTGTGAGACCAAGCTTTCTGCCCTGCGCAAGGAGCAGGCCGAGACGCAGCGGAAGATCACCGCCCTCATCGATTCGCTGGCTGACTTCAGCGACAGCACCGCCGCAGTCCACCTGAAAAAGCGCATTGAGGAGCTGAACGGTCAGGATGCCGCCCTGAGCTCCCGCATCCGGGAACTGGAAAGCCTTACGGACGAAGGGGTTCTGGCAGGGATGGAATTTGACCTGATGCGTCAACTGCTGACTGTGTTCCACGACAACATCGACGATATGACCGTGACCCAGAAGCGTGCTGCCATCCGCACGGTGGTACGCAAGGTGGTGTGGGACGGCAAGGTGGCGCATGTGGTGCTCTTCGGTTCGCCGGGGTGAGGATAGCATTTTCAATGCAACGGCTCGCATAGGTTGAGAACCGTGCCTTCCGGGTAGAGTCGAAGGTATCCACCGCCTTCATCAGGCCGATGGTTCCAATGGAGATCAGGTCTTCCTGGTCGCTGGGCTGGGCGTAGTATTTTTTCGCCACATGCACCACCAGCCGCAGATTGTGCCGGATGAGCGTTTCCCGCGCCGTGGGGTCGCCCGCCCGCAGGGCCGCAAAGGTCTCGACTTCTTCCCGTGCGCTCAGGGGCTTGGGGAAGCTCCCCGCTTCCAGATGCAGCGCCAGCACCAGAAATTTCGTGGCAAAAAATTGCAGCAGAGTCAACAGCATACAACGCACCTCCCAAACTATGGTCCTCCTACACTGTATGAGCGGGGACAAATTGTACAACACCACTTTTCAACGGCCCGGTTCCATGTTACAATAAGAAAAACGAAATCGGGTGATCTTTTGGAATTTTATGGCACCATCGGCCCCGCCTGTGCCCAGCCGGAGACCTTGCAGCGCATGGTGGAAGCTGGCATGACGGGCATCCGCATGAACCTTTCCCACGGGCCCCTTTCGGCCCACAAAGACTGGCTGGACATGATCCACGCCGTGGGCATCCCCCAGCTGCTCATCGACCTGCAGGGGCCGGAGCTGCGCATCGGCACACTGACCCAGCCCCTTGTGCTGGAACCGGGGCAGAGCCTCCGGCTGGGGCAAGGGGGTGTTCCCTGCCCGGCGGCGCTGGTGCAGGCGGCCCGGCCTGGCCAGAACCTCCTGCTGGACGACGGCAGGCTCCTTGTGCAGGTGGCCGGAGCCGACGGCGCGGCCCTGCAGTGTACCGTGGTGCGGGGCGGCACTCTGCAAAGCCGCAAAAGCCTTGCGGCGCCGGGGCTGGCGGTAGCCTCCCCCACGTTGACGGAGGCAGACCTGCAAAACCTGCAGCTGGCGGGAGCCTGCGGCGTTACCGGGGTGATGCTGCCCTTCGTGCGGGGGGCCGAGGACATCCGCACCCTGCGCCGGGCGCTGGAACAGGCCGGGGCCGGGCAGATCCGCATTTTTGCCAAGATCGAGAACCTTGCGGGGGTGCAGGCCCTGCCGGAGTTCCTGCCTCTTGTGGATGAAGTGGTCATTGCCCGCGGGGACCTCGGCAACGCCATGCCCCTGTGGGAACTGCCCCGGTGCCAGAAACAGCTTGCGGCGGTCTGCCGGTCTGCCGGGGTGCCCTTTATGGTGGTGACCCAGATGCTGGACAGTATGTGCAGCCGGGCGGTACCCACCCGCGCCGAGGTCAGCGACATCTACAACGCCGTGTCAGACGGTGCTTCCAGCGTGATGCTCACCGGGGAGACTGCCGCGGGGCAATACCCGGTGGAGGCCATGGAGTATCTTGTGCGCACTGCCCGCACTGCCTTGGAATAACCAGGATGAAACGGTTGTTTTCTACGGTGGTTCCTGCAAAGATTATACCGCATTCGCCACCAGGGTGGCAATGAGCCAGCCGCCCGCTCTTTACACAAACGGATTGTAGAACCGCCCGAACCGGATGGTCACGGTGAGGCTGAGGAGCAGCAGGAGCACCCCGACACCCAGCGCGATGAGATCGCGGCGGACGAAAGGCCGCTGGGTGTACCAGGTGCGCTTGTTCTTTTTGCCAAAGCCGCGCAGTTCCATCGCATTGGAGATGGTGTCGATGCGGTTCAGGCTGGTCAGGATGAGCGGCAGCAGGATGTTGACGGAGTTTTTGAGCCGCTTGAAGAAGGGTTCCTTCCTGCCAAGCTCCACGCCGCGGGCCTGCTGGGCCTGGCTGATGCTGTGGTAGTCGCGCTGGATGTCCGGAATGTACCGCAGCGCAATGGCCACCGAGTAGCCCACCTTGTACGAAATGCCAATGCTGTTCAGGCTGGCCGCAAACTCGCTGGGGTCGGTGGCCGAGATGAACAGGATGGCCACGGGCAGGGCCACGAAATACTTGAGCGAGATGTTGCACAGATAGAACAGCTGCTCGGCCGTCAGGTCATACCGCCAGAACAGGTGGCAGAGCACCGTGCGGGTGCCGTACAGCGTCGTGCCCTGATCGGGGTCGAACAGGAAGATGAACAGGTTGTTCAGCAGCAGGAATACCAGCATGAACACCAGCATGAACCGCACCTCGCGGAACCTGATCCGGCTCAGCTTGAACGCGGCCAGGCTGACCGCCAGCAGCACCAGCAGAACCCAGGTGTTGTAGGTGATCATGCTGGCAAAGGTGAATAGCAGAAAGAACGCCAGCTTGGTGGTGCCGGTGAGCTTGTGAACGACACTCTCCCGCGGGAGATAATTCAAAACAGTTTTAGCGGCCATGTTCCCGCACCTCCCGGTCCTGCGCGATGAAGCGCTCCACAAATTCCTGCGCGGGCGCAATGCCGCAGCGGTTGGCCAGCGTGTAGAGGCTGGTCTCCTTCAGTGCGGCCTGCTGGATGAGGGCGGGGTCGCACAGAACGCCCGCCGGGCTGCGGTCCGCGATGAGTTCACCGTCGCAGAAGACCAGCGCCCGCTGGGTGTATTCGAGCATCAGGTGCATGTCGTGGGTGATCATCACGACCGTGACGCCCTGGGCGTTCAGCCCCCGCAGGAACTCCATGATGTCGGTGTAGTGGCGGAAATCCTGGCCCGCCGTAGGCTCGTCCAGCAGGATAAGCTCCGGGTCCAGCGCCAGTACGCTGGCGATGGTGACACGCTTTTTCTGGCCGAAGCTCAGCGCCGACACCGGCCAGTTCCGGAAGGGATACAGCCCGCAGATCTTGAGCGTCTGTTCCACCTTTTCCCGGATCTGCGCTTCGGTCAGGCCGGAGCGCTGCAGGCCCAGTGCCACCTCGTCGTAGATCATGGTCTTGGAGATCATCTGGTTGGGGTTCTGCATCACATAGCCGATGTGCTGGGCACGGCGGCGGATGTTCTCCTCGGCCAGCGATTTTCCGTTGAGGAAGATCGCGCCCGCATCCGGCGTCTCGAACCCGCAGATGAGCTTGGACAGCGTGGATTTGCCCGCGCCGTTCCGGCCCACGATGCTGACCATCTCCCCTTTGCCGATGGAGAATCGGACATTCTTCAGGGTCGCCTGCCCCTTCTGGTAGCCAAAGCTCAGGTCCCGCACTTCCAGCAGCGGTTCCGGGGCCGGGGCAGCTTCCGGCTGCGGATAAGCGGTGAACCAGTTCCGCAGAGCCGTGGTGTCAGCTTCGTTCAGGACGAGGCTGTCCACATGCGAAGGGTGTTTTTCCGGGGTGATGTCCACGCCCGCATACCGCAGAGCGGTCAGGTAGAGCGGCTCCCGGATGCCGTTTTCGGTCAGCAGGGAGGTGGAAAGCAGCGCGTCCGGGCGGAGGTCGGCCAGAATTCTGCCCTCATTCACGAGGACGATGCGGTCCACGCTCCGCCAGAGGACGTCCTCCAGCCGATGCTCGATGATGAGCACAGTGGTGTCGGTCTTTTTCTGGATCTCGTCGATGAGCTCCATGGTCTGCTTGCCGGTGGCCGGGTCCAGGTTGGCCAGCGGCTCGTCGAAGAGCAGGATCTTGACCTGATCCACCATAACGCCCGCCAGACTGACCCGCTGCTTCTGCCCGCCGGAAAGCTCATGCGGTGCATAGCCGAGGTGGTTCTCGATGCCCACCAGCTCCGCAGCGCGGCGGGTGATGGTGTGCATCTCCTCCTGCGGCATACAGCTGTTTTCCAGCGCAAAGGCGATGTCCTCGCCCACGGTCAGGCCAATGAACTGGCCATCCGGGTCCTGCAATACCGTGCCCACATGGGCCGACAGCTCAAAGATGCTGCTGTGCGGCGCATCCACGCCGTCCACGGTCAGGGTGCCGGTGCACACGCCGGGATTCGAAAAGGGGTTCAGGCCGTTGATGCAGCCCGCCAGCGTGCTTTTGCCGCTGCCGGACGGGCCTGCGATGAGCACACGCTCCCCCGGATAGATGTCCAGGTCGATGCCGGTCAGCGTGGGACGCTTCTGGGCGCGGTACTGGAACGAGAAATCTCGGAACGAGATGATGGGTTCGTTACGTTCTGCCATGGGCAAATTACCTCAGCTGTTCAAACAAAAAGCCTTTCCTCCGGCGGATGGCCGAGGGAAAGGCTGCGGGTTCCATCCAGAGTCGCTCCGGCCGGGATCACTCCTGGTCGAGAGAGCCCTTCTTGGCGATGGTCCTGGTGTAGGCCAGCACCAGCAGGCCGCCCACCACCACAGCGGTGATGATGTTGGACACAGCGGCAAAGGCACCCTGCGCAAAGACCTTCTTGACCGGCTCGGCGTAGATCAGGATATCCAGCACCGGGGCCACCACGATCCAGGCCAGCAGATGGGCTGCGACGTTGGCAACCGTAAAGGCGGCCATCTTCTTTTTGCCAAACTCGCCCTCCTGCAGGTCCAGCTTCTTGGCGAACAGGCCCACCACAACGCCCACGAAGGCCGAAGCGATGACCCAGCTCCACCACGGGCTGCCGCCCCAGGACAGGTCGATCAGGGTGTGGCCGATGAAGCCGATCAGACCGCCGGCCACCGGGCCGTACATCGCGGCCAGCAGGGCCAGAACGGCGTACTGCAGGCTGATGTTGGTGTTGGGCACCGGGCTGGGAATGGCCACGAACCGGCCCAGAACAAAGAACAGGGCTGCGCCGATGCCGACGGCGACCACTGGTTTGATGCTGCTGTTGTTTTTCATATTCTTTCGCTCCTCTTTTTTGCACCGCAGTGTGCGGCATTTTTTTCAAGGCATTGTCAGTATACGACAAGCCGGGAACCCTTGTCAATGGACAAACGGCTCTCTTTGCAGAAAAACCGCCGGTTTTGCCGTTTCAGCGGGAGCATTGGGGCTGCGGCACCAATTTGCAGACCAGCCGGACCATCACCGGCGTCAGCGGGAGCCACACCAGTGTGCACAGCAGGTTGAACAGGGTGTGGGCGTTGGCGATCTGCCGCGCCAGCACTTCCAGCTCCGGCCCCTTGGGTGAGACGGCCTCCACCAGCCTTGTCATCCAGGGCAGGGCCAGCAGGCAGACCACGCTGCCCGACAGGTTGAAGCAGCAGTGCGCTGCCGCCGTCCGCCGGGCATCCGTAGGCTGACCCACCGCCGCCAGCACCGCCGTGATGGTCGTGCCGATGTTGTCCCCCAGCAAAATGGGCAGGGCACCGGCCAGCCCCAGCACACTGTGGATGCCGTCCGGCCCGGCCTGCTGTGCGGCCCGCTGCAGCACCGCGATGGTGGCCGAGCTGCTCTGCTCCACCAGCGTCATCCCGGTGCCCAGCAGCAGCCCCAGCAGCGGCGTATGCCGCACCTGCGTCATCCAGCGGAGGAAGACCGGGTGTTCGGCCAGCGGAGCCATCGCGCCGGACAAAACTTCGATGCCGTCGAACAGCAGGCCGAACGAAAACACCGCCAGCCCCAGCTGCCGCGTCCGCTCCCGCCGGGCCAGCAGCCAGACCAGCACCCCCGCAAACAGGATGGGGAACACCCAGTCCGCCAGCCGGAACGCCACCAGCTGGGCCGTCATGGTGGTGCCCACATTGGCCCCGAACACTACGGCCACGGCCTGCGGCAGCTCCATCAGCCCGGCACTGACGAACCCGATGACCATCACCGTGGTGGCCGAGCTGCTTTGCAGCACCGCTGTGACCAGCAGCCCCGCCAGCGCCCCGGTGAGCGGTGTGCGGGTGATGCGGCGCAGGAACCCCCGCATCCGCTCCCCTGCCGCCTGCTGCAACGCCCGGCTCATGTTCTCCATCCCAAACAAAAACAGCGCCAGCCCACCGGCCAGCCCGAATGCCGCCCGAACGCCTTCCCCCATGTGTCGTCCTCCTCTCGGTGTGGATAACACAAAAATACTCGCCTTCCGGTGGGAAAGCGAGTACATTTTGCAAGGGAGCCGGTCATTTGTCCGCCCGGACGCAGCGCAGGGCATACCGCGCCTGTCCGCCCGTGGTGCAGGTGAACAAGATTTTGCTCTTTTGGGAGAAGTTCTTAGTTCTTGCCGGTCAGCTTGAATTTGTTCAGGGTCTGGATGGTGGTCACGATGACATTGACGTTGTTGACGATGGAGCTGCCAGCAGAGAAGACGCGGGCGATGTAGTTGAACAGGGTGCCAACATTCAGGAAGATCTTCCAGGCCTCGGTATCGGTGATCGAGCCACCGTTCAGGTAGACCATCTCGTTCTCGTCGATCTCGGCAAAAGCAGCGGGCATCTTGATTTCGTTCATAACAGGGATTCCTCTCTTTCAAACATTCGATTCGTTTTTGTGTTTCAGCAATGCAGGCCGACTCAGCCGTGCATCGCAACCAGTGTCACGACCAGGACCGTCGTTCCGACGATCAGGATCTCGCCCAGGTGGTCCTCCAGCCGGAAGGTACTGGCGGGCTGTTCGGCCGCCTCCGGCTCCGGCTTTGCGGTGGACTCGCCCAACACAGGCGTCCAGTGGGCATACAGGGTCTGCCCATCTTCCTGGAATTCGTACTCAGCCGGCTTGATCTTATCGCCGCCCACAAGATCCGTATACCAACCATCGAAGAGGTAGCCTTCCATGGTGGGGGTGGGCAGTCTGGAAGTCCGGTAGCTCTCCGTGCCGTCCGAAGTTTTGATCCGGTAGACGAAGACGTACTCCGGGGTGCCGATGCCGCCCTGCCGCTCCAGATAGATGGTGTAATAGTTGGGGTTGTCCGCAAATGCCAGCGGCGTCACGCAGCAGAACATTGCCAGCGTCACCACACCGAGCATCAGCCGCTTCAGGAATTGCTTCATCGTTGCTGCCTCACTTTCCAGTCTTGCCGGTGCCGGGCAGCGCCCTGCGCCGGAACCAGGGAGACCCCACGCCCTTCCGGGCAGACTTTCTCTATATCTGTATAGGTTATACGATAAACACAGCATTTTGTCAATCGGGACTGCGCAATTTTCGCATTTTCATGTTTTCCGAAACCGTAGCCCCGCACCGTGCTACGGCATCAGGGCGCTGCGAGCAGAGAAACCACGGCACCAGCGCAGGGTCTTCGGCAGAATGCCGCCTGCCAGGTGATGTGTTCCGGCTCCACCGGTTCAAAATAGCAGGAGGAACACGCCGCAGCCACACCTTCCGCCTCGTCTGCACTCCCGCGCACCGTGCAGAACACCGCCGTCGGGCCGTCGGCCCCGCCAATGACTGCGATGGCCGCATCCCCTTCCCCCTGCGGTTCCAGCCCATACTTCTTTTCCAACGCTGCCCGTTCGGGCGGCAGATTCCGGGGTCGGCGGCGCGGGTGGTCCCCCTCAGCGCAGTCGGAGAGGAAGAAATTTTCGGCAGCCGGGGTCAGGCGGTAGGTCATCATACAGAAGCGGTTGGGCTGCTCCCAGCCATCACAGTCCGGAAGTTCCAGCGTTTCCGACCGGACATCCAATGCAGTCAGCTGATAGGTCTGTGCGTTCCCCGGTTCGTACAGCGTCACCGACCCGCCCACTGCAGGGGTCCGGAACCGCTCGGCCGGGTGTTGTTCCAGTTCCGCTTCCAGCCGCACCTCCAGGGCACGGAAGCGCTTCGGGCGGCTCTTCCGGCTCCGGGTCGCCCAGGGATAGCTTTCCCGCCAGAACTTCCAGACCGTCGTTTCATCCAGCCCATAATGCCGCAGGAGCGCTTTTACCACATCCGCTCCGGCCATCTCTCCCGGAAGATAACCCGCCCCGCAGCCATTGCGGGAATGCAGCCGCATCCCATTCAGTTCCAGCTCCGCGCAGAACCCCACATTCAACGGATTTTCCTGTTCCATCTGCTGTTCCTCGGCTCTGGTCAGGGTGCGGCTGCATTCGCCGTCTTCGGTCAGTCCCCATTTTTCCATATAGGCCCGCAGTTCTTCCTGCGGCACCTCCATCGCAAAGTCCACAACCAATCCCTGTCGGCACCGGTAGACCGCCGGGATGCGCCACTTGTACCCATGCCATTCAAATTCGCGGTCCACGCGCAGTTCCTCGCCGGGGTCGTTTCCCTCCTGTGTTCCCCAGAAATTTATCCCAAAGCAGACCTTCCAGCGGCGGTGTTCGTGTCTCATGGCAGTTGTCCCCTTCCGTTTTTCTCTATTTTAACACCATTTCATCGGCCCCGCAATTTCTTTGCGAATTTTTGCCGTTTCCCAGCCGCCTGCCCCTACACAAACGGCGGCGGTTGTGCTATGATAAGGCTGAAAAATCGGTTTGGCACTGCCAACCCATGAAGAAGGTGTCGTTCATGTCTGATCTGCTTGAGACCCTGCGGCAGGAGGGCGTCGATCCCGCACTGCTCGCCGCTGTGGAAGAATACCGCGCAGCCCACCCGCTGGCCGAGGCGCTGCGCCCCCGCATCCCGGTGTCGGCCTTTACCTATTATGGTAAGGACGTCTGGGAGCAGGCTCTGGCCGCGCTGCTCTGCGGCGAGAACCTGCTGCTGGCAGGCGGCAAGGCCACCGGCAAAAACGTGCTGGCCGAGAACCTCTCCGCCGCCTTCGGCCGCCCTGCGTGGGACATCTCGTTCCATGTGAACATGGACGCAGCTTCCCTCATCGGCATGGATACGTTTGAGGGCGGTGCGGTCAAGTTCCGGCCCGGCCCGGTCTACCGCTGCGCCCAGTGCGGCGGGTTTGGTGTGCTGGACGAGATCAACATGGCCAAAAACGAGGCGCTGGCCGTCCTCCACGCCGTGCTGGACTTCCGCCGCGCCATCGACGTGCCCGGCTATGAGCGCATCCCGCTGGCCGAGGAGACCCGCTTCATCGCCACCATGAACTACGGTTATGCGGGCACCCGTGAACTGAACGAGGCGCTGACGTCCCGCTTTGTGGTCATCCAGATGCCCACCATCACACAGGACAACCTCGAAAAGCTGCTCCGTGCCCAGTTCCCCGACCTGCACGCAAACTATGTCCACCAGTTCGCCCTGCTCTTCCTCGACCTGCAAAAAAAGTGCGACAGCGCGGAGATCTCCACCAAGGCGCTCGATCTGCGCGGGATGCTGGATGCGTTGCGGCTGATCCGCCGGGGCGTCCCGGCCGGGGCCGCGCTGGATATGGGCATCACCAACAAAGCCTTTGATTCCTACGAGCAGGGGCTGATCCGGGACGTCATCGCCGCCCGCATCCCGGCACAGCTTACTGCCGCAAAGCTGTTCCGCTGATGGAAGCGCAGAGCTACACCGCCGAACAGCGGCGCGCAGCCAATCAGGTCTGGGCGGCAGCCGGTGCCTATGGGTTTGAGCCACTGTTCCTTGCGCACAACACCGACGGCACGATCGATTTTTACATGAACTGCATCGTGGGTCTGGTGCACAAATATTACGGCGACGACCTCATCCGGAGCCTGTTCGGGCTTTGGGATGGCGACATCCGGGAGGCCGAACTCGACGACCTGACCTGGCTCTACCTCGAAAGCGCAGCCTACGCGCTGGAGCTGCCCCGCCGCCCGGTGCTGGCCGAGCTGCGCCGCGCCCACGCGGACTACTTTTTCGGCATCCAGTACAAGCTCTCCCGGCAGGAGTGGATGGCCAAAAACCAGCTCGTCTACACCATGCAGGCAGACCGCTGGCGCACCGTGCAGGGCCGCCGCCCGCCGGTGATGACCCCTTACGAAGCCGACCTTGCCGCCGCGCTGGCCCCGCAGACGCCGCCAGAACCGGCTGCACTGAAGTCGGCCCTGCTGGCCCTCTTTGCCCGCGCGAAGCTGTTTGACGGCACCGTGCACAAAAAGGCCGCGCTCCACCTGCATCTCGAAGGGCTGCTGGCTTCGCTCGCCACCAAAACGCTCCCCACCCAGATGATCAAGACCGACCGCGTCATGGTCGAGCACTCCAGCGCGGTGGATGCCGCAGGCAGCGGCGGGCTGACGGTGGATAAGCGGCTGGCCCACATCACCCTCCGGCAGAACGCCGCCGAAGACCGCGCCTACATCGAGAGCTGTTTCGGGCGCTCCCTCTACCCGCCGGAACGGCTGCGCAAGGCCGAGCAGGAGCTTTGCACCGGCGATCATCTGGGGTGCCATCTCTGGTTCGCAGCCGGTGTCCCCAGCCCCGAACAGGCCCCCACCCCGGAGGCGAAGCATCTGGCCGAACAGGCCCAGCTGCAGGCCGACCGGAACCGCGCCTACTACGCCAAGAACCGGGAGCTGCACCGCAGCGTCGTGCTGCGGCTGACTGAGCAGATCCGGAACTGCATCCTCGTGCACCAGCAGCCCCATGCGCGGGTGGCCCGCAGCGGCAGTCTGGACCCCGTGCGGGTCTGGCGGGCCCCTGTGCTGGACGACGCCCGCGTCTTCCGCTGCGCCGAGGAGGAGAACCAGCCCGCCTTCACCGTGGACCTGCTGCTGGATGCGTCGGCCTCCCGCCTGCACTGTCAGGAGGTCATCGCGGCGCAGGGCGTCATCCTTGCCGAGAGCCTGACCGCCTGCGGCATCCCTGTGCGGGTCAGCTGCTTTTCCAGCCTGCGGGGCTACACGGTCCTGCGGGTGCTCAAGGGCTTTTCGGACAAAAACCTGCAGAACATCCACCAGTATTTCGCCTCCGGCTGGAACCGCGACGGCCTGGCCCTGCGGGCAGCGGGCGACCTGTTGGACTTTGCGCCCGGCCCCGCGCCGCGTCATCTGCTCGTCCTGCTGACGGACGCCTCCCCCAACGACAGCCGCCGTGTGCCACCCTCTTCGGAAAACCCGCTGGGGCACGACTACGGCGGGGCCTTCGGTGTGGACGATGCCGCCGCCGAGGTGCGCACCCTCCGCCGCAAGGGGCTGCGGGTCTCCGCCGTCTTCATGGGCGAGGACCGTTCCATCCCCGATGCCGAGCGCATCTACGGCAAAGATCTGGCCCGCATCCGCGGCATGGACCAGCTGGCCCGCGCGGCCGGGCAGCTCATCCAGAACGAGATCCGCGAGCTGGGCGATTGACACCACACACCAAAAGACCGGGGCTGCATGTTTGCGGCCCCGGTCTTTTGGTTACAACCATAGTGTTTGTCTCTTCCCCCAATGCGCAAAAATATTTTTGCAATTTTCAAACTTTTAGTTGTATTCCGTGACAACTTATGCTATAATACAGTCAGAAAAGAACGAATTAATGGTTGTACGAGGAAGGAGACCCGCTATGGATGCCAATCGTTACTTTGAGCAGATGCACCAGGTCATGTCCGCACAGAAGCGCGATTTCTCGTTGATTTTAAGCGTAAAGGTGCAGGACCTTGGCGGCGCGGATGCCTACATTGAGCTGCGCCGGAACGCATCCGGCCGCGCACGGGTCTTCTATTCCACCATGGGCCGCCGCAACCTCAACTTCCAGTTGTTCCGCAAGGGCTGGCAGTTGTGCCACAACGCATCCGGCGAGATGACCGGCCGTTTTCCCACCAAAGCGGACGCCCTGTTGGATGCAGCGGACTTTTCTGCCTGCATCCGGGACGATGCCTTTGACCCGGCCCACACGGAGTTTCTCGTGAACCAGCTCCGGCATCTTTCGGACACCTCCTGCCCTCCCCTGCCGCAGTCGGCCCGCGAAGGGGCACTCATCACTGTGGACAGCTCTGTGGGCCGCGGCGGACACTGGTGCTATTGGAGCACGCAGGCCGCTGACTGCCTGCCTCTCGCCGCACTGCTTTGCTGGCTGGGTGATTTTCTGGCCGGGAGCGAGCGCCGCACCCTGCAAAACTGCCCGCAGGCCATGGAGCTGGCCGCGCAGTGGCAGGCGGAGCTTTGCTCGCCCTTCACCCGCCCGGCGGACGCCGTCCGTTCTCCGGCCCAGCGCCCGGCCCCGCGCCGCGCCACCCCTGCCGCGCAGAACCCCCACTGGCAGAGCATCCTGGCGGTGCTGGCCACCGTATGACAAAAATGCCCCGCCCTCCGGTTTGCCAGAGAGCGGGGCACTTGTTCAATATTCGATCCCCTGCCGGGCGGCGACGCCCTTCTGGTAGGGGTGGCGGCAGCACTTCATCTCGGTGCTGTAATCCGCCGCATCCAGCATCCACTGCGGCGCGGCGTGTGCTGTCAGAACGCATTCCTGCCCATCTGGCCGGTGCAGAACGGCCGTCTGGAGCAGCTCTTTGTCCACCATATCCAGTTCCCATGCGGAACCGGCCTCGTCCAGAAGAAGCAGATCGGCCGGCTGGGCCATGGCAGCCCGGAGGTTCTCATTTTGCAGCGCCCGCGTGGCTGCCTTTTCGGCGTCGTTCATCTGGAAGACGAACTTCTGCCCGGCCTTGCCGCGGTAGACTTTGGCCCCCAGCTGCTCCAGCAGCGGGATCTCGCCGCTTTTGCCGCCTTTCAGGAACTGCACGATAACCACACGCTTTCCGCTGCCCAATGCGCGCAGCGCAAGGCCCATGGCGGCTGTGGTCTTGCCCTTACCATCGCCCCAATAGAGATGCAGCAATCCGCGCTCCATCATGCGTTTTCCTCCATATACTGGACGGTTTTCACCACATGCAGGATGCGTTCCGCCTTCCAGTCACAGGCATCCAGCACATAGCCGCCCGCATTGGGGCCGCACCATGCGTGGAAGGTCTTGTGCGGCACCGCGAACCGCTCCATTGCGGCCATCTGGGTGCCGCCGTGCGCCACGATGACCAGCCGCTCTTCGCCGTCGGCAAGTGCCTTGTCCACCAGAGCGGCAAACGCTGCGCAGACACGGTTACAGAAATCGCTCCTCCGCTCCCCGTCCGGGTGAGCGCTGGCTTCGTTCTGCCGAACCCACTCCAGATACTCCGGGTCCTGCTCCACACGGACGAACGTCTGCCCCTCGAACCGACCGAAGTTCATCTCCTTCAGCCCCTCCACCGGCACCAGTTTTGCATCCGGAAAGAGGATCCTTGCCGTCTGCGACGTGCGCTGCAGCGGCGTCACGTAGACGACCTCCGGGGAAAAGTCCGCCCGTCGCAGCTGGGCCGCGCTTTCGGGCGAAAGCGGGATATCCCGCTGGCCCTGATACCGTTTCTGGGCGTTGTATTCAGTCCTGCCATGGCGCAGCAGATAGATCCACATGGTGTTGTCTCCTTTTTTCATCCTTTTGCCGCCCCATTATAGCCGATTTCCGCAAAAGATACAAGCCGCCCATGGTTCATTTTTCCTGCGCGCTTGCCACGGCATTCTTTTTGGTTCGCAATATCCAACCACGAGTATCCGTATGACATGCCCGCGCTCCTTTTGTCAAGCACAAAAAAGCACCCGCCGCAGGCTGTGCAGCAGGTGCCGGAAATTTGACCGTTCTTATTCGTACAGGGGGAACGCCTTGGTCAGCGCCAGAACGCGGGCGGAGATGTCGTCCCGCTTCTCGTCATAGTGCCAGATGCAGTCGGCAATGCAGTCAGCGATGATCTTCATCTCTGCCGGGCCCATGCCGCGCGTCGTGACGGCAGGGGTGCCCAGACGGACGCCGGAGGTCACGAAGGGGCTGCGGGTCTCGCCGGGCACGGTGTTCTTGTTGGCCGTGATGTGCACACTGTCGAGGCGGGCTTCCAGCTCCTTGCCGGTGCACTCCTCCTCCCGCAGGTCGAGGAGCATCAGGTGGTTGTCGGTGCCGCCGGACACTAGCTTCACGCCGCGGGCCTGCAGCTCAGCCGCCATGGCCTGTGCATTCTCCACGATCTTGCGCGCATATTCCTTGAATTCCGGCTTCAGTGCCTCCCCGAAGCAGACGGCCTTTGCCGCGATGACATGCTCCAGCGGGCCGCCCTGGGTGCCGGGGAAGACGGCGGAATTGATCCGCTTGGCCAGCACCGCGTTGTTGGTCAGGATCAGGCCGCCGCGCGGGCCGCGCAGGGTCTTGTGGGTCGTGGTGGTCACAACGTCTGCATAGGGCACCGGGCTCTGGTGATAGCCGCCCGCCACCAGACCGGCGATATGGGCCATATCGACCATCAGGTAAGCACCGTAGCCGTGGGCGATCTCGGCCAGCTTTTCAAAGTCGATGGCGCGGGGGTAAGCCGACGCGCCCGCCACGATGAGCTTCGGGCGCACCGTTTTGACCTGCTTTTCCAACGCCGCATAGTCGATGACGCCATCCTCGTTGACACCGTAGGAAACAAAGTGGTAGTTCTTGCCGGACATGTTCACCGGTGAACCGTGGGTCAGGTGGCCGCCCTGCGACAGGTCCATGCCCATGACGGTATCGCCGACATCCAACAGTGCAAAGTAGACAGCCAGATTGGCCTGTGCGCCGGAGTGCGGCTGCACGTTGGCATACTTGGCCCCGAACAGCTTGCAGGCACGCTGAATGGCGATGTTCTCCACCTCATCCACATAGACGCAGCCGCCGTAATAGCGCTTGCCCGGCAGACCCTCGGCATACTTGTTGGTCAGCACCGTGCCCATCGCAGCCATCACGGCAGGCGAAACGATGTTCTCGCTGGCGATCAGCTCGATGTTCTCCCGCTGGCGGGTCAGCTCGCGGCCCATCGCCGCAGCCAGCTCCGGGTCAGCCTTGCCCACCAGACCGATGGTGTCCATCATTTCATCGTACATTTTTACTACCCCTCTCTGACAGATCGTTCCGGGCAGAGCGGCTCCGAAGTGAGCCTTGCTCCCCTCCTCTTTATGATAACAAAATCAGCCCCGATGCGCAACCATATTTTCGCCTAAACCCTTGCTTTTTTTGCGGCCAGCGTTTATTATATCTGTATAAAAATCCGTTCCCGCGTTTGTGCAGCTTTTCAGAATCGACCCACACAAACTCCGACGGAAACGAGGGAGGAAACCGCAGATGGATCATTCCCTGCAAAAAGCAGCCCAGCGCAAAGCGGGCATTGCCGCACGGCGGGCGCTTTCCGCCGCCGAACGTTCTGCCGCAGACGCCGCGCTGTGCCGCCGCATCGCAGCACTGCACTGCTTCCAGAACGCCCGGACGCTCCTTGCCTATGCCGCCTTCGGCGGGGAGGCAGACCTGTCCGCTCTGCTGGCGGAGGCCGTGCAGCAAGGCAAGACCGTCGCCTACCCCATCTGCGGCGCGGGCTTCACCCTGACGGCCGCTGTGCCCGGCCCGGACGGCTGGGAGGTAGGTGCATACGGCATCCGGACCCCCATCCCGGAACGGGCGCAGCTGCTCCCGCCCGAAGCGCTCGACCTGGTGCTGGTGCCCTGCACGGCCTTTGATGCCGCCTGCCGCCGCGTCGGGATGGGAAAAGGCTACTATGACCGCTACCTGCCCCGCTGCCGGAACGCTGTACTGCTCGGCACCGCCTTCGAGGCGCAGCGGGTGGAGCAGGCCGCTGTGGACGCGCACGACCAGCGGCTGGACGGATTTGCAACAGAGGAGGGGATCTATCGTGGAACTGATGAATTTGAGCTGTGAGGCGTTTTTAGAAGACCTTGCCGGCAGCGCCCCGGCACCGGGAGGCGGCGGAGCCGCAGCTCTGGTGGGTGCCGCCGGTGCCGCCCTTGGCAATATGGTCGGCAGCCTGACCGTTGGCAAGAAAAAATATGCCGCCGTGGAGGCGGACATCCTTGTCCTGAACCGCCGTGCCGCCGCCCTCCGCAAGCGGCTGGAAGGGCTGGTGCAGGCCGACGCCGACGCCTTTACACCGCTGGCCGCGGCCTACAAGCTGCCCAAAGAGACCCCGGAGCAGCAGGCCCACAAAGCCGCTGTGCTGGAGGCCGCGCTGGAAGGGGCCTGTGCTGTGCCGCTGGAGATCATGTCCGCCTGCTGTGAGGGCATCACGCTGGCGGCGGAATACGCCGAAAAAGGCAGTGTGATGGCCGTATCGGATACCGGGTGCGCCGCACTGTTCTGCAAGGCCGCCCTGCAGGCCGCCGGGCTCAATGTCTCCATCAACACCCGGCTGATGGCCGACAACGCCCACGCCGCCGCCCTGAATGCACAGGCCGACGCCATGCTGGCGGAGTTTGTGCCGCAGGCCGACCAGATCTACGAGAAACTCACACATTCATTGATGGGGTAATTCTGATGGCAACGATTTTGAAGGGCGCGCCCGTTGTGGCCGCCATGAACGAAGCAAACGCCGCCCGCTGTGCTGCAATGCAGGAAAAGGGCATCGTGCCCACGCTGGCCGTGGTGCGCGTGGGTGCCCGCCCGGACGACCTTTCCTACGAAAAAGGCGTCCTGACCCGCTGCGGCAAGGTGGGCGTCGCCGTAAAGCAGTTTCTTCTGCCCGAAGATGCTGCGCAGGACGCGCTTCTGGAGGTCATCCGGAAGATCAACGCAGACCCGTCCATCCACGGCTGTCTGCTCTTCCGCCCTCTGCCCAGGCAGTTCGATGACCGCGCCGTCCGCGCGGCGCTGGCCCCGGAAAAGGACATCGACGGCATCACGGACGGTTCGCTGGCCGGTGTGTTCACCAACACCGCCATCGGCTACCCGCCCTGCACCGCGCAGGCCTGTCTGGAGATCCTGAAGTATTATCAGGTGCCGCTCTCCGGCCGACGGGCCGTGGTCGTGGGCCGCAGCCTCGTGGTCGGCAAGCCCGCCGCCATGATGCTGGACCGCGAAAACGCCACGGTGACGCTCTGCAATTCCCGCACCCAGGCCCTGCCCGCCCTCTGCAAAGAGGCCGACATCGTGGTCGTTGCCATGGGGCGGCAGGGCTTCATCGGCAGCGACTGCCTGCGCGAAGGCCAGGTCGTGGTCGATGTGGGCATCCATGTCAACGCAGAGGGCAAGCTCTGCGGCGACGTCCGCTTTGACGAGGCAGAACCCCTCGTCGAGGCCATTACCCCGGTACCCGGCGGCGTGGGCACCGTGACCACCTCCGTGCTGGTCGGCCATGTGGTGGATGCCGCAGAAAAAACGCTGTAACAAACGATAGCAATTCAACTTTTTATAGCAGTTTGCGTTTTTAATGCACGAGCAACGCCCGCAAACTGCATATCGCAAAGATGCCGTTTGAATGGTTCACTCATTTCTTGACTTGCGATAAAATTTGCGATAAACGATTTTTTGAAGGAATGTAATCATGTCGAAAGATGAATATTTGATCACAGATCCACCCCTTAAAGCGCTGACTGTTTTTGCGATGCCGATGATCCTTGGCAGCTTTTTTCAACAAGTATACAATATGGCCGATTCCATAATCGTTGGTCAATTTGTTGGTTCCTCGGCACTTGCAGCTGTTGGTGCTTGTGCTGCACTGACCAATGTTTTTATTTGTGTGGCGCTTGGTGCCGGTGTGGGCGCAGGTGTGCTTGTAAGCCGCTATTTTGGTGCAAGAAATTATGGTAGAATGAAAACCATTGTGTCAACGTCCCTGATCAGCTTTTTGATCTTAAGCGTTGTCCTTGGTGTCTTTGGCTTTTGCTTTTCCCATTTCATGATGAGCGGATTACAGACCCCTGCCGATATATTGGAAGAAGCCGTATTGTATCTGCGTGTCTACTTTGTGGGTTTCCCGTTTCTATTCATGTACAACATTCTTTCCACCATGTTCACTTCCATCGGTGAATCCAAAATTCCGTTGGGACTGCTGATATTCTCATCTATCCTGAATATTTTTATGGATCTCTGGATGGTGGCTGGTCTTGGTCTGGGGGTGTTTGGTGCAGCCCTTGCAACCTTGATCGCACAAGGAATTTCTGCCGTGTTTTCGTTTTTGATCTTTCTGTCTCGGATGCGGCAATACAAGAGCTCCTTTCGCAGGTTCGACCGGCAGGAGCTGTATTCCATGCTTCGCATTGCGGTACCATCGGTTTTGCAGCAGTCCACAGTGTCTATCGGTATGATGATCGTGCAGGCAGTGGTCAATCCCTTCGGCACACAGGCACTTGCCGGGTATGCGGCAACGATGCGGGTAGAAAATGTTTTTTCGCTGATCTTCGTATCCATCGGCAATGCAGTTTCGCCGTTTGTATCCCAGAATCTTGGCGCAAAGAAAATTGAGCGCATCAAAAAAGGTTATCATGCTGCACTGGTGTTGGATCTATGCTTTGCAGTTCTTGCTTTCGTGGTCATTGAAACACTGCACACACAGATTTCCTCGTTGTTCTTGGGAAAAGACGGAACCGCGTTGGCCTATCAGGTGTCCGGTGATTATATGAGATGGCTTGGTTACTTTTTCATCTTCATGGGCATCAAGATGGCAACGGATGGCGTTCTTCGCGGACTTGGGATCATGCGGCCATTTCTTATTGCAAATATGGTAAACCTTGCAATCCGCTTGTCGGTTGCTTTGATTTGTGCACCGCGTTTTGGCATTGCTTTTGTTTGGCTTGCAGTCCCGGCAGGTTGGCTTGCAAACTTCCTTATTTCCTATGCGGCGCTCAGAAGATCGTGGCCAGAAGATAAAGCAGCGGTATCTCAATGATTTCATGCAGTGGAGAGGTACTTTTCCTGCGTAAATTCAAGGCACGAACGCTGGATGCTCTTCCGAACGCGATCCAATGTGCTTTTCAAATGGGATTGCTATAAAAAGAAACAGAACACGCCCGGCGGCTGTCTCAGCCTGACCGGGCGTGTTCTGTTTTTCAGAATTGCAAACAGGAGGAAACCAGAAGATGACTGTTTATGCCGCCTTTGCCGGAGCAAAGACCAATGCTTTTTTCCGCCGCGCCTGCATCGAACGGACGATGCAGCTGAGCGTGAAGTTGATGACGAAATAGATGACACAGGCCGCACCGAACAGCACCATGACGTCCGAAACATTGACGGTGCCCAGCCCGTTGTAGGTGCCGGCCGCGCTCAGCAGCTGGCGGATGCGGGCCATAAGCTCGATGGTGGCCACATTGGCCAGATAGGACGAATCCTTGATGGTGGTGATGACCTGGCTGAGCAGGGTCGGGACGATGTTCCGGTAGGCCTGCGGCAGCACGATGTAGAGCAGCACCTCGGCGGTGTTGAAGCCCTGTGCATACCCGGCTTCAAACTGCCCCTTCGCCACGCCGTTCAGGCCGCCGCGAACGATCTCCGCAATGACGGAGGAATTGAAGAGGATCAGCGCCAGCGCCGCCTTGAACAGGAGCTTCATCTCCACGCTGGTCAGGCCAAACATTTTCCGGGCAAAGAAGGCCGGGCAGGGGCAGAAGACCACGCAGACGAAGATCCACAGCAGGTAGGGCGTGTTCCGGAACAGCTCGATATACGCCGCCGAGAACCAGCCCAGGATGCGGGCCGGGCCTTTTTTGCAGTAGGTGCGGGCCAGCGCCAGCAGCGAGCCAAGGATCAGACCCAGCACGACGCCCAGCACCGAGATGATGCAGGTGAACGCCACGCCCCGCAGCAGATACAGGAACACGCCGGGCTGCGTTAAAATGGAGAGACTGGATGCCAACGTTTCCATATCAGGCCGCCTCCTTCAGTTCCACGCGGGCTGCGGTGCGCAGCGCGGGGTCTGCGCGGCCCTTGCGTGCCTTGAGCGATGCTTCCCAGCGGGTAGCCAGCGTGGACAGCGGGAAGCAGACCACGAAGAAGATCAACCCGCAGACGATGTAGGCCGGGGCATAGGCACCGCCGGTGGATGCACCCGTGACGAAGCTGTACGTCACACTGATGAGGTCTGCACCGCCCACGATGTACAGGCAGGAGGTGTTCTTGAAGAGGTTGACCACCTGGTTGACCATCGGGGGCAGCATGACCGGGATGCTCTGGGGCAGGATGATGTAGGCCATCCGCTGCAGATAGTTGAAGCCCTGCGCCTGCGCGGCCTCAAACTGGCCCTTGGGCACCGATTCGATGGCTGCGCGGACCACCTCGCCCATGTAGGCACCGGTGTAGACGCCCAGCGCGATGATGCCGGTGCGGATGACGCCGAGGCTCAGCCCTGCAAAGGCCAGTGCGTAGTACAAAAAGCAGAGCTGGAGCAGCAACGGAGTGTTCTGGATGAACTCCACGTACACCCGCGCAACAAACTTCAACACCTTATTGCCGCTGGTGGCCATCAGGCCCAGCGCCGCACCGATGGCAAAGGCCAGTGCCAGTGCGCAGACCGCCGTCTGCAGCGTGTTGCCAAGCCCCAGCAGAAAGCTCTCCCGATGATTCCAAACCGTACTCCATGCGTCCCACGAAAACAAACCAGACATGGTGAACGCCCCTTTCCCTTGAATCGTTGCTCCCTCAGTCACGGCTTTGCCGTGCCAGCTCCCTCTGAGAGGGAGCCTTTTTCTAGAACCTTAATCCAGCCCGTTGTCCTTGATGAGCTGATCGACGGTGCCATCGGCCAGCCATCCGGTGACCAGCTCGTCGCACAATGCGGAGAAGCCGCTGCCCTTCTTGGTCGCGATGCCGTACTCCTGCGGGCTGAACTCTGCGTCGATGTAGCTGCGGCCCTCGGTCTTGTAGATGGCGAGGATGGATTTATCCACGCAGAAGCCATCCACTTCACCAGCGCTCAGAGCCGTGCTGATGGCGGGATAATCGTCGTACTGACGGAAGGAGATGCCGTCCTTCCAGGTGTCGGCGTTGAAGGAATCGGCATCAAAGCCGGTGCCCTCGATCAGACCGGCATCGATCATGGCCTGCACCAGTGCGCGGGCGGAGGTGGAACCGGACGAAACGCCCACGACCTTGTCCTTCAGGTCGGCCAGCTCCTTGATGCCGGAAGCATCCTCCACCAGAACACTGACGTAGTCGGTGTAGTACGGGGTGCTGAAGTCCCAGCTCTTTTTGCGCTCCTCGGTGATGGTGAAGGTCGCCAGAACGCAGTCGATATCGCCGGAGTCCAGCAGCTCGCCGCGGGTGGCAGCGGTGACGGTGGTAAACTCCACATCCACGCCCAGGTGCTCGGCGATCCGCTCCGCCAGGCTGTCTTCGAGGCCGGAATATTCACCGGTCAGGGTATCCTGGAAGCTGAAGCCCTTGACGGCGTTCTTGACGCCGACTTTCAGCACACCGCGGTCCACGATGGCCTGCACATCTGCGGACAGTGCCTCCGAAGCAGCAGCGCTGCCGGAAGCGGCCGACGATGCGGTGGAAGAAGCAGCCGTGGAGCTGGACGAACCGCCGCAGGCGGTCAGAGCCGCAGCAGCGGCAGCCATACCGGAAACAGCCAGAAAACGACGACGTGAGATCTTTTTCATAGTGATACACTCCTCTATCATGATTTGCAATCTGCAAGCCGGGCGGCTTTCCCCTCCGCCCTTTGCGGCTGCACTATCAACAGCGGTGCGCCGCCGCATTGCGGCGCATTCCGCGATGACCAACGTTCAGCGAATGATCTTGCCCAGGAACTGGCGGACCCGCTCGTTCTTGGGGTTGGTGAAGAAATGCTCCGGGGAACCTTCCTCGATGATCTGACCGTCGGCCATGAAGACCACCCGGTCGGCCACCTGGCGGGCGAAGCCCATCTCGTGGGTGACGACCACCATCGTGATGTTCTTTTCGTGGGCCAGATTGACCATGACGTCCAGCACTTCCTGAATGGTCTCCGGGTCCAGCGCACTGGTCGGCTCATCGAACAGGATGATCTTGGTCTGTGCGCACAGCGCCCGCGCAATGGCGATGCGCTGCTGCTGGCCGCCGGAAAGCTGGGTCGGGTAGACGTTCGCCTTATCCCGCAGGCCCACGACTTCCAGATAGTGGTACGCCAGCTCCTCAGCCTCCTGCTTCGATTTGTGGTGGAGCTTCATGGGGGCCAGGGTCAGATTTTTGAGCACCGTCATGTGCGGGTAGAGATTGAACTGCTGGAACACCATGCTGGTGGTCTCCCGCACGAGTTTTGTTTTGTTCTTGCTGGTCAGCTCCTGCCCGTCGATGTAGACATGGCCGCTGGTCGGCTCTTCCAGAAAATTCATGCAGCGAACGGTGGTGGACTTGCCCGAACCGGACGGCCCGATGATGACCAGCTTCTCGCCTTCGGCCACCTCCAGATTGACGTCCTTCAAAACGTGCAGGTCCCCGAAATATTTGTCCACATGTTCCAGTTTGATCACAGAAGATTCCGCCTTTCCCTACTTCATCTCCCTCAAAAGCCTCCTTGCCTTTGCAGGGTACGAAAAAAAGGCGCTCGGTGAGTGTTCACCAAGCGCCTTTGCTTTCGATGCTTAAAGTATAGCGTTTTTTTCGTTCGCTTTCAATCTGAAAACTGCAACAACTTTTTCCGCGCAGATTTCCGTGTTTTGTAAAGTTGCACAAAGTCAGACCTTTATTTTTGTCGATTACCGGGTCAGCAGCAGAAGCCAGGCCGAAGCCACCGCCTGCAGGATGAGCCAGCGGGCCACCACCTGCTCATCGCTCCAGCCCATCCGCTTGCGCACATGGTCATGCAGCGGGGTCAGGGTGTGTTTGAGGATGCTGATGTGTAAAAACCGCTTGAAGCTGATCTTCAGGATGCCCAGGCTGCCGTCCACGATGAAGACCAGCGCCGCCAGCAGGAAGGAGAACGGGTGGCTGCTCTTGAGCGCCAGCACCGCGAGGAAGAAGCCCATGGCGCGGCTGCCCGCGTCACCCATCAGCAGGGTGGAGGGCTTGGCATTCATCCACAGGTAGGCCAGCAGTGCGCCGATGAAGACGATGGCGGCGGTGCTGTAGTCCCCCAGTTCCTCGCCATAAGCCAGCAGGAAGGTGCCGATGCTGACCACCGCCAGGCTGGCCGACAGGCCGTCCACACCGTCGGTGCAGTTGACGACGTTGATGCTGGCCCAGATGAGGACGACGATGAGCACGAGGTAGAGCGGATACGGGATGGCAAAGCTCCACTGCAAAAAGTTCACGGTGGTGCTGTTGAAGTTCAGGTAGGTCACACCCGCCACAATGGCGATGACGAGGTCGATGAGGCCTTTTTTGTATTCGTTCCAGGCCACCTCGGAGGCATCGTCAAAATAGCCGGAGAGCATGGAGGCAATGAGCAGCACGGTATAGATGATATACTCGGTGCGCAGCGGCACCACCGCCAGCGTGACCAGCGCGATGCAGAGCACGAAGATGAGGCCGGAGCCGCGGGCCTTGCCTTTGGAAAGCTCACCGTTCACCGCAAATGCGCGGCCATGGTCGTGGGGGAGCTTCTCCCGGAAGACCGAATCCATCAGCGCCGTCAGCGCAAAAGCCAGCAAAAATCCCAGCGCGTCCACGGTGCGCTGACTGCCCGATAACAGTTGGAGCATACGATTTTCCTCTTTCCCGGAGCGGCACACAGCGCCGCTCCTGTTGTTTCACTCATAGGTAAGGAAAGTGTATCACGCCCGGCTGAAAAAATCAATCTCCTGCGCACAAAACACGCCGGTTTGACATTTTTCGTTCTTCCTTATATAATAGGTGTACTCTGTCCCCCTGTGCGGGGCATTTTTTATGCGAACAGGAGAAGCCATGACACTTTCACTCGAACAGCTCTCCTCCCGGATGCGCCGGGGGGAAGACATTCCCTTGCGGGAAACAGCGCAGGTCGTGCTGGCGCTGAGCATCCCTTCCATTTTGCAGCAGATGGTCGTCACCGCCATGGAATACATCGACGCCGCCATGGTGGGCCACATCGGGGCCGAAGCCACGGCCGCCATCGGCATCGTCAGTTCCAGCACCTGGCTGCTCCACGGCATCCTAGTGGGGCTGTACACCGCCTTTTCCATCCAGATCGCGCAGTATCTCGGTGCCGACCGCCAGGCCGACGCACGCGGCGTGCTGCGGCAGGCCATGCTCTTCAACCTCATCCTGGGTCTGGCGGCGGCAGGGTTCGGCATCGGCATTAGCCAGTTTCTGCCCGGCTGGCTGGGCGCTGACCTCTCGCTGCAGGCCAACGCTTCCGCCTACTTTGCCATCTGGTCGGCCGCCCTCCCCTTCACCATGGCCATGGGCATGTACGCTGCCATGCTCCGCGCCACCGGCGACGCCCTGACGCCCGGCCTCATCAGCGTCCTCGTCTGCGGGCTGGACGTCGTGTTCAACTTTTTCCTCATCAACCCCACCCGGACGCTGACCCTCTTCGGCACCCGCGTCACCGTCTGGGGTGCCGGGCTGGGCGTTCCGGGCGCGGCGCTGGGCACCGCCCTTTCCAACGTGATCGGCGGGCTGCTGGCGCTGGCCATCCTGCTGCTACGGGACGGCCCCCTCTGCATCCGGAAGCCCGGCTCCTGGAAGATCACCCGCGCCTGCCTGCTCAACCTTTGGCGGGTGGGTGCCCCGCTGGCCGCAGAGCGCGCAGCCCTCTCCTCGGCGCAGGTGGTGCTGGTGCGCATCGTGTCGGGGCTGGGCACGGTGGCCATCGCCGCCAACAGCCTCGGTGTCAGCGCTGAAGGGCTGTGCTACATGGCCGGCTACGGCATCCAGGATGCCGCCATCGCCCTCATCGGGCAGGCTGTGGGTGCCAACCGGAAGGACATGGCCAAGCGGTTCGCCTGGCTCTGCACCGGCATCGGCATCGGCATCATGGCGCTGTCCGGCATGGGGCTGTGGGTGTTTGCCCCGGCGCTGATGGGCATCTTTACCGCTGACGCCGCCGTCATCGCGCTGGGTGCGCGGGTGCTGCGCATCGAAGCTTTCGCCGAACCGATGTTCGGGGCCAGCATCGTGGCCAGCGGTGCCATGCAGGGCGCGGGCGACAGCACCGCCTGCTTCGTGCTGAACCTCGTCAGCATGTGGGGCATCCGGCTGACGCTGGCCTCCTTCTTTGCGCCCCGGTTCGGGCTGGCGGGCGTGTGGGGCTCCATGTGCTGTGAGCTCTGCATCCGCGGCCTGCTCTTCCTCTTCCGCCTTGCCCGCGGCAAGTGGCTGGAAAAGGGCGCCTTAACCTAAAAAAGACCCTCTCCGTCTCGCATTCGCTCGCCAGCTCCCCCAAAGGGGGAGCTTTGCTGCTGGCACAAAACCAGTGCAAAACCTCGCCCTTGGGGAGAGGTGGCATTGCGAAGCAATGACGGAGAGGGTCCTTTTTTACTTTTTTACTTTCTGCCGTGCAGGATGGGCGACAGCGGCTTATAGATCACCATGCAGAGCACCGCATCCAGCAGGCCCTTGACCAGCGTGAAGGGCATGTTGAAGATGACGAGGCACTTGATGAGGCTGTCTGCCGAGGGCAGGATGGCCTGGTACATGCCGAGGATGGCTTCCAGCGGCATGTGATAGAACTGCACATAGGCCGGATAGGTGATGAAGTAGTTGGACGGCACACTGAACACCGCCATGGCCGCTGCACCGATCAGCGCACCGAGGATGGCCGTTTTGCGGCTCTTGCGGTGCTTGTAAATGCAGCCCGCCGTGACCGAGAAGACCGCGCCCAGCATGAAGTTGCACAGCTCGCCGACACACGCGGTGCTGGTGCCCTTGATTACGATGTGGAGCAGGTTCTTCATGAAGCTGATGACAGCGCCGTACACCGGGCCCAGCGCAAATGCACCCAGCAGGGCGGGCAGGTCGGAGAAGTCCATCTTGACGAAGGACGGGATGAGCATCGGGATGGGGAACTCGATGAACATCAGGATGAAGGCCACCGCGCTGAGCATGGCGGCTACGGTCAAGTTGTGGGTCGTGTTTCTTTTCATGGTAATTTCCTCCCGTGGGGGCGCATGGCCCCGCTCAATTGAACTGGAAAGCCCTTTTCGCGCCGTACCGGAACCGGGAAGACAACCAAAAACGCGCCCTGCCGCAGCAAACACTGCAACAGGGCGCGCAAACAATTCGATTTGTCTGCCGTTTCTTGCATCCGGACTATACCGTTGGCCCCGGAGTCTCACCGGGTCAGCACTCTTTGGGAGTGGTCGCGGGCTGTACCGCCAGTGGGGAATCGCACCCCGCCCTGAAACGAACTTTCTGGGCAGAGTATAACGCGCCGGACTGCACTTGTCAACCCCCAATTTTGGTTGCCCTTTCCGCGCGCTTTATGGTATACTGGGGCGTAATATTTTATTTCCGAGGAGTTTTTGCCATGATCTTTTCCATCCGCGGTCTCGCATTCGAGATCGGTTCCCTCTATCTGGAAGGCTGGTTTGCCCTGGCGGCGCGCTGCGTCTGTGCGCTGCTGCTCTTTGCCGCCGGGGCGCTGGTCTCCCTGCTGCTGCGCAGGAAGCTCTCCCCCGTCTTGCAGGCCCGCAGCTGGCATTTTGCCGCCACCCCCATCCTGCTGCGCAGTCTGGAGCGCCCGCTGGAACAGATGGCCGTCTTCACCGGTCTCTACCTCGCGCTGGCCAGCCTGCCGTGGGCCATCACCGGCCTGCCCAAATTCCTGCTCATGGCCTACAAGGTCGTGATGAGCTTTCTGTTCTGCGAGGGTCTGTATCAGGCCTCGGATGTGGCTGACCTGCTGCTGGCCTCCTGCAGCCTGGAGATTCGCTCCAACAAGACCCTGCTCGCCTTGCTGAACACGACCTACAAGGTGCTGGTGGTCGTGCTCGGCGCTGCCACCATCGCGCAGGTCATCGGCTTCCCCATCGGCAGCATCGTCGCCGGTGCCGGTCTTGTCGGTCTGACCATTTCGCTGGCCGCACAGGAGAGCGCCAGCAACCTGTTCGGCGGTCTGGTCATCCTGCTCGACAAGCCCTTCTCGGTGGGCGACTGGATCACCGTGGGCGAGATCGAGGGCGAAGTCATCGACATCAACTTCCGCTCCACCCGCATCCGCGCCATGGACAAAACGGTCAGCATCGTCACCAACAGCAAGATCTGTTCCTCCACGGTGCAGAACGCTGCGATGCGCACCATGCGGCCCTATCGGTTCACGCTGGGCGTCACCTACAACACCACCCGCCCCCAGCTGGAAAAGCTGATGGCCGACCTCAAGACCATGCTGGACGAAAGCCCCTACACCCAGAAGGGCAGCAACATCGTCCGGCTGACCAGCTTTGGCGATTCCAGCATCAACATTCTGGTTTCCGCCTATCTTCAGACGAACGCCTATGCCGTCTTCCTCGAAGAGCAGAACGACCTGAACCTGAACATCATGGACATCATGCAGGCCGACGGCGTGGACTTTGCCTTCCCCTCCACCAGCGTCTACATCGAAACGTCCGGCTCCTGAGCTGCACCCTTCCGCTCCCTCTCACGAGGGAGTTTTTTTGTTTGCTGGCAGATGGAGTTTTCGTGCATTGCACTCACAAGGCCACATCCAGCGCCATCATCAGCGCAAAGCCCAGCACCACGCTGATGACCCCGGCAGGCTCATCGGCCTCCACGGCTTCGGGGATCATCTCCTGCGCCGTCACGCAGACCATGCACCCGGCGGCAGCGCTCATCAGCCAGGGCAGAGCGGCCTGCACCCAGCCCGCCAGGGCCAGCGCCAGCAGCGCCCCCAGCGGCTCCACCAGCCCAGAGGCCAGCCCGGCCCCGAACGCCCGCTTCCGGCTCTCCCCGTTTTGCAGCAGCGGCAGGCTGACCGCTGCGCCCTCCGGAATGTTCTGCAGCCCGATGCCCAGCGCCAGAGCCAGCGCACCGCTCATGGCGTCCGCCTCCCCGGACAGCGCCAGCGCAGCCGCCAGACCCACCACCATGCCTTCCGGCAGGTTGTGCAGAGTCACGGCCAGCACCATCCGGCCGCAGTGCCCGGCCCCGGCACCTGTCAGCAGCGTCCCCGCCGCCTGTTCCAGCCGCAGCAGGCCCACTGCTCCGATGACCAGTCCCGCCGTGGGCGGGAGCCACGCAGGCAGCAGCCCTTCCTCCGCCCGCTGGATGGCCGGCAGCAGCAGGCTCCACACACTGGCCGCCAGCATGATGCCCGCCGCCATGCCGCAGAGCATCCGCCGCGTCTTCGGCTCCTGCGTCGGCCGCATCAGAAAGACACCGGCCGCCCCCACCGTCGTGCAGCAGGCTGGCAGCAGCAGGACCGCCGCCAACAGAAAAAAGATCCCGTTCAAAACGCATTCCCCCTTCCCGCCGTTCTATGCAGGAAAGAGGAATGTGGTGAACGGGATCAGCCCTGTTTCAGAAGGGATCGTCGTCTGCATCGGCATCGCTGCACGCTCCATCATCGTCCGAAGCAAATGCGCTGTCCGTGTCCTCGCTGCCAAAATTGCGGTCGAATGCGGTCATATACTGTGCATAGCCCTCATCCCCTGTGCCAAAGTAACCAAAATCAAAGTCTTTCATCGCGGTGTCCTCCTGCTGTCGTTTCTGTTCCGAACAGGCCTTTCCTGTTCTGCTTTCCATTATACGCTTGAGCCATCCCATAAATCGGACATTCAAGCTATTTTTCTACGCCGTTGGCGCAGCGGCTTTTGCGCGTCCTTCTTTTGCCTGGTTTTGCAGATTTTGTGAAAATGACAGTCTGTTAAAAAAGCCTTGACTTTTGGGCAGTATTTCTAATAAATGTGCAGATTTTCCTTTGCGAATGCAATCTTTGCCGAAAAGCCCTTGATTTTTTGGACAAACGGACTAGAATATCATTTTGCAGAATGACCCCGCCTGTGAGAGGTCGGCTGTGAATTTTTTGGATCGCAAGGAGATTTTGGAATATGAAACTCAAGAATGTTGCTGTTGTCGTTGCCGCTCTGGTTCTGGCTGTTGGTATGACTGCCTGCGGCGGCTCTTCTTCCACTGCCGCTTCTTCTACCGCAGAGTCTGCGGCTTCTTCCGTTGCTTCGGTCTCTGCTTCCTCTGAGGCAGCTTCCAGCGAAGCGGCATCCTCTGAAGCTGCATCTTCTGAGGCAGCTTCCAGCGAGGCCGCATCCTCTGCGGCTGCTTCTTCCACTGCCGCCTGAGTTCTGATCTTGTCCCGTTGCAAATAGCCGAATGCCGCCCTGCAGGCTCTCACCTGTGGGGCGGCATTCTGTTTTTACTGACGCTTCTCCCGAATGGGTCAAACGCCCCAGAACAGGATGCCCAGCCCTGCCGCCAGAACGATCATTCCAATCGGCGAGGGGGCTTTTTTTGCGGCTTTTTTCCAGGCGAAGTGCACCACCCACAAAAGGGCAAACACCGCCGCCGACCGGGCCGAAACGGAGACCCCGCCGCCCACGGTCGTGAAGCCCGCCAGCGTGGAGAGCGCCATGGTCATGGCTGTGGCCAGGATCATCGCCACAACGCAGGGCCGCACCCCGGAGAGGAAGGCTTCCACCCCCGCATACTTCATCAGGTTTTGCAGCACCGCCGCGATGAGCAGAATGATGACGAACGAAGGCAGCACCACGCCCAGCGTGGCGAGAAACGCCCCCAGAAGCCCCCCTTGTGAGGAGCCGATGAAGGTCGCCATGTTGACAGCCAGCGGGCCGGGGGTGGACTCCGACACGGCGATGAAGCTCAGAAACTCGCTCTCGGTCAGCCAGCCATGCGAAAGCACGGTCTCCCGCACCAGCGAGATCATCCCGTAGCCGCCGCCAAAGGAGAGCGCCCCGATCATGAGAAAGTTCAGGAACAGCTGCACATAGATCATCTTCCCGCACCCGCTTTCTTCACAAGATAGAGCAGCACCCCCGCCGCCCCGCTGAGCAGGATGTAGTAGATGGACGAAAACGACACCGCCGCCACCGAACAGCCCACCATGGCCGCGATGACCGCCGCCAGGATGCAGACGTTGAACGCATTCCGTTCCAGCTGGCGCAGCATCTTCAGCCCCGCCGAGAGGATGAGGTAGATGACGCAGACCTGGATGCCCCGGAACGCATGGGCCACCACCGTCAGGCTCAGAAAGCGGTCAAAAAACAGCGAGATGCAGTAGATGACCACAAAGGACGGGATGCAGACGGCCACCGTGGAAGCTGCCGCTCCGGCGGTGCCGTCGATCTTATAGCCGATGTAGGTGGCGCTGTTCACCGCCACGGGGCCGGGCGTTGACTCGGCGATGGCGACCATATCCAGAAATTCCTCTCTGGACACCCACTGTTTTTCCTCGACGAATTCGTGCTCCAGCAGGGCGACCATGGCATAGCCGCCGCCAAAGGTGAACGCGCCGATCTTCAGGAATGTCCAGAACAGGGTCGAAACTTTTTTCATGCCTGTTTCCTCCCAAAAACGAATCGTTTGTTCCATGTCTCCTTACTATATCGCCCTGCCGCCCGCCTGTCAAGAATCACCCCGCCCGCAGAGAATGGATCTCTGTGCAGAAAGCGGCGCAGCTCTTCTCTTTCTCCGCGCGGCATGGTATACTGAACACAGACACCTGATGTTACAGAAAAGAGGTCTTATTTCATGAAAACCGCATTGACCATTGCAGGCAGTGATTCCAGTGGCGGTGCCGGCATCCAGGCCGACATCAAGACCATGGCGGCCAACGGCGTCTTTGCCATGAGTGCCATCACGGCCCTGACCGCACAGAACACCACCGGTGTGACCGGCATCTTTGAGACGACGCCGGAGTTTCTGGCCGCTCAGCTGGACGCCGTGTTCACCGACATCTACCCCGACGCCGTGAAGATCGGCATGGTGTCCTCGGCACCGCTCATCCGCACCATCGCCGAGCGGCTGCGCTTCTATGAGGCAAAGCACATCGTGGTGGACCCGGTGATGGTGGCCACCTCCGGCTCCCGGCTGCTGCGGGACGACGCCATGCAGGCCCTCACGGAGCAGCTGCTCCCGCTGGCAGAGGTCGTCACGCCCAACATCCCGGAGGCCGAGATCCTTTCCGGCCTAGCCATCACCGATGCCGCCGGGATGGAGGCCGCCGCCCGGAAGATCAGCGAGCAGTACGGCTGTTCCGTCCTCTGCAAGGGCGGGCACAAGGTCAACGATGCCGACGACCTGCTCTGGCGGAACGGCAGCGGGAAGTGGTTCCGTGGGGAGCGCATCCACAACCCCAACACCCACGGCACCGGCTGCACCCTGTCCAGCGCCATCGCCTCCAATCTGGCCAAAGGTTATGACCTTGACACCTCGGTCGAGCGGGCCAAGGAGTACATTTCCGGCTGTCTGTCCGCCATGCTGGACCTCGGCAAAGGTTCCGGCCCCATGAACCACATGCACAAACTCTTCCTCGATTAAGCAGCACGAAGCCCCCGTCTCTGCACCGCAGGGATGGGGGCTTTGGTCTGCATTATTTTGCCCAGGTGACCGCCTCGTTGCCGGTATAGTCGAACCGGCCGTCGTTCTTTTCTTCCAGCGCCTTGATCATGTGGTAGGTGTATTCGTTGTAAGGCGTCGGGATGCCCAGCTCTGCGCCCATCCGCATCAGGGCACCGGAGAACATGTCGATCTCGGTGTGGCGTCCGGCGTCCAGATCCTGCAATGTGGAGTAGCGGGCCGTGGGCGGCACGGCACTGCCCCGCCCGGCGGCGGCATCGGCGATGCGCAGGTCGATGCCTTTGGCCGCTGCAATGGCCTCCAGCTCCCGGCGCAGGCCATCGCTGATGGCCTGCATGTGCACGCTGTCCCGGTAGCAGCCCACGCCCGCGCCCAGGATGGCCTGGGGCAGGTTGTTGCAGACATTCAGGCGGAACTTGGCCCACATCTCTTCCCGGATGTGCTCCGTGACCCGGTAGCGGATGCCGCTCCCCTCGAACAGTTCCACGATGGCCTGCACCCGCTCGCTCTGGAACGGTGCCTCCTGCTCGCCGAAGATGATGCCCAGCGTGGCGTCCGGGTCAAAGTGGAAGCCGTCGGCCTCCTTATGAGACGTCACCTTGATGAGCGAGCGGATGACATGCGCATCTCCCACCTCAGCAGCGATGCGCTCCTCGCTGTCCACGCCGTTCATCAGGCTCATGACCACCGTGTGCTCTCCCACGGCCTTCCGGATGCTGTCCATTGCACCGGGCAGCGCACCGTATTTCAGGCAGACCACGAGAAAGTCCACCCCGTGGGCCTCCTCCGGTGCCCAGACCTCCGGGCGGTAGGTCCTGCCGTTGATGCCAATGCCGTTTGCCTTCAGCCGCGCGGCGCGTTCGCCCTCGGCCAGCACCCCCAGCCGGATGCCCGGCTTCTCGGCCAGACCCCAGATCACATACGAACCCACGGCACCGGCTCCGAGCACCGCCACAGTTTGCATCTTCATTCTTCGTTCCCCCTCGTTTTGTATTGCGCTTTCATTCTAGCACGAAGCCGCGCCTCTTTGCAAGATGCTGCCCTGCCGGATGTTCTTTTTGGGGCGGGCCTGCTCTGTTTTCCTTGCAAAGTGCCGTCCGCTCCTCTATAATAAAATCTCAAGCTGTCGATTTCAAAAAAGGAGAAGCACCATGGAACATTGGCATCGCAGCGGGCAGGCCCTGCTCAACGAAATTTCATCCACCCGGCTCCCCGCCAGCCAGCTGGCCGTCTGGTCTATCGGCCAGTGCGGGTTCATTTTCAAGTACGAGGACACCGTCGTCTGCATCGACCCGGTGCTCAGCGACCTGACCGGCCCCAGCGGCTCCCGCCGCTGCTACCCGGCCCCCTTTGCACCGGAGGCACTGCGGGCAGACCTCGTGCTCTGCACCCACAGCCACGCCGACCACATGGCAAAAGATACCCTGCGCGGGCTGGCCCGGCATCCCGCCGCCCGGTTCGTTCTGCCCGCCGGGTGCTCTGCCCTCGCCGCCGAATACGGCATCCCGGCAGACCGCATCACAACGGTGCAGGAAGGTTCCCTCCTGCCGCTGGGCGGGGTCACCGTCCGGGCCTTTTCCGCTGCCCACCCGGAGCACATTCTGGATGCGGGCGACCCCGGCATGGCGCTGGGGTATCAGCTTACCTTCGGCGGCTTTACGGTCGTGCACCTGGGCGACACCTACCTGACGCCCCATCTGTACGAAACGCTGCAGGCGCTCCCCCGCCCCGACCTGCTGCTGGCCCCCATCAACGGGCAGGACTTCTTCCGCACCCAGCGCAACTGCATCGGCAATCTGGAAGCCGAGGAGGCCGCTCAGCTGGCCGTCCGGCTGGGCGCGGCCTGCACCATCCCCACCCATTACGACATGGTGCAGGGCAACACCGTGGACCCGCTGCGGTTCGCTGCGGCCCTGCGTCAGCTGGACCCCGCCGCCTGTTTCGCCCTGCCTGCGCTGGGCGAGCGGCTGCTCTTCCAGGCCGATGCAGGTCGGAAGGACAGCAGTGTTTTCTCCTGCCTGCCGCCGTCCTCGTCCATCCAGCGGTAGTCTGTGCTGCGGGTGAGAAGGCCCTGATAACGCACACCGTCCGGTCTGGCCATCGACGCCAGCAGCCAGTCCACCTCCAGCGGCTGGGCAAACCGCACCGTGCCGCTTAGGGTCACAAACGACTGCCCCTCGATGGTGAACCGCACTGCACAGCCGGTCTGTGTGCGCAGGACTTCCAGCGACGCCGTGTCGGTCCGGAGCGTTTGGGTCGTATTCGCGGCCAGCCGAGCTGCCCGGACGATCTGCTCTGCACGGAGAGTGCAAGGCTCCTGCGGGTCCATCCGCAGGTCGATGAGCGCTTCCACCGTCCGGATGCTCCGGCGTTCCAGCGCCCTCTCCACGGCCTTCCGGGTGGTCTGCCCGCCCCGGTAGAGCACGACGGCCCGGTCGTTCTGCGAGAGGATGACCGCCGGAGCCATTTTACTGCCCACCAGTTCCACGCGGACCACGTCCCGGCTGAAGGCGTTTCCGGCCCCGATGGCAAGCGCCGCCGTGAGCAGCACAGCGGGCACCGCCGCCCGCAGCCGGATGTTCCAGTGCCAGGCCAGCCCCAGCAGCGCAGCCAGCAGCAGGCAGACGAGCGCCGCGTAGGCCGTATCAAAATAGATCTGCGCACCTGGCCAGCCGGACACCCACAGGGCCCAGTGGTCGAGCAGGTCCACCAGAACTTCTGCCCCAAACGCCGTGACCCGGTGCAGCGGCTCCAGCGCCGGGGCCAGCCCGGTGAGTGCTGCCGCCAGCCCCAGCAAGAGGATCGGTTCGACCAGCCAGAGCACGGCCACGCTGGAGACCAGCGCATACAGGCTGGTGCTCAGGCCCCGCAGCACCAGCACCGGAAAGGTCGCCATACAGGCACAGCCGGAGACGCAGAGCGTCTCCCACACCGCTGCCCCCTGCTGCCGCAGACAGTTTGCAAGGACTCCGCCGCGTTTGCCGGCGGTTTTTTTGTTGCGGCGGCGTTTTTCTTCCCGCCGCTCTGCACTGCGGCGGGCCAGTGCGGCACCCGCCAGCGTCCCCAGCACCGCCGCATAGGAAAGCTCAAACCCGATGTCGCAGACCGCGTAGCTGTTGCCTGCGGTCATCAGCACACCCGCCACGCCGAGGGAGGTCAGCGCATCTGCCGGGCCGTAGACCCAGACGCCCAGCGCGCTGATCCACACGGCCGCCCCGGCCCGGAGGACGGACGGCGTGAAGCCGGTCACTCCCACCAGCAGCACCGCCATCCCGGCCCGAAGCAGAGCATTCCGGCGGCAACTGGCATAGCTGCACAGTTTTCTGCGTTTCAGTCGGAACCGGGCCAGCACACTTCCGCAGAGGATGGAGACGTGCATCCCGCTGACGACCAGCACATGGGAAAGCCCGGCCCCGCGGTACGCATTCCAGAGGCGGGTGGAGAGATGGGTGCGGTCGCCCGTGACCATTGCAGCCAGAACACCCGCCGGGCCCTCCGCCATGCCGCGCCGCAGCGCAGCGCTCAACCGGCTTTGCAGGCGGGCCGTCCGGGCGCGGAACGAGCGGCTTTTTCCCAGACGTTCCAGCTTCGCGCCCCCGGCAAGTTCTGCATTCAATGCAATGCCGTCGGCATAGGCGAAACGCTGTTCTCCTTCCGGCAGTGCTTCCAGTGCAAAGGTCCCGCGCACCCGCTCCCCGGCGCTGCATCTCGGCAGGGCTGCGCATTCCACGCGGAAATCCGCTGCTTCGCCGTCCACCGTTTCCACACGGAGAACGGCATCCACGACGCCCGGATAAAAGGAGCTGCGGACCTGCTCCACCTCGGCAGTCAGCGTGACAGAGGTGCCGTCATAGGCGGCCTGCAGAGCGTTCAGCCGGGCGTGGGTGCGCAGCACCGCCCCCAGGCCCAGCACGGCCCCTGCCAGCAGCAGAATGCCGCCCAGTTTCAGGGGCTTTCGGCCCAGCACAGCGGCAAGGAGCCCGTAAACAAAAATTGCCGCAAGCAGCGGCAAAAGCCATGCTTGCGGCAAAAAGGCGCACACCAACTCCACCCCCAGCGCACCGGCGCAAAAGAGGCAGAGCGGGCGTCTCATGATTTAGTGCAGGAAGAGGGGCAGCGGCTCCAGGAAGATGATATCCTTGCGCTCCGCTGCATCACCCTCGGCCAGAACAGCAGCCTGACCTACGATGGTGCATTTGGTCTGCTCGGCCAGCGCATCCAGCGCCTTCAGCGAACCGCCGGTGGAGATGACATCGTCCACGACCAGCACCCGCTTGCCGTTCATCTTGTCCAGCTCCTTGCGGTCGATGACGAGCTTCTGCTTGCCCGCAGTGGTGATGGACTGGTCCTCGACGACGACCGGCTCCTTCATATAGAGCTTGATGCCCTTGCGTGCGCAGACGTAGGGCTTGCCGCTCTGGCGGCTCATCTCGTGGGCCAGCGGGATGCCCTTGGCCTCGGCGGTGAGCAGGATGTCAAACTCCGGGCACTTCTTCAGCAGCTCGGCGGCAGCGGCCACGGTCAGCTCGGTATCGCCCAGCATGATGAAGGCAGCGATGTCCATGTGGTCATTGACTTTGCAGATGGTCAGTTCACGGGTCAGACCCGCGACGTTCAGCGTATAGGTTTCAGCCATAACAATTCCCCTTCTCTTTGTAGTTCCGTTTGGTTTTGGCTCAGACGGGCAGTTTTTCGCCGCCCAGCACATGGAAGTGCAGGTGCTTCACGGTCTGGCCGGCGTCCTCGCCGACATTGGAGATGACGCGGTAGCCGTTGTCGAGGCCTTGCTCCCTGGCGAGCTTTGCGATGACGGCAAAGATGTGGCCCAGCAGAGCACCATCTTCTTCGGTCAGCGCAGCGGCGGAAACGATGTGCTTTTTGGGCACGACCAGGAAATGCACCTTCGCCTGCGGGTTGATGTCGTAAAAAGCAACGACCTGATCGTCCTCGTACAGCTTTTTCGAGGGGATCTTGCCCTCAGCGATCATGCAAAACAGACAATCTTCCATGGGAATTGCTCCTTTCGGATCTTTTTTATTCCTCTGCGCAGCACCCCTTTTCAGGGGCGCTGACGGAGAGGTTCTTTTTTCATGTTCAGCCCAGCTGCTTCTCGACGATGCCCTTGACGGCTGCCAGAGCTTCGTCGATCTTGTTCTCGTCCTTCAGACCGGCCATTGCAAAGTCGGGCTTGCCGCCGCCCTTGCCGCCGGCGATAGCGCTGATCTCCTTGACCAGAACGCCCGCCTTCAGGCCCTTTTCCTGTGCCATCTTGTTGACGGTGACGGCCATGGTGATCTTATCCTCGGCCTTGCCGACCAGAACGGCCACCACAGGGTTGACGGCCTTGTCGCGGACGGAATCGCACATGCCGCGCAGGGTGTCACCGGAGGTGCCGGTGAAGTAAGCGGAAGCGATCTTCACGCCGCCCACTTCCTCTGCGTCGTCGAACAGGCTGGTGACCTTGGAGGCAGCGATCTTCGCCTTCATATCGTCCAGCTCCTTGCTCATGGCCTTGTTCTCGGCCATGACAGCCTCGGCGCGGGCAGGCAGACCGGCCACATTGTTGGCCTTGAGGGCAGCCGCCACGGTGTGCAGCATCGTTTCCTGCTTGTTGGCGCGCAGCAGCAGGTTCTTGCCGGTCACGGCCTCGATGCGGCGGATACCGGCAGCCACAGAGGACTCGCTGACGATCTTGAAGCAGCCGATCTGGGCGGTGTTCCGGACATGAGTACCGCCGCAGAACTCGGTGGACCAGCCCTCGATATCAACGACGCGCACGACCTTGCCGTACTTCTCGCCGAACAGGGCCATTGCGCCCAGCTTCTTTGCCTCGTCGATGGGCATCTCCTTCACGGTGACATCCATGGCATCAAAGATGCGGTCGTTGACGATCTTCTCCACGCGGGCCAGCTCCTCTGCGGTGACTGCGCTGAAGTGGGTGAAGTCGAAGTGGGTGATCTCGCCGTCCTGATAAGAACCAGCCTGGTGCACATGGTCGCCCAGCACTTCGCGCAGAGCAGCCTGCAGCAGGTGGGTAGCTGTGTGGTTGCGGCAGACGGCCATACGGTATTCCTTGTCGACCTTGGCGGTCAGATGGTCGCCGACCTTGACGATGCCGCTCTCCAGCACACAGGTGTGGACGTAGTAGCCCTTGGGGGTCTTCTTGACGTCCAGCACACGCAGGGAGCAGTCTGCACTGGTCAGCACACCGTGGTCGGCCACCTGGCCGCCCATCTCGGCGTAGAACGGGGTCTTGTCCAGCACGACCAGAACGTCTTCCTTGGCCTGCTCATCGGTGGCGATGGCATCGGTCAGGGTCTCCTCGTCGCTCAGGGCGACCACGACGCCGGTGTCGTTCAGGGTCTCGTAGCCAGTGAAGACAGTCGGCTCCGTGTTCAGGCTGCCGAACAGGTCCTCGCTCCAACCGGAGATGTTCTTCTTCAGACGCTCGGCGCGGGCGCGCTCCTTCTGCTTCTTCATCTCCGTGTGGAAGCCTTCTTCGTCGATGTCGATGCCCTGCTCCGCTGCGATCTCCTTGGTCAGGTCGAGGGGGAAGCCGAAGGTATCGTTCAGCTTGAAGACGTCCAGACCCTTCAGCAGATGCTCGTGGGCCTTTTCCAGGCCGTCGATCATGTTGTTCAGGATGGTCATACCGGCGTCGATGGTGCGGGCAAAGTTTGCCTCCTCGGTGCCGATGACCTTCTTGATATAGGCGTCGTGCTCACGCAGTTCGGGGTAAGCAGACTCGCTGGACTGGATGACGGTCTCGACCAGCTCCACCAGGAAGGGGCGGCGGATGCCCAGCATCCGGCCATGGCGGGCGGCACGGCGCAGCAGACGGCGCAGCACGTAGCCGCGGCCCTCGTTGGAGGGCAGGATGCCGTCGGACACCATGAAGGTGCAGCTGCGGATGTGGTCGGTGATGACGCGGATGGAGATGTCGTCCTTTGCATTGGCACCGTAGGTCTTGCCTGCGATGTGCTCCACATGGTGCAGCACGCTCTGGACGGTATCGACCTCGAACAGGTTGCCGACGCCCTGCATCACGCAGGCCAGACGCTCCAGGCCCATGCCGGTATCAATGTTGGGCCGTGCCAGGCGCTCGTAGTGGCCCTTGCCGTCGGCATCGAACTGGCTGAACACCAGGTTCCAGATCTCCATATAGCGGTCGCAGTCGCAGCCCACGCCGCAGGTCGGCTTGCCGCAGCCGTACTCCGGGCCGCGGTCGAAGTAGATCTCCGAGCAGGGGCCGCACGGGCCGGAGCCATGCTCCCAGAAGTTATCTTCCTTGCCCAGACGGACCATGTGGTCGGGGGCGATGCCCACCTTCTTGGTCCAGATGTCGTAAGCCTCATCGTCCTCTTCGTAGACAGAGATGTGGAGCTTATCCTTGGGGATGGCCATCCACTCGTCGCTGGTCAGGAACTCCCATGCCCAGGGGATGACCTCTTCCTTGAAGTAATCCTGGAAAGAGAAGTTGCCCAGCATCTCAAAGAAGGTGCCGTGGCGGGCGGTGATGCCGACGCGCTCGATATCCGGGGTGCGGATGCACTTCTGGCAGGTGGTCACGCGGTGGCGGGGCGGCTCCTCCTGTGCGAGGAACCACTTCTTCATCGGGGCCATGCCGCTGTTGATGAGCAGCAGGCTGGGGTCATCTTTCGGAACAAGCGGGAAGCTGTCGAGGCGCAGGTGGCCCTTGCCTTCAAAGAAGCTCAGGTACTTTTCGCGCAGTTCGTTCAAACCGGTCCATTGCATAACTGTATCTCTCCTCGTAGTTTTTCCGGCGTCCTCCTCCGGACGCAGTATTTTTATGACAGGCGAAAACAAAAACAGCCTCCGCCCCAACAAAGGGACGAAGGCTGTGTGAAAGCTCCGTGGTACCACCCAAATTGCAGGAGACCCTGCCCCTGCCGCTTTGTGCGCGGTAACGCTGCGCTGCGTCCGGCTTTTTTCGCCGGAAGCTCCGGGGCGGCTTGAAAAACCCTCTGCCGGAACGCCTTGCAGCCCGAAGCGGGCGTTCTCTCTGGGCGGCATCGTCTGTTTTTCTGACCCCATCGTTGCCATCTGTCATAATCTGTTTTTCCACACAAACGGGCAAATCTCCCCTTTGCGTTCAATTCAGATTATAGCATGGTTGCGGCATTTGTCAAGCCCCTCTCAGGCGCTTTCGCGCCAGCTCTCCCAAAGGGAGAGTCCTTGGCAGGCCGGGCAGGCTGCGCGTTCCCTTACGGCACCCAGATTCGGTCTATATGGGCTATCTCGCCGTCTTGGATGGTCACGGTCGTATTTCCCGCATTCCATCCATAAATATCTTCTTCGTTGCTCATGGCATCGCAAACCGCCCGGTCTCCCTTCACGATCACCGGGTCCGCTTCAAAATCTGCCGCACCATCCGACAATTCGATATCGTCTGCCATCACAAGTTGTTTCACGACTCCAACTTCGTAATAAGCAGGATAATCATCCCACGTCAGAGTCCGGTAATGGTCGTCCTCTTTGCACAGGTCGATCCCACCTTCTTCCATTCCGCCGTTGATCGTTACATAACCATCCTTTCGCTCGATGCGTTCCACCGTCAAAACTGTGGCGTTCTCCGTGCCATCCAGATGCGTTGCGATGGTATCGCCTTCGCTCAAAGCCTCGATCTCTGCGGAGGTATACCGGTCATAGTCATAGACAATGGCATCGTTGATGGTGTTCTTGCGTTCTCCGACCCACACTTTATCCTGTTCGAAGCTGATATGATACGTGCCATCTGCAAGCGGGTCATTCAGTAAAACTCCTTGCATTGGCTGTACTTCCGTTGTTTGCGCCTCCGAAGATGTCGTGCTTGTCGTGGAAGCCGCCGGGCTGCTGGCCGTAGAAGCGGACGCCCCGCAGCCTGCCAGCCCTACGCCGACGGCCAGAGCCGCAGCAAGCATCCATACTTTATAATAGAATCTCATACGAACCCCTTCTTTCTGTGCATCCGATGATACACGCTTTTCACAAAAAAAGCAACCCGGAATTTTTCCGTTCCGCTCGCTTGACGGAACGGCCCGGTTCCGCTACAATAAAAACGATTCAAAGACGCATTCTATTTCAAGATAGAGAGGAAAATTTCCGTGAAGATCGTAAAAGTAAAATGTCTTGCCCCCACCCGGCTCGACAATTATCTGATGCAGCAGTTCCCGGCGCTGAATCCGGGCCGCCTGAACAAAGCCCTGCGCGAGAACAAGATCAAGCTGAACGGCAAAAAGCAGCCGCTTTCCACCCGTGTGATGGCAGGCGACGAGATCAAGCTGTTCATTCTGGACGAGGTGCTGGACGCCGACAAGCGGGTGGAAGGCCCGGCCTGGAAGAACGCACGCGGCCCGGCGCAGGTCATCTACGACTGCCCGCAGATCCTGGTGGTGAACAAGCCCGCCGGTCTGGCCGTGGACGGCCCGGAGGACGACACTCTGCTCAACCGCGCGCTGCTCTACCTCAACCAGCAGGGCGAGTATAAAGAAAATGACCTCTACACCCCCGCCCTCTGCCACCGGCTGGATACCGGCACCAGCGGTCTGGTCATCCTTGCAAAGACGCCGGAGGCGGAGCAGCTGTTTCTGGAGGTCATCAAGAACCGCGAGGTCAAAAAGACCTATCTCTGCGTCACCTTCGGCCGCCCCGTGCCGCCGGACGGCACCCTCGGCGGCTACCTGCTCAAGGACGCCGACCGCGGCATCGTCAAGATCGTGGAGGACAAGCAGCCCGGTGCCAAGGACGTGGAGACCCAGTATGAGACCATCGCCGTCTCCGGCCGTCTGGCCCTGCTCAAAGTCCGGCTCATCACCGGCCGCACCCACCAGATCCGCGCCCACATGGCCAGCATCGGCTGCCCCATCCTCGGCGACAGCAAGTACGGCAACAATTCCGCCAACCGCGAACTGAAGCTGAAGTATCAGGCCCTCTGCGCCTGGGAGCTTGCCCTCCCCCGCTTCACCCAGCCCGACTTCGCCGACCTTTCCGGCAAAGTCTTCCGTGCCCCGAAACCGTGGTATTATCAGCAGGTGCTGGATGGGACGCTGAAATAACGCGGCTCTGTCCACACATCTGCGGCAGCGCCGCAAATCAACAAACCCCTGAAAATCGGAACGAGATCTTCACGCCGCAGGCGGGAATCTCCCGATTTTCAGGGGTTTGTCTACTTCTCTCCCTTTAGATGCGCACCATCTCGCGGGTGATCTCGCTGATGGAGTGTGCCCCGCACATCTGCATCGTATCAGCCAGTTCCCCGGCGATCTTGTCGATGTAGCACTTGACGCCCTCTTCGCCGCCGCCGTAGACCGCCGTGACGAAGGGACGGCAGATGAGCACACCGTCCGCGCCCAGAGCCAGTGCCTTGAAGACGTCCACGCCGGAGCGGATGCCGCCATCGACCAGAACTTTCACGCCGCTGCCCTTGAGGGCATCTGCGATCTCCGGCAGGACTTCTGCCGTCGCCGGGCACTGATCCAGCACACGGCCGCCGTGGTTGGAAACGACGATGGCCGCCGCTCCGGCTTCCTTCGCCTTGAGCGCACCCTTGACGGTCATGACGCCCTTGACGATGAAGGGACGGCCTGCCAGTGCAACGATCTCCTTCAGCTCGGCCACGCTCTTGCTGCCCGCCGGAGGAGTCATGTTCTTCAGGAAGGGCAGACCGGCAGCATCCACGTCCATGGCAACGGCAAAGCAGCCGCTGGCCTTGGCCTGGTCCATCTTGGCCTTGACCGTGTCAATGTTCCAGGGCTTGATGGTGGGCACACCACAGCCGCCTGCCGCGCCGATGGCCTGGGTGGCCATGGTCATGACGTCGGGGTTGGTGCCGTCGCCGGTAAAGGCGGCGATGCCGTTCTCCGCGCAGGCGCGGACCAGCACATCGTTATAGGTCATGTCGGTGTAGGCGTCCGAGTAGTGGAGGTTCACCGCGCCGACCGGGCCTGCGAAGAAGGGCAGGCGGAAGCTCTTGCCGAACAGCTCCACATGGGTGTCGGGGGTGCCGTTCTCGCACAGGGTGTCCATGTTGACCCGGATGTCGGCCCACCTATTATAATTGCGGATGGCCGTGTCACCCACGCCCTTGGCACCAGGGCCGGGGATCTGGTTTTTGCAGGCCACGCCGTTGCACACCGGGCAGGCCTTGCAATACTTGCCGATGTTCTGCCGAGCATTGCTCAAAACGTCTGAATAATTCATTGTGATCGTCCTCCTATTTACATTCCAATCCCTGCGGAATTTCCCATTCCGCGTACTCTCTGCCCTCATCATAGTCCCGTTTGGGGCTTGCGTCAAGAGGATTTATCGGGCAGCGGCATTTCCTTCAGAATTTCTTCTTCGAGCCTGTGTCATTTTTTGATTTTCTGAAATTTTTTCAAAAAAATCCTTGACAAAAGTGCTTCTTTCAGGTATTATAGTGGAGCGCTGAGGGCCACGGCCCGAAACGCTGAAAACCGAAGATGTGGAAAGATGGCTGAGTTGGTCTAAGGCGCACGACTGGAAATCGTGTAACGTGTCAAAAGCGTTCTGGGGTTCGAATCCCCATCTTTCCGCCAAAATGCCCGGAACCGATGGTTCCGGGTTTTTGTTTTATCGGTCAGCGGGCCTGCCCTCTTCGTCCGCTTCGCAGACAGTTCTCCCAAAGGGAGAGTCCCTGGCAGACCGGGCAATTCCCCGCTTTTTACAAAGGCAGCCGGACTCCGTGTTCGCGGGCAGCGGCTGCAAACAATGAGGCAGTTGAATATGCGTGTTGTGATCGCCATGCCGCGGATGAGCACCGACCCGGAGCCGACCGTGGCACAATCCAAATACATGGAAAGTCTGGCCCGCGCCGGAGCCGGGATGCGCTGGGTCGAGCTGAACGACCCCGAACAGGCAGTGCAGGACGCCCTGACCTGCGACGGCCTGCTGCTGCCCGGCGGCGGCGACATGGACCCGAAGTTCTACGGGCAGGCGCGCATCCCCGCCTGCGGTGAGCCGAATCTTCTCCGCGACGCGGCCGAGCCGCTGCTGCTGCGCGCCTTTCTGGCCGCAGACAAACCGGTGCTGGGCATCTGCCGGGGCATCCAGGTCATGAATGCAGTGCTGGGCGGCGACCTGTATCAGGACATCAAGCCCTTCGAACATCTGCCGCACAACGGCCACTGGGCCAAAGTCCACACCGTCACCGTCCGCCGGGGCACCCTGCTTTCCCGCATTTTGGGGCAGGACACCGTGCTCGTCAACAGCCAGCACCACCAGGCCGTGGACCGGGTCGCCCCCGGCTTCACCCTCGCCGCGCTGAGCGAGGACGGCATCGTGGAAGCCATCGAGAAGCCGGACGCAAGGTTCTGCCTCGGCGTCCAGTGGCACCCGGAATGGCTCAGCGATGCAGACCCCGCCATGCAACGCCTGTTCGATGCGTTCGTGAACGCCTGCTCGAAATAAAAAGGAGGTTTTTCCATGACTGCTCCCAAAAACAACAAGCGGGGCCGTGCCGCCCTCGTGGTGGTCCTCTGCCTGCTGGCGCTCTGCCTGGCGGCGGGCGGCACGGTGTACGGTCTGCTGTCCCGCAAGGTCAAGGCCATCCAGGCCGGGGCGGACTTCGAGTTCCGCTACACCGTCACCTCCACGGCATCCCGGACGCCTGCACTGTACGGGGTGCTGGAACAGGTCGGAGCCACGCAGGGCACCGTCTCCGGCCAGTATGCGCCCGGAAGATTCCAGTTCGCGCTGACCTCCCAGAAGAGCGGTTCCGCCTTCACGCGGGTGTACATCGACGCGAACGAGACGCTGTACGACGCCGGGCAGCTCTATACCTACCTGCGCGGGGAGATCGTGGCTGCAGCTCCGCTGGCCGGGCTGGTGCTGCCCAACTGGTCCATGGGCAGCTACATCTCCCAGACCCAGCTGGCATCCCTGCTGGGCGTGGAGCTTTCCGCCGTGGAGATGCAGGACATGACGAACCTGACGCTGGGGCTTGGGGCCCTGCAAAAGGTCACACCCACCGGGGCACTGGACGGCTACACCTATTACCAGCTGCCCGCCGAGGAGACCGGCCTCACCTGCATCGTCGGCCTGCCGCTGAAGGAATTGTTCTCCGGCACGACGCCGCTCCACATCCTGCTGACCATCCCCGAACACGCAGTGCGCATCTCGCTCAGCGGCACCGTCACCGCCGCCGAGACCGCCGTGGTGGCCCCCACCTCCCGGATGAGCGACGCCGATGTGGACAACTTCGTCCAGCTCCGTCAGGCACTGGAGAAATTTGCAGAAGTGCTTCAGAAAGCCGCCTCTTAAACAGCAAGAGCTGCTGCACCCGCCGTGCAGCAGCTCTTGCTTTCTCTTTTTATCGGTTTATCGGTCCAGGATGCGGCCGTCGATGGAGAAGGTCACCACCTGCCAGGGAATGAACTTGCCGCTGTTCTTCAGGGCCGTCACGGCAGCTTGTTCGAGACCGCCGCAGCAGGGCACCTCCATGCGCAGCACCGTCACGCTCCGGATGTCATTCTGGGAGAGGATGGCCGTCAGCTTCTCACTGTACTCCACGGCGTCCAGCTTGGGGCATCCGATGAGGGTGATCCTGCCCTGCATGAACTCCTGATGGATGTTCGCATAGGCGTAGGCCGTGCAGTCTGCCGCGATGAGCAGCTTTGCCCCGTTGAAGTAGGGCGCGTTCACGGGCACGAGCTTGATCTGGCAGGGCCACTGGCCCAGCTGGGAGGGCATCGCGGTGCCTGCCGCAGGGGCCGGGGCCGCTTTGCGGTCGAACTGGTGCATCTGGTGGCCGGGGCAGCCGGAGTGTGCCGGGGCAGCAGCGGCAGCGGCCTTTTTCTGCTTGTTCTCCAGCACGGCCTGCTCGTCGTACGCCGCAGCCTCGCGCTCTTCAAAGGTGATGGCACCGGTGGGGCAGCCGGGCAGGCAGTCGCCAAAGCCGTCGCAGTAATCGTCCCGCATGAGTTTGGCCTTGCCGTTGACCAGGCCGATGGCCCCTTCGTGGCAGGCCGTGACACACGCACCGCAGCCATTGCACTTTTCCTCGTCTATGTGAATGATTTTTCGAATCATAAGAGAATCCTCCTTGCTTTTTCTGTGCACAGTATACTATAATGACAGCAAAGATTCGGTTGTTATAACCACAAAGAGGGATTTTTATGGACTATCACTCGATTTTTCTGTTTCAGGGCCTGACCGAGGCCGACATCGCCCAGATGGAACACGACCGCTGCCTGCGGCGGAAAGCCTTTGCCCGCCGCCAGACCATCTTCCACACCGGCGACACCGTGCATGAGATCGGCATCGTGCTGCGGGGCGCCGTCCACATCGAGAGCATCGACCTCTGGGGCAGCAAAAGCATTCTCAGCGAGGTGGGTGAGGGGCAGGCCTTTGCCGAGACCTATGCGTTCTGCGGGGAGCCGCTGATGGTGGATGTCCTCGCGGCGGCAGACTGCGAGGTGCTGTTTCTGGACACGGCTGCCCTTTCCAGCCCCCACGCCGAACACAGCTGGCAGGACCGCCTGCTGCGGAATCTGCTCCGTGTCTCCATGAAAAAGAACCTTGCCCTCTCCCGCCGTATCCTCTGCACCGCCCCCAAGACCGTGCGGGGGCGGCTGCTGACCTATCTGTCCGGCCAGGCCGTTCAGGCGGGCGGCATGGAGTTCGACCTTCCCTTCAACCGCCAGCAGCTGGCCGACTACCTCAACCTTGACCGCAGCGCCCTCTCCAAGGAGCTGTGCCGGATGCGGGACGAAGGGCTGCTCACCTTCCGCAAAAACCACTTCGTGCTCCGGCAGCTGCCGGAGCTGCTGTGAGTGCCAAACGTACAGAAAAACGCGCAGAGCCGCTTCCCCGCTTCGGGAAACACGCTCTGCGCGTTTGTATGATGTTCGGTCTTACTGGCCCATGTCCGCGTGTTCCTGAAGCCACTTGGCACCTTCGCCCTTGCCGGTCACCTGACTGTAGGTCACGTTCGTCAGCTCTTTGATCATCGCATCTTTTTCTTCTTTGTACTCTTTTTCCGCAGCATCTGCAATGCTCTGGTCGTAACCATTTTCCCGCAGGTATTGGCGCAGCTCCGTGACGATTTCCTTGAACTCCTTGTCGCATTCGCTCTGCAGTTTGGTCAATTCCATCGTTTTCCCCAGCACGATGGAGACCTTCAACGCCAGATTCCGTTCTTCTACGGGGTGTTCCATATATTCACTGCGCGCACTGCTTGCGGTCTGATACAGTTTTTTGCTGCTGCGTTTTTGCAGGTTCTGGAGCCGCCGCACATACGCATTGATCTTTGCATCCGTGGTCTCCGTTGTATGTGAGCTGCCAGACGAGGCCGATGTCGAAGACGAAGAGGACGCCGCATGAGACGAAGCGGCCGAATGCGAGGACGATGCCGCGTGGGACGACGCCGCCGAATGTGCAGCGGGCTTCGAAGAAGCGGCGTGGCTCGAAGCTGCCGAGGAAGCGGCTGCTTCGGACGAGGACGCACTTGCGTCCCCGCTCTCTGCGCTGCTGTCCGCTTCCTCCGAGGATGCGTCCGGCTCCTCTTCCGGCTGCGGCTCCGGCTCACTGGTGGAGTCTGCGGCACTGGCCGCACTGGAGGACACCGGCGCTTCTGCCTGCGCTTCCGAACTGCTGGCCGCAGCGCTGGCCACAGTCTCGTCGGTGGAGTCTGCGTTTGCGATGTGCAGTGCGAGCGGCACCGCTGCAATAAGAAGCAGCGCAACGGCTGCGATCAACTGTTTTGTGTGTTTCTGCATCTTCTATCAGACGCTCCCTTCCTCTGGAATTTCCCGCAGGAGGCTGCAAAGTGTCTCAAGCATACCATTTTGCACCCCGGAACACAACCCCTAAATCGTGAAATTTCTGTTTGATTTTCGTTTCGGGCCGGTCCGCGAGGGTTCCCGGACGCAGCGTTCAAAGGCTCTGCCGCCAAAGTGCAACCAAAAAGAACCGCCGTCTGCTCAAACGAATCCAAAAGCAGACGGCGGTTTTCAAACGAGAAGAGGGAAGGACTGTTTTTCAGGGGGTCAGCGGGCCAGCAGGATGGCTGCGGTCACTTCTTTTGCGTCCGTGCTCAGGTCAAAGTCGCCGCCGTCCTGCAGGGCGAAGCGGATCTCGTACACCTTCTGCGCGCGGAGACGGCCGGAGGTATTTTCCAGCGACCAGCTGCCCGTAAAGGCGTGATACTGCCCATCGGTGCCCTTGGCGTAGAGCTTGTAGTCGGAGGCCTTGCCGGTCAGGCCGTTGACCCGGATGGCGGCAATGGTCTGGGGGTGGAGGTTGTCGAAAGTGACGGTGTGCAGCCAGGTCGCCGGGGTGCCCTGCCCGCCTGCTGCGGCAAATTCTGCCGCCGAAACGACGGTGCGGCGGGTCTTATCCAGGTCCACCTTGCGGTAGGGCATCTCCGGCAGGTAGACGAAGCGGTCCTGCAGACGGAGCAGCTCCTTGTAGCCGGTGGGGCAGTACAGCTTGTTGCCGTCCCGCCCGGCATACATGCCGATGGCCATGTTGTTGTAGCCGTACAGCGACGCGACGTCCACGGTGAGCGCGGTCCTGCCCGTCTCAAAATCCAGCACGATGTACTGCCACATGCCGCTGTCCACATCCTGCACGAAGCCGTAAATATATCCAGTGGCCGTGGAGAGCTTCATCATGGAGGTGTCGCTGAGGTCGTCGCGGCACCAGACGCTCTTCATGGTCCAGCCGTCGTCGGTCCGGATGGTATCCACCCGCTCGATGCCGGGCATGATCATGCTGTTGCCCTTCATCAGCCAGTTGCGATCGTAGATGTTCTCATAGCTCTGGATGGAGGAATCGTTGTCGGGTTTGGCGAGGTTCGGGCTGCCGGCGCCGAACCAGTTGCAGACGATGGTGCTGATGGTGCCGGTGCCGTGGTCGTAGACGATGGCGGAGTTTTCCACCGAGACCGGCATATTGGCGGGCAGCTCGTCGATGACGGGCAGACTGGCCACGATGGCACCGGTGTGGATATCCAGCGCCAGCAGGCTCACGGTGTCCAGATTGTCGGTGAAGAAGACCAGGTCCCGGCTGAGGGAGGGCGAGCAGCCGCTGCCCCAGGCCAGGCCGCCGCCGGTGGTGGCGTCGCCCTCATGGCTGTCCTTGGCACCCACGCTGTTGTAGCCGGTGTGCCAGACGACCTCCACACCGTTGTTGGCCCGCAGCAGGTAGCAGGCCAGGTTCGTCAGGATGACCGCGCCTTCCTTGCAGGCGGCGATTCCGTTTTCGGCACCTTCCCCGGCGATGGGCGCATAGACGTGGACTTCGTGGTCGAGGTCTGCCGTGCCTCCCGCCAGGATGGCCTCGATGGCGGCATGGGAGACATAGCCCATCGCGCCCTGCTGGCCCCGGCTGGGGTAGATGCGGAAGCCGCCCGTCACGAACCAGAGGTTGCCCTCGTAGTCAAAGACGACGGAAAGGAGCTTCTGGTCCAGCGTTCTGCCCAGCACCTTTTCGGCTGCGGCCTTGATGTCGATGTCCAGCACCTTTTCGAACACCGGCAGCGGGGTGCCGTTCTCGTCGGCGGCGCGGAGCATCAGGACGTGGTTGTGGCTGGTGGGGCAGACGATGAGGTTCCGCCCGTCCACGAACGAATAGGAGCTTTGGATGACATACCCGCCGCCGTCGTGCTTGGTGGGCGAGAAGAAGCCCCGCGTGGTCACCTCTTCCGCATCCAGGTCCCGGATGGCGAGGCCGCCCAGGAACGGGCTGATGGGGTTGTCGAAATTGTCAAAGAAGATGGCCGGAGAGGCATTGGGGTTGACCTTTTCCATCGCCACATTGACTTCCGGGCAGATGCCGATGGGCAGCACGGCATCCGTGGAGTCGGTGTTGTAGCAGTCGTGGTGGATGTTGGACTCGCTGAAGCCCATAAAGGGGTTGGCATCCACGACCTTGGCGGTCAGAGGCTTGGGCGGAAGGGCGGTCTCCGCCTTGCTGCCCAGCAGCCCGGTCAACAGGCTGTTGGTCTCCTCCGCATGGGCGGCAGGTGCAAGGCCGCAGGCCAGCAGGGTGAATGCAGATGCGCTGAGAAAGCTGCGTCGTGTCATTTTCATCGTGTCGATCCTCCAATTTTCCATTGATGCGTTGTCGATTCGTTATAAATTCAGGAGCACATTGGCTCGGAAGACGTTGTTCTTCGTTTCTACGGTCAGATCGCCGTTATACTTGCGGACGGCGGTCTCGATGGAGACCAGCCCGATGCCGATCCCCTCGTGCTTGGTGGAGTGCAGGATGCCGCTCTGCTTTTTCAGCACACCGTCGTAGCGGTTCTCCACCACGATGCCCAGCATGGCAGGGCTGAGCATCCGGGCCATCACCCGGATCTGCCGCTGGTCCGGCGTCAGCTTCCGGCTGGCGTCGAGCGCATTTTCCAGCAGGTTGCCCAGGATCATGCACAGGTCGGCTTCCGGCATGGGCAGCAGAACGGGCAGCTCCAGCTTCCATTCGATGGGCACCCCCTTCTGCCGGGCCTCGTGGTCGTAGTGGCCCGCCAGCGCATCCACTGCGGGGTTGGCGCACAGGGTGGGGCGGGCCTCGCTGAGCTCGCTCTCGTACTGGCTGAGGTAGTGTTTCAGCTCGTCCAGCTGCCCGGCCTCGGTCAGGCCGGAGATGACGTGCAGGTGCTGGCGGAAATCATGCCGCAGGCGGCGGGTCTGCTCCATGTATTCCCGCAGCTCCATATAACGGCGGGATTCCACGCCCAGCAGCTGGTTTTCCCGGTCCAGCTGGGTGTTCCGGGTGTACTCCTGCGCCACCCGGTACATCTCGTACAGCAGCAGGAAGATGCCCAGCAGCGAGATGGACACCGCCAGCACCGCAATGATCATGATCCGGTTGAGCAGGACGACCGACGGGTCCAGCGGGATGCAGAAGATGAGGAAGGCCGCATAGATGGCCGGCAGCGGCCACGCCGACTGCCAGAACGCTTCGCCGTGATATTCCTGCAAGAGCCATGCGCTCCACCGGACGGCTGTGAAATGGAAGAGGACGCTCAGCACCGCCGAGAGCCCCAGCGCCAGCAGCGCTGTGGAGATCAGATTGGCCTCCTGCTCGTTGCCGGTCTCGGCGCGGGCGTTCAGCACCACGGCCATCAGCGAACAGACCGCCAGCATGACAGCGGAGATCGAGAACAGGAAGGCCGTCTGGCCGACGGTCACTCCCTCTGTCCGCCATCGCAGCAGCCGGAACGAGACGATGAGGATGGGGAGCAGGAAAACGTTGCTGGGCAGTTCAAAGATCGTGCACAGCGCTGCACACCCAAGGCACAGCGCCGTGAGGGCACCGCCCGCGATCCAGCAGGTCGTTTTTGGGGCCTTCAGGTGGTCCCGCAGTGGGGCCAGACAGAGATAGGCCCCCGGATACAACAATGCAAATTCGAGAAAGTAGCGTCCGAACAACACAGCATCCACGGCGTTTTTCTCCTCTCAGAACTCCCGCTGCATGTGGCGGAATTGATATTGTGTGAATTGTGCAAACAGGCTGTTTTTATCCTTCAGACGGACGGGCAGCCGGGCACCGTCCAGCATCTCGATGCAGTCGCCCTCGAACCGCAGCACCTTATCCATGTTCAGCAGTAGGCCCCGGTTACAGACAAGAAAGTTCTCCTGCGTCTTCAGCTGCTGCTCCACCTGCGCAAAGGTGGCAGCGGCCCGGCACTCGCCGTCGTCGGTCACGATCCGGACGAAGTGGTTCTGGGATTCCGCATACAGGATCTTATTCAGCGGCAGCTGCACGGTCTGGCGGGCGATACGCACCTCCAGCTCCGGCTCCTGGCGGCAGAGCACCCGCCGCAGTTCGGCGGTCAGCTGCCGGATCTTTTCCTCTTTATACGGCTTGAGCAGATAATCGAACGGATGCACCGGAAAGGCTTCCCACACGTATTCCGGCGACGAGGTCACAAAGACGATGAGGAGATGCGGGTCTTTTTCCCGCAGCTTCCGGGCCGTCGCGATGCCGTTCGTGCCCTCCATGCAGATATCCAGAAACACCACAGCATACGGCCCGGCGGCGGCTCTGTGCAAAAATGCGTCGCCGCTCTCGTACAGGTCGCAGACGACAGGATCCCCCCACGCCTGCCGCAGCAGCCGCTCCAGCCGCTGGGCTTCAAACTTCTGGTCTTCAACGATCGCGATCCGCAGCTCCATCGCTACGCTCCCCCCTTGCAACTTGATTGTACCACATTTTTCCGCCCCCTGCACCTGCCTTTCACGCGCGAAACACCCCCTTTCACGCAGAATTGCCCCATCTGCGCCGCCAAAGCGTGTCGAAAAACACCGAATCCGTCTGGTCTGCCCGGTTTCTGCCGCTTTCTCCATAATCTGTATTTTTCGTTCCTTTTTTCACATTTTCTCAAAAAAGGATTGACAGCGCGAAACCGGCATGATAAGATAACATTCGATTTTGAGAGACAAAGCATGTCGGAGTCTTTTCAAAGCAATTTACCTGGGACCGCCCATCGGGGCTAAGGCCATACGGACAGCCGGGTCCACTGCCGACCGGCGGCATCGCCGCCATTATTGATCGAGTTAAGAGCTCGAATTTTATAAGTTGGTTCCTTTACAGCCATGAAATTGCGCACCCGTTGCGCAGACTTGTGAAACGGTCAATAAGAGTAGTAAAAGTGTAATTGCTATATAGACTCTCCTCATCCCGTCTTTTGGATCCTGCACACCGTCCGGCTCCGGCTCGCCGCCGGGGGCTTTGTGCGCACATTCAAACGCTTTTTGCAAAGCGCAGGTCTGCACCTTTGGGTGTTGGTCCTGCGCTTTTTTGTTTGTCAGGGGATCAGGGACGGAGGAAAAGAACATGAGTGAGAACCGTACACGGTTCCGGCTGGACCAGCGCCGGGCACCCATCTACGAAGCGCTGGAACAGTTCCGGCAGATGCGGGTGGTGCCCTTTGACGTGCCGGGCCACAAGCGCGGCCGGGGCAACCCGGAGCTGACCGCCTTTCTGGGCCAGCAGTGCGTGGGCGTGGATGTGAACAGCATGAAACCGCTGGACAACCTCTGCCACCCGGTATCGGTCATCCGGGAGGCCGAAGAACTGGCCGCCGACGCCTTTGGCGCGGCCCACGCCTTTTTGATGGTGGGCGGCACCACCAGCTCGGTGCAGAGCATGGTGTTGACCGCCTGCAAGCGGGGCGATGAGATCATCCTGCCCCGCAACGTGCACCGCAGCGTGCTGAACGCGCTGGTGCTCTGCGGCGCTGTGCCCGTTTACGTGAACCCGGAGGTGGACAAGCGCCTGGGCATCTCACTGGGCATGAAGCGGGAGCAGGTGGAAAAGGCCATCCGGGAGCACCCCAACGCCGTGGCCGTTCTGGTGAACAACCCCACCTACTACGGCATCTGCAGCGACCTGCGCGCCATCGTCAAGATGGCCCATGACGCCGGGATGCTCTGCCTGGCGGACGAAGCCCACGGCACCCACTTCTACTTTGGCGGCGGGCTGCCGGTCTCGGCCATGGCCGCAGGGGCCGACATGGCCTCCGTTTCGATGCACAAGAGCGGCGGCAGCCTGACCCAGTCGAGCCTGCTGCTCATCGGACCGAACGTCCACCCCGGCTATGTGCGGCAGATCATCAACCTGACCCAGACCACCTCTGGCAGCTATCTGCTGATGTCCAGCCTGGACATCTCCCGCCGCAATCTGGCCCAGCGGGGGCGGCAGGTCTTCCACCAGGTGGCCGACATGGCCGAGTATGCCCGCGAGGAGATCAACGCGGTGGGCGGCTACTACGCCTTCGGCAAGGAGCTGTGCAACGGCAACTCGGTCTTCGACTTCGACACCACCAAGCTCAGCGTCCACACGCTGGACATCGGCCTGGCGGGCATCGAAGTCTATGATATCCTCCGCGATGAGTACGACATCCAGATCGAGTTCGGCGACATCGGCAACATCCTGGCCTACCTCTCCATCGGCGACCGCCCGCAGGAAGTGGAGCGGCTGGTCAGCGCACTGGCCGAGATCAAGCGCCGCTACCGCACCGACGGCACCGGCCTGCTCAGTCAGGAATACATCGACCCTGTGGTGGCCACCAGCCCGCAGGAGGCTTTCTATGCGCCCAAAAAGAGCCTGCCTCTGCGCGAGACCGTGGGCATGGTCTGCAGCGAGTTCGTCATGTGCTACCCGCCGGGCATCCCCATCCTGGCCCCCGGCGAGCGCATCACGAAGGAGATCCTGAACTACATCGAGTACGCCAAGGCCAAGGGCTGCAGTATGACCGGCCCGGAAGACCCCGACATTTTACACCTGAACGTTCTGGCCTGAGGAGGAAAACATGGAATTTTGGTTTTCGGAATTTCACACTCCGGATGTGAAACACAGCATCCGGGTGAATAAGCAGCTCTACTCCAAGCAGAGCGACTATCAGCGCATCGACATCTTCGAGACCCCGGAGTTCGGCCGGGTGCTCACGCTGGACGGCAACGTCATGCTGACCGAGCGGGACGAGTTCATCTACGATGAGATGATCGTCCATGTGCCCATGGCCGTGCATAAGGAAGCCAGGGACATCCTCGTCATCGGCGCAGGCGACGGCGGCGTGGTGCGGGAGCTGACCCGCTATGACCGGGTGGAGCGGATCGACCTGGTGGAGATGGACCCGCAGGTCGTGGAGGCCTGCCGCGCCTATCTGCCCGGCAACGCCTGCCGGATGGACGACCGCCGGGTGCACATCTACTTTGAGAACGCGCTCAAGTTTATCCGCCGGTGCGAAGAAGAATACGACCTCATCATCGTGGACTCCTCCGACCCGTTCGGCCCGTCCGAGGGCCTGTTCACCCGCGAGTTCTACGGCAGCTGCTTCAATGCGCTGCGGGCCGACGGCATCATGGTCAACCAGCAGGGCAGCCCCTTCTACGCCGAGGACGCCAGCGCCATGCAGCGCAGCCACAAGCGCATTGCGTCCACCTTCCCCATCAGCCGGGTGTATCAGGCGCACATTCCCACCTTTGCCGCCGGGTACTGGCTGTTCGGCTTTGCCAGCAAGAAATATCACCCCATCGACGACCTCGACGCCGACGCATGGAAGGCGCTGAACATGCGCACCCGCTATTACACTGCCCGGCTCCATGTCGGCGCATTTTATCTGCCCGCCTTCCTCGAAGAGATGCTGCGGGAAGTGGAGGAACACTGATGCAACCCAACGTTGAGACCTTTATCGGCTGCGACAGCAGCTACCGCGCCGCCAGCATCGTGCTGTACGGTGCACCTTATGATTCCACCACCAGCTACCGCCCCGGTGCCCGGTTCGGCCCGGCCGCCATCCGGCACGAGAGCTATGGTCTGGAGACTTACAGCCCCTATCAGAACGCCGACCTGACCGACTTCGACATTTTCGACAGCGGCGATTTGGAGCTTTGCTTCGGCTCCAGCGAATCGGCGCTGGCCGACATCGAAGCCCGCGCCGAAGAGATCCTGAAGGACGGCAAGTTCCCGCTCCTGCTGGGCGGCGAACATCTTGTCACACTGGGGGCCGTGCGGGCCGCCGTGAAGAAGTACCCGGACCTGCACATCGTCCACTTCGACGCACACGCCGACCTGCGGGACGACTACCTCGGTGCCCGGCTCAGCCATGCCTGTGTCCTCCGCCGCTGCCACGAGCTGGTCGGCGACGGGCACATCCATCAGTTCTGCATCCGCAGCGGCGACCGCGCCGAGTTCGAGTTTGCAGCCCAGCACACCGAGATGCACAAGTTCGACTTCACCGGCCTTGCCGAACTGACCGAGCAGCTCTGCGCCAGCAAGGCCTCGGTCTACCTGACCATCGACCTCGACTGCCTGGACCCCTCCTGCTTCCCCGGCACCGGCACCCCCGAAGCGGGCGGCGTGAGCTTTTTGCAGCTGCTGGACGCCATCCGCACTGTGACCAGGGCGAACATCGTCGGTGCCGACCTCAACGAGCTGGCCCCCACGCTGGACACCACCGGCGTTTCCACGGCCACGGCCTGCAAAGTCCTGCGGGAGCTGCTGATCGCGCTCGACAAGGGCTGGCCCGGCTTCCAGGTCTGATGAAACCACGCGCAGGCGTTCGCTCTGCGCTGCGATATATGATAACAAAGGAGAAACCTACCATGAGCAAAGTTCTGATCATCGGCTGCGGCGGCGTGGCTTCCGTCGCCATCCACAAGTGCTGCCAGGTCCCCGAAGTGTTCACCGAGATCTGCATCGCCAGCCGCACCAAGTCCAAGTGCGACAAGCTCGCGGCTGAACTGGCCCCCAAGACTGCCACCCAGATCACCACCGCCCAGGTGGACGCCGACAAGGTGGACGAAGTGATCGCCCTCATCAAGAGCTACCAGCCCGACCTTGTGATGAACATCGCCCTGCCCTATCAGGATCTGACCATCATGGACGCCTGCCTGGCCTGCGGCGTCAACTACATGGACACCGCCAACTACGAGCCGGAGAACACGGACGACCCGGAGTGGCGCGCCATCTACGAGAAGCGCTGCAAGGAGGCCGGTTTCTCTGCCTACTTCGATTACAGCTGGCAGTGGGCCTATGCCAAAAAGTTTGAGGAAGCCGGCCTGACCGCGCTGCTGGGCAGCGGCTTCGATCCGGGTGTGACCCAGGCTTACTGCGCCTACGCCAAGAAGCACGAGTTCGACACCATCGACACCATCGACATCCTCGACTGCAACGGCGGCGACCACGGCTACGCCTTCGCCACCAACTTCAACCCGGAGATCAACCTGCGCGAGGTCTCGGCCCCCGGCAGCTACTGGGAGAACGGCCACTGGGTCGAGATCCCGGCCATGAGCATCAAGCGGGAGTACAACTTCGATCAGGTGGGCGAAAAGGACATGTACCTGCTCCACCACGAGGAGATCGAGTCTCTGGCCAAGAACATCCCGGAGGCCAAGCGCATCCGCTTCTTCATGACCTTCGGCCAGAGCTACCTCGACCACATGCGCTGCCTGGAGGACGTGGGGATGCTGTCCACCACGCCCATCGAATTCAACGGCCAGGAGATCGTGCCCATCCAGTTCCTCAAGGCCCTCCTGCCCGACCCCGCCAGCCTTGGCCCCCGCACCAAGGGTAAGACCAACATCGGCTGCATCTTCACCGGCAAAAAGGACGGCAAGGAAAAGACCTACTACATCTACAATGTCTGCGACCATCAGGAGTGCTACCGCGAGGTCGGCTCGCAGGCCATCAGCTACACCACCGGTGTGCCTGCCATGTGCGGCGCCCTCATGCTGCTGACCGGCAAGTGGACCACCAAGGGCGTCCACACGGTGGAAGAGTTCGATCCGGACCCGTATCTGGACGCTCTGGACAAGTACGGCCTGCCCCGTTCTGAGAGCCACGCCCCGGCTCTGGTGGACTGATGCGGCTGCGGGACACGCGCCCGCCCTTTGCCGGGCTGGCGAACCTCTCCGAGACCGCGCTGTCTGCCCTGCCCACCCCCTGCTATCTGCTGGACGAAGCCCAGCTGCGCCGCAACGGTGAACTTCTGCTGGGGGTGCAGCAGCGCACCGGCTGCAAGATCCTGCTGGCACAGAAGGCGTTCTCGAACTTCGACCTCTATCCCCTGCTGGCGCCTTATCTGGCGGGCACCGAGGCCAGCGGCCTCTATGAGAGCCGCCTCGGCCGGGAAACGCTGCCCGACAAGGAGAACCACGTGTTCTGCGCCGCCTACCGGGCCGACGCGTTTGACGAGCTTCTGCACTACGCCGACCACATCGTCTTCAACTCGCCCCGCCAGCTGGCCAGATTCGGCCCGGCAGCCAAAGCGGCGGGCAAAAGCGTCGGTCTGCGCATCAACCCGGAATGCTCGACCCAGGAAGGCCACGCGATCTACGACCCCTGCGCCCCCGGCAGCCGCCTGGGCACCACCCGTGCCCAGTGGGACGCCGCTGTGCAGGCAGACCCGGCCCTGCCGGGTCTGCTGGACGGCCTGCACTTCCACACCCTGTGTGAGCAGGATTCCGACGCGCTGGCCCTGACGCTGGCCGCCGTGGAAGACCGCTTCGGCGACCTGCTGCCCCGGATGCAGTGGCTGAACTTTGGCGGCGGACACCACATCACCCGCCCCGGTTACGACCTGCCCACGCTGGAGCGCTGCATCACCGAGACGCAGACAAAGTACAGCGTACAGGTCTATCTGGAACCCGGCGAGGCCTGGGCGCTGAACGCAGGCTATCTCGTCACCACGGTGCTGGACACCCTGCGCAACGGCGATACCAGCCTTGCCATCCTGGATCTGTCCGCTGCCTGCCACACGCCGGACGTCATCGAGATGCCCTACCGCCCGCCCCTGCTGAACGCGGGCGACCCCGGCGAAAGGGCCGTCACCTTCCGGCTCGGCGGCCCGACCTGCCTGGCCGGGGATGTCATCGGCGATTATAGCTTCGACGCCCCCCTCACCGAGGGCGACCGTCTCCTCTTCGGGGATATGGCCATCTACACCACCTGCAAGAACAATACCTTCAACGGCATGCCCCTTCCGCCCATCTGGGCGATGGACGCCGCCGGCACCTGCCGCGAGCTTGTAAAGTTCGGCTATGAGGACTTCAAGATGCGGGTGGGAAACAGCAAAAAATAAAATATCCCGCATTCAAACGCGCCCCTTCCCTGTGGCAGACCACATCGGAAGGGGCGCTTGGTTTATGATGGAGCTCACATAACAAAAACACCCTTCCTCTCACGGAGACCCGCAAAAGGAAGGGTGTAGAACTCAAGTTCCTGTTGTCGCACCTATCACAGCATGTTCGTACCAGAAAGGTTAACACAAGCTGTCATTCAGCACGGCACCTCAAGCACTTTTGAGCGTAGAGCTGTGATTAGCAGTTCTCAGCGAAGTACTTAATGGTACGGACCATCTGAGAGGTGTAGGAGTTCTCGTTGTCGTACCAGGACACGACCTGAACCTGATAGGTGTCGTCGTCGATCTTAGCAACCATGGTCTGGGTAGCGTCGAACAGAGAGCCGTAACGCATGCCGATGACGTCAGAAGAGACGATCTGATCCTCGTTGTAGCCAAAGGACTCAGAGGAAGCAGCCTTCATTGCAGCGTTGATGGACTCCTTGGTGACGTCCTTGCCCTTGACGACAGCAACCAGGATGGTGGTAGAGCCGGTGGGAACAGGCACACGCTGAGCAGAGCCGATCAGCTTGCCGTTCAGCTCAGGGATGACCAGGCCGATGGCCTTGGCAGCACCGGTGCTGTTGGGGACGATGTTCTGTGCGCCAGCACGTGCACGGCGCAGGTCGCCCTTGCGCTGAGGACCATCCAGGATCATCTGGTCGCCGGTGTAAGCATGAACGGTGGTCATGATACCGGAAACGATGGGGAAGGTCTTGTTCAGGGCGTTAGCCATGGGAGCCAGGCAGTTGGTGGTGCAGGAAGCAGCGGAGATGACCTGATCCTCAGCGGACAGGGTCTTCTCGTTGACGGAGAAGACGATGGTCTTCAGGTCGTTGCCTGCGGGAGCAGAGATGACGACCTTCTTTGCGCCAGCCTGGATGTGAGCCATGCTCTTCTCCTTGCTGGTGTAGAAGCCGGTGCACTCCAGAACGACATCAACGTTCAGCTCGCCCCAGGGAGCATCCTTTGCGTCCTTAACAGCGTAGATCTTGATCTCCTTGCCGTCAACAATGATGGAATCCTCGGTGGACTCGACAGTGTGCTTGCCCTCGCCGATCTTGCCGCAGAAAGAGCCCTGAGCAGTATCGTACTTCAGCAGGTGAGCCAGCATCTTGGGGCTGGTCAGGTCGTTGATTGCGACGACCTCGTAACCCTCAGCATCAAACATCTGACGGAAAGCCAGACGGCCAATACGACCAAAACCATTGATAGCAACTCTAACAGCCATGTTAATAATACCTCCTAAATGTTCTTACCCTTTTTCATCGGATAATCTCACGGTATCTTTATTGTAGTCCAAAACGCGAAAAGTTTCAAGTGTCTGCTAAAAAATTAACAACTCGTTTGTTCACTTTTTGGCTTTTGTATGATTTTTGTCCCTTATCTGGGCCGGTTTTCAGCAATTCAGCCAACAGAGTGCTGGCCTTTACTTCTTTCTGGCCGCAGGCCCTGCGGTGCGCACGGTGCAGAACACGCCCAGCGTCCCAAGGCAGGCCATGCCCAGACCAAAAAAGATGGAGGGCAGCGCCGTGAGGACGAACTGTGAGGGCATCGCCAGCGTCAGGGTCTGGGGCAGCTCCCAGCAGAATCCGAGGACAAAGGCTGCCAGACCGGAGGCGCACAGGGCTTTTCCATCCGACGTTTCGGGCAGCCAGAGCGCCCGCACCAGACTGGACAGAAAGACGAGCATTCCCAGCAGCACCCAGACCTGCGCCGTGGGTGAAACGCGGTGCCAGCTGGAGCTGTTCTCCATGAAGCGGCTCAGAACGCACCAGTAGAACACCAGTGTGCCCCAGATGCCGGAGGCCATGCTCTTTGCGGGCGGCTGCCAGTCCTTCCGCAGCCAGCTCTTCGCCAACTGGGCCAACCACTGGCCACACAGAATTTCCAGTATCGCGCGAACAAACGAGCCTGCGCCAGTCATTCCAACGGCGAAGCGCAAAAATCCTGCGGCAGTAAAGAATGCCCCTGCCATCGCCGTGACGATGCCGGACGGTTTGCAATGGTCCTGCAAGTTCTTCGGCTCACGGGCCAGTTTCCGGCCCGCAAACAGGCTCACCAGCACCGCGATGCCCAGCGCAGCATACCGCAGCCAGACCGAACCGGCGATGCACAGGCCGCTTTCCAGGTCGGTCCAGAAGCCCAGATCCAGGCCCCGGCCAAGGGCCAGTGCCGTTCCTACAACAAAAACAAGTGTGAGTAATGGATTCATCAGCGTTCCTCGATCGGTTTATATTTCTGGCGCACGCCCAGATACTTGTAGGCGGGCCGGATGATACGGTTGGCGAAGATGACCTCCTCCACGCGGTGGGCGCACCAGCCCGGCACACGGGCAATGGCAAACAGCGGGGTGTAGAGGTCCTCGGAGATGCCCAGCATGTTGTAGATCAGCCCACTGAACAGGTCCACGTTGGCGCAGACGGGCTTCGTGCTGCCCTTTTCCTCAGCGAAGATGCCGGGTGCCAGCCGCTCGATGCTGCACAGCATGTTGTACTCTTCCTCAAAGCCCTTCTCGTAGGCCAGGTGTCTGGCGCGGTTCTTCAGGATGACCTCGCGGGGGTCGCTCATGGTATAGACCGCGTGGCCCATGCCGTAGATGAGGCCGGAGCCGTCGCCCGCCTGCTTACGGAGGATGCGGCGGAGATACTCGCGGACCTCGTCGTCATCGTCGGGGTGCTCGACATGCTTCAGGATATCCTGCAGCTGGCGGTTGACCATCAGGTTCGCGCCGCCGTGCTTGGGACCTTTCAGTGCGCCGATGGCCGCCGCGATGGCCGAATAGGTGTCGGTGCCCGAAGAGGACAGCACACGGGTGGTGAAGGTGGAGCAGTTGCCGCCGCCGTGGTCCGCGTGGACCAGCAGGCACATATCCAGCAGCTTGGCCTCCTCGTGGGTGAACTTCTGGTCCGGGCGGTAGGTGCTGAGGATGTGCTCCGCCGTGCTCTGGCCGGGCTTGGGCAGATGGAAGAACATGCTCTGCTTATCGTAATAGCGGCGCTTCATCTGGTAGGCGTTGACCATCATGGTGGGCATGCTTGCAATGAGGTTGATGCTCTGGTTCAGGATGTTCTCCAGGCTCAGGTCCTCGGCGTGCTCATCGTAGGAATACAGGCCCAGCACACAGCGCTGCATCTTGTTCATCACGTTGGGCGAAGGCGCGTTCATGGTGTCCATGAAGCCATCGGGCAGTGCGCGGTGCTCGGCCAGCAGCGCACAGAAATCGTCCAGCTGGGTCTGGGTGGGCAGGCTGCCGAACAGCAGCAGCCAGATGACCTCCTCAAAGACGAAGCGGTCGTTGCGGTAGGCTTCTTCCACGATCTCCTCGATGTTGACACCGCGGTAGATCAGCTTGCCGGGGATGGGGATGACATGCCCCTCCTGGTCCTTTTTGTAGCCGACGACGTCGCACACGTTGGTCAGGCCTGCCAGCACACCGGTGCCATCCGGATTGCGCAGGCCGCGCTTGACCCCCAGCCGCTCGCTGGTCTCCGGGTCGATGTAGTTGTTGGCAATGTACTCCTCGCAGAGTGTCTGCATCGTCTGCGGGTCCAGCGTTGCCACTTCTGCATGTTGATAGTTCATGCGCAGATTCCCCTTTCTGTTTCGAATTTCTTATACCTTTCCCTGCCATCCGCGCTGATGGCACATGTCTATCATAGCGCTTTTGTGAAATAAATTCAAGAAGAAGATGAAATCTGCGCTTTTTCTCCGCATGTTCCTGCTACACTGGCCCAAACGAAACTGCCTGTCCGGGAGGGGCTGCTATGAAACGTTCCTTTTTTCTGCTCTGTGCCGTGCTGTTCGTGCTGGGCAGTCTGCTGCCGCTGGCCGGATACCGGCTGGCCAAAACCGTGCTGGGGCCTTCGGCACCGGCGTCGTCCGCCGCGGCCCCGGAACCGGAAACGCCCGATGCCGCCTCTCTGCCGCCCTCCGACCGGGACAGCGAGACCTTCCTCATTGCCGACCAGAGCGATGGCGCGGTCGTGTCGGTGCCCCGCCGGGACTATCTCATCGGGGCCGTGGCGGCGGAAATGCCCATCACCTGGCCGGACGAGGCGCTGAAAGCCCAGGCCATCGCGGCCCACAGCTACGCCCTCTACTGCCGGGACCACGCACAGGACCCCGCCGCAGGCTGGCTCACCGCCGATCCGGCCCGGCGGCAGGGTTATTTGACCGACGCCGTCCTCCGCAGCTATTGGGGCACGGCCTATGAGGCCAACTACGCCCGGCTCTCGGCTCTGGTGGATTCGGTCCTGACGCAGGTGCTCTACTATGAGGATGCCCCCGCCGGGACCAGCTATTTCGCCATCTCCAACGGGCAGACCGAAGCCAGCGAGAACGTCTGGGGCACCGCCGTCCCCTATCTCATCCCGATGGACAGCAGCACCGACCAGAACGCCGACAACTACATCTATACCGTCTCGTTCTCTGCCGCACAGCTGCAGCAGCTCCTGACCGGGCTGGGCCTCACGCCCGACCTCTCCGCACCGGAGGGCTGGTTCGGGGATGCCGCCCTCACCCCCTCCGGCTACGTGGCCTCCCTGCCCGTCTGCGGCCAGACCGTGACCGGCCCGGCGCTGCGGAAGGCGCTGGGCCTGCGGAGCGCCTGCTTCACGGTGCAGTATCAGAACGGCAGCTTTTTCTTCACCACCAGAGGCTACGGCCACGGGGTCGGGATGAGCCAGTGGGGAGCCAGAGCGCTGGCCGAGCAGGGGCAGACGGCTTCGCAGATCCTCGCCCACTACTTCCCCGGCACCCAGCTGCGGCAGTGAGCCGCGCCGACAAAAAACCGCCGTGTGCATCTGATCTGCACCCGGCGGTTTTTCGGTATCTTTTACTGGAACAGACTGTCCAGCCAGCTCAACACGCTGCTCTGGGTCGTCGTCTCCGTTGTGGGGGTCTGTTCCACCACGGTGGTCTCGGTGGCCGTCTCTGCAGCCGTCTCCTCGGCCACGACTGCGGCCTCCAGCTCTTCCAGACCGACGCCGTCGTCGTTGGCATCGGAAGTGATGTACCAGTAGCAGGACGCCCCAGCGATCGAGATGCTGGCGCTGGACAGCGGCACACGGCCCGCAGAGACGCCGTTCGCCGGGTCTGAGCAGTAGAAGACGCCGTTCGTGTAGTCGGTCAGCAGCACCGCGTGGGGCTGGCTGCGGTCATACAGGACGATGCCCTCCGGGTGCTCCTGCAAGATCCGGATGAGGGCTTCGGTCTTGGCCGCCTTGCCGGAAGGAAGGGTAGCGTAGCCAACGTGCATCGCATTGTATGTAAAACTGTGGGACAGACCGCCGGCCCACGCCGTGCTCTTGATGCTGTTCTCGGTCACATCGACCCATCCGTCCAGACCATCGAAGTAAGCGCGGCGGCGCAGCATCATCGCGGCCGAAGCCAGTGTGCAGGTGCCGCCCCGGCTCTGCTTGAAGTAGAACCCGGCGTCAACGTTTAAGTCCACGGCCAGAGCCGCAGGCAGAAGCGTCATCACCAGCGCCAGCGTCATGAGCAGCGCCGACAGTTTTTTCCATGCGTGATGCGGTGCAGTTTCCACGTTGTTCCATCTCCCTTGAATCGCGTCGTTATTCACTGCCGTAAAGTATACCAGTCTGTTACTCTTTTGTAAACAGTCGTTCAGCTTTTTTCTCATATTTTACACGATTTGGTCACAATTCAGGAGCAGATTGCACAAAAGGCGCTTTTGTCTGTTGTGGCTTTCGTACAAAAGTCTGTTGGTTCTTTCCGTTTTCTTTTTGTTCAGATTATGGTATACTTTCAAGCAGGACCAACGAAACCGAAACTTTGCAGGAGCAGGTATTTATGAAAGCAACCATCGTCATCCCCAACATCAACGGCAAGGGCTGGCTCAGGGACTCCATCGAGTCCATCTATGCCCAGACCGAACAGGATTTTGAACTCATCGTCGTGGACAACGGCTCCACCGACGAAAGTCTGGAGCAGGCCCGCAGCTATTGCACCCGCCCGAACTTCACCCTCATCGAGAACGGCCGCAACACCGGCTTCTCCCATGCGGTCAATCAGGGCATCGCCCGCGCCAAGAGCGAGTTCGTGGTGCTCTTTAACAACGACGCCTTCGCTGAGCCGCAGTGGCTGGCGGAGCTTATCCGCACCGCCGAGACCGACCCCCGGATCTTCGCGGTGCAGAGCCTGATGATCCGCCACTTCGACCGCGAACTGGCCGACGACGCCGGGGATTACGTCACCTGGATGGGCTTTGCCTGTAAGACCGGCGACGGCCGCCGGGCCAGCCGCTACACCAGAACGAAGCGCATCTTCTCGGCCTGCGGCGGCGCATCGCTCTACCGCAAGAGCATCCTGGACGAGATCGGCGGTTTCGACGAAAACTTTTTCGCCTACTTTGAAGACGTGGACCTCAGCTGGCGCGCCAACAACGCGGGCTATCAAAATGTGCTCTGCCCTGCGGCCAGATGCTACCACATCTGCGGCGCCAGCACCGGTGCCGTCAAGTACAACGCCTTCAAGAGCCAGCAGAGCGGCCGCAACAGCATCCTGCTCCCGCTCAAGAACGAGCCGCTGCTCATGCTCCTGCTCAACTTCATCCCGCTGGCGCTGGGCTATCTGCTCAAGTGCTACAAATTCCACAAGCAGGGCTTTGGTGAGGCCTGGGACAAAGGGATGCACGAGGCCTTTGCCCTGCTCCGCTCCGGCCAGCTCGGCAAGCGCCCCTTCCGCCTGAAAGACCTGCCCAACTACATCCTGATGGAACTGTGGATGATCTGGAACATGGTGCCGTACCTGTGGTATCGGCTGGTCGTTGTGCGGTTTGATTTGAAGTAACTTTCATAAAATGCAATCGCCCCCGGTCTGGGACGTTGGAAGCGTCTCCGGCCGGGGGTGATTTTTGGTTTATTTTACTTATTTAGTACCCAATGGATGCTGCGGTCTGGTTCCAGTAACGGTTCAGGAGGTCGCCGGTCAGATATTTATTGCCCGTCGAATCATAGCTGGTCTTTGTATCAATTACAATATTGTCCCACATTTCTTTACTGCCGCCGAAGTAAACGGTGTTCAGGCTCTTGCAATGGTCAAACGCATTCATTCCGATTTTTGTAACGGTTGCCGGAATATAAACTTCCTGCAAGGACACGCAATACGAGAACATAGAGCTTTCAATGCTGGTCAAGCCTTCCGGCAGTGCAATTTTCCGCAGAACGGTGCATTTTGAGAATGCAGCGTACTCGATCAGAGACATCGTTTTGGGAAGCTGAATGCTCTGCAATGCAGAACAGCCATTGAACGCCCGATTCCGAATGATCTTCATGCTTTCTGGCAGTGTCACTTTTGTCAAGCTCGTGCACCCGTCAAACGCCTGGCTTGGCAGCTCGGTGACTCCACTCGGAATCTCAATCGAGGTAAGGGATTTGCATTCACTGAACGCTCCTTCGCCAATCGTCGTGACCGTATCCGGCAGTTTTACATTATTCAAAAGACTGCAATATGTAAAAATCTGCTTGCCCATAGTTTTCAAGCTGCTTGGCAGAACTACTGTCTGCAATTTTGGGCAATTATAGAACATCACTGTTGGCAGTTCACGGATGCTGTTCTGGAATGTTACCGTCACCAGATTGGGACACTTGTAAAATGTGCCTTCACTAAATTCCGTTTTTCCTTTTATTACAGCATTCGTCAGGGATTCAATTTGTCCAAACGCATACTTTCCAACCTTTGTCACACTTGTCGGAATCGTCACTTCATCCAGATTGCTGTACTCAAATGCGTAGTACCCAATTTCCTTCAGCCCTTCCGGCAGCGATACACTGGTCAGATTCTTGCAGCCATAAAATGCGCTCTGGTCGATTTTCTGTACCGTGGCCGGAATAATAACGCTTTCGATATCGTTATTCTGATACAGGCACTGATAGCCGATCGCACTGACTACAAAACCGTCGTACTTCTCCGGGATGCGCAGTTCACCGGACGGCACGACGTCGGCGGTCTTATCGTAGCCTTTCAGCGTGATGCTGCCATCCGAGTTTCTGCTGTATGTCCACTTAATGCCATCCGTCTGTTCAGGTTCCTGCGGTTCAGGCGAAGTGCTGGACGACGAGGAAGAGCTGGAGCTAGAGCTGGAAGAGCTGCTGGAGCTAGACGCGCCGTTATTCGGCTTGCTGGAAGGATTTTGCGTGGTGCTGCTGGATGCAGGCTTGTTTGCGTTGCTGGGAGCCTCCGGGGTCTCATTGCCGCCGCAGCCCGTGAGCAGAACGGCCGCAAGCACGACGCTGGCCGAGAGCACCCGCAGAGAACGAGGATTCAAACGCATAAGATTTCACTCCTTCATTGGTTTTGTGATTCCAAAGCATCGGGAAATCGCTTTTCCCGCCTGATTCCATTATAGTTATATTATTCCATCAAGTCAAGTTAATCCATCAAATTATTATCCTTTCAGTTTAATCCTGTATTGTCAGTATAAGATACATACAGGAGGTCAACTTCTATGATTGACTATGCTACAATCGGCAAACGCATTCAAACCAGGCGGCAGGAACGGAACATCACGCAGGAAAAGCTGGCCGAGCAGGTCGGCATTTCGGTGGTCTATCTGTCCAAAATCGAAAATGGGCGTGTATATCCCACCTTGGAAACACTCTCCAATATCTGCACCGAACTGGACACCGAATTGGCCGAGATTCTGACCAACACCGAAATCGCACGTAAAGACTATGCCAATGACCGTGTGGTGGAATTGTTCAATTCCTGCTCCATGCGTGTCAAACCCATTGCGCTGGCTCTGTTGGAGGATCTATCCAAACTATAAGCGACAAGCAAAAAGTCCCCGCCATGAGAGGAACATTCCTTCCATGGCGGGGACTCTGCTTTTCTATTCTGTTTTCTTACCCTGCCGCGCTCTGCGATGCTGCTTCACTGGCGGCGGCACTGTCGGCATCGGCTGCGCTGCTCTCGGCGGCGGTGCTGTCAGCTGGCTCCGAAGCGGGGGCTGCTTCCCCGGAAGCCGCTTCGCTGGCGGCAGCGGAGTCGCCCGCTGTGGCGAGGATGGCGTCCTGCACCTCGCTGTCCGCCAGCGGCATCGGCTCGGCGGCAGCCGACGACGCGGTGCTTTCGGGCTTGGTCTCGCTGTCGGTCAGGCCGGTCAGATACCAGCTGCCGCTCTGGCGGCTGAACAGATAGTCCATATACTTTGTGGGCGTATCGGATGCCGCATTCAGGATGCTGTCGTCCGCACTCTGGGTGGGGATGTAGCCCACCGTGACATGGAGCAGGCCGTCCTTCTTGAACAGCCGGGTGACGGTGGCGCGGTAGGTGCCCACACTGCCCGTGACCGGGATCTTGTAGCACTGGGTCGTCTCGTCGAATTCGACGGTCATATCATCCATCTCAAAGCTCTTGTGGGTCATCTTGAAGCTGGGGCCCACGAGCTTGGCCAGATAGGCGTCCACATCCACCGAGGGAAGCAGCAGCTGCTCGGTGTCGGGGTCGGTGTTGTAGTTGTCGAAGCCGCCCTGGGTCTCCTGGATGCTGTACACGCAGCCCCAGACCGCCGCTTCGCGCAGGGTCAGGTCGTCGATGTTCTCGATGCCGTCAAAGGGAACGGGGTCGAACAGGACCAGGCCTTCGAGCTTGTCCTCATACTCCTGCCGCTGCTGGGTATCGTCGAACAGGTTTGCCACGGTGCGCACACCGGCGCGCACCACGGTCACGGCACCCACCAGCACCAGCACCGCCACCAGCAGGCCCAGTGCCTGCCGGGCGCGGCGGCGGTGGAGCCGGGCGTGTTCTTCCGGGGTCATATAGGTTTTCATATTCTATTCGTCTCCTAATTGGATATCGTAGAGTCCACACTGTGTTTTAGTATACCACGATTCGCCCCAAAGTGCAAAATCCGGCGCGTGGATTTTTTGTGAAAGCGCGTGTTATTCCCAGCTCTTCCAGACATCGGGCTGATAGCCCACGGTGGCCTGCCGCCCGTTGCGGACGATGGGCGTTTTGAACAGCTGCTGGTTCTCGAACAGCTTGTCCTCCTTCTGCCAGTCCACAAGAGCGTCCAGCAGCGCAAGGGTCTGTTTGTCCTTCGCCGCCGGGTCCACCAGCTTTTCCCAGCCGCCCAGCGCGCGGGCCACGTTCTCAAATTCGCCCCGGCTCATGCCTTTTTCCTTCAGGTCGATCATCTGGAACCGGACGCCCCGCTCCTTGAAATAGCGCTGGGCCTTTTTGGTATCGAAGCACTTGTTCGTGCCGAAGATCTGAATGTTCATCGTTTCATCCTCCCGGAAAGTCTCAGCTTATTGTACCATACTTGCACCGAAAAGCATAGGGATATTTCCACGCCCCGGCGGGAAAACTAGCAGCATCCCAAATTGGAAGGAGGAGCATTCCATGAAAGCATTCGTTGACCCGGACCTCTGCATCGGCTGCACCCAGTGTGCAGGGCTCTGCCCGGAGGTATTCACGATGGAGGGTACCCTGGCCGTGGCCCTTCTGGGTGAGATCCCCGCCGAGGCAGTGCCCCAGGCTGTGGACGCTGCCCAGGCCTGCCCGGTGAGCGCGATCCGGATCGAGGCGTGACCCTCTCCGGCATCTTCGGTGCTGCCTCTCCTGATCGGAGAGGCCTTGGCTTGACCGAAAGCCTTCCCTCTTCGCCAGAGGCTCCCCTACCAGGGGAGCTGGCGAGCCGCAGGCTCGACTGAGAGGTTGTACGAAGAGGGGCTACATCAAAAATTTTCAAAAAATCCTCCGATATCCTCCGCTTTGTGCTATACTATAAGATGTGAAATTATGTTACGGAGGATCAAAGCCTATGCGTTTACTGGTCATTGACGGCAACAGCATCGCGAACCGTGCCTTTTTCGGCATCAAGCTGCTGACCACCAAGGACGGCCGCTATACCAACGCCATTTATGGTTTTCTGAATATTCTGCTCTCCCTGCTCAAGGAGTGCGACCCGGACGAGGTCGCCGTCGCGTTCGACCTCAAAGCCCCCACCTTCCGCCACAAGATGTACGATGGCTACAAAGCCACCCGCCATGGGATGCCCGAAGAGCTGGCGCAGCAGATGCCGGTGCTGAAGGAGCTGCTGGCCGACCTGGGCTACCGGGAAGTGACGGCCGAGGGCTGGGAGGCCGACGACATCCTGGGCACCCTGGCCGCAGCCTGCGACGCCCGCAAAGACGACTGCTTCCTGGCCACGGGAGACCGCGACAGCCTGCAGCTGGTAAGCGAGAGCACCACGGTCCTGTTGGCCACCACCGCCATGGGCCGCAGCAAGACCGTAGCCATGGATGTGGCTGCCATTGAGGAAAAATATGGCATCCAGCCCCGGCAGCTCATCGAGGTGAAGAGCCTGATGGGCGACACGTCCGACAACATCCCCGGTGTGCGGGGCATCGGCGAAAAGACCGCTCTCGCGCTGGTGCAGAAGTTCGGCACACTGGAAAACGTGTATGCCAATATCGACGACAAGACCATCAAGCCCAAGCAGCGGGAGCACCTGCTGGAATGCAAGGCCGATGCCGAGCTGAGCCATCTGCTGGGCACCATCCGCACCGATGCCCCCATCGACACCGCCGAGGGCGCTTACAAGGTGGGCGAGGGCAACAAGGCCGCTGCCGTGAAGCTCCTGCAGGAGTTGGAGATCCACTCCCTCATTCCCCGGTTCGGGCTGGACGGCGTCGCCCCGGCGGCCGACCCGGAGACGCTGCCCGCCGTGGAGGGCACCGTAGACGTCCTGCCCCTGACGCCGTCCGGGCATTACCTGCTGGCCGCGCGGCCTGCAGTGACCGGCAAGCAGGGCACGAAAAACGTCGTGCTTCAGCCGGAAGCCTGGTATGCCGTGCAGGACACCACCGTCTATCCTCTGTCGGACGACGCGCTGGTCCGCCTGCTGGATGACCCCGCCGTGACGCTGGACGTCTTCGACTCCGCCCCGCTCTACGCGCTGGCCATGGCCCACGGCGGCTGGGGCAGCAGCATCGTGTGGGACGGCAAGCTGGCCGCCTACCTGCTGGACGCCTCGGCTTCGAAGTATCAGGTCTCCGAGCTGCTGACAAGCTACAAGGCACAGGCCGCGTTCACCTGTGAGGCCTGGCCCGATGCCGGTTCGCTGGCCGACCTTTTTGCCCGGATGAAGGCTGAGATCACCGCGCGGGACGAGGATGCGCTGTACAATGACATCGAGTTCCCGCTGGCCCAGGTGCTGGCCGACATGACCCGCACCGGCATTCTGGTGGACCGGGACGGCATTGAGGCGTTCGGCCTGCGGATGCGCAGCGAACTTTCGGAGGTGCTGGCCCGCATCCAGATGGAGACCGGCAGCACCAGCTTCAACCCCAACAGCCCCAAGCAGCTGGGCGAGATGCTCTTCGATACCATGGGTCTGCCCCACGGCAAAAAGACCCAGCGCGGCTGGTCTACCGACGCCGAGACGCTGGAGTCCCTGCGGGATTACCCGCTGGTCGAGGATATTTTGCAGTACCGTGCCTACCAGAAGCTGAACTCCACCTATGTGGAGGGCCTGCTGAAGGTCATCGCGGAGGATGGCCGCATCCACACCCGCTTCAACCAGACCGAAGCCCGCACCGGCCGTCTCTCCTCCGACAACCCCAACCTGCAGAACATCCCCATCCGCACCGAGCTGGGCAGCCAGCTGCGGGCCTACTTCATCGCAAAGCCCGGCTGTGTGCTGGTGGATGCCGATTACAGCCAGATCGAGCTGCGCATCCTCGCCCACATCACCGGCGACGAACACATGCAGCAGGCCTTCCGCAGCGGAGAGGACATCCACCGCTCCACCGCCGCCAAGATCTACAACCTGCCGTTGGAGGCCGTCACGCCCCGCATCCGCTCTTCGGCCAAGGCCATCAACTTCGGCATCATGTACGGCAAGGGCGCGTACAGCCTCTCGAAGGACATCGGCGTCTCCGTCAAAGAGGCAGACGCCTTCCTCAAAAATTATCTGGCCGCGTTCCCCAAGGTGAGCGGCTATATGGACAAGACCATCGCCGATGCGCGGGCGTGCGGCTACGTTTCCACTCTGTTCGGACGCCGCCGCGCCCTGCCGGAGCTGACCAGTGCCAACCGGAACATCCGGGCCAGCGGCGAGCGGATGGCCCGCAACACACCCATTCAGGGCACAGCTGCCGACGTCATCAAGCTGGCCATGGTGCGGGTCTGGCGGCGTCTGCGGGACGAGAAAATGGAGAGCCGTCTCATTCTGACCGTCCACGATGAACTCATCGTGGAGGCACCGGAGGCCGAGGCCGAAAAGGCCGCCGCCATCCTGCGGGAAGAGATGGAAGGCTGTGTGCAGTACGCCGTGCCTCTGAGCACCGACGTGCACACCGGCAAAAACTGGCTGGAGGCCCATTGATACTATGATCGTTTTAGGAATCGAATCCACCTGCGACGAGACCGCCGCAGCCCTGGTGGAAGATGGCCGGCATCTGCTGAGCAACGTCATCTCCACCAGCGTAAAAGAACAGGCGCTGTACGGCGGCGTCGTACCGGAAATTGCCAGCCGCCGCCACTGCGAGTTCATCAGCGCCACCGTGAAAAAGGCCCTGCTGGATGCCGGCAAGACCATCGACGATGTGGACGCCGTGGCCGTCACCTTTGCGCCCGGCCTCATCGGGGCCGTGCTCGTGGGCGTGAACTTCGCCAAAGGGCTGGCCTACTCGGCCAACAAGCCGCTGGTGCCGGTGCATCATCTGCGCGGCCACATCGCGGCGCTCTACCTCACCCATCCAGAACTCAAGCCGCCCTTCCTCTGCCTGGTGGCCTCCGGCGGCCACAGCCACATCGTGGAAGTGCAGGACTACACCCACTACCACATCCTCGGCCACACCGTGGACGATGCGGCGGGCGAAGCCTTTGACAAGGTGGCGCGAACACTGGGTCTGCCCTACCCCGGCGGGCCGAGCGTTGCCAACGCTGCCAAGACCGGCGACCCCAAGGCCTACCGCCTGCCGGTGCCCCATGTGGATGGCAAATACAACGTCAGCTTCTCTGGCCTAAAGACCGCTGTGCTGAACGAGGTAAACAAGGCCCAGATGAAGGGCGAGAAAGTCAACGTGCCCGACCTTGCCGCCAGCTTTCAGGAGCGCATCGCAGGCATCCTGGCCGAAAAACTGCTCCTGGCCGCAGCCGACACCGGGGCGAAGCAGGTCTGCCTGGCGGGCGGCGTCGCAGCCAATGGCCGGCTGCGCCAGCTCGTCAACGACGGCGCACAGAAGCTGGGTGCCAAAGTCTACCTTCCGGAGCTCAAGTTCTGCGGCGACAACGGCGCAATGATCGCTGCCCAGGGCTACTACCAGTACATCGCCGGGCACACCGCCGGGCTGGAGCTCAATGGCCTGCCCACCCTGCCCATTGACTACGAATAAGATCGTTCAAAAACGAAAAGAGAGGCGTTTCCGTCTGTGCTGTACCCAGACGAAGATGCCTCTCTTTTGTTGCTGTAGAGCCATTCATTATGTTCTTTAAGCACCACAGCGATGGAACAAAATCACATCATTTCTTGAAACTTCTGAAAGCTCAACCTCACGGACTAAAACATCTGCGACAGTATCTATCTTTCCACTTGCCAGTTTCGGCAAGGCAGACGTTGCTAATGCTGATGCACCAATCTGGTTGAGAGAGAAGATTGGAGCGCAAAAGATAAAAAGTTACACGGATCAGGAAATCCTTGAAAGCCTGTCACTTGTACGAGGACCGCTGGCGTGTGCGACTTATACGCAGATGTTAATGGAAGCGTCTGAGGTCAGAAGATTGCAACGGATACCATGCAGGCAGGTGTTGCAGGAAATCTTTGACGGAAAGTTTATTGAACTAAAAAATGGTATGCTGCGGTACAAGCAGCAAGTGAAACGAATAGCCAGCGTATTGTGTGGAATGAACCACATGATACGCTGGTTATTTTTTGTTTCTAGGTGACTTTGAAAACTGGTTAGAGGGACGGTTCGTAGCGTCCGAGAGCATCAGATCACAGGCAATGGCCTGCTGCACCAGCTCCGTGTCGATCTTTACGCCCCGGTCATTGATGTAGTTAGTCGCTGCTAATTGCAAAGCAAAAGAAAAAGCAGCCGCATAGCACACACTATACGACTGCTCTAAAATCTGTATTCTATTTTGCCCGACTGGAAACTTTGTATTTCTGTTCCCTAATGGGCTTTACAAGTCCATTATAACATATGTGTCAAGGGGTTGCAAGTATAATAATATCAATGTTTCTTGCCCTTGTGGATATGTAACTTCACTTGGCAATTGTTTTAACCATATATATATTTCCAACACCCGGACATTTAATTAACTTGCTTTCCGTTTCTTGTATAATTTTAGTAGCGTGATCAGCAATTGTCTCTCTTAAATCTCCACCATTAGTATCAACACCCAAGGAAGATATTTCATCTGCCGTTGCGAAGCGATAGCTTTCAGCGTTCCGCTCTATTAATTTGCTTAAGTCTTTTTCTTGTTCCAGTGTCGGTATTAATTCTACAACATCAGCAAGAAGGAGTTCATAACACTGAAAATGTTCTCCCCAATGGAGCTCCGTTATATGTCTTCCGCAATATCGGTATGATATGCTGCTCCAATTCACTATTCCTTTATCAATTAGTTCTTCCCTAAATTCTCGGCTTAAATCATCAATACACTCACGATTTGTGCCACGGTTAAACCGTCTCATAAATTTTCGCAAATACTTGTTTTCAATTCTAAGTCGATAATCATCTCGTGACGACTCATCAATCGAAATCTTGTTATCGTCCTTTACTTTATAACGGTTTTTTAATTCAATTTTTTCATTCCCTAACAGTTTATACACACCACCGACTGGTTGATATTTTCCTGTGCCTCGCTCATTTTTTACCAACAAATACTTATTGCCAATTTTTATTCTGTAAAGATAAGCAAACGAGATGCGGACTATAGTGTCACCTTTAATAAAACCTCCACGTTCTAACTTTCGTTGAGAAGTTTTCCAATCTGTAGTATCTGAAAGATCTTGAATTGCCTTCCAAAGTGCCGGCAGTGAAAAGCCCAGAACCAAACCAGATATGCTACTTCCTGCGGGCCAATTTTTCACTTCAAATAATATGATAATTAATATCATAAAGGACGATAATATTCCAAGCACAAATGCTTTTAGAATCTTCACAAGATTACACCCTACCTATCGGAATCTCAATTCTGTTTTTCGCTACGCATATACCATCTTTTATGATATAACATTCAATATAATGGTTTCCAAAGAAAGAGGTATGTTCTACAATGGCACGCCCTCTTTCCACAATCTGACCCCTTATTTCGTTTCTTCTTTCTGCTTCAGGGCCCACATTCTTAACCTTCCACAACACCTTATACGGCTGTGGACAATTCGTATAGTTCATTTCACATCGGATTTCAAAATTATGCGGTAGATATTGCCTCCACATTGACAGGAACTCTCTTATTGGTTTAGGTCTCCAGCCATCGCCAGAAACTTTGCATATAACATCACAGCGATACACCAACTGTATGGGATACATTTCTTCGATATACTGTTCCCCATCAAAAAAACCACATACAGATTTTGATACAGAAGCAACAGAATAATTTTCCGCGGCTGTTACCTGTTCTCCCCAATAATCATGATTAAAAAAACCATACCACGCCTGAATAGCATCATCTTTTGTACAATCATCATTAAATAATATTTCCAAATCCTCAAGTTTACTTTTGAGCCGATTTTTCCAGTTGGTCATTCTCTGACGATCGATATTTCTAGGGGTTAAATCACGACCACCATCTACTGGTGCCACAACTGACGTACTTGTTTCAATGCGATTCACAATTTCCTTCATCGTATAATAAAACTGTTCGTCAATTCTTTCGTATGATTGCTGTAATTTTTCATCACATAATACCGTCTGAAGTAATCCACTCGGCATGTTCTTCCATGATTTTCTCGATTTGCAAAACATTTTTGACAGCCGAATTATTCTTCTTAGCCTATTATTTGAATCATCATTTTGTGATTCAAACCACTCCGTTAAGCCCTCAAGTTCTCTCTCGGACCACTCTGAACCTGCGTGTTCATAAATCCAACGCTCACGCTCCAAGTCATAGTATCGTCTATATACAGCGAAATCAATATGATACCCATCTACATATTTTATTCTAACACAGCTTGTTTTCACTTCCGGTTCAGCGTTGAACTGCTTCGTTTTTCGTTTTAGCGCATTTGCCACCAAATTTCTCGTCGCTTGAGCACCTTTATCCCCTAGCACACTTTTATCAAAAACCACGGCGACATCAATGTCATAATCTCCATTTTCATTTTGAACGACAGTTGACATCGCCATACTCCCCTGCACGCAAGTCTCAGCAATAGTATAGGAAGTATCTTTTTCGGTATTGTATTCCTTCAATCCATCCTTGAGGCGTTGAATATTTAGTCTTTTTTTACTATGTAGATTGTCCTGTTCATCTTGTGACAGAACAACATATGATGTATAGAAAGTATTGAGTTTTGATGACAGGTCATACATTTCTTTGCCCTCCTCGCCTCACTTTTCGCATTCTCAATCGTTTGTACAACATCGACTCTTCTACAGTCACAATTGCAATTTTTAAGCTTGTTTTTTCAGCTCCTCGATTCTTTTCTTCAGCTCACTGCTCGGCAGCCGAACCTCTCCACCATTTCGTCTCAAAAATTCACTTAGGCAGTATTCATACTCGTCCGATGTTATGTAGCTGCCTTCATAAAGCTGATCCAGAACACCCAATGTGCCCATGATAGATACGCCCTCTTTCGCTGCTGCTTTCCGAAGTGCCATGTCTCCTGTCAAAAGCACGATATTACGCTGCTTTGCTATGGCCAGCGCGATTCTGTCCTGAATAGACAATTTGGGATATATATTTCCCCAAGAGTCTGCCAGTAAGAATTCTTCAATTGTGATATCTACTCCTACAAGTCCCGCTTCAAGCAAATCTTCACGGAATCCCGAAGGTGATAACAGCTCAGAATTTATCGACTCTGTGTACATAATATAGGTGTATGGAAGTAGAAAAGGCAACTGCAGTCGAGCAATAACCTGAAAATCAATCCATACATTGGTATCGCTGCTGACAAACTCCATTGATTAGCCCTCTTCAAATTGGCAATGTGAAAGCACGGTATCATAAGGCATCTTCAACAATTCTGCCCCGCGCTGAATACTTATTTCACCTTCACTTACCGCTCGAAAAACAAGTTGCTCAAACAGAGTTGGTCGTTCCTGTTCAATACGAATCGGTTCATGAGTTCTCCAGCCAAGAGAACTTGCCATTACATAAAAGCTCTTTGCAGTTTCACTCGAAATAATTCTGGCCATCTGTGCTCTTTTAACTAACAAAAACATAGAAATACCATACTCACGACAGACCAAAGTCATATCATTGGTAACTCTATTTCTGTGAACTCCAAGTTCACGGATTGCATCAGCCTTTGGGAAAAGGAATGCACCTGCAATGGCGGTAGCAGTCTCCTCAACGTTTTTTTCGTCCATTTCTTCCGGCCAGTCAAACACCAGATGTGCAAGTTCATGGGCAATAGTCGATCTGTTACGTTCGGGACTCATATTTCCATTAACGATAATATATGGTCTTTCGTTCACAAATCCATTCATGCCAGAGAACTTGTTGTCCTCTACATCACATATATATACCAGAATACCTTTATTCTCAAGAACCGTAATTAAATCATTAACAGGTCCCTCTTCAGCAAGACCAAGATGCAATCTCATAGCTTTCGCATCAACTTCGATATCGCCGGTCATTTGAACCACATGACATTCAGGGGCTTCCGGTAAAACTTCTCCTCCAAGCAATTCAACAACCGTATAAAATCTGCTAAAGTATTCTTCTACCGATTCCCGAACAAATTCCTGTTTTGCCATTGGAAGAGTTGCGGTTTTGCGAAATTCTCCATGCTCAAACACAAGGTTCTCATTTCTGACGGCTAAAAAGTCAGACACGCGAACCCCCAATGCACTTGCCAGCTTCTTCAGAATATCCATGCTGGGCATTCTGTCGCCATTTTCATAATTAGTAATTGCCATAGCAGTCAAATCACTTTTCTCAGCCAGCTTCTTTTTGGTCATGGAATTTCTCAAACGATAATATCTCAAATTCTTACCAAACATAAGCGCACCTCCTTCTGTTTATATTATACCGCAAATATCAAAAAAGTAAACATCGGAAGCCGCTTCTTCCAAAGAAATTTTTCACTTGTTTTCGCCAGTTTTTTCCAAAATGTCATTTTCACGCCGCCTTCGATCACACTCCATCCATTCTTCCAGTGTGAGCGGCGTGTAATCCGAGTACATACAGAAGCAGTTGATCATCTGGCACGGCACTGGCTGCGCTGTTTTCTGATGGGCACTTTTCCGCATCGTGGCTCTGGTCTCTGTGCAGAACCGATCCACCAGCACCTGATCTTCCGTCTTATGGATATGCCCATGCAGCATATAAGTCATCGGCGTTCCATCTGCCCCACGCCGAAACTGGCCGTTATAGCAGAATACCGGATAGTGCATTAACACGATTTTTCGCTTATTGTCATGAATCTCCGCATAAGCCACTCTCTTAGAGCTGTATAAGGTGGTTGATCTCAAAAGTCTGTTCATCCTCCCGGAGGCACATGCCCTGCGCCAGACTGATAAAATCTTGCTTGGCCTGATTCTGACGGTTCAGTTCGACCAGGACTTCCTGCAAATTTCTTGCATTGGTTAGTTGTGGCTAATTGTAAAAGCAAAAAAACAGCCGCATAGTACAACTATACGACTACTCATAAATCATTATTATATTCCACCAAACCGGAAACTCTATCTTTTGTTCCCTAATGGGCTTTACAAGCCCATTATAACATACATGTCAAGTAGCTTCAAGATGCTCTTCGTAAATTCTTTTGACCATTAAAAAGTCTTTGAGTCAGCTTATCCAGCCGAAATCTCGCAACACACTCTCCAAGTTCCATGAGAAATTCCCCATGCGCTTTCTCATAATCTTTTTCTCTAAGCTGCTGAGAAAGCAAATGATAAATCTGGCGGACATCATCAGTAATCAATTCATCCTGATTTTTCATCATTTCGCTTAGTCTTTTATCATTTCCATCAGTAAAGAAAAACTCGGCACAAAACATTCCCATATCCGATTCCGTAAAAGTTCCCTTGATCATCCATGTAAGATACGCTTTCAATTCCCCATCCGTATACTTACATACTTTAATTTGCTTTTCTTGGCAAATTTTGAGGCTGATGGTTTGTGCTATAAATTCTTTCCAAACATAATATCCAAGCTGTGTCTCTTCATTTTCGCATCGACCAAGCTGGCATTCTACCGGAAAGTTCTTGTCTTGTTTTTCTAGCCAATAGCAATACCCATGCGCCAATTCATGAAAAAGAACTTCTGCAAAAATTTCCCTTCTATCGAGCACTTCTGTTCTCAAAAGAATCGTCTGTCCTTTTTCTCCAAAGATAAACTCTCCATAAATAGGCACATCATGTTTACAGACCAAATTATTTTTGATTTGTTGTTGCTTACTTGTTTCCTCTCCACATAGCTGTGCTACCTTCTCCCTTTTGCGATTCCAGTTTCTGGCGGGCACAAACTCAACTACTATAGTTTGCAACATTTCCTCTGCCTTTGGAAACGTCTCCTTAAACATCTGCTCAATTTCAGCAATCCATTCCTGTGCATACTTTTTCATTGCAAATTCCATACCTTTCTACACTATCTTTTGATAATGTACTCTCTTTCTGGAATGGATGCTCTCTTTAGATTTCACCTCTTTCGTTCACTATTATGCAGAAAGGTATTTCTTATATTTACATTATACCACGATTATCCATTTTTCAAAGGGCAAAATTATCGTTTTAAAAACAAAACATTCTCTGGCCTTCCGTTTTTTGTCCATTCACGCCAGTCTGACATATAATCGATTAGCCCACCGCTTACCGTCTTCAAAAATTTTTTCTTCTGGCTATCCGTATAACGGAATCCATTTTCCTTATAATATGTTCTGCTGTCCGATGACAGCCATTCTCCAGACGGATTCAGTTTAATGTACGCCGCGACAGCATCAATCAATTCAATCCAAGCTTCTTGTTTCAGGGTATAGCTGAAATCGTGTGGTCTATCTCCAGTAGGGATAACTTTTATCTCCGACCAGTCAAAATTCTCAAGACCCGTGCGGAAAAGTTCCGACTTGTCTGTCATCTCGATTATGGTCTCTGCCAGAATGTACTCTTTTTCCGTCATTCTGTAATCTAACAACTTAGGGCCACCCGTCATTTCATCAGCCTCTTTCTATTTTCATTCTGGTAAATCCTTATTATTCATCAAAAACTTTTATACTTCTGCATTTTGCATATTTGCAAAATCAATCGTCCCGCTGGCAGGATATTCAAACGATATCTGCTTTATATCGTTGTAATTGGTTATCGCCAAGTTTCCTTGCGATATAATATCCATGCCAATTAAGAAATCTGGCCCATTTTCATATTTTTCAAACAGGTCCACCTCAAAACGTACAACATTTATAGCGTTCTGAATACTAAGAGAAACCATATAACACGGTACTTGAGCAGGACCTTTCGCCGTATTTGTAACATTCGTTCCACATGCTGTCAATTGAAGTCTATTAACCACGGTTTGTGATATCGATGTTTTTGCAGATCCAGTGTCTATTAATCCCCATGTTTCATATGATTTTCCATTCTCAGATATACGAGCTTTTACAATCGGAGCATTCGTTTCTTTATTATCGTAGTCGGGCTTTTTCTTCGGTCGGCCGCGCTTCGCTTTTGCGGTGTCAGTAGGTGCAGTTTCTGCACTTTCCGGCATCGGGCGCTTCGGGCCGAAGTCGTTCATTGGGTTTTAGATCATTCTGCTATGCCATTCTTTTATAAGGATGGCTCTTGCTTGAATCTCCCTTCTTGCTTAGTTGTGCTTCTGCCGGAACATTTGCTCCGTTGCCTATCACTCACCACGTAGAGGTAGCACTTTCAAGTGATGTAGCCATGCTGTAACCATGGCTGATTTCGTTTTTAAAATGTGCGAAAGTTCCCTGTTTACGAGAAGTTTCACACACTTTGGTTCATTTCGGGGAAAAAGAATGGCACCGGAACCGAAGCTCCGATGCCTGTACATTTTCCTGTTTCATTTTGCGTCGTTATTCCTCTGACCCCCGGCCTATGAATTTTGCGGTTTTTCACGCAAAAGGGGCCACCGGTCTCCGTGTGACTTCACTGTAGAGAAGTGACCCCGGCCCCCGGTGGAGTAAAAAAGAGCGAACCAACGCATTATCAAATACATCAATTCGCTCAAAATAATACTTATTCGGATGTGTTTCAGTCACTTTTATCCATTCAAATAGGTCCTGTTTATTACACACTTTAGTTTTATTATTCAACTAAACGTGCCACAAAATGCAAAAATATTTTTGAAGCTTTCAAATTTTTATCTTAAATTCATCCAGTTCATTTTTTCACTTATGAAATCTCCAAATATAACAAGTTCCTTTTGTAACAAAACCGAGCTCATTAACTCTTAAGCTTCAGTTCCATCTCGCAAATCAATGATTTCCCATTCATGTTCAAACACTTTTTTAGCTTTTTCGTATGTCTTCGCCTGCATTGCCACGCACAGCAGTTTTTTAGGCCTGCTCATACCAACATAGGCCAGTTTGCGGCTGTAATCATATAGTGTAGAATTTCCTTGTTTTCCAACACCAAAACAGTGGAGAATTCGGCTTAAATCCGATGCTCCTTTTCTATCAGTCTCAAGATACAGAGTAGCATCGTGTGTTTCACCTTTGACTCCGTGAATGGTGTCAAACACAATCCGACGTCCTCTAGTTGGATCAGTCAATACGTTTTTTTCAAGCAAATTTGTATAGCTTATAACAGCAGACTTGTCAAGAAAGTGCTCTGGAAGGTCAGCAAATATATCAGTTGTCTCTGGATTGTTGATTTTCAGTAATTCGTTTATCTTTTTTCTCACCACTTGATTTACTGCTTGTCTATCATTTTTTTGCAAAGTCGACATTTCATACATCCATTGACGATACGGCTCTCTGTATTTATCTTCGAGAACTTTTTTGATTGTTGCTGGAGTATAATCTTTCCCTGATGTGGGATTCCTTATTCCAGTATAGTGAAATACTCGACACAACAGTTTACGCACGATTTGTTCTGTCTTGTATAATTTTCCGTTAGATAAAGATCGAACAATCTCGTCCACCAACGTCCAATAATTATACTCGCTTTTCTTTTTTGCCGTTCCATCAAATTCAGACCAATAGCTGCCAATTTTCAACCCAGACGCATTCTCACTTCTGATTGCACCAATAGCTTTGTATATCCCATTTTTGTCAGAAAGGCCATAGGCCTCCAACACAGAGATGAATCCAGTGATAACTTTGTCAATTTTCTCAGGAGAAAAAATAAGCAACACTGGTTTAACGCCCGTTTCTCCGACAAGTGTCACGATGCCTTTATCATCTCTCTTCAACTTGCAAACCACATCAGCAATTTCTTGACTAAATCTACAAGAAGTCATCAGTGATAAGAAACCCGATTGAGGTACCCAGTCTGGCGTTGTATCTTCTTCCGAATTATAGATTGCTTGATCTGAATCCCCAATCTTAAATACCACACATTTTGTAGAATCAAATATTGAATCTATTGCTTGTCTCTGAATATTATTGCAGTCTTGATACTCATCAACAAACACATACTGAAATCGTGATGAAAAGAAGTCTGTATATTCTGTTGGTAATTTATCAATGGCAATTTGGGCACATGTATAGGCATCTTGATACCGTATTATGCCCTCTTCTTTGAGAATATCTATCAACAGCTTTTTGTACTGTTCAGCAGAAGGTTTTTTAGCACTCGCTAACGATTTGTGCTGTTTCCCTATACAAAGGTCTCCATCTCCTCGTATGTACAATGCCTGTATATAATCTATTTTTGTTTTAAATTGATTTCCAGGCTTGAAGTTTAATTCGATTATATATTTTAATGCAGAATACTTCTTATTACATTCAATTTTGCTCAGCATATGCTGAGCGTAAGTGAAACCATCAACGACCTGCACATTTCGTCCGGAAACATTTCTTAGGTATGGCATCGTCACAAATCGGTCAATAAACGACTGGATGGTACCTATATAATTTGGATAGCTGAGAAGCCTGTCCACGTAATCGGAAAGCCGGTTTTTGATCTCATTGACGGCGACATTTGTATGAGAAAGCACACAGATTCCTGCACCGTTTTCGAGCGGCATTCGATCCGCTAACAATTTCAGTTTTGCGAGAAGAACCGTTGTCTTTCCGCTGCCGGGACAGGCTGCTACATTAGTTGAATGCCAACAACGTATAACGTTCCTTGCATCTTCCGGAAACTGTGCGCCATGCGGCAAAAGGATTTCTTCTACGGCTTGAATATCTTGGTCGGAAATCTGCCATTCCATCATAAAATCCTCCTATCTACACCGTTTCTCCTGCTGCATATTTGATGGCATTCACAATATAACTTAAAAATGGATCATTCTCTATTGCAGATTTCAATGCTGCCTCTTTACTTTCGTCGATTTTGAATCCATACAAGTCGAGATCAAACATCTTTTCTTGCGTCAACCCATCTGGAATTATGGATACTTCCCAACGCAAAAGCGAAGCTAAGCACTGGGCAACGATCGCTTTCAGGCTGCTTTTCCCATCGCCATTAAGCATTAAATCATAAATATGGTATGCCCTCTCAGCAGCGGAGAATCCCTTCCACACCTGTGCTTCTGCTTCGGCGTCACGATTTGCTTCATCAATCTTGGCATCAGTCAGCGAAATATGCTCCTGCGCATTCAGAATTTTCTTCCCGTAATGAACCATCTTATGGAAAACATCCGAAAGGCTGCTCAGGGCGATGCAATACTCCAGCGTCCATCGAGGTGAAGTAAATCCTCGGATAGACCCAGTTGTATACTTACTATTTTTTTCTTCTTGCTTCTGTACAGATTGAGTTTCTTTTTCGTTGAATTCCTTATTGTATGTTACCGGATTGATAATATACTCCGGTTTTACATCACAATCCGTTACTACGGAAACCGGTATCCCAATATCTGCACCGTCTTTTCTCTCCATAATTCTACTATATCGAAGAAAAGCCGTGCTTCCAACATTTACAATAGATATACCGTATTTTTCCAATGGATAGCCTAGAATATCTGCAATGACAGGTATCAAAATATTCTCTGCATCGCCTTCGACCATTATGATACCTTTAGCAAAAAACAAATTAGCTTTTGTCGAGTCGAGAAAACGCTGGAGAAACAGGTAATCACCCCTTTGTAGCCCTGTTCGCCCCTCTGCCAAATCATATCCAGTGCCATTTTTCATTAAAATCAAATTCTTGAGGTTGATTTTTGATGCCAGAATAGGGCTATGTGTGGATATTATAATTTGAACATCGTTCTCGTTATATTCATTCTGGAGATAACTGATTAGCCGGAGTTGCGCTTGCGGATGCAAATGGGCTTCCAATTCTTCGATTAGAGCCAGTTTCAGGCCACCATCTGTATCATCCTTAAGGAGCAACAACTCCGCCGCAATAAATAGCAGATTCAATTCCCCAAGCCCGGGGTTGATCTCAGGAGCATTCAATGACAGGGACTCCAGTATAGCTTTTAGCTGAATATCCGAGGTTTTTAATTCTGCATCACTGGCTTGGCCTTTATCACTAAACGACTCTAAATTACTACGGATCGTCTGGAGAATGCGTTTTCCATCCGTATCACCTATAAAATAATCCTCAATGCGTTTGTTCGCATCTCGAAAAATATCGAGAACCGCATGTTCTTTTTTATCTTTGAAAACAGGGTGATTTAGAAGTATTTGCGAGATTCTGGAACCACGTCCGGATCTCATTTCCCGTTCGGCATCACGGAGCGGTTTCAAATAAACAGCCTTCAGCAATTCTCTTGCTTTTCCATCAATCGAAATTCCATCGTCTATATCGCCCACACACAATTCCTGATAAATTTTATGTCCTTCTTTCCATGCGCGATAATGAAGTTCAAGCGTATATTCAATGCCATTCTCCGTTTGGTTGAATGAAAGATATTCGATAAAGTTCTTTGCTTCGTTCTGTGTAAAACCTGAAATCGTACAATCGATCTTGATCTCTGAGCACGCATCTTCGCCAACAGGCTTATAAAAATCCTCATCTGACGGCCGGATATACTCATTGCTCTGTGTCAATAAGACTAATTTTAATGCGTCAATTACGGCGGTTTTTCCCGAATCGTTTTCGCCAATCAGCGCGTTTAATCCCTTGTGAAAAGAAATTTGTAATCCAGGCTTGTTGTTCACCGATTTGAACTGACGAAAGTTATAAATTTTTAATTCTGCTACAATCATACTCTCACTTCCTTTCGACTAAATACTTGCAATGAAGCTATAGCCTGCTAGAGATACACTGCTTATGGAGTACCCGAAGCAATGTGATCTTTTCAAAATTCGTAAAAGCTCCAATCGCCTCATTGACTTTTTCGTCTTCTACTGCTCCCCAATACTGAACTATCTTTTTAGAAATGCGTTCATTTTTTCTTCTTGGTGTACATTCTTCATATCTGCTACAATTGTTGGATCATTACAAACTATTTTGTGCACCCCTCTTAAGACAGTGTCCATTTGAGGTGGCGTAAAACATGCTATTGCAGCCATCAACTCATCGTCATCCTTTGCCATCAAATAGAACTCCATCTTTTGTGAAAACTGCATTGCTCTACTTTCTTCAGAAAGTGCTTTCTTGTACCGAGTATATATTTCCTGGGCAGGCGTTCCTTTAAGATATCTGCTCCAGATATTCACAGAATCAGCTTTTTTATGCATTTGATTGTCTCCACTTCATTGAATCCCTTATATGCACTCAAAGTCCACTTAAATCCACTTCGTAAGTCAATCCTTCGGAGAGTTGCTCCTGCTTAAAGTAAATCGCCATATACCAGGGAAGATATCAGCTTGGCTTCTTCCTGATGGGCACTTTTTCGCAGCGTACCATAATCATCAATCTGAAACAAGTTGTTTCAAAACACTTGCTAATAATCGGTATCTGTGCCACAATTTTAAACGAGGTGTTTCAGGCTTGAAATTTTACTCATTCCAAGAAATTCACTCGGTGGTTTCATCCTCCTTGATTTCTACAGGTGGCAGCTCTATACCAAAATTACTGTGTCTCTCTAATGAGTGCAGTCCCGTTTTAATGAACGCCCATGAGCTACGGTAATCATCACATACGGAGAAAGATGACCCTTTCATAAAAAGAGTAAAGCCATCTGGATCATCCCCGTACTTCAAATCAAATTCCTCGGCACACCGAACCTTTTCCCATGCGGAAATATTCGTTTTCCCATGAAGGACATGATCAAGATTCAAGGAAAAATAGTACATACTATATGGAATGCCTGCGATTCTAGGGCAAGCAGAAAGTCGGTCGACATTCTTCCGCTTTCTCTTATTCCGATCCAAAATGCCAACACGGTTTGGTGTTTGAATTTGAGTTTCTGTGTAATGCGGTGGAGCACCATCTGCCATCATATTATCCTCTACAACCGCATTATCCGGAACAAAAACTCCATCCATATCGGTAAGGTGAACGATGCGGCAAATGTCGCTCTTCTTATAGATTTCACCCATAAAGGCTTTGACTTGGTCCCATACCGCAGCCACAATTTTATCCGATGACGTAAAATCACGAGTCAACACATCACCGTGAACAACTTGAAATTTCACCGTTGAGGATGAAAAAATACGGTTCAGAACTGTGGAGAGGCTGGTTTCATCTGTTGGGCCCTCTACAATAAAGAGCATGACCTTCTTTTTAGCCATGGGACACCTCCGAGGACATTTCCTCTTTTATAGAGATATTCTCCATACGCTTACCAACCACTCTCATTGCGTGGGCAATTTCAGACACATTGGTTTCCTCATACAGTGCTGCGTCATTATCGCTCCCAAGGATCACTTCACGCAGGTACATAGAACGAAGATTATTCGTGGCTCTCACACTTCTGATGCGTGTATAACGGTCATCATTTTTTGTCGTTGTAAAAACAATAGAATCGCTATCCAATGTTTCCAGCGGATAAAGATTATGGGAAGTAAAAATCAATTGTCCCTTGCCCGAATTCTGGATAATGCGCAGCAATTCTCCAAGCAAATACTCATAGATGCCAGAATCCAATTCATCAATCGCAAGTGTGATGGATGGATTATTATATGCCGCAATTAGCAAATGCAAGATGGACGTGATTTTCTTAATGCCTTCAGATTCATACTTCAAAGGCAGTCGATGTGTTTCTCCATTCGCACAGAGAAGCTCGCGCGCCAGCTGAATTTTTGTACCCTGATTTCCATCTTCCATTAGCTCCGTACCAAGTTCTACAAGTGTCAATTTCACACCCGGAATGATTTTGCAGAGAACCATACTGATAGTCGATATAACCTGTCGGACAATCTCCAAGAGATTACTCGGAATCGTCGTCGGTCGGTCAATTGGCAACGTAAACATACCACCTGCCGTTTCTGTTCTGAAATTGACAGGAATTGCTGCATCCAACGAAATAAGTCCATTATTGCGGTTTAGAATAACAAAGAAAGACGTCTTTGCAAAATATGCGATCTCAAATAATGGTTCAACGTCGTCATCGTTTTTCTGTGCGGCATCGTGGAGCATCTTTAAAAATTCAGGAGAGAACAAAAAGGAACGATGCTCCTTTTGGCACAACAGTTTAGTGACACGAAGCTCATTCGCCTTTGCACTCTGTTTTGTACCAAATAGAGAATCCAATTTAACCTGCGGCAGGAACACGGCGTTCTCCGCCTCATGGGTACACTCAAAAATAGTCTTAATTCGAGAGGTCTTTTCCGGAGTACTGCTGGGCGTAACACACTTGACCGATTCATCAATCGTGTCTCTGCTCAGAATAGCAGAATAGATAAGCCGTCGTCTGTATGACACGCTGCCTTTATCCAGTTTGAGAATACTAAACTCAAATTGCAGTTCTGCCTGCTCCTGTCCATAAGAAATGCAGTCAGACAATTCAGTTCCTACTTTCTGACCGCACAGCAGCGTCTTCAAAATCTCCAACGCATCAATAAACGTAGTCTTACCCGATCCATTCTGACCATAAATTCCAAGAACATCTGCTTTGGGCGCAAAAATATCTTCACCATAATTGCAGGGGAAACGAATTTCTCCGGATTCCACATTTCTGAAATTTCTGATAGCAGCCCGTTGAATCCGAACAATCGGCATTTCGCTCACAGATACCACCTCCGATTTTAGTATACCAACTTCTTCGGAAAATAGCAACACGAATTTTGAAAATCGAATATTAAATTCAATAATCTTGTTTATATTTCAATTTCCGTTCCCCGCATTAGCCACAATCAGCTTTGTTGCGCCGTCTTTGGTCACACTCCACCCACTCTTCCAGTGTCAGTGGCGTGTAGTCCGAATACATACAGAAGCAGTTGATCATCTGGCACGGCACTGGCTGCGCTGTTTCCTGATGGGCACTTTTCCGCATCGTTGCTTTAGTCTCTGCACAGAACCGATCCACCAGCACCTGATCTTCTGTCTTATGGATATGCCCGTGCAGCATATAGGTCAGCGGAGTTCCATCTGCCCCACGCCGAAACTGACCGTTATAGCAGAATACCGGATAGTGCATCAGAACGATTTTTCGTTTGTTATCATGGATCTCCGCATAGTCCTTGACCCATTCAAACCGGGATGCGTCAAAATCCCTGTCCCTTAAGTATCTGAAGTCGTGGCGAGGTCTTCACCCGAAGCGGCCGCAAGGTTCATGATATCCTGCTGCTTGTTGTTGACCTTGTGGATGCTTTGCACAAAAGGAATGCAGAAGTTGAGCTTACCGCTCTGGATGGTGGTCTCCTGAATCTGACCGAAACTGGTCTTCACGCCGGTGTAAAATGTGCGAAAGCTCCCTGTTTACGAGAGGTTTCACACACTTTGGTTCATTTCGGGGAAAAAGAATGGCACCGGAACCGAAGCTCCGATGCCTGTACATTTTCCTGTTTCATTTTGCGCCGTTATTCCTCTGACCCCCGGCCTATCAATTTTGCGGATTTTCACGCAAAAGGGGCCACCGGTCTCCGTGTGACTTCACCGTAGAGAAATGACCCCGGCCCCGGTGGGAATTTGGCATGAAAAAAGCACCCACCAGATTACTCTGACAGATGCTTCTCTCAATCACATATTAGCTATCGCAAAAAGCCCGGAAGAATTACACAGTGCGCCAGTGGGCTTCAGCATTCATTGCCGCCTTGCAATGTTAAACCGCCTGGCACGCTCTGATTTTATTAATCTCATTGGCCATAACGATTTTCAAATTTCGGATGTCGATATCGTTCTGCATATCGAGAAAATATCTATCCGACACTCCGAAATACTTTGCCAGCCTGAGCGATGTATCTGGAGTCACCTTTCTACGATCATGCAGTATATCCTGAATTCTGGAAACCGGAACATGAATTTCCTGGGCCAACTTATATGCTGAGATGTTCATCGGCTCCATAAATTCTTCCTGTAATATTTCTCCCATCGTAGGTGTAGCAATGTAATCCATCATGGAAATTCTCCTTTCCGCTTTAATATGCTCTTTCAACATATTATGCTTTAGTGATAGTCAACGATTTCTACATTATAAAAATTATTCCCATCAACATTAAAACATATTCTGTATTGACCATTGATTCGTATGCTATATTGTCCCGCTCGGTTGCCCTTCAACAACTCCAGCTGATTTGCCGGTGGAACACGCAGATCCTCCAAACATCCTGCATCATCTATCATGACCAATTTTCGCAATGCAATTCTTTGAATTGACTGCGGCAACTTCTTTGAAAAAAGCTGATTGTACACTTTTTCCGTTTCTTTGTCAGCGAAGCTCTTTATCATAGTTCTATTATACCCGTTTTTCGTGTATATGTCAAGTGGGTATATTGTGTTGTATTATTATTTCGCATATACCGCTCCAACGATCTTCCCACGAAGACCGCAGGGCAGCAGTTTGCACAGCAGACTGAGGAATTTGTACTGCGCCCCTGCTACACATATCGGCTTGCACTTCTTCTCTGCGATTTTTGCGATGTACGCGCCGATCACTTCCGGGCTGGCTCCGTTCTGCTCATCCTTCTCCATCTGACTCACACTGCGAGAGATTCGGCCACCGTATTCCTTGTCGCCAACGATTACCTTCTGCCGTGCCTGCGTGAATCCAGTATGGATGTCACCCAGCTCAACAGCTGTCACCTGAATGCCGTATGGCTTCACCTCATTATCCAGTGCGCAGGAATAAGAGGAGATTGCCGCCTTGCTTGCGGAGTAAAATGCCTGGAACGGAATATGTGCGACCGCTGCCACAGAGCTGATGTTGATGATAT
>ERZ1026844.54-NODE-54-length-93464-cov-18.741588_pt1 | contig 93464 bp, 80 predicted proteins | sample MGYA00380152_ERZ1026844 | MGnify/ENA primary metagenome ERZ1026844 (study PRJEB33269, sample SAMEA4719788) | human gut metagenome | biome: human-associated habitat; feature: organic feature; material: feces | place: Cameroon | collected 2013-10 ... | reverse complement strand
AGATCTTAACGCTGATCTCGTCTCCTGCGTGTGCCGTGACGTTTTCAACGGTTATCTGTGCAGCGGAAGGATCAGGCTCGGGCTCCTCTTCGGAGGACGCAGGACTGTCATACGGAGCTTCTACGACATTTATATCCATTTCCGCAACAGGGCTTGCATTCATGTTTTCTTTGAATGCGGCAGCCTTGACAACAGCGGATTCGCTTAACTGAATAGCTTCTTCGGGATCGTATACGGAACTGTTCTCATTAGGCTCTGAGCCGTCCAAGGTGTAGCGTATAACAGCTCCGTCGGTACTTGTTTCGAGTGTAATATAGGCATTGTTGGGATATTCTTCTTCATAAGCGTCAAAAATCGGAGTTTCAGTGGTTTCGGCGTGCTTGAAAATCGGGGTAATGTTTGTCTCCGCTTTTATATCCCACCATGAATTGTTAGTGTCCCAAGCCACAAATTCATATCCTTCGGCAGTAGGAGCTTCGTCGGGAATGACGGCGGCAGAGCCGTAGCTCACATCTTCTGTAAAGAATACGCTGCCGTCTTTATTGAGGAAGTGTACTTTATAGGTGATATCCTCATAGAGAGCTTCAATAATCGTTGTTCCGGTTATCGGCGTTGATTTTGGAGTGCTCCAACCGACAAATCTTTTGCCTACCGCAGAGCAGTCGGCAGGATAATCAACCGTGCTGCCGTAGGAGGTTTCTTTTATCGCGACAATCTTGTCGTTAGCCCAATCGACAAAGATGACATTGCACGTTTCGGGAATTGCTTCGGCGCGTATGACCGTGTCGCTGGTTATATTTGTATAAGCGCGATCCCACTTGAACGTATAGCCCTCAATCGGCTCGAGGGCGGGTGCGGCTGCATCCGCTCCGCGTTCTACGTTCTGGGTCGAGACAATATGTCCGTCCGAATCAATGAACTCCACCTTGTATTTGGGCTTCGGTGCACTTATATACTCGACATTGTTTACAAGTCCGTCGGATGTTGCAATGCCGAATGACACTATATAATCGCCGGTGGTTTCACTTATCTCCTCGCGGGGGATGAAAGAGAAGCTGTAAGAGTTGTTTTGGCCGAGGGTGATCTGACCGATATATTCGATTTGGCTCTCGGTGGGATCTGTATTACGGTTTTTGTAAACAAGAACAGTTGCTTTCTTTCCGGAGAAGTCTGTGTTGACACCGCTGAGCTGACCGCTAACATTATAGGACGTTCCGCTTGTGTTTTCGGTTACTATATAGTCCGAAGAAGTGGTCTGGCTGCTTTTCAGCAGGTCACGATATCTGTATACCGTTCTTTTTTCAACCTGGCGATTATCGGTTGCGGTATAAACAGTGTCACTCCATGCGGAGTAGTTGCCCCATTTCCAGTAAGAATATATAGTTGTCTTGCTTCTTGTGCGGTAGCTGTACTGAGTTTTTTGACCGTCATAGTAGTAGCTGCCGCAGCCTTTTGAACATTTCTTTTCGCCGTCAGCAATGCCGTATCCGGTTTCCTTTGACGTTCTGTCGATTTTCAGCTTGGTTGTAGAGTACAGTTCATGAGGACCGTATTTGCCGAAAGTGTATTTTGTGCTGGGCGCAAAATTACCATGGCCGTCACAGTAGTGGAAATAGTAATATACGGTGCGGGTTCTTACTTCTTTAACACTTTTGTCGCTTGTGGTTTCTTTCTTTAAGCTCCAACCGGACCATGAGCTCCAAGTGCCGTATTGGACTGTAGAGCCGGATTTTGTCCAACCCGAAAGATTGCTGTCTTTGCTTGTTGTTGTCTGCTTGTCCCTGTATCTGTATTGAACCTTGCTTTCAACATCTCTGGTTGCGCTTTCGGTGTAGGCGGTGGTGCTCCAGTCGCTCCACTGATCCCAATACGAGAATTCCTCGGTGGCTTCCTTGGAAACTTTTACGGAAGACTTGTCGGAATATGCGCCGCCGGTGCGGTTGGCGTTCTCCGGGTCGTTTGCCAAGATATAAACTTCGCAGAGCATAGCGTCGTTTGTGCCGCCGATGGTGGTAGTATAAACTTTTTCCGTTGCATTGGCGGGAACGGATATGGCATTAATCTCTGTTGCAACAATCTTGTCGTTTGCAGTCTTTATGACGGCGATAAGCTTTCCGTTTATGTCTTTGTTCGTGGCGTTTGTTATCTTCGCCGTGACATAATAGCTCTTAGCATCCGAACTTCGGAGAGCCTTTGTTACCGTGACGGCGAGAGGCATATCCGGATTGCTCCAGATATATGTGGGCTCGAATGTAACCGCGCCGTTGACCTTCGTGTAGCTGTCACCTTCGCCGGCTTTGACGCTCCAGCCTATAAAGCTGTATCCGGTCTTTGCGGGAGCGGCGGGGGGAGTGACGGATGAGTCATATTCTGCGGTAACGCTGCGGAGCAAAGTGCCGGCTTCGTCAACAAAGGTGACCTTATATGTATTCGGAGTGTACCTTGCCGTAACGACTGTGTCAGTCTTTACGCTGCCGTAATTTCCGCTCCAATCTTTAAATGTATAACCCTTTCTGCCGGGAGGGGTGGGCGCAACAGCGGATTTTCCCCAGCATATGCTCTGCGATGAGAGAACCGTGCCGTTCCAATCCTTGAAAGTAACATTTACATCGGGCATTACGGTTACGGATACTGCGGGCGAGCTGTCGGCGCTTTCTCCGACAAAGTTTACCGCTCTGACGGAAATGCTGTAAGTGCCGACCTCCGAAAGAACAAAGCTCTGAGAGGTGGTGTTGGTGGTTTCTTCGGATATGACGGTGTCGTTCTTTTTAAGTGTAACAATATAATCATATGTATTGTTTACCTTGTTCCACTTTACCGTTACGGTTTCACCAATGCCGATTTTGGCATTGGACGAAGAATCAAGCTGAACGTAAGGTATACCGGGGACGGCTGCCGAAAGGGTGGAGCTTGCCTCGTCACTGTATGCCTTTCCGTTTTTGACCGCAACAGCTCTTATTGTAGTATTCTTGCTGATAGTGACCGGACCGGAATACTTGATGCTCGAGGTGTTCGGTTTGGAACCGTCAATGGTGTAGTAAATATCTGCGCCGTTCTCGCTCTTTATGGTAGTTCTGAATCCGGTGGGAGTCAGCGGGCTGTCTATCTTGGGCTTTTGTGTCTTATTGACGGTTATCTTCTGACTCGAATATCCGTTTGACATACCGCTCTTGACGGATATTGCCTTGACAGTAGCGGTAGAAGAGAGGTTGAAAGAACCTGTATACTTCTTGCTCGAAGTGCTGGGAGCCGAACCGTTAGTGGTATAGTATATGTCCGAACCCGATGCGGAAATGGTAACCGTTACGCCGCCCTTGTAGTTCTTTGTAGAAATCTTGGGGTCGGGAGCGTACTTTACGCCGGAGTCGTAGTTCTTGGCACGCCAGATTTCAACCGTGTCGCCTGAGTTTACATCGCTATAAGACCATTTTTGATAGCATACGATACCGGTTTTTGATTTGCTTCCATTAACATTTGCATGATACAGAGTAATTCCGTTTTTGTCACAGCTGATGAAAACAGCATAGTGTTTGTTTCCGCTGTATCTCACAAGATCACCGATCTTGGCTTGCTTGAATAACTCATAGCCGGGACGGCCGGAAGCGATCCTTTTTGTAGTACTGCCAAAAGACATGGGATTTCCAAAACATTTTGTAAAAACGTATGAAGCAAAGGCCCAACAAGTATAACCTTCGGAATTGTACCTTGATGTGGGAATGCCACGATCTTCCAAAATACTTCTTAACTTGCAATTATTGCAAGTGTATCTGCTTCCGTGATTACAAGCTTTCCTGTTTACGGAAAAGTACGATCCATGCGGATAGTCTTTCTTGATTGAGTTTATTACGCTTCTTACCGAATCTTCTGTTGCCGCCGCTTCTGCTGTCGGCAAAAATCCGACATTGCCGATAATCGATGTGAGCGGAATTGCCGATAACAACATGACAATTGCCAGCGCAATCGATAACAGCTTTTTGATGTGCTTATTCATCAAAAATCTTCCTCCTTGTTGTGTTTTTCGTTCTTGCCCCGAATAGTTCGAATTAGTATTAACTGCAGCACCAGTCCTTTCTATAATACAATTAAAAGTCCTTGCTGCGCCTATAATATCACACATTATTTTGTTTGTCTATACGCTTGGTATGAAAGGCCTCTACGGTGGTATGAACACGATTTTTTTGGCAAAAAATAAATATAAATATGACGAATCAAGACGGATTATTTTAATGCGATCGTTCGTCGATAAAATTGTGTGAGATAAATAAAATGCTTGTTTTGAGAACAAAAAAATTGCCGAGCAGCAGAAAAAGTGTGTTTTGATTGCAGTTTAGGTCTTCTAAAAAATTTACGACGGTTATTTATCCTTAAAACCTGTCAATTATACTGAGTCTATTTCATTTCGCGCGCAAATGGTGTATTATATACCCGTATAAAACGGGGACGGGAAGAGCCGTGAAAAAACGGGAATCCGCAGTGCGGCAGACGGAGGCGAACGGGGGTTCGCCGACGAATGCGGATGTCCGCTCTCCGATTTGCGCCGGGCGTCTTAACGGCGCCCGCGCATGAATTTAACAACTACAAATCTCCTATATCGTAAAGACCCCTGCGGACTCGTGCCGCGGGGGCCTTTACGTTTTTCCGGGAAAAAACGTGCGCCCTGCGGCTCAAAGCCGCAGGGCGTTCTCTGTTCTCGCGTCTCTTAAAACGGAGGTGAATTTTTACTTGTTGATGAAGTCTCTCTTCTGATCCTCCGGCAGGTCGATGCCGAGTGTTCCGCCCGGATTCATCAGGTTGTCGGGGTCGAAGTGATTCTTGAGCGCGCGATAGATATCCATCTGATTCTTGCCTATCTGAGCCTCAAGCCACGGAGCGGTCATCTTGCCTATGCCGTGATGGTGGCTCATCGCGGCGCCGTACTTCTGGATGTTGTCCATAATGCCGCGCTGATACTCGAGGTATTCGTCGAGGTCGTTCATCTTCGCCTCGAAAATGAAGTAGAGGTTCGCGCCCTGGGGATAGAAGTGAGACATATGGGTCATGCAGATAGTGTCGGGTCTGCTCTTGCAGAAGCGGCGGACATTCTCATAGACCTTGTTGAAGTTATCCCAGTTGACTGCGCACTCGAGGGTGTCGAGCATAAGACCGTAGTCGCCCATGTCCTCGCGCAGATAGGGGTCGGTGAAGCGGCCCTTCTCCCAGCCCTTGGTGACGATGCTGGTGGTGTACATTGCGCCGTGCTTCTTGCAGATCTTGTCTATCTGCTTTGCGACATTCTTGCTGAAGTGCTTCTCGCCCTCGCTCCAGCCGAGCATAAGTACGCGCTTGCCGTCCTTGTAGCCCTTTGCGGAGAGCATTTTGTCAATGACGGTGTCGGCAACGCCGTAGAGGCGGAATGCCACGGAGGTCTCCTCGGGGTCGGAGAGACGGAATACCGACGGGAAGCCGAACTCGCCCTGCATTATCTCACGCGCTGCGTTGAGACCGTTCTCCCAATCCTTGAAAACATAGGAGAACTTCTTGCGGTTCTCGGGCATATACTTGAAAACTCTGAGGGTAACGTGAGTGAGGATACCGAAGGTTCCCTCGCTGCCCATCATTATCTGATCGATAGAGGGGCCGGTTGCATTTCTCGGGAACTCGTCGCTCTTGATGATGCCCACGGGAGTGACATATTCCTGGCTTATGACGATGTCCTCGATCTTGCCGTAATAGCTCGAGTTCTGGCCTGCGCCGCGGGTGACAGCCCAGCCGCCGACGGAGGAATACTCGAAGCTCTGCGGGAAGTGGCCGCAGGTGTATGCGCGGGTTGCGCCGAGGGTCGAGACGGCGTTGTTAAGGGTCTCTTCAAGCTTCGGGCCGCTCATGCCGGCTTCGACGGTTATTGTCTGATTGTGCTCGCTGAAGGAGATGACCTTGTTGAAGTTCTTTCTCATGTCGAGCGTGATGCCGCCCTTGACAGCCTCAACGCCGCGGGTGACGGAGGAGCCGCCGCCGTAGACATACATCGGAATCTTCTGCTCGCAGCAGTATTTGACAAGCGCGATAATATCCTCGCGGTTCTTGGGATATACGACCGCGTCGGGGACATTCTCGACGATGTGCTTGCGAAGTCTCATAAGGTCGACCATCGTCTTGCCGTATGCGACAGAGAGTCTGTCATAGTTGTCGGTGCTGACGTTTGCCTTGCCGACAATCGCTTCGAGAGCCGCTATCTGGTCGTCGCTCAGGCGGCAGGGGATATCGTAGTCAACTTCTTCAAGACCCATTTCCTGCTTGACCTTGAAATCGTCGTCGGTCATGTGGAAGGTCTCTTTCATCAGCTCATAGAGCTTTGAGTTCGGAGCCTTGAATGCCTCGGGATCGCCCCATTTAAGAATGGAGCGGTAGGATCTCTCCGGTGCTTTCTCGTGATACCAATCGGGTATGAATTTTTTTTCTTTGCTCATGTTGGTTCCTCCTTGCGTTATCCTTGGGTTCAGTTCATGTCTGATGTTGCTACTATGTCTGCGCCGAAAACGTCCTTGATTATGACGTCTCCGGTATTCGCGCGCTTATCTAATTTGAAGGCGCGTATGATTTTCATGGCGTCGAGCAGGCGCTCCTTCGGTATTTCGCCGTTCGTCTTGACGGGCAGGCGGGGCATATCGGGGAACGCGGTGTCAACGGTGGTTGTCAGGGAACGGGTGGGGTTGGTCAGCTCGGTTGTGCCGAACGCTATGCCCCTTTTGCACTTTGCGCCCTGAACGTCTATCGTGTCGCCGTCGCGGCTTACCTTCAAATGGCAGCCGTTGGGGCAGACTATACAGACCATTTCGGTGACATTCACTTTGCGTCAGTCCTTTCGGTTAAAACTCGTTTTCCGTTAGCCTCGGCGGAGCTTCTCGGAATATCTGCCGAAGCGGGAATGCTTTTTATGCGTCCTCCATGCTGACGGTCATCTTCTCTTTAATTTTATCCGAAATACTCTCGGATTTCAAGACTTCCATCTCGGAGGAGGAAAGATTTGCGAATTTCTTGCTTATCAGCTCGTTGTCCGCGCTGCCGACCGTCACAAGCTGCTTTTTGAACTCGCTGCGCGGTCTGAAGTACATCGTCATGCTGTCCTTGGCGGCTCTGTCGTAATACTGCGGAACGACATAGAGAAATTTCTTTCTGTCGTATTCGACAGGCACTCTGTCTGCGGGCTTCTTTTCGCCCTTGCAGTATTCGGCGGCGGATTCGCCCGCCTCGTCGCCCGAGAGTGAGACGTAGTCAACGAGGTCGTTGACGTGCAGCGCGTTGCCGCAGGAGAACACGCCGGGGACGCTTGTCATAAGCGTCTGGTCGACGACTGCGCCCTTTGTCGCGGGATCAAGCTCGACTCCGAGCATCTGCGCCACTTCGTTCTCGGGCAGAAGTCCGACGGAGAGGATGAGCGCGTCGCAGGGGATGATGCGTGCGGTGGACTCTATCGGCTGCATCTTTTCGTTTACCTGGCAGACCTCAACGGCCTCAACGCGCTTGACGCCGAAAACCTTTGTGACCGTGGTGGAAAGATGGAGCGGAATGTCAAAATCGTGCAGGCACTGGTGGACGTTTCTCGCAAGACCTGCGGGAGTGTCCTTTATCTCATAAACACCCTCGACGCTCGCGCCCTCAAGGGTGAGACGGCGCGCCATTATCATGCCTATGTCTCCGCTGCCGAGAATGACGCAGCGGCGGGTCGGCATCTGACCGAGGATGTTGACAAAATACTGTGCGGTGCCGGCTGTGTATATGCCGGCGGGTCTGTCGCCGTGGATGAACACCTGACGGGAGGTGCGCTCGCGGCAGCCGCAGGCGATAACCACGGCCTTGGAGCGGCAGATGAGTATGCCCTGCGCGCTCTGGACGGTGAGGGTGAAGCCCTCCGCCGTCTTTTCGGCGTCGGTTACGAATGCGTTGATTCTGTAATCTATTCCGAGGGAGAGAAATTCTCTGATGAATCTTCCCGAATATTCGGGGCCGGTCAGACGCTCGCCGAAGCGAATGAGTCCGAAGCCGTCGTGTACGCACTGCTTGAGAATACCGCCGAGCTTGTGCTCGCGCTCAAGGAGCAGTACGTTGGCGCCGTTTTTGTGCGCCGAGATAGCGGCCGCAAGACCTGCGGGGCCGCCGCCGAGGACTATTACATCATATTTGAGCTCAGTCATTGTCGGTGCCCTCCTTTTCAAACAGCAGCTCGCTGCTGTCGCCGCTCTTGGTGACGTCGGTCATCTTCATGCCGGTCTGCTCGCAGATAATTCCCGTGACCAGCGGCATACAGAAGCCGCCCTGACATCTGCCCATTCCGGGGCGCACGCGGCGCTTTATCGCGTCTATCGAGGTGGCGGGAACGGGGGAGTTTATAGCGTCGATTATCTCTCCGCGGCTGATATTCTCGCAGCGGCAGACTATAATGCCGTAATCGGGGTTCTTCTCTATCGCGGCCTGTCTCTCCGCAACGGAGAGCTTCGCCATGACGGGAGTTACCCTGCGAACCGGGTTGAACTTCTCGTTGGGCACGACCTTCATGACCTTCGAGAGGCGGTCAACCGTTATCTTTGTGATATCCTCGGCTATAGCCGGGGCGCTCGCAAGTCCGGGGGACTGGATGCCTGCGGCGTGGATGAGGTTCTGAAGCTTTTCGGAGCCCTCGACTATGAACTCCTCTTCGTATGTCGCGGCGCGCACGCCTGCAAAATATGTTATGACATCGGCTTTCGAGAAGCCTTTTATCAGCGGGAGATGCTTGTTGAGCATCGCGTCGACATTCTCGCGCTTTGTCGAGAAGTCCTCTCTGTAGGGCTGCTCGAATGCGTCGGGGCCGACGAGGACGTTGCCGTCTATCGTGCGCATAACGCCGCCGCCCTTGGTGTCCGAGGTGGCCTGAGAGAGTCCGATGAGTCCCATCGACCTCTGAACGAGCGGGCCCTGCTTCTTGTCGAGAATTGCGAGGTGTCCCTTTCTCGGGTGGATGGTGAAAAAGCGGTCGCCCGCCATTTCCGCTATCTTATCCGAGAACGTGCCCGCCGCGTTTATGACGGCCTTGGGATGAACGGTACCTCTGTTTGTGTGTACCGCAACGATCTTGTCGCCCTCGGTGTCGATTGAAGTAACTATCGTGTCGAGCGAGACTTTGGCGCCGTTTTCCACTGCGTTCTCCGCAAAGGCAACGGTCAGCTTATAGGGCGAGAGCACGCCGGAGGACGGGAACTCGAACGCGCCTATCGCCTCGTCCGTAATATTGGGCTCGATGCGGTGGAGCTCTTCGCGGTTTATCTTCCTGCCCTCGATGCCGAGATGCTTCTCGCGGTAGTTGAATACGAGGGGTGAGAAGAAACCGAAAATCTTTTCGCTGTATAATATAAGGTTGCTCCAGCGCTCGAACGGGACGGAAAGATCCTTGCACACCTGAGTGTACATGGCATTGCCGCGCACGTTCATCTCGCCGCGCTTCGTGCCGACGTGGGACGCGATGCCGGGGTGAATCATGCCGTCGTTTCTCGACGACGCCTGCATTGCAACGTCGCTCTCCTTATCCACAAGCAGAACGTTGAGCTTGTAGCGGGTGAGCTCTCTTGCGATAGAACAGCCGATGACGCCGCCGCCGATGACAAGAACATCGGGCTGAGCGCCCTCGAGCGAACCGTCGGTAAACTTCGGTGCGCGTATAGCGGGCTCGGTGAATCCTTTGAGTGAGATATCGTTGAGCACGCCCTTGTAGCCGAACTTGGCGGCAGCCTTGCCGGCCTTAACAATGTCGGTCCATTCTGTCATTTCACCTTCGAGGCGTATGCACTTGCCGACTTCGGTGCATTCAATTCCGTCAAAGCCCTTCTTTTCGAGCTTCCTGCGGACCTTCTGCACTTTCTGAGCCATATCCATCTCCCCTTTTCCTGCGGCTTCGCGCACTCTGCGCCGAGCTTTGCCCTATATATAAAAGGAAAAGCACAGCGCGTGACGGCAGAGCCGCTCAATGTTTGAATTTATGATTCTTGTTCGGTTGTCCGAACATCTTGACAAAATTATAGCATTATATTAGAATAGTGTCAAGTATCTTGAGAAAGTTTATCTAAATCTTATTTATCGGGGAGTTTTTATGGACAGTCTGAGCAGGTTGCCGCTCTATCTGCAGGTAAAAAATTACATAACCTCTATGATAGACTCCGGCGACTATCCGGCTGATTCAAAGCTGCCGACGGAAAAAGAACTGATGAAAACTCTCGGCGTAGGCAGAGCTACGGTGCGCTCCGCGCTCTCGGAGCTTGAACATGAGGGCAGGATATATAAGCGCCACGGAGTCGGAACTTTTGTCAGCTCAAATAAGTTTATGCCGGCGTTCGAGCCGATAATCTCGCTCACCTATTCCCTCGAGAGGCTCGGTCTTGAGATAAGAAACGTAATCATTTCCTCGGGACTCGAATATCCGAAAGGGGAGCTGGCCGAAAATTTTCCGAGGGACGAGAAGATAGGCAGGCTCAGCAGACTGCGTCTGACAGGCGGCGAGACTGTTGCCATAGAGGACAGCTATTTTACAAAGGAGCTCTATAAAACGGTGCGTTCGCTCGACCCGAGCAAGTCGGTGGCGCACGCGATACTTGACAGCGACGGTATAGACGTTGACAAAATCGATATGAAGATAGTCCTTCGTCCGCCTACAGCCAAGGAGCAAAAGCAGCTCAGGCTTTCGCCCGGGGAGCGGGTAGCTCAGCTGACGCGCTGGACCTTCAGCGCCGACAGGGCAATAAACTATGTTCGCTTCGTTATGCGCGAACGCCTTATTCAAACGCCGTTCGGCGAATAATGTGCATATATCGGGCAATCGGCTCGATTATATATAGGAGAACGGACGTACAGCGTCCACAATGAGAGGAAAGAGAAAAATGAAAAAAAGACTCAGGGCAATCGCCTGCGTAGGGCTTGCCGTGTGCTTGGCTTCGGGCCTGTGGTCCTGCGCAAGGGATAACGGACGCGAGCCTGAGACGGAGAGCGGGAACACAACAGTCAACTATATCTATAGCGGCACCTACAATCTTTCAAACATCCCCGAAGAACCGTCTGCCGGCGACGAGCAGACGACGGGACCCGAGAAGAGTACTGCCGGCAAGACACAAACCGCTGTTGAGCAGCCCGTGCAAACTGTTCAAAGCAGCGGCGAACGCCCCAACACAACGCTGAAAGGCGGCATCAATGTCAGCGAGGCGTCAAGCCGCCATGAAAAAGTCGAGTCGGTGAGCGTCACGCTTCCCGACGGAGCGACTATGGCCGATATGTTCGCCATTTTGGAGATGAAGGGCGTGGCTTCGTTCAACGCGCTTATGAACACGGCAGTAAACACCGATTTCGGCAGCTTCCCGCTCATAGGGGCGCAGGCCAACACCGGCAGAGCGTTCGCGCTTGAGGGATACCTGCGCGCTGGCACATATACGTTTGCTAAGAATACCGCGCCCGCAGATGTCATAAGCAGGCTCCTGCGCAACATGGAGAGCTTTGTCAACTCGGCTATGCGCCGCCAGATTGCGGCGAGAAACATGAGCGTTGACGATGCGATAATCATAGCGTCTATTGTTGAGGCGGAGAGCGGCGGCGATATAGCGCAGATGGCGAGGATATCGTCCGTCCTTCAGAACAGACTCAAGGCGGGTATGCAGCTTGAAGTGAAATCAACCGGCAAATATGCCTATTCGGTCATAAAGAACTACATAAACAGCGACGACCCGGACGTATACGGCAAGTACGACGAGTACTACGATACTTTCAAATGTCCGGGACTTCCCGCCGGGCCTATCTGTAACCCGGGCGAGGAGGCTGTAAAGGCCGTAATCAGCCCGCTGAATACGGATTATTTATATTTCTGCGTAGGAGATGACGGTGTTTACCGCTATGCGGCAACAGCGGAGGAGCACCGAGCCAACCTGATTGCGGCAGGTCTTGTGTCCGAGGATGCGGAGACGCTGCACCAGTCGTAACGGCAATATAATAAAGGAATAAGGGCGCCCGAAAGGGCGGAAGAGGGAGATATCAAAATATGGACAATGACACTGTAATTACAAACATCTCGAAACTTGGTTCAATGAGCACGGCGGTAGGCTGCGAGGCCATGCGCCAGCTTGAAACGGAGTCGAGCCGCGGCAAGGATGTCTATGCGCATCTTGACAAGCTTTTCAAGCTTCTCGACGACCGCAACCCCTATGCGCGCACCCGCGCATTCGTGCTCATAGCAAAGAACGTCTCGTGGGATTCGAGAAAGAAGATCGACAGAAACATCGACAGACTTCTCAAGACCGTTGACGGAGAGCAGGCGGCAACAGTCCGCCAGTGCATCCAGACACTGCCGCTCATAGCGGCCGCGAAGCCCGTCCTCAGACAGAGGATAGCCGATGCTCTGCGTGCAATAAACCCCGACAAATACCCTGTGCGTATGCGCAGCATACTCGCTGAGGATATAAAAATCGCCCTTGCGGCGGCCGAAAAATAAAACAGAATAAATTTTTTCGCCGAAATCGGAGAAAAAACTTGACGAAATGGTATGACCTGTGCTAAACTTGTTATACCTCTGTGAGAGGGCTGTTTTTTTATGCCCTCATTTTTTGGCCGGTTCAGAGGGAGGCTAATCAAATCCTATGATATTGGAGGTGCCGTCATGAGAGTAAAGATTACTCTTGCTTGCACAGAATGCAAGCAGCGCAACTACAACACTGTTAAAAACAAGAAGAACACACCGGACAGGCTGGAGATGAACAAGTACTGCCGTTTCTGCAGGAAGCATACTCTCCACAAAGAAACGAAGTAAGTCGGGAGGTATAAGAATGGCGAAAAAAGAGAACACCTCTGCCGCCGCAAAGGTTGCCAAGGCCGAAAAAGAGGCCAAGAAGGGCGCCGATGACTCCAAGCTTACTTCTGCCCAGAAAATCGCTAAGGCCGAAAAGACCAAGGCGAAGGCCGCTAAGGCGAAGAATCCCAACGGGAATGCCTTCCAGCGTTTCGGCAAGGGCTTTAAGAAGTTCTGGAAAGACTTCAGAGGCGAAATCAAGAAGATTACATGGCCCGGCGCAAAAACAGTTCTTAAGAATACGGGTGTCGTGCTCGTTTCCGTCGCTGTTGTCGGCGTAGTTATCTATGCCATCGATCAGGGTCTGTCCTTCCTCGTAACCAAGCTCATTGAGCTTGCCCAGAAAACAGGCGAGAGCAAGCAAGCCGCCGCCGCAATTCTGAGCATGATCAATCTCGGCTTATAACGGAGGAAAACGCGATGTCTGTTGATGCCAAATGGTATGTGGTGCACACCTATTCCGGCTACGAGAATAAGGTTGCCACGAATATCGAAAAGATGGTCGAGAACCGTAAAATGCAGGATCAGATCCTTGAGGTTCAGATCCCCACAGAGATAGTCACCGAGATAAAGGACGACAAAAAGCGCGAGGTCGAGCGCAAGCTTTTCCCCGGCTATGTGCTTGTCAAGGCCGCTGTGACCTATGACGAGAACAATGTCCCGTCTATGAGCGATGACGCATGGTTCGTGATCAGAAATACCAGAGGCGTGACCGGATTCGTAGGTCCCGAGAGCAAGGCTACCCCGCTCTCCGAAGATGAGGTTCTCAAGCTCGGCGTTGAAAAGAAGAGCATTGAGGTCGAATATCAGGTGGGCGATACCGTGAGGATCACGGATGAACGCCTCGAGGGCTTCTCCGGCACGGTCACGAAGATCGATATGGATAACGAGACTGTCACGGTCTCCGTCTCCGCGTTCTTCGGAAAAGAGACGTCTGTCGAGCTTGAGCTCGATCAGGTCGAACTCGAAAAGTAATTTTTTATCCCGGTAATACGGACTGTATGTCCTTATTATAGCGCTTTATGCGCGCGGAGCTTCGGCTCCCGTGGGAGGGGATGCTTCCCCGACATTTACCACATTCTTATGGAGGTGCAAGTCATGGCACAGAAAGTAGTTGGCTTAATCAAATTGCAGATTCCCGCCGGTAAGGCAACTCCGGCTCCGCCCGTAGGCCCCGCGCTCGGACAGCACGGCGTCAACATCATGGCGTTCACAAAGGAATTTAACGAGAGAACAAAGAATGACATGGGTCTTATAATCCCCGTCGTCATCACCGTCTATGCGGATCGTTCTTTCACATTCGTAACAAAGACTCCGCCCGCCGCAGTCCTTATTAAGAAGGCTTGCGGAATTGAGAGCGGTTCAGGCGTTCCCAACAAGACAAAGGTCGCAACGATCACTACCGAGCAGATCAGAAAGATCGCCGAGCAGAAGATGCCCGACCTCACCGCTGCAAACATCGAGACCGCTATGAGCATGATAGCCGGTACCGCACGCAGCATGGGCGTCACAGTTGCTGATTGATGCTTCCTGTGGGAGGAAGAATCCGATTTAACCACATGATTGGGAGGAAACTATAATGAAACACGGTAAGAAATACAACCAGGGCGCCCAGCTCGTTGACAGAGCCGCCCTTTATGAGCCCAACGAGGCTCTTGACATAGCCGTTAAGACTGCAACGGCAAAGTTCGATGAGACTGTCGAAGTCCACATCCGCCTGGGTGTTGACTCCCGCCACGCCGACCAGCAGGTCAGAGGCGCTGTCGTTCTTCCGAACGGTACCGGCAAGAATGTCCGCGTAGCCGTCTTCGCAAAGGGCGCAGACGCCGAGGCCGCAACCGCCGCAGGCGCAGAGGTTGTCGGTGCAGAGGATCTTGTTGCAAGAATCCAGGGCGAGGGCTTCATGGATTTCGATGTCGCTATCGCAGCCCCGAACATGATGGGTCTCGTCGGCCGTCTCGGTAAGGTTCTCGGCCCCAGAGGTCTTATGCCCAGCCCGAAGGCAGGCACGGTTACCCCCGATGTTGCCAAGGCTGTCAACGAGGCTAAGGCCGGTAAGATCGAGTACCGTCTCGACAAGACCAACATCATCCACTGCCCCATCGGCAAGGCTTCCTTCGGCGCAGAGAAGCTCGGCGAGAACTTCAACACTCTGCTTGAGGCCATTGTCAAGGCTAAGCCCGCTTCGGCCAAGGGTCAGTATATCAAGTCCTGCGTCGTCGCTTCGACCATGGGCCCCGGCATCCGCATCAACCCCTCCAAGGTTCTCAATGCGAGCTCTGCCGAATAAAAAAGTTATTGACATACGGCGAACCGTGTGTTAATATAATAAAGCTGTTCTAACCAAAGACAGCAGGTGCAACGGGCTTTAGGGCCCGGCATAAGGTGAAAACCGCCTGCCGAGGAAAGGAAGCTGCGCGCAGTAAAGCTGCGTATTATGCAGATATTCAACCCTTTTCCCGTCTTGCGGAAAAGGGTTTTTCCTTTTGCCTTTGCAACCACCATTTCCGGAGGTGAAACTATGCCAAGCGAAAAAATTCTTGAACAGAAGAAGCAGATCGTAAGCGATCTCGCAGACACACTCAGCTCTTCCGTCGCAGGTGTTATCGTTGACTACAAGGGTATCTCTGTTGAGGACGATACAAAGCTGCGTAAGGATCTTCGTGAGGCGGGCGTCAAGTACGCAGTCGTTAAGAACACCATCCTCAAGCTTGCAGCCGAGAAGGCCGAGCTTTCCGAGATCGACGATGTTCTTGAGGGCACAACCGCTATCGCAACGAGCGCGGAGGATTATACCGCCGCTGCCCGCATCCTTTGCAAATTTGCAAGCACCAGCAAGACCTTCACTGTTAAGAAGGGCTTCTTAGACGGCAAGGTAATAGGCGTCGACACTGTCGAGAGCCTTGCAAAGCTGCCTTCCAAGGACGTGCTTCTTGCTACCGTCTGCAATGCGTTCAACGCACCCATCGCCGCTTTCGCCAGAGCTATGCAGGCTCTTGTTGAAAAGGGCGGCGCAACCCCGGTTCCCGCTGAAGAGGCGGCAGCCGAAGCTTAAAGAAAAAGCTAACTTACTAATTGGAGGTAATTCAAAATGGCAAACGAGAAAATTACAAGCATTTTAGAGACTCTTGACACCCTTACCGTTATCGAGCTTTCCGAGCTCGTCTCCGCTGTTGAGGAGAGATACGGCGTTTCCGCTGCTGCCGCTGTTGCTGTTGCTGCTCCCGCTGAGGGCGGCGCTGCTGCTGCCGACGAGCAGACCGAGTTCGATGTTATCCTTACTTCTGCCGGCGCTGCTAAGATCAACGTCATCAAGGCTGTCCGTGAGATCACCGGCCTTGGCCTGAAGGAAGCTAAGGAACTCGTCGACGGTGCTCCCAAGGCTGTTAAGGAGAAGGTTTCTGCTGACGACGCTGAGGCTGCTAAGGCTAAGCTCGAAGAGGCAGGCGCAACTGTCGAGGTTAAGTAATTTAACTTTGAGCAATAAAAACTGCTGTGGTTATTCCATGGCAGTTTTTTATTTCCCCGACGCTGCGGGACACTTTCCGGAAAAGTGTTGCCGCAGCTTTATTTTTTGAGACAAATTGCAATAAATCCGCGCTGTTCTTTGCCTTTTTATATTTACTTTCCACCTAAATATATGATATAATCACTCTATATGGCGCGCATTTTCATTGCGCGGTTTTGCTTAAAATTACTCATTATCATAAGTATTAAGTAAGTTGGAGGTTTTCAAATGAAACACGCAGATCTCATCTCACAGATGACATTGGAAGAAAAAGCAGCATTCTGCTCCGGCAGCGACTATTGGCACACCGCATCCATCGAGCGTCTGGGCATACCGTCCATACTCTGGAGCGACGGCCCTCACGGTATACGCAACAGCGTAGGCACCCATGATAAGGACGAGCCCAAGAAGAAGGATAAGAAGGGCGAGGGCATGGATGCGCTGCTCGGCGGCATTCCTGCTGTCTGCTATCCCACCGCCGCCACGACCGCCTGCTCATGGGATCCCGAGCTTATCTACGGCATGGGCGAGCTCCTCGGCGAGGAGTGCATAGCGGAGAAGGTCTCCGTCCTGCTCGGCCCCGGAACGAATATGAAGCGTTCGCCCCTGTGCGGCAGAAACTTTGAGTATTTCTCGGAGGATCCGTATCTTGCGGGTAAGATGTCCGCCGCATTCATAAACGGCGTTCAGTCCAAGGGCATAGGCACCTCGCTCAAGCACTATGCGGTCAACAACCAGGAGACCCGCAGGATGACCGTCAGCGCAGTTGTTGACGAGAGAACCCTGCGCGAGATTTATCTCACCGCCTATGAGATAGCGGTCAAGGAGGCTCAGCCCTGGACCATCATGTGCATGTATAACCGCCTCAACGGCATCTACGGCGCAGAGAACAAGTGGCTGCTCACCGACGTTCTCCGCAAGGATTTCGGCTTCGAGGGTATGATAGTCACCGACTGGGGCGCGGAGAACGAGCGAGTTCCCGGCCTGCTTGCGGGTCAGAACCTCGAGATGCCCACCTCCAACGGCGTAGGCAATCAGAAGATTTACGATGCTGTAAAGAGCGGCGAAATAAGTGAGGATTTCCTTGACGAGATGGTCGACGGCGTTGTTGATGTTATCATGCGCGCCAAGGAGGTTCTTGCGGACGGCAAGGGCTACAATGCGGGCGCTCATCACGCCGCGGCTCGCAAGATAGCGGGCGAGAGCATGGTGCTTCTCAAGAACGACGACAATATTCTGCCTCTGAGCAAGACGGCGAAAATCGCGGTTATCGGTCAGATGGCCAAGAAGCCGCGTCATCAGGGCGCCGGAAGCTCTCTTGTTAATTCTATAAAGATAGACAGCGCGTATGACACGATGTTCGAATCGGGCATTGATGTTATCTATGCCGACGGCTATGCCATGACAAAGAAGGAGAAGAAGATTTCTCCCGAGACTTACATAGCCGACGCAGTCGAGGCCGCGAGAAAAGCGGATGTTTCGGTGCTGTTCATCGGCCTTACCGACGAGTTCGAGTCCGAGGGCTTTGACAGAACCCACCTGCGCATCCCGCCCGAGCACGTTGCGCTGCTCAGCGCAATACGCGGGGTCACCGAGAACATAGTTGTCGTCCTTGCGGGCGGCGCGGTTGTTGAGATGCCGTGGATAGACGAGACAAAGGCTCTGCTCAACAGCTATCTCGGCGGCGAGGCGAGCGGCAGTGCGGTCACCGATATCCTCTTCGGCGACGTCAACCCCTCCGGCAAGCTTGCGGAAACCTATCCGCTCTCGATCGAGGATACCCCCTGCTACAATAACTTCCCCGGCAATACCGCAACCGTCGAGTACCGCGAGGGTCTCTACATCGGCTACCGCTACTATGACACCGCCAACAAGAACGTCCTGTTCCCGTTCGGCTTCGGTCTGTCCTATACCAACTTCAAGTACAGCGGACTCAAGCTCTCCGCGAGCAGCATAAACGATACCGACACTCTCAAGGTCTCCTTCAAGATAAAGAACACCGGCGACAGAGACGGCGCGGAGATAGCTGAGCTCTATGTTGCCCAGGAAAACAGCACCGTATATCGCCCCGCCAAGGAACTCAGAGGCTTCAAGAAGGTATTCCTCAAGGCGGGCGAGGAGAAGGAGGTCGAGATAGAGCTGAGCAAGCGTGCGTTTGCGTTCTACGATGTCGACCTCGGCGATTGGCATGTTGAGACCGATGATTACAAGATTCTCGTCGGCGCGTCGAGCCGCGATATCCGTCTTGAGGGCAGCGTGAAGGTCAAGAGCACCGTTGACGCCCCTGTCAAGGATCTCAGAGATGTTATGCCCGCTTACTATTCGGCGGATATCATGAACGTTCCGGATGAGCAGTTTGAGGCTCTTATCGGCCATGAGATTCCCGAGAGCGAGATTCACGACTATCCGAATCTGACCTTTGCCAACACTATTGAGGACTCCGCCTGCGGCAAGAACGGCGCGAAGCTCTGCAAGATGCTGCGCAAGTTCGTCGGCAGCGAGGGCATGGCGTGCTCCATCGCGCTCCAGACCCCCGTCAAGAACTTCGTCTCCATGAGCATGGGCGTGTTCAGCGAGGATCTTGCAAATCAGCTGCTCGATATCCTCAACGACAAGAAACCTATGGGACGCGGAATATTCGTCCTCATCGCAAAGGCTATTCCCGCCGTTGCCAAGGGACTCCCGAACCTGCTCAAGAACATCTGATAATCACAGCTCAGACTATCCGCCGCGAGCTTTCTTGCGGCGGATATTTTCATGCGCGAAACAGAGGCTTAATATATGAAAAACAAAGACAGCGTTGAGCTTATAGAATACACAAAGGCGCAGGACGCGCTGAACTGCGCCACTCACGCGCTCGGCGCGATTTTCGGCGCGGCAGTGCTCGTTTTGCTGATAAAAAAAGCCCTGCCCTTGGGCAGTGCGAGATATACGGCAGCGGCCGTCGTCTACGGACTTTCGATTATTTTGCTCTACGGCTCGTCGACGGTCTACCACGGTCTGCCGCGGGGCGAGGCGAAGCGGACGGCGCGTCTTGTCGATCATCTGGTTATCCCCGTGCTGCTTGCGGGCACGGCGACCCCGTGCTCGCTCATAACGCTCTATAATCACAATAAAATCTGCTGTGCCGTAGTGCTCCTGCTCGGCTGGGGAAGCGTGCTGTTCGGCTTTATCGCCAAGCTGTTCTTTTTCCAAAAGACAAAAGCCGCGTGCGTCGCTGTGTATATAATCGCCGGCGCGGTGATGCTCTCCTGCTCGCTTGCGGTTATAGACGAGATAAATATCCGTGCGCTCCTGCTTTTGGTGCTCGGCTGCGCGGTCTACCTCTTCGGCTCGATATTCTGCGCCGTAGGCAGAAAACACCCGTGGTTCCATGTGCCGTTTCATATGTTCATGGTCGCGGGCAGCATGATACACGCGTATGTGATATACGAATATATATTCGCGGCTGCGTGATTATTTAAATTTAAAATAAAAGCAAAAGCGGCGGTTAAAAATTTAATTGCCGCTTTAAAAATTTTGTAAGATTTTGAGTTTAGCGCAGTCTTATATATGAAAGGAGGCGGCAGAGTGACGGAGTTTGAAAAAATATACCGCGATTATTTCGACGATGTGTTTCTTTATATCAAACGACTCTCGGGCAGCGAGGATATAGCCGAAGATATCACGAGCGAAGCTTTCTATAAGGCCATGCGTTCGATAAAAGGCTTTCGCGGCGAGTGCGATATCCGCGTTTGGCTGTGTCAGATAGCAAAAAACTGCTATTATACTTATCTCAAAAAAGCCGCTCGGACGGATAGCGTCGATGATTCCGTTCTCTTCAATCTGCCCGCCTTTGAAGGAAACGCCGAAGAGCAGATATTGAAGCGCGATGAGGCAATGAGGGCGCGGAAAATCCTGCGCTCTCTTCCCGACCCGTACAGAGAGGTGTTTATGTGGCGCGTATTTGCGCAGCTCAGCTATAAGCAGATAGGCGAGCTGTTCGGCAAAACCGAAAACTGGGCGTGTGTCACTTATCATCGGGCGCGCGGCATGATAAGAACAGGATTGGAGGAGAACGAAAATGAGAAATGAGTGCAATATCATTTGCGATATTCTGCCGCTGTATGCTGATAAAATGGTGAGCGCGGACACGGCATCTTTCGTTGAAGAGCATCTTACCGGGTGCGCCGAGTGCCGCGCGGAGCTCGAAAAGCTGAAAGTCGCCGATGTTATTGAGTCTGCCGTTTCGGATACGGAAAATGATGACGAAAAGCGGCTCAAAGCTTTTGCAGGTAAGATTAACAGGAAAAGACATATTGTGATATCCGCATTTGCGGCAGTTCTGTTGATCATCTTTTTGCTCGGCGGCAGTCTGATATCATCCGCAAAATTCGGCACGGTGAATTTTTTTGCTGCCGCCAACGGATTTGTACAGGTGACGGCTGCCGACAGGGAATATGTTGAAATACAACGCTCGCCGAGAGTAGTTGTCGCCCGACCGGACTACGAGCTGTTCACGGAATATATGAAAAATCGCGGCTTCAGCGAAGTCGAGCAGTTCGGCTCGCAGCATATTTTTTCTGACGGGGAGAGGACAGAGAGAGTCATTTATTATCAAAACACGTATTTTTCCAAATGGATTTGGGATTGATACTTTTGCGGAGAATCGGAAAAAAGCTTTACTCCGAGGGCTGACCTCTGATATAATATATAATGTGTAAATTTATCTCAGGAGGGACGCCGATGAAACACGATTACCACGGAAAACCGGCTTCGCTTTCAGCGCGTCTTATGCGCGTCGCGAGACGGTACAAAAGAGAAGACAGACCCGAAAAGGCGGCGGAGCTTGCGGCTCTGCCTAAGAGAGAGCTCGGCGAAGGCGAGAAGCAGCGCCTGCCGAAGTTCATAGTGCCCCGCGATGTCACCTGCTTTTGCGTTGACGATAAAAATGTGCTGTGGATAGGCACAAACGAGGGACTTTGGCGCATAGACGAGAGCGAAAAGGATGAGCTCGACCGCGTGCAGTGTTTCAGAGCCAACGCCTGTATGCTTGATAACAGCGTCAAAGCCGTTGAACCGGACGGCAAAAACGGCGTATGGGTGCTGACCGAAACCGGCGTTTCGCACATTGAAATGCGTCTGCTCTCGGTCGAGCACAAGGCGAATCTTCATTCCGCCATGGACGAGAGGATAGTTCAGCGCCGCGGAATGCTCAGCGGCACTGATTGGAGCGCCGAGAGAAACCGCTGGGTGCCCCATGAGTCCGACAACGACGGACTCTGGACTGCTCTTGTCGCCATGGGAGACATCTGCCGCTACGGCGTGATGAAGAACGACCCGAAGTATACCCCCGAGCAGATAGAGCACGCGCGCAAAGTTGCGACCCGCTGGACGGAGGCTGTGCTCCTGCTTGAATACATTCCCGCCTGGAAGGGCAAAGTCGCGTCGTTTGTCCGCTACAACGAGCCGGGCACGAACCGAGCGTCAAAGGGCTACCTCAAGCGCGGCAGGGAGGGCAGGCTCAACATCCCCGATTTCGGCCCTGCGGGCTTTGTTCACGCCGAGCTCGGCCCCGTCGATGAGGATGACTGGGCGGAGCGCGACGCGGTGCCGGAGATAGTTTTCCGCAACGTTGAGGGCTATATAGCGCGCTCTTATCATGTCACCGACCCCGTAAACGACCCGATACCCTTCAGCGACGGCGTTTTCTTCAAAAAGGTCTACGACCCCGACGGGAAGCTTGTCAGCGTGCGCGTGCCCACGAGCAGCGAAAAGGGAGACGATCTGCCCGGGCTGCTGACTGTTGACAGCTCGCTGGAAATTCCCGAGCGCCTGCGCCGCCTCTATACGGACGAAATCGACCCCGCAACAGGCAGGCACTGGGGCGACGATGATATAGTCTATAAGTGCGACACCTCGAACGACGAGCTGACGGGTCATTACGCAATTTGGCAGCTCGCCTATGATATACTCGGGGAGGATGACCCGGAGCTGCGCGAGATAATCGCGACAGTCGCCGAGCGCCACGCCCGCCACTTTGCGGATAATGACTACGCCCACACCGACGCGGGCGGTCAGCCGACCTCATGGGCGCGTATGACAAGGGAATATTATCTCAACCGCGACTGTGAGGGCTACGAGGACGGGCCGCTGGGCACGATGATATTGCTCCAGCTTTTCAAGGTTGCCCACCATGTCACGGGCAACGACCGCTGGGATAAGGAATACCGCAAGCTTGCGCTTGAGGAGCCGTACCGCTATGCAGACCTCGCCTGCGAGCACTATGAGCGCTACGAAAACAAGATAAAAGAATATCTCCGCAACGAGGAGCTTGACTCCGATACGCTGTTCCCGATAGTCGTAAAGACCATGAACTATTCCGACACGCGCATGGCGGCGGTAGTTTACTACACAATGTCGCAGCTCGAGGATGACCCGATACTGCTCGAAAAGTTCAGGCGCGGCGCGGACTGCTGGTGGAGACTCGAAAGGTACGGGCGCGACATAGAGTGGTCGCTCGTCTATCAGCTGATGTATCCCGACGAGGAAAAATACGACGCATTCGGCAGAGCCTGCAAGGATGTTCTCGCGTGGCAGGCCTCGCGCTATCCGATAAGCTCCCGCGAGATATTTATCGACAACACCACTCGCCCCGACGCCTGCGAGGAGGACGGTATGCTCTGGTATAAGGATGCCGAAAAGCCGATACCCTACGCCGTTGCGATGGACGAGCGCGGCAGCACGGGCACCGATTTCTTCCACGCCCGCCAGGGAAAAGGGGAGGACAGAATCAGCGTCAACGGCTCCTACAACCTCATCATGCCCTATTGGATAGGCCGCTACAACGGTCTTATTAAGGAGGAGGGCGAGGGCGGCGACATGACCGCCGACGAGCTCGAGGAGATACTCAGAACGCAGTAAAAAATGCCGCTCAAAACGGCATAATAAGAAAGACAGCCGCAGCAGTTTTTCTGTTGCAGCTGTCTTTGTTTTTATGAAAAGAACAGACGTTATATTCCGATTTTTTATCTCAATGAAACGGCATTTCCGTCTGCGATTATATTCAGTGCCCTTTCCGTTTAATTCTGTTCAGGGGCTTGAGACAGAGCACGCTTGTTATCGCGGTCAGCGGCAGGGCGGCGAGAATACCTATCGAGCCGGCGAGCGCCTGAAGAATCTCGACAGCTATCTGCTCGCGGTTTAGTATCTGACCGACGTTGCTGCTGTAGGTGACCATAAGGAGCATACAGCAAAGAGCGGAGCCTATATAGGCGAGCACGAGGGTGTTCGCCATGGTACCCATTATGTCGCGCCCGATTGTCAGGCCGGATTTCAGCAGCTCGCGCGCCGGGAGGTCGGGAGATTTTTCGTTTATTTCGCACAGAGACGAGGCAATGGACATCGCAACGTCCATGACCGCGCCCACGGCGCCGACGATTATCATCGCAAAGATTATCGCCTTGAGGTCAATCGGGTTTTCGGGGTTCAGATTGTAGAGATAGAGCCACTCTGAGTCGAGGACGCCCGTCATCTTTATCTGATCGCGCAGTATAAGCTCGAGCGCGCCCGCGACGAGCACTCCGCCGACGCAGCCGACGCCCGCCGCGAAGCACTTGACATTCAGTCCCTCAATGAGCATGAGCGTCATAACGGTGATATAAACGCAGGTGATTATTGACCATGCGTAGATGTTCTGACCGTTCAGTATCGCGGGGATAAGGTTGATGAACACGGCAAGGCAGGTGAACACGAGCGATATTATCGTGTCGAGTCCTTTTTTGCGCCCGAAAATCAGTATCAGCAGGAAGAAAAACGCGCAGAGTATGACGAGCGGCGTTATGCGCGAGAAGTCCGACAGATAGTAGTCTGCGGTGCCGTCGTCGTTCGGCTCATAGACGAGGATGACCTTGTCGCCGACCTCGACAGTCGGCTGCGGCAGACCGTAGAGCAGGTCTCTCTCCTGAACGGCATAGAGCGTCTTGCCGCGTACCTCGCCGGAAACAGCCTTCGCCTCGAAGAAAATATACTGCATACTGATTTTTCCGCCGCTCTCCTCGTCACTCACGGTTTCTTTTTCATCCGTTATCCGCAGCACCTTCGCGCGAACGGTGACAATATCCTCCTTGTCGCCGAAAACGCCGTCGCCTATGGCGATTTTGTATGCGGTGAACAGATAGATTATCGACAGGACTATCGTTGAGACATATACTATTATTCTTTTCTTTTTCGCTTTATCCAAAATCATTACCCGCTTTATTCTCTGTGCGTCTCCGATGCTGCCGGAGCATTTTTAGTCTGATGTTCATACCGCAATGAATTTGCGGCTTAGAATATATCTAATTATATCACACCGCCGAGCATAAATAAACCGACGAATTGAACAAAAAACCGCCGCGCTCTTTTGAAGCACGGCGGAAAACATATTTAGTTTATTTATCAGTCAGCCTTGGGTGCATAGAGGTCCTTGAGTCTGAGCAGGTGCTCATATCTCTCGACGCTCTTGACTTCGGCTTCGCCGAACAGCTTCTCTGCGCGCTCGGGGAACGAGCGGGTCAGCGAGGAATAACGAGCCTCGTTGAGCAGGAAGTTGCGGTACTCCTCGGTGACAGGCTGCTTGCTGTCGATGGTGAAGGGGTTCTTGCCCTCTGCCTTGAGTGCCGGGTTGAAGCGGAACATATTCCAGTAGCCGCACTCGACAGCTCTCTTCATTTCCTTCTGGCAGTTGACCATGCCGCCCTTGATGGAGTGCATCTCGCAGGGAGCGTAGGCGATGACTATAGACGGACCCGGATAAGCCTCGGCCTCTTCAATAGCCTTTATCGTCTGGTTCATGTTAGCGCCCATAGCTATCTGAGCGACATAGACATAGCCGTAGCTCATCGCTATCTCGGCAAGGCTCTTCTTGGCTATCGACTTACCGGCAGCCGCGAACTGAGCGACCTGACCGATCTGAGAAGCCTTGGAGGCCTGTCCGCCGGTGTTGGAATAGACCTCGGTATCGAAGACCATGATGTTGACGTTCTCGCCGGAGGCAAGGACGTGGTCAACGCCGCCGAAACCGATATCGTATGCCCAACCGTCGCCGCCGAAGATCCAAACGCTCTTCTTGGAGAGGAATTCCTTGTTCTCAACGATATCCTTGCAGTCTGCGCAGTCGATATCCTTGATAGCGTCGGCAAGTGCGTCTGCGGCAGCGCCGTTAGTCTTGACGTCGTCCTTCGTGTCAAGGAATGCCTTGGCAGCCGCCTTGATTTCATCGGAGGCCTTGTCGGACTCGGCGATAGCCTCGACCTTTGCTATGAGTCTGTTGCGTACGGCGTTCTGGCCGAGAAGCATACCGAAGCCGTGCTCGGCGTTGTCCTCGAACAGGGAGTTGGCCCATGCGGGGCCGTGGCCGTTCTTGTTGGTGGTGTAGGGGGAAGTCGCAGCGGGGCCGCCCCAGATGGACGAGCAGCCGGTGGCGTTGGAGATATACATCTTATCGCCGAACAGCTGGGTTATCAGACGGGCATAAGCGGTCTCGGCGCAGCCTGCGCAGGAACCGGAGAACTCGAGCAGCGGAGTCTTGTACTGGCTGCCGATAACGGTGCCGTCCGCAACCTCATCCTTGACGGAGACGTTTGCGACCATGTAATCGAATATGGGCTGTTTTGCATCCTGGCTCTCACGGGAGACCATCTTGAGCGAATTGGTCGGGCAGACGCCTACGCAGACGCCGCAGCCCATGCAGTCGAGGGGAGAAACAGCGAGGGTGTATTTGTAGACGCCCTTGCCCTTGCCGGCCTTCTTGTCGACGATAGCGGCGCCTTCGGGGGCGTTGGCAGCCTCTTCTTCGGTCAGAAGGTACGGGCGGATAGTTGCGTGCGGGCAGACGAAGGAGCACTGGTTGCACTGTGCGCAGGTCTCTGCGTTCCACTCGGGAACCATGACCGCGACGCCGCGCTTCTCATAGGCGGATGCGCCCTGCTCGAATGTGCCGTCCGCGTGATCGACGAATACGGAAACCGGGAGAGAATCGCCGTTCATAAGACCGACGGGCTTCATGATGGAGTCAACCATCTTGACGAGCTTCTCGGGGCCGTTTTCAACGGCAGCCTTGGGAGCGTCAACAGCGTCAGCCCAGTCCGCGGGAACGTCGATCTTGACATATGCGGTAGCGCCGGCGTCGATAGCCTTCTCGTTCATCTCGACTATCTCTTTGCCCTTCTTCATGAACTTCTGGGCTTTCTCCTTCATGTAGCCGATAGCCTCTTCCTCGGGAAGAATCTTGGCAAGGGAGAAGAAAGCGGACTGAAGAACGGTGTTGGTGCGCTTGCCCAGACCGATCTTCGCTGCGATATCGATAGCGTTGACGGTGTAGAGCTGAATGTTGTTCTTTGCGATATAGCGCTTTGCCTCTGCGGGCATCTTCTCGCTGAGCTCAGCTGCATCCCACTGGCAGTTGATGAGATAGACGCCGCCGGGCTTGACGTCGTTGACCATCTTATAGCCCTTCTCGACATAGGAGGGGTTGTGGCAGGCAACGAAGTCGGCCTTGTTGATATAGTAGGGGCTCTTTATCGGGTTGTCGCCGAAACGAAGGTGGGAGATGGTGATACCGCCCGTCTTCTTCGAGTCATACTGGAAGTAAGCCTGAATATACTTGTCGGTGTGATCGCCGATTATCTTGATGGAGTCCTTGTTTGCGCCGACTGTGCCGTCGCCGCCGAGACCCCAGAACTTGCACTCGATGGTGCCGGGAGCCGCGGTGTTGGGGGCTTCCTTCTCCTCGAGGGACAGGTGGGTGACATCGTCGTTGATGCCGATGGTGAACTGGTTCTTGGGCTCGTCCTTCTTGAGCTCGTCGTATACGGCGAACACGCTTGAGGGCGGAGTGTCCTTGGAACCGAGGCCGTAACGGCCGCCGCAGACCTTTGCCGATACGCCCTTAGTGGCAAGAGCGGTAACAACGTCGAGATAGAGGGGCTCGCCGAGAGCGCCGGGCTCCTTTGTTCTGTCGAGAACGGCTATCTTCTTTGCGGTTGCGGGGATAGCTGCGACAAGTCTGTCAGCGGAGAAGGGTCTGTAAAGGCGAACCTTGACAAGACCGACCTTCTCGCCCTTGGCGGTGAGGTAGTCGATAACTTCCTCTGCGACGTCGCAGATGGAGCCCATGGCGACGATGACTCTGTCAGCGTCGGGAGCGCCGTAGTAGTTGAAGGGCTTATAGTCAGTGCCTAACTTGGCGTTGACCTTGTCCATATACTCCTCGACAATGCCGGGGATAGCGTCGTAATACTTGTTGCAGGCCTCGCGGTGCTGGAAGAAAATATCTCCGTTCTCGTGAGAGCCGCGCATTACGGGATGCTCGGGGTTGAGAGCGCGCTTTCTGAACGCCTCAACAGCGTCCATGTCGCACATCTCCTTGAGGTCCTCGTAGTCCCAGACCTGGATCTTCTGTATCTCGTGAGAGGTACGGAAGCCGTCGAAGAAGTTGATGAAGGGAACGCGTCCCTTGATTGCCGCGAGATGAGCAACGGCGCCGAGGTCCATGACCTCCTGCGGGTTGGTCTCGGCAAGCATTGCGAAACCTGTCTGACGGCAAGCGTAGACGTCGGAGTGATCGCCGAAGATGTTGAGCGCGTGAGACGCGACGCATCTTGCGGATACATGGAAAACTGCGGGAAGCAGCTCGCCGGCGATCTTATACATGTTGGGGATCATAAGGAGCAGACCCTGGGAAGCGGTGTAGGTGGTTGTGAGCGCACCTGCGGCCAGAGAACCGTGAACGGTTCCGGCGGCGCCTGCCTCGGACTGCATTTCGGCAACCTTGACGGTCGTGCCGAAAATATTTTTCATGCCCTTTGCCGACCACTGATCAACATAGTCAGCCATGGGGCTCGAAGGGGTTATCGGGTAGATACCGGCAACCTCTGTGAACGCGTACGACACATATGCAGCAGCATTATTGCCGTCCATGCTCTTTGCTATTCTTGCCATTCTATGTTCCTCCCTATTTTAATAAACGTTTGAACGTATGGCATTGGTCAAATGACACCACGAATATAGTAACATTTTTGTGCGTCAATGTAAACAGATAAATAAGCCAAAATAATAGAAAAAACACGTTAATGCTTTATCCAATTTTGTTGAAGTTTACATATCCGGCCTATATAATGTAATATAATACCCGAAAACGGACAATAGCACTCCCGCTTTGCGTCTGATATGCACTCCCGCGCCTGTGCAAAAATGTCCGTTTTTCCCCGATTTCGAGCGAAAACAACTGATTTTGTCTCTCGTAGCCTTTCGCCGCCGTGCGCGGAGTCCTCACGCGCTCCCGCGCCGGATGAGACGGAGTTTGAATATTTGACAGAGAATATGTTTATGTGTATAATAAAACTTAACATCTCGGCGTATATGCCGACGGTGAATAATATTTAAACCGAAAGGAGCAAATCCATTTATGGATGACCCCGACCCCGGCAATCTTATTTTTCAAATAATTTTGCTGTTCGTACTTATTCTTCTCAATGCTTTCTTTGCCATGAGCGAGATAGCGATAATCTCTCTCAACGACACGAAGATAGCGAAAATGGCCGAGGAAGGCAACAAAAAAGCAAAGCAGGTTTTGAAGCTTACCGCGGATTCGAGCGGCTTTCTTTCAACTATTCAGATAGGCGTGACCCTCGCTGGCTTTTTGACCTCCGCATCCGCATCGCAGACATTCGTCAATATGCTCTCCGGAGCTATAGGGAAGATATCCTTCCTGAGCGGTATTCCCGCAGGCGTTATCAACGGCTTCTCCGTCGTTGTCATTACGCTCATAACATCGTATTTTTCGCTTGTCTTAGGCGAGCTTGCGCCTAAGAGAATAGCCATGCAGGCGCCCGAAAAGGTCTCGTTCAGAGTCGTCGGCATACTGCTCGGCTTCAAGAAGATAACCAAGCCTTTTGTTAAGATACTCTCCCTGTCCACCAACGGCCTTGTCCGTCTGTTCGGCTATGACCCGAATGCGTCGGAGGAGCCCGTGACGGAGGAGGAGATACGTATGCTCGTTGACGTCGGCGGAGAAAAGGGCGTCATAGAGGACTCGCAGAAAGAGATGATAAACAACATCTTCGAGTTCGACGACCTCGACGCCGGGGATATAATGACCCACCGCACCGACATGACGGCGGCGGAGATAAGCGATCCGCTGAGCGAGATCGTTTCGCTCTCCATGGATAACGGCTATTCGAGAATCCCCGTTTATGACGACGATCCCGACAATATAGTCGGCATAGCGTATGTCAAAGATTTGCTCAAATATATCGGCACCGACCTGCCCGAGGACGTGACACTGCGCGATATTATCCGCGAGCCCGTCTTTGTCCCCGAGTCGATGCCCTGCGGCGATCTGTTCAAGCAGATGACCGATAAGCACACGCAGATGGCGATAGTCGTCGACGAGTTCGGAGGCACTGCCGGAATAGTGACCCTCGAGGATGTTCTCGAATCGATAGTCGGCAATATTCAGGACGAATACGACGACGAGGAGGAGGAAATCTCGAAGATCGACGACACCACCTTCACGGTCGACGGCGTGACCTATATAGACGAGCTCGACGAGGTGTTCCACGTCACCCTCCCCGAGGGCGACTACGACACCGTCGGAGGCTTCATAATAAGCGAGCTCGGCTATCTCCCGCAGGACGGCGAGATGAACGTGGTCGAATACAAGAACCTGCGCTTCACGGTTCTCAATGTCGAGGACAGGAGAATAGGCAAGGTTAAAATCGAGATTCTCCCCGTCGAAGAGGAAAAAGAGGACGCGGAGGACGACTCTAAGCGCGAGAAGGGCGGCTGGTTCGCCGAGCGCCGCGAGGAAAAGGACAAAGATAAAGTTGAATAAGCAAAAGAGCCGAGCGCCTGTTCGGCTCTTTTTATTTTGCATAAAAAACGAGCCGGAAGATTTTCTTCCGGCTCGCCGTGTGTTTAACCGTCAGGGCATGAGGCGATGGATTATCGCTATGCAGTCGTCGAGATCCATGATTCTCGGCACGGGATAGAGGGGGTTGGCCTCCTTGCACGCGCGCTTTGCTATGGTTTCGATATCCTTCTCCTGAATCTTGTCGATCTTGTCGGGGATGTTCATTCTGGCGTTCATGTCTCTGATAGCCTGAATGAAGTCGAGAGCCTTCTGCTCGTCGGACTGACCGGCCTTGGCTACGCCCGCGCACTCGCAGAGTCTTGCAAGGCGCTCATAGGCGGTGTCGCCGTAGAAATCAAGAACATAGGGCAGAATGATGGCGTTTGCAAGTCCGTGCGGCACGCCGTAGAATCCGCCGAGGTTATGAGCTATTGCGTGGACGTTGCCGACGTAAGCTCTCGTGAACGCAATTCCGGCATAGTGCGAGGCGAGGAGCATCTGCTCTCTTGCGTGGATATCCTTGCCGTTCTTATAAGCCTCTTCGAGGTTTTCGAAGATGAGCTTGGTAGCCTCTTCCGCCTTTGCGGAGGTCTCCTTGGTGTTGGAGTGACCTATGTATGCTTCAACCGCGTGGGTCAGAGCGTCCATACCGGTGGTCGAGGTAATGTGGGGAGGAAGACCGACGGTGAGCTCGGGATCGAGGACTGCGTACTTCGGACGGAGCACGGGATCGTTGAGCGCATACTTCTCGTGGGTTTTGGTGTCGGTAACGACGGCGGCGAGAGTGGTCTCGGAGCCGGTGCCGGCTGTGGTGGGAACTGCGAAGAACGGAGGCAGCTTCTTGCGAACCTTGAGCTGACCGCGCATCTTCTGAACGGTCTTATTGGGGCAGACGACTCTTGCGGCCGCACCCTTGGCGCAGTCCATCGGAGAACCGCCGCCGAAAGCGATGAAGCCCTGGCAGCCGTTGTCAAGATAGAGCTTGCGGACTTCTTCGATATTGTCTATCGAGGGGTTGGGCTGGGTCTTGTCGTAGACGATGTAATCGATACCGTCCGCCTTGAGACCCTCATAGAGGCCGTCGAGCAGGTTGAGTCCGGTGAGACCCTTATCGGTGACGATCATCATCTTCTTCAGACCTTTCTCCTTGATGACCTGCGGCAGCTTCTTGACGGAGCCGGGGCCGGAGATTATCTTAGGCGGAGTCCAGTCGAGGAAATTGACGGCGACTCTGAAAACGCCCTGATAAAGCCTGTAGTACATGTGCTTGATTGACATTTTTATATCACCCTTTGTTTAATAATGCCGGTGCTGTACCGGTGCACAATACAAATATTTTACATTATTCCCGCCGTTAAATCAATAAGCGGCAATAAAAAATATACCGAATTACAGCTCGTTACAGCTCGAAATCGCTCGCGTCGAACTTCGGCAGCTCAACGGGCAGCTTAGGCTTGCGCTTGAGCGGGTCGTATCGAAACGCGGAACAGCTCGAATTCTTCTGCATAACGCCCTTTTTCGGGCAGAGGACGGTTTTGCCGTCCGGCGCGCAGCTTCCGCGCGAGCAGTATTCGCACGCGGGCGGTATGCTCTTTTTGTTGAGCAGCTTACTTTTCAAAATTATCATCCTAAACGCTTTTTTATTATTCTAACACTTTTTCTCGTTTGTATCAAGCTCCAATATCAGCATGGCTCCGCTCAAAAGCATGGCGGCAGCCGCGGGCGCGGAAAACGAGAACAGCTGCGGCGCGCCGACCGAGCCTATCGCGACGGCGTTGACGGGACACGGAAACACGCGCAGCAGACCCTCGCAGAAAAGTGCCGAGAGGGCGGCGCAGACGAGACGCGCGCAGAAGAAATAAGAAAGCGGAGTTTTGCAGGTCTTTATGTGCCGCATTATCTGGCAGTGTACGCTCACTCCGCCCCAGCCGAGCACGGCGGCTATGGCGGGGAGATTGAATATTCCGGCTGCCGACGCGCATCCGCCCGTGACCTCGAGCGTGCAGCTCAGCAGCAGCCCCGCCCAATCGGGAAGGCACAGCAGGGGGATATATCCCGAGACGCAGGAAAAGATGACTATCCACGCGCAAATTGAAATCATATTTTTCGTCCCCTCTGTAACGGCCTCGGGCAGCGCCCGCGAGAGCGGGGAGAAGTCTGCGGCGGGGACGGAGAACTCTGTGCCGCTTTCGCGGGGAATAAACCTTGTCAGCAAGCCAAGCGTGAGGCTTGCGAGAGTCAGCGACGAAAAAATTACAACTCCCGCCCGGGCGCTCCCGAGCATACCCGCGCCCACACCGCCTATAACGAACGCGGGACCGGCGTTGACGCAGAACAGGGTCATCCTCTGCGCGTCGGCTTGCGAGATTCGCCCCTGTTCAAAAAGCGCGGCGGTCATTCCCGCGCCTACGGGGTAGCCCGCGACAAAGCTCATGCACGCAGCCGCGCCGGCGCTCCCCGGGAGATTGAATAAAATACGCACGGGCTTCTCGAGAAGCTTCCCGAGATAGCCGCAAAGCCCCGAGCGCACGAAGAACGCGGAGAGCACGCAGAACGGATAGAGCGACGGCACTGCGCTCGACGCGCAGACTAAAAGCCCTTTTTTGACGCCCGCCGCGCTCACCGACGGCAGGGCGACAATTAATGCGGCGGCGCACAAGGCGGCGAAAAGAAGCGGCAGGCGGCGCAGCGCCTTTTTGAAATACTCTCTCATGTCATCACCCTCCGACATATTGATATTCACGCGCCGTTCTTTTTATTGCCGGGGGAGCATACATTATTTGAGAAAAGAGGGATGCTCATGCCGAAACGCAGGGACAGCCGAAAAATATACTCGGCGGCCGAGCTGATAAAAAAAATAAACGCGCTCGACGCAGGGAGAAAATATCCGCAGGTGCATATTGAATTTTTCGGCAGGCGGGAGGCGAGCATAGACGGGCTCTGCGGCGTGCTCGAATATGACGGGGAGCGAATACGCCTGAGCGCCGGAAAAGAAGAGATAGTGTTCTGCGGAAAGGGACTGAGTATAGACGTTTTCGACCTCGGTCAGGCGGTCATACGCGGGGATATAGAGAATGTGCGCTTTTGCGGATAGGGGGCGGGGATATTTCCGATTTGTTTAATTTTCTGCGCGGATATGTCGGGGTGAAAGCGAGCGGGGGCTTCCCGGAGCGCTTTCTGAATCTCTGCTCGCGCGGGAATATTCCGTATTGGGATGTCTGCTGCACAAACGGCACGGTTTTCATGCGCACCACGCCCGAGGGCTACAAAAAGATGCGCCGCTGTGCCAAAAAAGCGGGAATGCGAATGAAAACGGTCAAAAAGAGCGGGCTTCCGTTTTGGCTGTTTAAAAACCGTGTCCATGCGGGGCTCGCCGTCGGCGCGCTGTGCTTTGTTCTGATAACGGCGGCGCTCTCCGGTCGGATATGGACCGTAAGCGTCACGGGCTGCGAGACTGTACCGCAGGAGGATATAATTGAGGCGGTTGGGCGCCTCGGCGTCTGCCCGGGGATGAGAAAAAAGCAAATAGACACGCACTCTGCAGCGGAGGAGGCGATGTCCGCGCTGCCGGAGGTTTCGTGGCTGTCGGTCAATATAAGCGGCTGCTCGGCGATTATAGACGTGCGCGAGGGCGTGGGCAAGACGGTTAAAAAAGACGACTCGCCGTGCGATATAGTCGCAGCGGAGGACGGGCAGATACAGACCCTCGAGGTTTTCGGCGGCACTGCCGTGCAGGAGCAAAACTCCGCCGTTTTAAAGGGCGACACGGTAATCAGCGGAATAGTCGAAAACCGCGACGGCGGAATGAGCCTGCGCCGCGCCTCGGGCTATGTTACCGCGCTGACAAAGCACGCCTTTTCGACCGAATCCCGCCCGCTGCCATCGAGAAAAATAAGCGGAATAAAATCGCGCTATACGCTCCTGTTTTTCTCTTTGAAGGTGCCGCTCGGGGCGCGGACGGACGCGGATTTTACGGAGGACAGATTCCTGAATCTCGGCGGAGTGAAGCTCCCCATCGGCATAAGAGCCGAGCGAAAATATATTTTCGAGCCCGCGGACGCGGCGGCGAACGACCTCGCCGACCTCATTGCGCTCGAAGCGCATTTTTATAAAGCTGCGGACGGCCTGCGCGATATGCTGACAATGAGCCGCACGACCAAAGAGCGCCGCTCAAACGGTCGCGCGATATTTTTGAGCGAATACGGCTGCCTGCAAAATATCGGCGAGGAGAGAAGAATAGAGGCGGGGGAATGACCGGTTGTTGAATAGCGGTAAAATATATGCTATTATAATCGGCGGAGGTGAGGCTCTTGTATTATCCGCGATTAAGAGATCTGCGCGAAGATCACGATATGGTTCAAAAAGAGGTTGCCGCTTTTCTCGGAATCGATCAGCGGGTATACAGCAACTATGAAACAGGAAAACGCGAGATACCGACTCGGTTTGTAATCTCGCTTGCGCGGCTCTACAATACCTCGACCGACTACATTCTCGGTATGACAAACGAGACAAGACCGTATAAATAACAGGCTCGATGTGCGAACACCGAGCCTGCTTTTATTTTCCCTTGATATCCGAGGGCTTTATGTTTATTGTCACATAGTCGCCGTATTTGAGCTGAGCGGTTTTTACATCTGTAGGTATCTCGAAGATGAGATAACCGTCCACAGAGAGTCCCGCCGTCACAAACGATGAGGGGATGCGCTTATAGCCGGAGAGAAAGCGGATGTCCTGCGCTATGCCGTTTATCACAAAATCAGTCTTTTCGTTGAGCAGCTCTTCCTCGCTGAGGTTGTTTGTCAGCACAAGATGAACCGCAACATATCTGTATCCTTTCTGCACGGTCCACGGGTAGCTGTCAACCTCTTTTATCTCATCGCACAGGACGGTATACATGGGAGTGACTGCCTTTTCGCCGAAGTTGACTTCGACTTTTTCGGGGATTGGTTCAGTCTCTTCCTCTTCGTCCTGTGAGAGCTCCGCGTCGGAAATGTTCGGAAACAGACTGCCGAAGCTGCCGCCTGAGGTGTTGCGGATTATTGAAAATACAACGAAAAGTATTATTATCAGCGCAGCGATTAATATCGGAACAAAGCACCCCGCCTTTAAAGCTCGGGAATTTTTTGCCGAGTGTGCGCGCCCGGAGAGATTTGTCACGGCATCGAGAATCATTTTGCCGCGCTCCGCCTCTATGCGCTCCTGCTCGAGCTTTTGCTGCCTCTTGCGTTCCTCGCGCTCCTCGGCCTCTTTCTTGAGTCTTTCCTCGTTCAGCTCCGCCTCTCTGGCCTTTCTGCTGTTCGCCAACGGCGCGCCGCAATTCGGGCAGGTATCATTATTTTCGGCGTCGACCACCGAGTCACAGTATTCGCAGGTTACCTTCATCTTTTTGCCTCAATTCCTGATGTTTGAGTTATCGTAGCACATTGCGCCCGAGGTTTCAAGTGCGGAGGAGATTATAAAAAAATATCGCGGCGCACACCGCTTGATGTGCGCCGCGAAGGAGCCGAATATTACTTTCCGAAGTATCTCTTGAGAAGTCCGGCAAATGCCTTGCCGTGTCTCGCCTCGTCACGAGCCATCTCGTGGACTGTGTCGTGGATAGCGTCAAGACCCTTCTCCTTTGCAAGCTTTGCAAGCTTTGTCTTGCCGAGGGTAGCGCCGTTCTCCGCCTCAACTCTCATCTCGAGGTTCTTCTTTGTCGAGTCTGTTACGACCTCGCCGAGAAGCTCGGCAAACTTTGCGGCGTGCTCGGCCTCTTCGTAGGCCGCCTTCTCCCAGTAGAGGCCTATCTCGGGATAACCCTCTCTGTGAGCGACTCTTGCCATTGCAAGATACATACCGACCTCGCTGCACTCGCCCGCGAAATTGTCTCTGAGACCCTGAAGGATCTCGGGATCGACGTCCTTTGCAACGCCGACAACGTGCTCGGAGGCCCAGGTCATGCCTTCGTCCTGCTTGATAAACTTGGAGCCGTCAGCTCCGCAGAGGGGGCACTTGAAGCCCTCCGGAACAGAATCGCCTTCATAAACATAACCGCAAACGGGACATACGAATTTCATAGTAATTTCTCCTTTTCTTTTTTAAGATTTTTGTTTTGTTTTATTGTAAAACTCCGGCGTCGCCGAGCTCGGCCGTGTTTTGCTGACAGTCGGGACAGAGTCCGTAATAGATGATCTTTTTGTGCCGCACGAGAAGCCCCAGCTGTAAAATGTCCTCGGGCAGACCTCGTTCGACTCCCAAATCGATTATCCTTGAGCATCGCTCGCAGATGAAGTGGCTGTGAGAATCGGTGTTGCCGTCATAGTGTATGCTCTTGTCAAGCGTCTCAAGCGTCGTTATCAGCCCCATGTCGCTGAGCAGGCTTAAATTGCGGTAGACCGTGCCGAGGCTTATCTTCGGCAGCTCGGCGCGAACGCGCGAATATATTATGTCCGCGGTCGGGTGATCGTGCGCCGCTTTGACGATTTTCAGAACAGTATCACGCTGTGGCGAATATCTCATTTAGCTTACCTCAATTCATAATCAGTAATGATTACTGTTATTAGTATATCATACTTTTTATGATTGTCAACACTTTTTTAAAAAATTTTTTAAGGCGTGATACAATTTGTTGTAAAATATCTTACTCCGAGGTCGTAGAGATTCTTCAGAGTGTCCGGCGAGTCAACTGTCCATGCGGCGAGCGGGATGCCCGCGTCAATGGCGGCGTTTATCACGCTGTCGGTGTTCTTCGCGTTGTTGCCGTTGAAGGCCGCGCGCATATTGCCGTGATTTTTGCAAAAGTCAACGGCCTCGTCCGAAAGCTCGCTTGTCAGCAGCCAATAGGTCTGCTCGGGGCACTCCTTATATAATGTGTCGATTATGTCCTTGTCAAACGAGATAACTATCGTGCTCCTGCCCCTCGCGGCGTAGTCCTTGAAAAACTCAATGAGCGAGTCAAGATTATTCTTGCCTATGCTCTTTATCTCTATCATCGGCTTCGTGTTCGGGTAGTATCTGTCGAGCAGAGCCATGGTCTCCTCAAACGTGGGAACCCTGAGATCGGTGTAGTTTTCTATGTTCGCGCCGTTGTCTATTTTCAGCGCGCTCACCTCCGCAAGGGTACGCTCGGTTATCTTGCCGTGTCCGTTCGTGGTGCGCCTCAGGTCATCGTCGTGCATGACTATCCACTTGCCGTCCGAGGTCGGCTCGATATCGAACTCGACATAGTTGTATTTTGCCTCGCACGCCGCCTTGAAGGCGGGCAGAGTGTTCTCCGGCTCTATGGCGCTCAAGCCCCTGTGCGCCGTGAGCGTGATTTCGTCGATGTTTACAGCGCTTATGCTCTTTATCGAGACGGTGTCCTTCGGGCGAATTTTCTTTGTGCGGAGCTTCGCAAACAGCCCGCCCGCTACGCAAACAGCCGCGACAACGCAGAGCACGCAAATGAGTATCTTCTTTTTCTTTTTCATTGCTTTTTCCCCTGTCTTAATAATATTATTGTCTGCCCGGAATTGTCGCCCGGGCGAATTTCCTTTATTCTGCTTGACTCAAGCCCGTTTCTCACCAGGGACTGCAAAACGGTGCCGCCGTTGAAGCCGTGGACTATTTCAAGCCGAGTTATATCCGCAGAGCCGTTTTCTATCAGCGCTTCGAGCCGAAATTTCGCCTCTTGCTCACGCATACCGTGGATGTCAACGGCGAGCGTGGAGCTGTTTTTTCTTGTTATCTTCATCGCTGTCTCCGCTTTTTCTTTAAATTATATCATAATTATATCATATACATTATAAATCACATAAATTTAAAAGTAAAATGAATTTTCTTATATTTTTATTGTATTTGGGAATTTTTTGCATAACGGGGGGAATAATATTCCGAAAGGCGGTGGAAAAAATGAAGGATTCACAGATAAGAGTATGCGGCAGGGCGGCGCAGACCGATTCGGGAGCGGGCGGCGCGGTTATGTTCGGCTGTCTCGCGGCGGCGGCCGTCGCGGGGGGCTTCATGACCGCAGGAGCGCGGCTCCTGCTCAACGCCTCTGCGGTGACCTCCGCGCTCTCCTCCGTGTCAAGGCTGCTGAGCCCCGCGTTAAATGCGGCGGCGTGCCTTCTGCTGACGCTCGCGGTCGCGGCGCTTATCGCACCGCCGGGGCAGGGGATGAAGCGTTATTACTTGCTCTGCGCGCTGGGCAAAAAGCGCCGGGCGTCAGAGTGCGTCGCGGCATTTCGCGGCAGGCGGGCTTTCAGAGCGCTCCGGCTGCGTATTGCCCTGGCGGCGCTCAATCTCGCCCTGCGAATTTTTTTCCTCCTGCCGGGCGCGGCGCTTGCGGCGGGCGGGATATATATGCTTTTCTCGTCCTCCGTCGGCGTTGCGACAACGGCGGCGGTGTTCGCGGGGAGCGTGCTTATGCTCGTTACGGGCTGTATATTCTGCTCGGGCACGCGGCAGTCTCTTGCGGCGGCGGAATATATATCGGCCGTCGAGCCGGATATCCCCGTAAGACAGGCTCTGAAAAAAAGCCGTGAAATCATGTGCGGTCACTGCCGCGCCTACGCTCGGTTCAAGGCAGGCTTTGCGCTTTGGTTTTTAAGCTGTGCGCTCATTCTGCCCGCGTTTTTCGTCGTCCCGTACTATGAGCAGTCCTGCGCCGTATGGATGACCGAAACTGTGAAATTAGGGCAAAAAAGCTCGTTTTATACAGAGTAATTTAACAGAAGTGTACAAAATCTATTGATTATCTCCTTTAATTTTGTTATTATAACTTTTGAAATAAATCGGGTGCGGCATATCCGCTCCCGGAGGAGGATACACAATTGGAAAAGAAAAAACTCGGAGGACGGATTCTCTTCAACATCATCCTGTTCGGCTTCATAGGACAGGTTGCGTGGGCTGTTGAGAATATCTACTTCAACACATTCCTGTTCAACTATATCGGCGGCACTGCCGACGATATAGCCAAGATGGTCGCAGCCTCTGCGGTGGCGGCAGTTGTGACCACCTTTATCATGGGCACTCTCAGCGACAAATTCGACCGACGCAAAATCTTCATAAGCGGCGGCTACATAGTTTGGGGCTTCACCGTCGCGGTGTTTGCCTTCATTTCGCGCGAGAATATCGGAAAGTTCTTCCATATTTCCGACAGCGCCAAGGTGCTCGCCGCTACAGTCTGCGTGGTTATCATCATGGACTGCATAATGACCTTCTTCGGCTCGACCTCGAATGACGCCGCGTTCAACGCGTGGGTCACGGATGTCACCGTGCCGGAGAACCGCGGCACCGCGGAGGCGGTATTGGCTCTCCTGCCCGTGTTCGCAACGGTTATAGTCACCGTCGCTTTCGGCGTCGGCGTTGAGGCCGCAGGCTATCCCGCTTGCTTTATTTTCCTCGGCGCGCTCGTCACCGTCTGCGGAATTATAGGCCTTTTCTCCGTCAAAGACCCGCGCAAGGGCGTAAAGCAGAACACGAACTATTTCAGCGACCTTATCTACGGCTTCAGGCCGTCTGTCATAAAGGGCAACGCGGCGCTCTATCTCTGCCTCGCGTCCGCCTGCATTTTCAACATTGCTGTTCAGGTTTTCCTGCCCTACATATTCATCTATATCCAGCACTATCTCAAGTTTGACCTCAACACCTTCCAAATAACCACGCCCATAATCATAGGCGGCGCGGCGGCTGTTATCGGTCTCGTTGCCGTCACGGTGCTGCTCGGCAAGCTCCTTGACAGAGTGGGCAAGAGGATTTTCGTATTCCCCGCGGTCATTCTCTTTGTCGCGGGTCTGGTTGCCGTTTTCTTCGCAAAGACGCTTCTCTCCTTTGCGCCTCTCGCGCTTATTATGATTCTCGGCTACGGCCTGCTCATGATAATCCTCAACGCCACCGTGCGCGACTACACCCCCGAGGACAAGGTCGGCCAGTTCCAGGGCATAAGACTTCTCTTTACGGTCACTCTGCCCATGATAATCGGCCCGAAAATCGGCAGCCTGACAATATCGAAATTCTCGAACAGATACGAGCTGGGTACCATGCTCAACGAATACGGCGAGAGCACGCTCGTTCCGATTCCGACCATATTCCTCGTCGCCGCAATAATTGCGGTGTTCATTATCGTGCCGCTGATTTTCCTTGCGAAAGTCACCAAGGAGAAAAAGGCATGAAAAGAATAATATCAGCGTTTCTCTGTGCTGTTATGCTGCTGTGCATATTGCCCGTGTCGGTCTTCGCGCAGGACAAAGTGACGCCGATAATCCTCGTTCAGGGATATTCGGGGCCTGCGCTGTTTTACGATCTCGGCGGCGAAAACGAGCATCAGGTCTGGGGCATCAACATGGATGACCTCAAGAAGATAGTTATCGCGCGTATCCCCGAGCTCGCAGGCGGGCTTGCCGGCGCGGCGTTCGGCGATTACGAGAGACTTGTCAAGGTCGTCGGCGAGGCGGGACTCGAGCTGCTCGAGCCCCTGCGCTGCAACCCCGACGGCAGCTCGAAGTATGATCTCTCCGTCTATCCCGAGGGTGCGGCGAATACACGCGCCTCCGTCCTCAAGGCTAAAGGCGAGGACAATTACATAGCCGAAAAAGAGATTTCCGCCGACCTCATAGAGCGAATCGGCGCGGAGAATCACTTTACCTTTACCGAGGACTGGCGCATGGGTCAGGTCGAAAACGCCGCCAAGCTCGATAAGTTTATTCAGGAAGTCAAGGAGCTCACGGGGAGCAAAAAAGTCAATCTCTACGGGCTCAGTCACGGCGGACAGCTGACCGCGGCATACCTTTACTATTACGGCGCAAAGGGCGACGTTGACCGAGCGATAATGGACGCGCCCGCGATAGGCGGAACGCAGCTCGTTGTTGACCTGTTCGAGGGCAACATACATTTTGACGTCGCCACGCTCATAGAATATGTCGAGATAGGCTTCCGCAAGGAGTACGAATATGAGTGGCTCGTCGAGGCGTTCGGCTTTGACCGCCTCAATCAGGCGTTCAACGATATCATTCATCAGTATCTGCTCGATATAGTCATTAACTTCGGCAGCGTCTGGGACTTCGTGCCCCTTGATAAGTACGAGGAGTTCAAGGCGAAATATCTTGACCCGGTCGAGAACGCCGAGCTGATAGCAAAGAGCGACGAGATGCACTACAACGCCATGGCTCATATGAGCGAGGGACTCAAGCGCGCTCAGTCTGCCGGAACAAGAATAGCGATAGTCGCAAACACCGGGCACGATATCGGCACGAGCACGGGCGTGAACTCCGACTATGTTATCGACGTTCACTCGTCCTCCGGCGCATACTGCGCCCCGTTCGGCGAAAGGGTCCCGGCGGACTACCAAAAGCAGAACACGGTCTGCGGCGATCCGACGCATTGGCATATCTCGCCCGAGCGCGATATCGACGCGAGCTGCGCATATCTGCCCGAGAACACATGGTTCGTCAACGGTCAGTTCCACGGGATGTGCCCTTGGGACAGATACACGAGGAATTTCTATCTGACCTTCTTCTTTACGGACAGAATAACGGACGTATATTCCGACAAGGAGTTTCCGCAGTTTGACCTCGGTCAGAACCCCGCGAACGGACTGTATGTCAAGTTCGACAGGTCCCCGTCGGGCTTCCATACGGCTAAGGACACCGCGCTGACTGTCGAGAGCCTCTCGGAGCAGTACGACACCGAGATAATAAGTGTCAAGGCGGACGGCATTGACGTTGACCTGTCTTCCTGCAGCGGCACCGTGCTCAAGGTAGGCGAGAGCTGCAAGATAAAATTCAAAGAGCACGCTCTCCCGAAGAGCACAGAGCCGTTTACCGTCACGGTCGTCTATTCGCTCAAAAACGGAAAGATACCGTTTGTCAAGAGCCGTACCTTCACCTTCACGGCGATGAGTGACGGCGAATATGATAATTTCGTCTTCCTCTCCGGCAGGAAGCCGATACCCGGCAGCGCGGCAAACGGCGGAAAAGCTCCGCTGACTCCGCCCACGGGAGCACCTATGGCGTTCTCCGCAATAACTCTCCTTGCGGGCGCGGCAATGCTGCCGATATCCGGGAAGAAGAGAAAGAAATAAGAAACAGGAAATAAAATTAAGCCCCCGAATTATTCGAGGGGCTTAATTCATTTTATCAGCAGTCTTTTTACTTTTATCTCGTCCTGATCGACCTCGCCCATGCCGAGAAACTCGTTTCCCGGTGCAAAAACGCGCACCGACTCGTTTCCCGAAGGGCCATTCAGATGCAGCCGTTCAAGGCTCAGCGCCCCGCCGTTTCCGAATCGCCGAGCCTGCGGCGCGGTGACGAAAACGCTGCGATAGGAGTCGAGAGCCTGCTCAACGGGAATGATTTTTTCTTCGATTTTACCCTCCTGCGCAAGTTGAGCCAACTCGTCGAGGGTTATGCAGCCATCTATCGGAAAGCCGTTCGCCTTTGTGCGGCGCAGTGCGGTCATAACAGCGCCGCAGCCGAGCTTTTCGCCGATATCGGCAACAAGCGAGCGGATATATGTGCCCGCAGAGCACTCGACGGATATTGTGTATTCGCCCTTTTCTTCGTCACAGCCGATGAGCTCGAGCGAGGAAATCGTAACCCGTCGGCTCTCGCGCTCGACTTCTATTCCCTGCCGTGCGAGCTTATAGAGCCGCACGCCGTTTTGCGAGATGGCGGAATACATCGGCGGCACCTGCTCTATCTCGCCCGAAAAGCCTTCGAGCGCCCTCTCAAGCTCCGCGCGCGAGACATTGACCTCCCGCGTCTCGAGCACCTCACCCGTTATGTCGAGCGTGTCTGTTACCGTCCCGAGCCTGAGCGTGGCGGTATAAGCCTTGTCGTGAGAGGGGAGCAGTTCGCAAAAGCGCGTAGCTCCGCCGAGCAAAACGGGCAGAACGCCCGTAGCCATGGGGTCGAGCGTCCCGGTGTGCCCGGTCTTTTTAACTCCCGTCATGCGGCGAACACGCGCCGCCGCAACAAACGAGGTCATGCCCTCGGGCTTGTCAATGAGCAGAATTCCCGTCATTTTTCTCTCCGTTTTCAGTAAGATTTATGTTGCTTATTTTACAGCAAACAGTGTCGAAAATCAAGATGTGTCCTATTTTCAACCGTTTGCATCAAGCCATGAGTTCGCGGTCTGCGCCACTCCATTGAGCGCCCGCTCACCGAACGGGTCGTCTATTCCCGCGGCGGCGCACAGCTCCTTGAAGCTCTTCGTCCCGCCGAGGGACACGAAGTGCAGATATCTCCGCCAAGCGTCCTTGTAGTCGCTGCGGCTCATCGACCAGAACTCGAGCGCCGCAGTCTGCGCGAGGCAGTAGTCGATATAATAGAACGGATAGAGGTAGATGTGCAGCTGCCTCTGCCAACCGCGTCCGTCGGAGTAAAATTCAACGTCGCCGAAGTCCATATAGGGGCGGTATTTGCTCTCGAGCTTGAGCCACTTGCCGTTTCTCTCGGCGGGGGTCAGCTCCGGCGAGTCGTAGACTATGTGCTGAAACTCATCGACCATCGTGCCGTAGGGCAGGAAAACCAGCGCGCTCTCGAGATGCATAAAGCGCGAGCGCACGGCGTCGGAGCCGTAGAACAGCTCATGCCACGGCCACGCGAAGAATTCCATGGACATCGAGTGGACTTCGCACGACTCCATAGTCGGGCTCAGCTGATCGCAAAGCTCCATTTTATCTCTGACGCTGTAGTAGGCGAAAGCGTGCCCCGCCTCGTGGGTGAGCACATCGACATCGCCCGAGGTGCCGTTGAAATTCGAGAAGATGAACGGCGACTTGTATTCGAGGATTTCCGTGCAGTAGCCGCCCGCGGCCTTGCCCTTTGCGCTCAAAACGTCCATGAGGGCGTTGTCATACATAAAGTTTATGAACTCTCCCGTCTCGGGGCTCATGCGCTCATACATGGTCTTGCCCGCCTCAAGTATATCCTGCGGCGAACCGTCGGGCTTCGGGTTGCCCTCTTTGAACGAGAACAGGTCGTCGTATATCTTCATGTCGTCTATTCCCGTGCGCTTTTTCTGCATCTCCTTCAGGCGGCATACGACGGGCACTATGTCGCGCACTATGCGCGAGCGAAAGGCCGCAACATCCCCGGCGTTATAGCAGTTGCGCGTCTGGCGGCAGTAGGCAAGCTCGGTGAAGGTGACGAAGCCGAGCTTTTTCGCTATGCGGGTGCGGCACTTTACGAGGCTGTCGAATATCCTGTCAAGCTCGTCGGCGTGGGCCATATAGAAGCCGCTCTCGGCCTTGTATGCCGCATGGCGGATAATGCGCTCGGAGTTCTCTTTATATGCGCCGAGCTGGGCGAGACTCAAGGTCTTGCCGCCGAACTCTATCTGCGCCGAAGCGATGAGCTTTTGATATTCGCTCGAAAGTCGGTTTTCCTCCTGGAGGTCGGGGATTATCTCGGGCGAGAAGCATTTGCGTGAGAGCTCCGCGTTGACAAATATCAGCTTGCCGTATTTCTCCTCGAGCTGAGGGCGGAGCGGGCTCGAGAGCATCGCCTCGGTGAATTTCTGCTCGCTTTGCTCTATCAGCGGGGCATTCTCGTCGTTGAAGTCGTTTTCTTTCTCATAGAATTCGTCAAGGGTGTTAACGGTGTGGCGGATGTAGGCTATCGTGCTCATCGTGTGGACGTGGGTGATTATTTTTTCGCGCTCCTCGAACGCAGCCTCCGCCTCTCCGAGAGTTTTCGCCCCGGCGAGGTGTTCCGCCGCCGCGTCAAGTGCAGCGGTTGCCGCCTTGACGTCGATTCTCTCATACGGCATATCGCAGAATTTCATATCGGTTCCTCCGTTAAGGTTATTTTTGTCTGGTCTGTTCGCCTGTTTATAGGCTTCACTGTACTATATTGGATTATATAATCAGCGGCGCTTTGTGTCAATCCCGCTGACGGTTTACGGCGCGGGTAGGCGGTAAAATTATCCCGCCGGGGCAAAAAGCAAAAAACTTGAAATTTCCCTTGACAAAGCCACATCTCTTTGCTATAATCTCTCTTGCAGTTGCGGATGTAGCTCATCCGGTAGAGCGCCACCTTGCCAAGGTGGAGGTAGCGAGTTCGAGCCTCGTCATCCGCTCCATAAACAGTCTTTGTCTTTGACAGAGGCTGTTTTTTATTTTGCCGAGGCTGCGGCGACATCAAGCGAAGGAATCGATTATTTCCTTCGCGCGGTGCAAAATCGGCAGTTCCCTGTCTGCGATAAGTCTGCCTATTTTTGTGTCGGCTCTTCGCTCGTACTCTTTAACCGCCTGCGTATAAGACAATTTCAGTGTCGATAAGTGAAAGCTCTTTATCTCGTCTTCCGTCAGGCTTTTGTCGCCGAACGATTTAACCTTGCACAAAAATAATTATTGATATTGTGCCTGTGAATCAGATTATAATAATCGCTCACAACTCCGATTTTGCAAATTACTTCCGCTTCCGCGCCCAACTCCTCGCGGAGCTCACGCTTTACGGCGCAGAGAAGATCCTCGCCCTCCTCAACGCCGCCGCCCGCCGTTTCGATAAGCGTCGCCCGCCCGAAATCATCGTCGCGCTCCGCTCTTACAAAATAGAGCAGCCCGCTTTCGTCATAGACGATTGCCCGGGCAATATTTCTGTCATGGTCGATATAATCAAGGGGCCACTGCGTATCCCGCAAATTAATTTTTATTTCTGTATACATAATATATCTCCCCTATCGCTGATTAAGAATTGCAGTTTGATTGTTTTGCAACTCGCAATTTATCAAGCTCTGTTTAGCTTTGCACACAAGCGGAGTCCGAATTGCCGAAGTTCGCAAAAACGAGAACTTTTTCTTTTCACTTCCTGCACCTCTCCCGAGCAAAGCAAGCAGCCGCGGCGGAACACTCGTCGCGGCTGCTCTGTGTTATATAATATAATCTTTGTATCTCTCGAGGAGCTTTGCGTCCGCGGTGACGGTCATTTTGAGTCCGTCTGGTAGGTATTCCTCGCGGTCGAGCGCGCCCTTTTCGCGAAGGAGCGCGGCGTCGGAGCCCATGAAATACGGAAGCAGCAGCGTGACCTTTTTGCGCGTCGGGGGCAGAGCCCTGACCATCTCGTTTAACAGTCCGTCGAGTCCCTCGCCCGTGAGCGCGGATATCTTGACGCTGTGCAGTCCCGCCGAGAGCCACGATAAATCGGGCGCGGCGTCGCACTTGTTGAACACTGCGATTATCGGCTTGCCCTTGCAGCCGAGTTCTTCGAGAAGTCTGTTCGTGACCTCAAGGTGCTCTGCGCAGTCGGGCGACGATGCGTCGCAGACGTTTAGTATCAGCGTCGCACTTGCGGCCTCCTCGAGTGTTGATTTAAAAGCCTCGACAAGCCCGTGCGGCAGGCGGCGGATGAAGCCGACCGTGTCTATGAGCATGACCCTTCTGCCGTCCGGCAGAGTCAGAGCGCGGGAGGTGGGGTCGAGCGTTGCAAAGAGCTTGTCCTCGGCAAGTACGCCCGCCTGAGTCAGCGTGTTCATCAGCGTCGATTTCCCGGCGTTGGTGTAACCGACTATTGCAACAGTCTCAACCTCGTCCTTTTCTCGTCTCTCGCGTGCAAGCTTTCTGCGGCGGGAGAGCGATTCAAGCCCGTCCTCAAGATTTTTTATTCTGCGGCGGATGTGGCGGCGGTCTGACTCGAGCTTTGTTTCGCCCGGTCCTCTCGTGCCGATTCCTCCGCCCAAGCGCGACATACTCGTGCCCTTGCCGCCGAGCCGCGGGAGCAGATATTTAAGCTGCGCCAGCTCGACCTGCAATTTGCCCTCGCCGCTTCTTGCGCGTGCGGCGAAGATATCGAGTATCAGCTGCGTGCGGTCAACGACGCGCACGTCGGTTATGTCCTCAATATTTCTCTGCTGCGACGGGGTCAGCTCGCTGTCGAAGATGAGCAGGTCAACGTCGTTGTCGGCGCAGAAGGTCTTTATCTCCTTGAGCCTGCCCGAGCCTACGAACGTCGCGGAATCGGGAGTCTCGCGCCGCTGAGTCACGCGCGCTTTGACCTCGGCTCCGGCGGTCTTTGTCAGTTCCTCGAGCTCGTCGAGCGACGCCTCGCAGTCATATTCGCCCATGTCCACGCCGACAAGCACGGCGGTTTCGGGCTTTTGTATATTTTCAAAAAGTTCCGTCAAACCGGTTCCTTTCCGAACAGCTTATTCCAGGCCGTTGGGGTTCTGCGACTGCCAGCGCCAGGAGTCGGCGCACATATCGTCTATGTCGTACTTCGCCTGCCAGCCGAGCACTTCCTTTGCCTTGGTCGCGTCCGCATAGCAGCAGGCGACGTCACCCGCGCGGCGGGGAGCTATTCTGTAGTTTATCTTTAAGCCCGAAGCCTTTTCAAACGCCTTGACAACATCGAGCACGCTGTAGCCCTTGCCGGTGCCGAGGTTGTAGACCTCGCAGCCGTCGACTTTCAAAAGTCTGTCAAGCGCCTTTATGTGACCTATCGCAAGGTCGACAACATGGATATAGTCGCGCACGCCCGTGCCGTCCGGGGTCGGGTAATCGTTGCCGCAGACGTTGAGGCACTCTAACTTGCCTATGGCGACCTGGGTTATATAGGGCATGAGGTTGCCGGGGATACCGTTGGGATCCTCGCCTATGCGGCCGCTCTTATGCGCTCCGATGGGATTGAAGTAGCGAAGGATAGAGACGCCCCACTCGCTGTCAGATACGCACAGATCCTGAAGTATCTGCTCGATGAAATATTTCGTGGTGCCGTAGGGATTGGTTGTACCTCCCGTGGGCATATCCTCCTTGAGAGGGGAGGGGTTCTTGCTGCCGTAGACGGTTGCGGACGAGCTGAAAACGAGCTTTTTGCAGCCGGCCTTATCCATCACGCGGCACAGACACACGGTGCCCGCTATATTGTTGTCATAGTAGTTGAGCGGCTCCTTTATGCTCTGCGGCACGCTCTTGAGCCCCGCAAAGTGGATGGCCGCGTCAATCTTATTCTCGGCGAAAATTTTTGTCAGCGCCTCTTCGTCGCGGATATCCGCCTGATAGAACTTAAAGTCCTTGCCCGCAAGTTCTTTTATTCTTTTGAGGCTTTCGGGCTTGCTGTTGACAAAATTATCGAGTATAATGATATCGTATCCTGCGTTGAGCAGCTCTATGCTCGTGTGCGAGCCGATGAAGCCGGCACCGCCGGTTACTAAGACAGTGGACATTGAAATTACCTCCATACTCTTATTTAGTTATATTATACTCACAAAGTAGGCAAAAGAAAAGAGCAAAAGCGCTTTTTTTGCGCCGAAAAATGCACGGAAAAGGGGAACAAATATGGAACTTTACGATAAAATTCATTCAAACGAGGAGCTCAAGACTTATATCCTCGCGGGCAACCGCGTTTTAGGCGAACTGGGCTTTACCGAACACGGACTCGCCCACGCGGGCACGGTCTCCAAAATGTCGCGGGAGATACTCGAAATTCTCGGCTACAGCGACCACGAGTGCGAGCTTGCGGCGATAGCCGGCTATATGCATGATATCGGCAATATGATAAACCGCTGCGACCATGCGCAGAGCGGCGGCATACTCGCCTTTAACATTCTTCGCAGCCTCGAGGTAAACCCGAAGGACATAGCGATGATAGTCGGCGCGATAGGCCATCACGATGAAAAGACGGCGGCGCCCGTCAGCCCCGTTGCCGCGGCGCTCATCCTCGCGGACAAGAGCGACGTGCGCAGAAGCCGAGTGAGAAACAGCAAAACAGTCAGCACTGATATTCACGACAGAGTCAACTACGCGGTCGTGGACTCGGAGCTTGAGGTTGACGGAGAGGAAAGAATAATCATCCTGCGTCTGAAGATAGATACGGAAATCTGTCCGGTTATGGAATACTTCGAAATTTTTCTCGAGCGCATGGTGCTGTGCAAAAAATCCGCCGCCCGTCTCGGCTGCAGCTTCGAGCTGATAATCAACGACACGAGATTGCTGTAACTGTGCGTTTTTTAATCTTTCAAATATAAGCAAAACATAATTATAAAAACAAATCCGGGGTCGATGACCCCATGCCGTCAATGAGGGGTTTTGAAATGAAAGTAAAAAAGAAAAACATAATCTGGCTCTGTGCCAACGTCGCGGTTTTCGCGCTGTTTGTGTTCTTTTTCCGCGTGAAGTTCGTCGCGGCGGCTGCGGTCGTCTATTCCGCGGCGAGCATAGGCTTTTTGACCTTTGACCTGTGCAGAGGACGCACCGAAAGCCTGTGGTGTGCGCCGATGGTGCCCATAGCGCTCATGGTTTTCGAGACGGAGGTAAATAATCCCATCGATTCGTTCGGCGCAATGCTCTGCGTGAGCGTTATTATAGCAACGGTGCTGACAATTACGGCTTTCCTCATATGCAAGAAGAAGTTCGCGGGCTTCAGCGTGGGCGGACTGCGGCAGGCGCTGTTCCTGCTACTTGCGGCGCTCGCGATAATGGGCTGCGCCATGACGCTCAACAACACCTTCACCCGCGGTGCACACAATGTCAGCGCGGTGGTTATCGAGACGGACGACGACCTGCGAACGGTGTTTTATGACGGCCCGCACCGTATCCGCGTGACGCCGAGAAAGGGCGCGGGAGTCGATGCGTGGATAGACCTGCCCAAGGGGCGCTGCGGCAAGGTGAAAGTCGGCGACACCGTCGAGGTCAAGGCGGAGACCGGACTTTTCGGCGTGCGAATCTGCTCGCTTGCCGAATAATAAGGAGAGAATATGCAGGAGCTTTCAAATATCAATGTCATAAAAGAAATACTTTCGGCCAACGGCTTTACTTTTTCAAAATCGCTCGGCCAGAACTTTCTGATAAATCCGACCGTCTGCCCGCGAATGGCGGAGGCCTGCGGCGCGGACGAAAACACCGGCGTTATCGAGATAGGCGCGGGAATCGGCGTGCTGACGGCGGAGCTTGCAAAGAGGGCAAAAAAAGTCGTCTCGCTCGAGCTTGACACCCGCCTCATCCCCGTCCTCGCAAAGACGCTTGAGGATTTCGACAATGTCGAGGTGCTGAACGCCGATGTGCTGAAAACCGACCTCGGCGAGCTTATCGCCGCCCGCTTTGCCGGTATGCGTGTTGTCGTCTGCGCGAACCTGCCGTATTATATAACCTCGCCCGTTATCATGTACCTGCTCGAGAGCCGCATACCGATAGACGCGATGACGGTCATGGTGCAGAAGGAGGCGGCTGCGCGGCTCTGTGCACCCGTCGGGAGCAGAGACGCCGGAGCGGTCACTGTGGCTGTCAACTACTACGCCGACGCGAAGAAGCTCTTCGATGTTTCGGCGGGCTCGTTCATGCCCGCGCCCAAGGTGGACAGCAGCGTGATAAGGCTCGATATCAGACCCGAGCCGCCCGTCAAGATAACGGACGAAAAATTCTTTTTCCGCGTGGTCAAGGCGGCGTTCGGTCAGCGCAGAAAGACTGCGTCGAACTCGCTCAGCGCGGGGCTGGGTATTCCTAAAGACAAAATAAACGCGGCGATAGCCGAGGCGGGCTTCCCCGCGAGCGTCAGGGCGGAGAGCCTCAAAATGGAGGATTTGGCGCGCCTGAGCGAATGCATCGCGGCGAAGTGCATATAAAGGACGAAATTTTATGCTTTTACTTTCTGTAAAATACACGGCAAGACCCGGCGACGGAGAAAAATTTGTCAGGGAGATAACCGACTCCGGCATCTTGGACATTGTCCGCGCCGAGGACGGCTGCATAAGCTACGACTATTATTTTTCGGCGGAGAGCCGCGACACAGTGCTGCTAATCGAAAAATGGACTTTGCCCAAGCAGCAGGAAGCGCATCTGCAATCGGCGCACATGGCAGAGCTGATGAATATAAAGGAGAAATATATTTTAGACACGGCGGTCGAAAAAGCCGTTTTATAAAGAGCTTTAAAAGTGCAAAAAGTTAAAATTTAAGGCATCCGTTTTACGGATGCCTTTGTTCGTTGAGAAAAGTCGGAAAGCGCTGCAAAATGAGATTTGTGAAGCAGTTTCGATTGCGTGCGCCCCGCAAACCCCGAGACGACTATCCTGATTTTTTACTCAAACACCAGTCTGCCCATTTTTCCGTTCTGTAGAATTTGCCTGACATGGTGTGCCCGTATTTATCCGGGCGGGTGTATTTTATATCTGCTCCGAGTTTCTCAAGCTCTGCGGCGCAATAATCATCGCTGTCTATTCTCACATTGGTATCGTCCGATGAATGTGCCGCCCAGATCGGCGTTTTGACTAACCGCCGAATGTCATATTTTTCATAGCGGCGATCCGGGCACAGGCTGCCCATTACCGGCACTGCCGCCGCAAAATATTCGGGAAAAAGATAGATAAGCTGCCAGACGCAGCAGCCGCCGAAGGAGGTTCCGATTATATATATGCGCTTTCTGTCGAAATCTATGGGCAGCTTATCCGCAAGCCTCTTTATCGATTTTATGTAATTCTGCATCGCTTCGCCTCTGTTTGAGCCGAAAGGTGCCTGCGGCAAAAGAATATTGCAATCTGTTTTTATTAGCTGCTTGTACAACGGTAAGTTGTCAAACAGCTGTTTTAAATTGTCACTGCCCATTGCGCCCGCGCCGTGTAAGAGGATAAACAACGGCTCGTTTTTATTTTTGCTTGCACGAAGCCTGAAAGGAAAGCACATTTTATTCTCTTGGTCGGTGTATTTATAGGCTGAAAATCTGCCGCCGGATACTTTCCTTATGCCGTCGCCGCTGTGACTGAGTTCTCTCTCTATATGCGCGGCGGCTCGGTTTTGCTTTTTCTTATAGCGCTTATAGTATCTGTATGCCTTCATAACAGAATGAGGCATTTTGCCTTTTTTCTCGACGGAGCCTTGCGACAGTATATATAAATATCCGTCGCTGCCCTCGAGCTGAGTTTCGTTTAAAAGGCTTTTAATTGTATCAAGCTCGCTTTTGTCGAAAGCTATGAGAGCCAAGCCCATATCCGATGAGCCTTTTTCAATATAGGGCTCGAAAGGCGCAATATCGCAGAAATCGTTGTCAACAAGACAGCGGAACCTCAAGTCGCTCATAAAATCACCGTTAAAATAAATTCACCGCATATAGGCGTTTTCGTATTCGAAATGCGCGTTCATACGGCGCGCTTATTTATTCAGATATTCCGCATATTGCCTGTAAAGCTCCGCAGAGCTCTCGTGCCCGGCGAATGAGCCGGAATCCTCGGGATTCATCAGCCCGATATACTGATATCCGATTATCTTGTCCGCATATGGCGCTACGTTCGCTATCTGCCGCTCGATGCGTTTGAAATCGGCGGGGAGCAGGGCGCTTTTGTAGACCATGCCCTCGAAATCGAACAGCTCGATATCGGCCCAGAGCGCGGCGCGTCCCGCTTTATCATGGGCTTTTTTCAGGCGCGCAAATATTTTTTCGCTCTGCCACACGCGAGTCTTTTTGACGCCGATTTCGTCCTGATACGCTATAAAATCGACATCGAGCGAGGCGAGCGCGTCGATATATTTTGAGTTCGTGAGCGTGAGATTTGTGCCGTAGGGCGCGATAAGCGTCTTTTTGTCGGGCGTTATTTCGCGGCAGCGGGCGGAGCAGAGATTGACATATTTCATGAAATTCCCCGAAAAGCGCAGGATTATACAAGTCTCGTCCGGGAAATACCAGCCGTAGAAGCTTTTGTGCCGCGCGTATTTTTCCGTCAGCTCATCCATGGCTTTAAACGAGCGGTCTATTACCTCGCTCGAGGTTATGTTGACTCCGGGCTTCGTCCAGTCGCCGTAAAAGCCGTTGCCGAGGAAAACCTTTATGCCGCATTTGTCCGCCTCGTCGAGCACCGCCTCGATAGGGTCAGCGCAGGGAATATCCGCCAAAGGAAAAACGGACGACTCAAAATAGCAGCGGTCATAGAGCGCAGTCGCCATAACGACTATGTACTCCATTTTGAGCGCCGCTATCTCGCGAACCTTTTCGCGCCAGTTTTCGGCGGTAAAGGAGTCGAGAGCGGGGTTCCAGTATTTGCCCTCCGCCGTGTTGTGATGGTGAATTTCAAAAAAAGTTCCGTCAAGTCCTCTTGCCATAAAAGCACCTCCGTATTCTGATTAGATTATATCACGTCGCCGGCCGTCAGGCAACGGTTTTCGGTGTCCGATATCAAACCGGGCGAAAACGCAAAATCTTCAAAAAATTCTTTACAAATCGATTGATTACTGATATAATACCGTTGTATGCGTCCGCTACTCGGCTGATGGATTAAACCTCAAAGAGGTTTTCACCGGCCTTTTGCTGGGTTACGGAGCAAATATTAAAATGAGGTGAAAAAATGACTCAGGCAGAAAAAACCGCAATTATGCAGGAGTACGCTATCCATGAGGGCGACACCGGTTCTCCGGAGGTTCAGATCGCTGTTCTCACCAAGAGAATCCGCGACCTGACAGAGCATCTTAAGGAGCATCCGAAGGATCACCATTCGCGCCGCGGCCTTCTCAAGATGGTCGGTCACAGACGCAATCTCCTGGCATACCTTCAGAAGGTCGACATTGAGCGTTACCGCGCTATCATTGCCAGACTCGGTATCCGTAAATAATTGCACGACGAGCAGGCAGGAGTTTATTTCTGCCTGCTTTTCTGAATTACAATCGACAGACTGCAACGGTTTTAGCAGTGAATCGGGGCTCCGGGAAGCCGGGGAACGGATTTATTGCTAAGTCCGGGGGTCTGTGGAAATAAAACTAAAGAGGTAAAACTATGTTCGAGGATTTCAAGAAGTTTGAAACTGAGATCGCCGGCAGACCCTTCGTTGTTGAAGTCGGCAAAATGGCTCAGCTCGCGGGCGGTTCGTGCCTCGTCCGTTACGGCGAGACCGACGTGCTCTGCACCGCAACCATGGCTGCAAAGCCGAGAGAGGGCGTGGATTTCTTCCCGCTTTCGGTTGATTTTGAAGAGAAGCTCTATTCCGTAGGCAAGATTCCCGGCTCGTTCCAGCGCCGCGAGGGCAGAGCGAGCGAGAAGGCTACTCTTGCGTCGAGAGTTATCGACAGACCCATTCGCCCCCTGTTCCCCAAGGACATGAGAAATGATGTCAGCGTCGTGGCTACCGTTATGTCGGTCGATCCCGACTGCCAGCCCGAAATCGCCGCTATGCTCGGCGTTTCCATCGCGCTGTCCATCTCCGAGATTCCGTGGGACGGCCCGATTTCCGGCGTGAGCGTCGGCCTTATCGACGGCGAGTATGTCATCAACCCCACCGAGGCTCAGCGCGAGGTCAGCCGCATGGCTGTCACCGTCGCCTCCACCTCCGACCTCGTCGCAATGATCGAGGCGGGTGCAAAGGAAGTTACCAACGACGAGATGTTCGACGGCATCATGTTCGCCCACAAGGAAAACCAGCGTCTTGTCGAGTTCATAAAGGGCATTCAGGCCGAGGTCGGCAAGAAGAAGATCGACTTCCCCTCAAACGATCCCGCACCCGAGATGTATGAGGCTATCAAGGATTTCGCCATTGACGATATCCGCGCCGCTCTTGACACCGATGACAAGCGCATCCGCGACGAGCGCCTCAAGCCCATCTATGAGAAGGTTCACGAGAAGTTCGACGAGATTTATCCCGACGAGATAGAGAAGATTGACGACTGCCTTTACAAGACCCAGAAGTTCGTCGTGCGCCGCTGGCTGCTTGACGACGGCAAGCGCGTTGACGGTAGAGGCATCGATGAGATTCGCCCGCTTGCGGCTGAAATCGACCTGCTTGACAGAGTTCACGGCTCGGGTATGTTCACCAGAGGCCAAACTCAGGTTCTGACCGTCACCACCCTCGGCCCCGTCAGCGATTCTCAGATTCTTGACGGCATCGACGGCGAGGACACCAAGCGCTATATGCACCACTACAACTTCCCCTCGTACTCGGTCGGCGAGACCAAGCCCTCGAGAGGCCCCGGACGCCGCGAGATCGGCCACGGTGCTCTTGCAGAGCGTGCTCTTCTGCCCGTTATCCCGAGCGTTGAGGAGTTCCCGTACTGCCTGCGCCTCGTCTCCGAGGTTCTTTCGTCCAACGGCTCGACCTCGCAGGCCTCCATTTGCGGCTCGACCCTCTCCCTTATGGCGGCCGGCGTGCCGATAAAGGCTCCCGTTGCCGGTATCTCCTGCGGACTTGTTACCGAGGGCGACCGCTTCATGACCATGGTCGATATCCAGGGTCTTGAGGACTTCTTCGGCGACATGGACTTCAAGGTCGGCGGCACCAAGAAGGGTATCACCGCTATCCAGATGGATCTTAAAATACACGGTCTGACCCCCGCTATTATCCGCGAGGCTCTCGATAAGACCTATAAGGCGCGCTGCTACATCCTCGATGAAGTTATGCTGCCCGTTATCTCCGAGCCCAGAAAAGAGCTTTCGAAGTACGCTCCCAAGATGCTCACCACCAAGATTGACACCGAGAAGATCGGCGATGTCATCGGCAAGCAGGGCAAGGTTATCCAGAAGATCTGCGCAGAGTGCAACTGCAAGGTCGACGTTGAGGAGGACGGAACCGTCTTTATCTCCGCTATCGACATTGACGACGCTAAGCGCGCTCTCAACATGGTTGAGACAATAGCCAACGACCCCGAGGTCGGCGCTATCTACAAGGGCGTTGTTACCCGCCTTATGGACTTCGGCGCGTTTGTTGAAATCGCTCCCGGCAAAGAGGGTCTTGTCCACATCAGCCACCTTGATGTCAAGCACGTTGACCGCGTTGAGGATGTCGTTGCCGTCGGCGACGAGGTCATAGTCAAGGTTCGCGAGATAGACGACCAGGGCAGACTCAACCTCTCCCGCAGAGACGCTCTTATCGAGGTCGAGGGACTTGTTCCCGAGAACGACCTGTCCGATGAGCCCCGCAGAGCTCCCAGAAGGGACAACCGCGGCGGCAGAGACGGCGGAAGAAGAGATAACCGCGGCGGCAGAGGCGGCCACGGCGGAAAGAGATATTAATCTCTGATATAAAAATTAACAAAGACCGCTGTATCACAAGATACGGCGGTCTTTTGATATAGCAAAAACGGAACTGCAACTATTGCCACAGTTCCGCATTTTTATTTGTGATATTTTCCGCCGCTCGATATCATGAACGCGCGGTAGATCTGCTCGAGGAGCATGACTCGCGCGAGCTGATGCGGGAAGGTCATTCTGGACATCGAGAGCTTGAAGCTTGCGCGGCGCTTTGCCTCGTCGGAAAGTCCGTGAGAGCCGCCTATGACAAAAACAAGATTCCCGCTGCCGCCGACCGCCGCCTGCTCAATGTCTCGGCTGAGCTCCTCGGAGGAGAGCTGCCTGCCCTCTATGCACATAGCATAGACACGCGCCAACGGGTGAATAAGCTGCAAAATACGCTTGCCCTCGTCCGCGAGAGCCGCGTCTATCTGCGCCTGAGACGGGTCGTCGGGGATGCGCGCGGGGGTCAGCTCCGTTATTTTCAGCTTGCAGAACGCCGAAAGGCGCTTTGAATATTCGGCGCATGCGCCGCGCAGGTAGTCCTCCTTGAGCTTGCCGACGCATATAATATCTATATTGTACATCTTACCCTCCGTTTAAAAGCTTATCGCCTTTCCGTTGTCTCCCGCTACGCCGAGCAGATAGTCGCTGCCCGACCTTGCGCCGTGGACGGTGAACGCCGAATGAGTAGTCTCGTATGCGAGCTCCGGCGTGTTGTTCTGCTTGCTCAGATGTCCGAGCATGAAGCGCACCGTGCCCGAATCAAGGAGCTTCACCGCCGCATCGGAGCAGGCGGTGTTTGACAGATGCCCCCTGTCCGAGAGTATGCGCTGCTTTAGCGGATAGGGGTAGGGGCCGCGTCTGAGCAGGTCTATCTCGTGGTTCGATTCAAGCATAACGAGGTCGCTGCCGTATATCGCGTTCATCACGGTGTCAGTCATGTGCCCGAGGTCTGTGGCTACGGATATGCGCCTGCCGTCCGGCGTGACCGCCGTGTAGCCGCAGCTCTGCGCGGCATCGTGCGGCGTTGCAAAGGGCTTTACATATATCCCCGCCGCCTCCGCGCCGCTCTCGTCTATCTCGTGCGCCGTGAATTTGCCGTTTAATATGCACATGGAGTCGAGCGCTCCGAGCGTGCCCGCCGAGGCGTAAACGTCGATATTTCTGCTGCCCGCAAAGACGCGCAGCCCGTTTACGTGGTCTGAGTGCTCGTGGGTTATGAAAATCGCGCCGATGCTCTCCGGCGATACGCCTATGCTGTCGAGCGCTGAGGTTATCCGTTTCGCGCTGACGCCCGCGTCTATGAGTATGCCGCCGTCCGAGGTGCCTATGTATATGCAGTTGCCGCTGCTCGAAGAAAAAAGCGGACAGAATTTTGCCATGTTTTGCTCCTTTAAAAAATCCTGCGCCGGCATGACCGATGCAGGATTCTTGCGTTAATGTTTTCAGACTGCTCTTGAGATGCCGTCGGGCTCGGGTCTGTCTACGCGGCGGATATCCGCGCCCAATCCCGTGAGCTTTTCGACAATGTTCTCATATCCGCGGTCGATGTGCGAGATTTCTTCTATCTCGGTAGTGCCCTTGGCGATGAGTCCGGCGATTATCATCGCCGCGCCCGCGCGCAGGTCATCGGCTCTGACGGGTGCGCCCTTGAGCTGCTCAACGCCCTCGACAACCGCCATCTTGCCCTCGACCTTTATCGACGCGCCCATGCGGATGAGCTGCTCGACATAGCGGAAGCGGTTATCCCACACGCCCTCGGAGACGAAACTCGTGCCGTCCGCGATACTCAGAAGAGCGGTCATCTGCGGCTGCATATCGGTCGGGAAGCCGGGATAGGGCATAGCCTTTATCGTGCACTTGCCGGGTCTGCCGTTGGCGCAGACTCTGACGCTGTCGTCATTTTCTATAACATCAATGCCGCACTCTATGAGCTTGGCGGAGATGGACTCGAGATGCTTCGGGATGACGTTCTTTATAAGCACGTTTCCGTCCGTAGCGGCGGCGGCAATCATATAGGTGCCGGCCTCTATCTGGTCGGGGATTATGGAATAGGTGCAGCCGTGCATATGCTCGACGCCGCGAATCTTGATAGTATCGGTGCCGGCGCCGCGTATGTCCGCTCCCATGGAGTTGAGGAAGTTTGCAAGGTCGACTATATGCGGCTCCTTGGCGGCGTTTTCAATGACGGTCAGACCCTTCGCCTTGACTGCGGCGAGGATAACATTGACTGTCGCGCCGACGGACGCCTCGTCGAAGTAGACGGGGCTGCCCTCAAGTCTCTCCGCGGCGGCGTCAATAATGGCGTTCTCGCCGATAGTGACGGTCGAGCCGAGAAGCTCAAAGCCCTTTATATGACGGTCGATAGGACGCACTCCGAAGTTGCAGCCGCCGGGCATGGCGACTTTCGCACGGTGGAATCTGCCGAGCAGCGCGCCGATAAAATAGTAAGAGGCGCGCAGATGCTTCGTCATATCGTGCGACACGACGTAGGAGTTGACCCCTCTCGTATCTATCTCGAGCGTGCTCTTACTCAGACGCTTTATCTGCGCCCCGAGCTGTTCGAGAATTTTTGTCATATAGTAAACATCACTGATGTTGGGAATGTTTTCGATAGTGCAAATGTCCTGAGCAAGAATAGTTGCGGGCAGAATAGCCACGACCGCATTTTTGGCGCCGCTTATGCTGACCTCTCCTCTGAGGGGTATGCCGCCGTTGAGCACGAACTTTTCCAAATTGTTCACTCCTATATAGTTTTATATCAAAAGAAGTATCAGATATCAGCTATAGTAAAATCCATTTTACGACATTAGATTATATCATCTTTTTGCCCGATTGAAAAGGGCTTTTTCGAAAAAATTTATACTGCATTTTCTGCGTCGGCGGCGTTGTGCAATAAAAATTTTAGATTTTGCCGACAATGCCGCGCATTTCTGCTGTTCGGTTTTATTATTGACAGCTTCGGCACATTTAGAAGCGGAATTTTTTAATTTAACAAGGCTGAAAAACAGCGCTTTATTTCTCTTTTTTTTAAATTGTTGACAAGCAAAAAATATTTGATAAAATAAAATTGCAGGAAGTGTTTATATACGATAAAAATATACCGCGGTATTTTGAGACTTTCCGCAAAAACAGGAGGACTGCAATGAAAAGCTCAAACAGTTTTTCAAAAAAAGAGATTTTGACGGCCGTCTCTATGGTGCTGTTTCGCACTGTAACGGGCATTGTGCCTGCGCTGGTGTTTTTCGACATAAAACTTCCGGATGAACTGAGAAATGCCGTCTATTCAACGGCGGGGACGGTGGTGAGTGCTGCTTTAATATTGCTGTATACCGTTATAAGCGCAGTTATGGGAAAAAAGAAATCAGACGGTTTTGCACTCGGAATGGGAGCATCACTTTTTTTAGGATTGTTGCTTCTCCCGCTTGTTTGGTGGCCGGAGTTGTTGCTGTCGCTGGCGATAACCGACGCTGACGGTGGATTGGTCGTTCCTCTGATGGTGCTGTCGGCTACACCGATAATTGTATATATACTGTTCAGAAAATGTTTTGCAAAAACAGAAGCATAAAAATCGTCCGGCAAAGAGATTTGCCGGATTTTTTCTCGGCTGTTCGTATGTATAATGCATGATTTTTAATTTGTATATTGTTAATTTCTCTGTTTTATGGTAAAATTTTTTCATCAACCGAAGGGGGCGCCGCATTGGACAGGCTCGATAAAACAGTTGCAAAGCAGATGAATATTTCCCGCAGCGGCGCAAGGCAGCTCATAAGAAGCGGTGCGGTCGAGGTGAACGGCAAAAAAATATTTGCGGCCGACGAGCAGCTTGACATAAATTCCGACGAGCTGAAGATAAACGGAAAAACAGTCACCGTGCGCCGATATCTCTATATAATGCTCAACAAGCCCTCCGGCGTACTCAGCGCCGCAAAGGATCCCGACTGCCCGACGGTCGTCGATCTCCTGCCGCCCGAGCTCAGCAGGCGCGGACTCTTCCCCGCCGGCAGACTCGACAAGGATACTACCGGGCTTTTGATAATCACCGACGACGGCGACTTTGCCCATCGACTCATCTCGCCGTCCCACCATGTCTACAAGACCTACGAGGCGACGCTCGAGAGCGGCATAAGCGAGGAGCAGCTCGATATTCTGCGGCAGGGCGCGGTGCTCGGCGACGGCACGGAATGTCTGCCCGCGAAGCTCAAAAAGCTGAGCGATGACCCCGCCGCGGTGTGCGTTCAGATACGCGAGGGCAAGTATCATCAGGTCAAGAGGATGTTCGCGTCGGTCGGGAACAGCGTTTCGGCGCTTCGCAGAACGGCGATAGGCGCGCTGAAGCTTGACAATTCGCTCAAGGAGGGTGAAGCCCGCCTGCTGACTGACGACGAGCGCAAAATGATATTCTCGGAGGCCGAGATTATATAAGCAAAAAAGGGCGCAGCCCGTAAAAATATAAAAAAGCGAGGTAAAAAAATGTCTGACAAAAGAGCAAACGACCTGAACCTCTTCAAAAAGGATCAGGACAATTACAGCATCGACACGAGCAAGAAGCTCAAGGTCGGTATAATCGGCACAGGCTGGATAGCGGAGAGCCACATCAGCGAATATCTCAAGATGCCCGACGTTGAGCTTGTCGGCGTGGCGGATCTTGTTGACGGTAAGGCCGAGGCATTTCTCAAGAAATGGAATGCCCCCGAGGGAGTCAGAGTCTACCGCTCGCATAAGGAGCTCATAGACAACGAGGAGCTTGACGCGGTCAGCGTCTGCACCTACAATATGACCCATGCGGAGTGCACCATATACGCGCTCGACCACGGGGTCAATGTCCTGCTCGAAAAGCCCATGTGCGTCACCCTCGACGAGGCCGTTGAGATAAGAAAGGCCGAGAAGAGAAACGGAAAGATAGTCTCCGTCGGCTTCCAGCCGCGCTACAACCCGAATATGCAGATGATAAAATACATAATCGAGTCCGGCGAGCTGGGCAAGGTCTATCATATTCAGATAGGCGGCGGCAGGCGCAGAGGTATTCCGACTCCGTTCGGCACTACATTCATAGAGAAAGAGACGGGCGGCATCGGTGCCCTCGGCGACATCGGCTGCTATGCGCTCGACATGGTATTGAACGGCATGGGCTATCCCAAGCCGCTGACTGTCACGGGCTTCCTCTCCGACTATTTCGGCAAGGCCGACGACTACAAATACAAGGATGTTTTCGGCGTTGACGATTTTGCGGCGGGCTTTGTCCGCCTCGAGGGCGGCCTGACTATCGACTTCAAGACCGCGTGGGCTATGAACGTCGACACCATGGGCGACACGGTCGTTCTCGGAACAAAGGCCGGACTGAAAATTCCGTCATCCGGTCACTGGGGCAGCATTGACGCTCCGCTGAAAATATACAGAAACATCGGCGAAGCAGAGGTTGAGACGGTTGTCCCCATGCTCGAAGAGCCCGAGGAGGGCGTGTTCTACTGGAAGGTCAGAAAGTTCCTCGACGCTGTCAAAGAGGGCGGCGAAGCACCCGTCCCGACGAGCCAGGCCATATACAATCAGGCAATACTCGACGGACTCTACCGCTCCGCGCAGACAGGGCATGAGATAGTTCTGGAGATACCCGAGGTCTAAACGACCCAAGGCGAAAACGCCGTCCGATTCGGCAGCTTGAGCGGGCAAAATATAAAACAAAGGTCATAATCCGCAGCTCACGGATTATGGCCTTTTGCAATTTTACTTTTTATTTGCCGTAATCTATATGTATTATATACGTCGGCTCGCGGTAGAAAGCGCGGGCAAGCTTTGTCGTGCCGTCCGTTGTCCAGTTACCGTGGACGGCCTGACCGTTTCCGACATACACGGCAACGTGCGATTCACCCCTGCCGCCGTCGGCATAATAGAGAATATCGCCGGGGCGGATTTGCGCTTTCGTAACCTTCGGCCCTAAGTCGATAAAGCCCTCGGGCTCGAGGATTCTGTATGTCCAGCCGTCCTCCTCAAAGGTACGCCAGCCGCTCAAGCCGGCCTGCTCAACAGCCGCCTCGGCAACCTCGGTGCATCTGTGCTTCTCGCCGACCATCGACATTACCGCCTTGACCGCCGGATTCGACATATCGTATTCAAACGCCTTTGTCGTCTCTGTTTTCGTCGTCTTTTCGGGCTTTTTCACGGTAGTTTGTGCTCTTTTTTCGGTTGTCGGAGCGGGTCTTGAGGTCTGTGCCTCCGTGTGCCTTTCGGCTGATTCCGTCGTTTTCGGCGCGGTCTCGGTTGACTCGGACGAAGCTTTCGTTGTTTCGGGCGCCGCCGTCTTATCCGAACCGGCTAAAATACTTCCGTTCTCCGTCTCGGTAACGCTCGGCTTGTTCTGCGCCGGCTTTTGGGCGCAGGCGGTGAAGGCCGACAGCATTAAGATGCAAACAGCCGCCGCAATTATTCGTTTTTTCATCATATCGCCTCCGTTTATTCTAATATACTCTTTACCCTTATTTGTGTCAATAATCTCATACGACAAAAACAGAGGACTTTAAGTTTTATGAGGGTTTTTCGCGGCGATTATATTCAGCGCTCTTTCCGTTTCATTCTGTTCAGGGGATTTATCGGCGACCGACCGCAGGAGAACTCTCTGCGGTCGGCTCTGTGTTTTTGGAGATAGCCGTGAGTTATAGCGGCATTTTGCAAGGAAAATAGCCTGCCGCACAGACGTAGTCCGTAAAAGCTCCTGCTATTTTTACGCCGCTTTGGGGTTCTAATCTTCTTTTAATCTTTACACGCTACGATAAAATCCGTATAATTATACCGGAGGTGTTCCAATGCGTGTTTTGTTTGCCGAGGACGAGAAGAGCCTCAACAGGATAATCACAAAGCAGCTCAAGGCGGCCGGCTACAGCGTGGACAGCTGCTTTGACGGCGGCGAGGCATATGACCTCATAACATCGGCCGACTATGACGCGGCTGTGTTTGACGTCACCATGCCCGTCATGAACGGCTTTGAGCTTGTCAAAAAGATAAGGGCGCAGGGCATAGACACGCCCGTACTGTTTCTGACTGCGCGCGACAGCATAGAGGACAGGGTCACGGGGCTCGACCTCGGGGCGGACGACTACTTGATAAAGCCGTTTTCGTTCGACGAGCTCTCTGCGCGGCTTCGCGTTATGACGCGCAAAAAATACGGGGGAAAGACCGGCATAATCTCCGTAGGCGACCTGACCGTCGATACCGCATCGAGGTGCGTTGAGCGCGCGGGCAGGGAGATATCGCTCTCTGCGAAGGAGTATGAGCTGCTGTGCTACCTCGTGATGAACAAGGGCGTTGTGCTCAGCCGCGAGAAAATAGAGGATCACATCTGGAACTACGACTACGAGGGCGGCACGAACGTCATCGACGTATATATCAGGTATCTGCGCAAGAAGATAGACGAGGGCGAGGATACGAAACTTATTCACACCGTGAGGGGTGCAGGCTATGTCATCAGATAAAAAAATAAAACCCGCGCTGCGCCGCTCCTCGTTCAGGCTTCGCATAACGGTCTGGATAACTCTGCTCATAGCGGCAGTCTGCTCGCTCGGCCTTTTCGGCATACTGATAACCGGCTCGCAGATAACCGATTCGCGCCTGCAAAACGAGCTGATAAGTACCGTTGAGCGCAACGTCGACGAGATAGAATACAAAAACGGGATTTTGGAAATAGAAAACGACTTTGCTTTCTTCTACGACGATGTTTACTGCAACGTGTTTGATTCGAACGGCCGATACCTCGACGGCGAGTCCCCCGCCGCGCTTATAAACGGCGAAAACCTCAAAAACGGCAGCATCGGCTCATTCGAAGCGGACGGGAGCAAATATTATTATTACGACACCCGCCTTGATTTCAACAAATACGAGTATGAGATAGACGCATTTTCGGGGAAGATAATCAAATATGAGGCCGACACGGTGATGTCCGAGCTCAGTGACCCCGTCTACAAAACCACCGTGTTCAAGGACGGAATAAGCAGCGAAAAGGCTGTCGATATCGCGCTCGAGCACGCGGGACTGACCCGCGACAAGGTGAAGTCCATGAGCGTCGAGCTCCCCTCGAATTCGGACAGAACCGTTTTTAAGGTCGAGTTTATTTGCAGCGAGTCGACCTATCCCCCCGTGTGGGTGCGTGGATTCATAAATGCGGACGCCGCTAAGAGCGCGTTTGACGCGATAAACAAGACTGTAATATATATTTTCCCGATATTCATTATCATTGCGGCGGTCGGGGCGTATCTGATATCGCGCAGGACGATGAAGCCGGTAGAAAACATCTGCCGCTCGGCGCGCGAGATAACCGACGGCGCGGACCTGTCAAAGCGCATTGAGCCCGAAAAGAGCGCGGGCGAAATTTATACTCTCGCCGAGACCTTTAACGGTATGCTCGCAAGGCTCCAGACCTCATTTGAAAATGAGAAGCGGTTCACCTCGGATGCTTCGCACGAACTGCGCACTCCGCTCGCCGTAATAAAGGCGGAATGCGAATACGCGTTGTCCGACAAGGCGAGCGAGGAGGATATGCTTGAAGCGCTCTCGTCCGTAGACGAGCAGACGGACAAGATGACAAAGCTCGTCACGGCGCTGCTGACGCTCTCGCGCACGGAGCAGGGCGACAGGCGCTACAAGCTCGAGGACACCGACCTGAGCGCACTTGTCAAAAAGCTTTGCGCCGACTTCCCGCTCGCAAAGAGCATTACGCTCACGGCAGATATTGAGGACGGTATAGTAATTCCCGCGCAGGCTCAGCTCATCTCGCTGATGCTCGAAAACCTGCTCTCGAACGCCGTCAAATACGGCAGGGACGGCGGGCACATTGAAGTAACGCTCAAGAACAAAGACGGCGTCACGCTCTCGGTAAAAGACGACGGCATAGGCATAAAGGACGAGGACCTGCCGAAGATATGGGGAAGATTCTACCGCGCGGACGAATCGCGAAGCCGCGAGAGCGGCTTCGGGCTGGGGCTCTCGCTCGTCAGCCAGATAGCGGCACTCCACGGCGGAAAGGCCGACGTCACCTCAGTCTACGGCGAGGGCAGCGAGTTCACCGTAACATTCAGGGAAAAATAAAGCCGGCGCCTAACGGGCGCAAGTGCATAAGAAAACAACCGACCGCAACGGGTTAGCCTGTCGCGGTCGGTTGTTATTTATGCGGTAATTGGATTTTGCGGGGTGTTGAAATTATGGCGTTCCGGAAAGGGGAGGCTCGGAGAAGCCGAGACTGAGGGGTTGCGGCGCAGCGTGTAAGCCTCAAGCGGAGAGCCTATTATAAGACACGGGCGAATAAATAGATTTTCGGTGACGCTGACGCGTCAAAGGGTCGTCGAGCCGCCGACCCCCACAAAGTGAATATCCACAAGCTACTGCATAACCCGCGGGCGGCAATATCCGATCCTGCACGATTATTTCAGCTTGCAATATTGAATTTATTTGGCTGAAGGCGGCTTTACCCCGCGCCCACCGATTTTTGTCAGACCATCCTGATGCTCTGACAACTTTTTAAAGATTCCTGTGTACAAAAAAACACCCTTTGATAAATTTTATAAAATAAATCTGTTTTAAGCCGTCTCGGAGTGTGACGGTACGGGCACCGAACTCTTTCTAAATAGCGATAAAGAAGCTTTTACTCTCTTCTTGATATACTTATAAACAAGAATGCAACTGATTTTATTTAACACGATTACTCAAAAACGTTGATATCAAGCCGTTTTTTTAAGTTGATTTTCAGACTCTAAAAAAATATTTCACAAATTTATAAAAATTTATCAGAAAAGCGTTGAACTTTTTGTACAATTATGCTAAACTGGGCTCAGAGATTAAAAGCACGACAGCTTTTTTGACCGGATTACGCTTCCGGATATAGACTCAGCAGCTTTTTCCGTCGGAATTTCGGATGATTCCGGCGGTCAAACACGTCTGCAGACCTCGTGAAAACTATGGATTGCTACGGACTAAAGAGTAGGGGGCAGTGAAACGGATGGAACGTAAGAAAAAAATAAAAATCGCTATTGTTGTATTGGCTGTTCTTCTCTGCGTCAGCCTCCTGGCGCTCGGCGGCACGCTTGTGTATAACAGGCTGATTGCCGATAAGCCGGGAACCGTCCTTGTGCCGGATAATCTGATAACGCCGGACGACGCCGCAACCTCGCCCGAGGGGACAACTCTGCACGACGGCAACAGCGAAACAAAAAAGCATACTGAAGCCGGCGGTACGGGAAGCACTGTCGGCTCGAACGGCGTTACGCAAATAATAAATGCGGCGGGACGCACGGCGGCGACTATCGAGCTCTACAGCAGACATTCGGAGGAAAATATTCCGTTTAAGGTTATGAATATGTTCCCGGGCGACAGGGAGACTAAATATTTCCGCGTGCGCGTGTCATATTGCAATGAAGTTACCGTGCACTACAGGGCGTTCGTCCGTCCCGGTTATGAGAAGCTGGCGGAGGTTATGAAGGTCAGAATAAGGCTTCTCAACACGGGAGAAATAATGTATGACGGTCTGATGAGGGATATGCCCGAAAGCGTGAAGTACAAGCTTGTGTCGCCGAAAAAGGATACCGCCGAGCTTTATTATGAAATAACCGCTTATCTTGATACGAGCGTGGGCAACGAATATCAGAATAAAGAGCTGATAGCCGATTTCAAATGGTGGGTCGAAGATAAGGATGCGGGCAATCTTGTAATTCCGCCTAACACCGGAGAGACCTTCAACCTCAGGCTTTGGGGCGGTTTGGCGCTCCTCTCCGGCTGCGTGCTCATTTTCCTGGCGGTTACCCGCAGGCGCAAGGAGGAAGAGGAAAATGTCTGAAGCAAAGACTGAAAAAAAGCTGACCGGCGGAATTGTCGCAATAGTGATATTGGCGCTCTGCCTGACAATAACCACTTTTGCCCTTGTCTATGCAACAGTCTCGGTCGACAATAACCTGTTCCATACGGGCGAGGTTAAAATCAACCTCAACGACGGAAACCCCGTTATCTATGAGCATGAATTTCTCTTTGAGCCGGGCATGACGGTAAAAAAGGAGTTCTTCATTGAAAACGAGAGCACATGGGCGGTTTATTACAAGATATATTTTGACGATATAGAGGGCGGTCTGGCAAATGTGCTCGACGTGACCGTTACCGACGGCGAAAAGGTTCTCTATTCCGGCAAGGTGAACGAGCTGACGAGACATAATGTAACAGCTGCCGACGATACGCTGGAAATCGGACAGCGCCGAAACCTCACCGTGTTTTTCCACTTTCCCGAGGCTGCGGGGAACGAGGCGCAGAACCTGAGACTCTCGTTTACTCTGTGCGCCGAGGCGACGCAGACCAAGAACAATCCCTACAGATTGTTTGACTGAAAGCAAAGCACTATATACATATAAATCCGTTAGGAGTGAGCAAGTGAAAGTATTAAATGTGATTCGCAGCGTGTTGGCCTGGATTATGGTTGTCATAGCTGTCTGTATGATGATATTTACGGTGGTGTCGGTTCTGACTTTTGACCGCGCCGACCGCAACCTGTTCGGCTACAAGGCTTTTATAGTCCTGTCCGACTCTATGAGCAAGACCGACTTTGACGCGGGCGACTTAGTGCTCGTCAAGGAGGTCGATCCCTCCACGCTAAAGGAGGGCGACATAATCGCCTACTCCTCGCAGAATGAGGAGAATTACGGCGCGACAGTCACGCATAAAATACGCAGGCTGACCACCGACGCGAACGGGAACCCCGGATTTGTTACCTACGGTACCACAACAGATACCGACGATGAAACCGTGGTTACATATCCGTTCGTATTGGGCAAATATCAAAAGCATATCCCGAAGGTCGGAACGTTCTTCCAGTTCCTCAAGACCACTCCCGGATATATCGTCTGCATACTTGTCCCGTTTTTGATTCTCATACTGCTTGAGGGCATCCGCTGCATCCGTCTGTTCCGCAAATACAAGGCCGAGCAGCAGGCGGAATTGCAGGCTGAGCGCGACAAGATTGAGGCAGAGCGCGCCGAAACGCAGCGCATGATGCAGGAGCTGCTCGAGCTCAAGGCACAGATGGGGGACGCGCCGGGCAAGACTAAGGACGAGCCTGAAGAAGAGGCGAAAAACAGCGCAAACTCCTGAACTTTGATGTAAGCGCGCAGAGCGCGAATACATATTTGTCATTGTACTTAAAATCTACTGAAAGGGGTAAATGAAAATGGCAAACAGCAAATCCGCCAAGAGAGCATTTGTTTCCAGCGCAATCGCGGTTCTCCTTTGCGTTGTTATGCTCATTGGCACCACCTTCGCATGGTTCACAGACACAGCGAAAACCGGAGTCAATAAGATTCAGTCCGGAAAGCTTGACATTGAACTTCAGATGAAAGACAAGGACGGCAACTGGGTCAACGCCGAGGGCAAGACCCTCGACTTCAGAAAGTCCGCAGACGCCCCGGAGGGCGAAGCGGTTCTCTGGGAGCCCGGCTGCACTTATGAGCTGCCCGAGCTTCGCGTTGTCAACAACGGCAACCTTGCGCTCAAGTATAAGATTGTTGTCTCCGGCATAACCGGCGATGCAAAGCTTCTTGAGGCTATCGAGTTCACCGGCCTTGATGACATCGGCGATGTAGAGCATCTTCTTCCCGCCGAAGCGTCTTCCGCTCCGATTAAAATCACCGGTCACATGAAGGAAGATGCCGGCAACGAGTATCAGGGACTTGAGGCTGATGGCGTTTCCGTCATTGTCTATGCAACCCAGTATACTCACGAGTATGACAGCTTCGGCAACCGTTATGACGCGGGCGCAGGCATTATCACTACTTATGATGAGCTGACATATGCTCTGGCAACCTCTACTAATGTTATTAAGCTCAGCGGCGACGTTGATACCCTCGGAAATCACGCCATCATGGGCAGCTCCAAAGAGCAGAATGTTGTCCTTGACATGAACGGCAAGACACTCGGGAGCTCAAAGGATGTTTGGGATGACGGTGCTGCGCGCTGGTCTCTCCTGAGCGTTCGCGGCGCAAACAAGACGCTGACCGTTACGGGCAACGGCGAAATCAGAGCAAGAGCAAACGACAGCTATGCAATTGATATTCGCAACGGAGCTACCGTCATTATCAAGGACGGCAAGTTCATCGGCAATATTGACGCCGTATATGTTGAGAGAGGCAAGCTCGTTGTTGAGGGCGGTTTCTTTGACCTTATTCAGAAGCACCCCGAGTCGAAATCCGGATTCCTTCTGAACTGCTTTGATGATAATTATAAGGCGGGCACCGCTTCCATCGAAGTCAAGGGCGGTACTTTCGTCAACTTCAACCCCGCAGACTGCGCGGCTGAGGGCGCTCACACCAACTTTGTTGCCGCCGGCTACAAGGTAGTTCCCGCAGCTCAGGCAAACGGCGATATCTGGTACACCGTCGTTGCAGAATAAGTAAATAACCCTAAGTCCTCTCCGCTTTTGCGGCGGAGAGGCAATCAAAGGGCACGAGCCCCGGTTCGTGTCTTTTGATTGTGAAAAAAGGCCGCACACGGCGGCACGGATTATTTCAGGCTATGATGTAAGCGCCAACGCGCAAACACATATTTGTCATTGTACTTAAAATCTATGGAAGGGAGTAAAAGAAAATGACAAACAGCAAGTCCTCCAAGAGAGCATTTGTTTCCAGCGCAATCGCGGTTCTTCTTTGCGTTGTTATGCTCATTGGAACAACATTCGCATGGTTCACCGACACCGCAAAGACCGGCGTCAACAGGATTCAGGCAGGCACGCTTGACATTGAACTTCAAATGAAGGACGGTCAGGGCAATTGGATCGACGCAGAGGGCAAGACTCTCGACTTCAAGAAGTCCGCAGACGCTCCGGAGGGCGAAGCGGTTCTCTGGGAGCCCGGCTGCACCTATGAGCTGCCCGAGCTTCGCGTTGTCAACAAGGGCAACCTTGCGCTCGTTTACAAGATTGTCGTCTCCGGCATAAACGGCGATGAGAAGCTTCTCGAAGCTATCGAGTTCACGGGGCTTGACAATCTTGAGGACGAAGGTCACCTTCTTCCCGGAGAAGATGCATCCGTCGCAATCAAAATCAAGGGTCACATGAAGGAAGATGCCGGCAACGAGTATCAGGGCCTTTCGGCCGAGGGCATCTCCGTCACCGTCTATGCAACTCAGGATACCGTTGAGTATGACAGCTTCGACAATCAGTATGACGCCGATGCGTCCAAGTCTGTTATCAAGGCTACCCCCGAGACCATACAGAGCATCCTCGACGGACTCACCGGTCCCGCTGTTGTTGAGCTTAGCGAAGGCGACTACGGCAGACTGTATCTTCGTCAGGCTAAGGAGACAAGCGCAGCGCGCGACGATCTGAAAAAGAGCGATGATTATCCGGCATATTACCGTGAGATCAAGGGTCTGACGTTAAGAGCGGCAGCCGGCGCAAAGGTTACCTGCAAGGGCATAACCGCAGAAGCGGGCACGCTTACCGCTGCGTCCAACAAGGCGGATTTCGGCGGCAACATCGTCAGCTATCTCCTTTTAGAGAGCACCAAGATCGAGGGCATCAGCTTCACCGATACTACCACAAACGTCCTGTTCATGCGCGACAATTACGATGCAAACCACACGGGAACTTCGCTTCTTGTAAACGGCTTCACCGTAAAGGACTGCAAGGGTGTCGGTAGTGGCGAGAATAAGCCCGGCAAGCATTTCTTCTACGGCTCAAGCGCCTCCGACCTGCCCTTCTGCAATGCTGCGGGCGGCAAGGCCGGCTATAACGATATCAGAATTATCGGCTGCGAGCTGAGCAAGTATTATCAGCCCATCTGCTGGAACAACAAGACCTCCGTACTTAACGGTTTGACGGTTTCGGGCAATACTTTCACAGACTGTATACACAACCATGTCCAGGTTACAAATAAGATAAACAGCGGCAAGTTTGTTTTCGAAAACAACAGGCTTGTCAATGTCGGCAACAACAAGTTTATCCGTATAGAGAAGCTTCAGGACGGTTCGGCTGTCACAATCAAGGGAACAAAGATAGAAAATGCCGGTGTCAATAACAATATAGTAAGAATCGACGGCGTTTCCTCCAACTTTACCGTTGATGCGTCCGACAACCAGTGGGCAAAGGGCTTCTTCCCGCTTTGGGAAGGTCAGCCGGAGCCGTATTGGCTTGCATACACTTATTAATTTCACGGGTTGCCGCGAATCGGTAAAATAAACATATAACCGAAGTTATCGCACAACCGTCTCTGTTTTACCAAGTCCTCTCCGCTCTTTGGGCGGAGAGGCAATCAAAGGGCACGAGCCCGTGTTCGTGTCTTTTGATTGAACGGAACAAAAAATTAAGAAAGGAGCCGCAGACGGAATGGGTACCGTTTTACTCATTTTGGGAATTGTATTCGGCGTCTTTATCGCTCTGCTTGTTGTTTCCGCGGTTGTGGTTTTTCTGTCAAACTTTAGCAGCGGAACGCGGCAGATAACGGGGGAAATGCGCCGCGCATTTGACGACGAAGAATACAATTATTGGCACAGAGAACTGCGATGTCACTATCTTTGCCTTATCCCTTTCGTCAACGGGCGCAATGTTATGCATATATATAACTTTTTCTTCAACAGGTCGCAGCGCGGCGAAAAGAAACGCGGAGACGGTCTTTTCCATCTGCTTGCGCCGTCCGTTATCGGAGCGCTGCTGTGCGCCGTCTGTCTTTGCGGCGCGAGCTGGGCGTGGTTCTCGGCATATACCTCCACGGGGGAGACAGTTATAAAATCCTCGGAATATAATATCACGGCCGCTGTGAGAGACAGTGAAAACAGTCCCGTCGAGGTCAAAAACAACGCCTGCACCGTAGCGGACGGAGTTTATAAGGTGACGCTCTCGGCAAAGGGGTCGCAGAGCGCCACGGGATATTGCAGAGTTGAGATAGGCGGCAAAATCTACTATACCGAGCAGATAACCGCCGTAGGAAGCTTCACCTTTACAATAAAAACAACGGGCAGCTCGGATGTAGAATTTGTTTCCAAATGGGGCAGCTGCGCCGTCAGAACGAAAGAAAACACAATTGTGTCCGGCGCGGAGATTTCGGCTATCGGCACTGTGACGCAGGAGGAATCCGAACCGCCCGCCGATAAGCTTGAGCCCGAGACAACGGAGCCGACCACAGCAGCTCCGCCGCTTACAACGGCTCCGACACCCACGACAACAGCTCCCGCGCCAACCACAACAGCCCCGGCGCCGCCTACAACGGCTCCGACACCCACGACAACAGCTCCCGCGCCCACTACAACAGCTCCGACTGCGGCAGCCCCGACACCGATCGAGCCGGATAACGAGCCGGATGCCGAGCCGACCGTGGGAGAAGATACGGAAGCAAGCGAATAAAAAGCGAACCGCAGCGAAAACAACCGCTGCGGTTCGTGAGTTTTTATCCCGTTCAGCCGCAAGAAATTATTCCTCTGCGGCGGTCAGGGTTTTTGCGATTTCGACCGTCTCTGCAAAATCGGCATTCAAGTACATCATGTACTGAGTCAGGTTATCCTGATAGGCGATGGAACAAAAATTTTCTTGCTCTATTACAAAAACGGTCAAACCGTTTACTGATAATTCCTCAACTTTGCTATAACTGGTAGTATTATTAAAATCAATCGGTAAAACGGATTCATTAGAATAAAACTTTCGGATAGATACTTTACCGGATAAATTGTTTGCTCGGTATGAAAATGATGTGACCTTAAGACCATCGATATTGTCCTCAAATATATTGTTATAGATGCAGTCGCTTGATAAAAACATTGCCGGCAGTTTCAAGTCGGAAATATCGTGCTTCCTGAGCTCGGCGGCAATCTCCGTTCCGGGTATTCCGCTTTCATCCTTTTGCTTGTCGAAATGAACCTGTATATGATTCTCATAGAAAGAGATGGCGCTGTTCTTCACTTTTTTGTTAGTGGCGACGGTTGCTATTCCCGTGGTGACGAGCAGCAGTGCGATAGTAGCGGCTATTATCAGCAGGTTCTTTAGCTTGCCGTTGAAGCGTGACTTTTTTAGCTTGTCGGCAGCAGGCGGTTCTGTGATTTTGTCATTGCCTGCGCTGTCGGCTTTTTTCTCCTTGCCGCCTTCTGTCTCCGCTTTGCTGATATAGTACAGGCAGTATTCTATAAGATCCGGATCCATTTCGGAGTCGTCCTTTTGCAGTTCTTCTTCAATTATATTTTCGAGCTCTTCGACGGTGAGCTCAAGGGAATCGTCATTCAGGATTTTCAAGAGTTGTTTTTTTGTCATATAAATTCCTCCTTACTTATATAGTCTGCGAATTTCAAAAATGTTACGGAAAAATTTTAAATTTTTTGTTTCTCTATCTCTTTTTTCACCATATGCACTATCTTTTTCCGCGCTCTGAAGAGCTTTTGCCGGACATTTGTCTCGGAAAGCCCGTGCCTGGCAGCGATATCTCTTACTCGCATATCCTCCATATAGTAATCCTCGACCAGCGAGCGCTCGTCTGCCTTGAGCCGATTCAATATATTGTCCGTCATTTCGTCTATCAGCTCGTCGGAAACGTCGTTGAGCTGCGGCATTTCGACGGCAGAAATTTTCAGCGCGGTTTCATACTGTACTATTCTGTTTATGTGCTCTGCTTCTCTCGCTTTGTTTTTGTATTCGTCAATTATCTTATTGTTCGCAACGCGGGTCAGCCAGGCCTTGGGATTTTTTATCTCTTTACCTGCGCGTCTGGCCTCGAGCAGTGCCATGAACACATCCTGAACGCAGTCCTCGACACAGTCGGGGCAGTCTTTAAGCTGAAAGTTGCAAAAGCTTTTTATGTATTCTCTGTAGAGATGCCAGATCTGCATACACTCTTCCGTAATTTCATCTTTCTCCAAATTAACCAATTTCAAATCATCCCCTATATTAATGTCCGATTTTTCGGCACCGTGATTTTATTATACTACAGTTTGTGCAAGCGGGCAATAACACGGGAAAATATGTTTTTTAACTTGCGGCTTTTGATAGAAATGCGGGAGTGCGCCCCTACCGCCGAGCGAGTCGGAGACTCTCAAAAAAATACAAAAAAATTTTCAAAAAAACTGTAACATTTTCGATTTTTGCAGACTATATATATAGGACGTTCAATAAGTCGAAAATCTGCATTTTTGCACGTTTTATCTACACTTTTGCATTTGCGGTTTTCCGAAGCGGCGTTTTGCGCTATAATTTTTGTGCACGGCAGACAACTGCCCCCGTTCAGCCGCATTGTATACTTAATTTGACAACCTCAACTCTCAACTCCTATAAAAGTGCAGCGGCAGGGGGACATCCTCTGCCGCTGTGCGCCCTCTCGGGATACGAGAATAACAATATTCGAGCCGGAAAAGAACGGCAGCCGCTTTACGGACAATTTAATTTGTAAAAAGCAAAATGGTTGACATGATAATTGCTTTACGGTATAATGAAGCTGTAAAAAGCGGAATTGAGAATATTTAATATATTGCCACAACTGTGCGGAGGATGTGATTCCAATGGTTTGACCGACCTTTTGCAAAGGCAAAACAGCGCAAAAGAATCAGAAGGCTTCAATGTCCAATCTTTTAATTATGGTGAGTCGGATACAGTTGCGCATGTAATAGCACATAGAAATATTACTGCTGAATTGAGTGTATCTGATATTTCGCTAAACAATAATTCATATTCTGGAGGTAATAGCAATGAGTCCTTTAAAAATGGGTCCATTAGAGCAGGCCTTTTGGCTGATTATTATAACGATTGGGACAGTGCTGACGTATTTCGGTTGGGCATTTATAGGGATAGTTGGCAAAATAATGGAATGGTTCGCTTAAGCGAAGCCACTAATGAGCAAGACCGACTAAACAACAGCAAAAACCGAACGGTGGTCGTTATCGGCATCGGACCCGGAGAATCCGAGCCTATACCGGCGAGCAAACCGCAGACATTTTAACGGGTCGCCCGCTTCTTGAAGAATACGGTCACACAGTTTTCCGAATTGTGCGGCCGTTATTTTTTTGTATGCCCGTTGCATGGTTTTTGAGAAAAATGTTTTATACAAATCAAAGGGAGTGTCTCTGTGAAAAAATCCGTGCTGCTTTTTCTTGCCTGTTCCGTTCTGCTGCTTGCGGCCTGCCAAAAAACGCCCGAGTCTGTCATGGACGGGAACGTCCTGCGAGCAAAAAGCTCGAACGACTTACTCGTCGAGTCCCTCGTCAATGCTCCCGCCGATAACGGCAATCAGGGCGGCACGACGCCCGTTCTCTCAAAAACCGAGCATCTCAAGCGCGACATTTCATCCGGCGGCATAACCGTGCATATCGACGCCGATATAAAAGTGCCGAAGATAACCGGAGATATACGGACATATTCCGCGCAGTACCGCTTCTTCGACCTGTTCGAGCTCGAAGATCTGTTCTTCTCCGGCGACGATCCGATGTTCAATCCCGGCGCGGAGAAAACGGCGGAGGACGATCCGTCGGTCGGTCTGCTTCCGGGCGGATTTTATTTCGGCGTATCCGAAGTTCTGAGCGCTTCAAACCATCCGACCGCTTTGAAGCCCGGATGGGCAAAGGGCTGCAATATCTCTCCCGACGATGCGCGCCGCCTGTCGGATAAGCTTCTCGGCCGTCTCGAAATGACCGATTTTGAGCTTGTCTCTTCGCAGGTCGTTGAGCCTCTGACCGAGCGAGGCAACCGTGCCAAACGCGGCAGATATGAATATAAATATGTCCAGGTTGCCGACGGAATACCGCTTTCGAGCGGCGAGCCTGACAGCACAGGATGCACCGTCGCAATAGACGACAGGGGCGTTGTTGACGCGAGGCTCACAAGGCTTGAGCTTGGCGAGTCGAAAATCGTAAACATCAGAGTCATGACGCTCGACGGCGTTCTTACAGTCTTGCAGAAGAAGCTTGCCGCCGCGGGACTTGTCAGAGATTCTATAGTAAAAGAGATAAGCTTTGAATATATGTCGGTCGAAGACCCCGAAACATATAATTCTACCGTGTTCCCGTGTTGGCGTTTCTGTATCGCTACTACCGCAACGCTGGAGCAATACGGCGAATATGAAAATGATATTATAATCAATGCCGTAACCGGTGAATTTTACGCCGTTACGAATAGATACGAATAACTAAAAGGAGGAAAACAAAATGTTGAAACGCACAAAAGGATTCGTATCGCTCGCTGTCGCAATCGCACTCATACTGGGACTCTGTTCCTGCAGCGGCAAACCCGAAACAGACCCGAGCACAACTGCCGACCCGACCGGAATAGGGGCGCAGGCAGAGACCGGGGAGAACACCACGGCGAAGGATATTGCTCCCGAAAGCGGCGCACCGGAAACCGCCGCCGAAGAAGCGGGCACTGCCGAGAAAGCAAGCACCGCCGCGCCGACCGAAAAGACGACAAAGGGCAAAAATAACCATGTGAATGTCAGCGCCGCCGGATTCATCTGGCCCGTGCCCGGCTATACACAGCTTTCCTCTCCGTACAGCACTCAGTATAAGCGCATAAGCATCAAGGCCGATTTCGGCGCAAAGGTCGTCGCCTGTGCAAGCGGAAGAATAACGAAGCTTTATACAAACGAATACGACAGCCCCTGCGCCGTGCTGACCTGCGACAACGGCTATGTCATCGAATACAGCGCGGCCAAGTTCTCCGTAAAACAGGGCGAATACGTCTCCCGCGGAGATGATATGGGCTTTATCGGCAAATACGGAACCGGCCCCCACCTGAACATTTCAGCCACAAAGGACGGCGTAAGTATTGATCCCGCAACGATCATAAAGCCCTGAGCGGGGTGATCCTATGCTCAGAAAGGATGTTAAAAGCCAGCTTTTTTCAACCGGGATGTTGATATCCCTGCTGCTCGGACTCGTTCTGCTTGTCGAGCCGCAGTATCAGTATTTTCTGTATTTTGCGCGGTGGGATAACAAGGCGGATTATATCAATTTCTTCTTCTCGTCCCTCGCGCTCGGCGGATATCTTATCTTTACGCCGATAATAACCGTCATGCCCGGCGTGTTCCGCTTTTGCGATGAGTATAACAGCGGATACCTGCGCTTTATGCTCGTGCGCTCGAAGAGCCGCAGAAAATATATGTTCTCAAGACTTTTTTCAAACGCTGTCTGCGGCGGCGCGGCGAACGCTCTGCCGCTTGCGGTGTTTGCGCTCATAATGCTCATTTTCTGCGACCCGTATGTCCCGAACGGACACTCGAAGACTCCGCTTGACGGAAGTATATTGCAGCCGTTCGAAAACGTCGCGGGCGGGTTCGGCCTGGTCGGAGTAATAATCCTGCTCGCGTTCCTCTTCGGCGTCGTGTGGGGAGTTATCGGCACGGCTCTGTCCGCCGCGGTGCCCAACAGATATGTGGCTCTCTGCGGTCCGTTCGTGCTGTTCTTCCTGATGCATCTCGTCGCGAGCGCGCTGCAAAAAGAAAAATTCAGCCCGACCAATACCATCCTGCCCGATATTTTGCCGTCGTTCGGCTTTCTGTTTTTGTATCAGGCGGTGCTTCTGGTGCTCGGCTGCGCGGCGTTCATTTTCTTTGCGCGAAGGAGGCTGCTGCAATGAAACAGTGTCTCTCTGTGATGCGCTGGCAGTTCGGCACGTGGCTCGGCAGCGCGCGGACTATTACGGCTTTTCTCGTCTGCGCCGCCGCTTCGCTGCTCGATTCCGTGAATCTTATGCAGTTCGCCCGGGCGAGCGGAGATCCGCTTAACATATTCGAACCATTTATATATAACAGCTCAACGCTCCATATCGCGACATTGATGTTCCTCGGGCTTATGCTCCTGTTTGCCGATGCGCCTTTTACCGAGCAGAGCGCGATGTATTCGCTCGTGCGCTGTTCGCGGGTGCAGTGGGTAGTCGGAAAGCTCATGTATATCCTGCTCTCCTGCGCCGTGTATTACATATTTTCGCTCGCGGTGACCGTGCTATTCTTCTCGCCCAACGCCTTTGCGGGCAATGTGTGGAGCGCGCCGTTTTATGAGCTCGTTATGCGCGATGCGGCGGCTTCGTCTTATCATATCACAGTCGACCCGAAGCTTTTTATGCCGGCTGTTACGCCGTATCTCGCGGCATTCTATGCCCTGGCGCTGAATCTCAGCTACGGCTTTTTCTGCGGCTTGCTTCTGTTTTTGATAAATCTAAGCGGCAGCCGCGTGCTGGGCTTCGCCGTGCTCTCGGCTCAGCATATCATTTCATATCTGATTAGGTTTAAGTACCTCCCGTTTTTTATCTCCGTATTTTCGAATCACGGCTTCTCAGAGGATGCTGGTCTGCCGTCGGTCGGCTTTTCGTGCGCGTATTTCTGCCTGCTCGCGGCGATTATCGTTGCGTGTATTCTTCGCGCCGTTCGGCATGTCGATCTCAAAATAACAGTGGGGACTCGAATATGAAGATAACTTTTTTTGCGGGATTGCGGCATCGGCTTTTCAATATGCTGCCGTATCTCGCTGTGTCTCTGCTCATATGGACGGTCTGCGTGCTCTCGTCTTTCGGCGGTGAGCGGGAAACATTTTTCTTCGTTTTCACTGAAGCCGTCGGCGGCGTTGAACACAGCGGACAGTTTGATCTCTTCGGCTTCTTTCGCTATTTCGGAACATTTTTTGCGGGACTCTTTCTCGGTATGGCGGGCTCGGTTTCCGATTCCGAGGCGATGCCGTATTTCGTCCTGCCGCGCTCGAAGGGCTTTTTCAAATGGTGGATAAAAACCGTTTCGTCCGCGCTTCTCTGGTGCGTGCTCTATTGCCTTATCGGCATAGCCGTCTTCGCAGCGGCAGCGGAAAAAGTCGGAACGCTTTCCGCCTTTGAGCTTATGCGCATAGCGGCATATCCGCTTGCGCTCGGCGCGTCAATGTGTGTGCTGTGCCTTCTGCGTTTTCTTCTCGGGCAGAAGCCTGCGGCGGCGATTGTAATCGCGGCTGTCGGCACAACGGGGCTAATATGCGGGAAGCTGAAAGGCTTCAGCTTCGCCATGCTCGGCGCATACGGCATGGCAAAACAGCTGACCGATGTCAAAACGGCTGCGGCGGTACTATTGGCAGACGCGGCGGCGATAATCCTTGTCTTTTTCTGCTCCGGCGCAGTGAAGAGAAGGGCTTTGAAAGGAGGACATTATTTTGACTGATGTTATAGTTATAGATAAACTGACAAAAAGCTTCAAAGGGAAAACGGTTCTCGAAGATGTCAATATGCGGCTGCAAGAGGGCAGAATATATGGCATCGTCGGCGACAACGGCAGCGGAAAGACCGTACTTTTAAAGCTCATTTGCGGATTCATGAAGCCCGACAGCGGCACGGTCACCGTCAACGGCAAGGTGATAGGCAAAGACGCTGATTTCCCGGAGAACACGGGAATTATAATCGAAGCGCCCGGCTTTCTGCCCAATTACAGCGGCATGAAAAATCTTGAATATCTCGCCTCGATACGCGGCAAGATCGGCAAAGAGCAGATAGAGTCCGCCATGAAAACAGTCGGGCTTGACCCGTCGTCAAAGCTGCGTGTCGGCAAATATTCGCTCGGCATGAAACAGCGCCTCGGTATAGCGCAGGCGATAATGGAAAATCAGCAATTATTGATTCTCGACGAGCCGATGAACGCGCTCGACAAGGACGCAGTCGAGGAGATGCGAAGGCTCTTTCTGAGCTTTAAAGCGAGCGGAAAAACTATGCTCATAGTCTCGCATAACGAGGGCGATATCTCGACCCTCTGCGACGAGGTTTATGAATTTGACGGCGCAAAGATAAAAAACCGCGAGAGCCGATAATACTATGCTAAAGGCAATCGCCGCAAATTAACCCCGCAGATTACAAAACAAAATCTGCGGGGTGTTTTATCGGACACTGATTTTTTGATTTTAATAATTTATTGCTTTTAATAATAGCATCTGATATACTGAATATGACATTATGGGACAAAAACGGCGGCAAAAATTTTGAATAAAAAGGGCAAAAAAAATAAAGGACTTCACTTGAGAAGTCCTCTGCGCACACACTGTGCAGTCGGTCAAAGCCGACGGTTTGAGTAAACTTTTATTTGAACTCAACAGCGTAATTCCATAGGGGTCTACAAAACTACAATGCTATATTAGCACAGCGAAAGGCGGTTGTCAATATGAAAAATAAAAAATACTATCTCGGCCTTGACATCGGCTCCGATTCCGTGGGCTATGCGGTGACCGATGAGGAGTATAATCTCCTGAAGCTTCACGGCGAGACCGCATGGGGAGCTACTCTCTTTGATGCGCCGGCGTCAAAAGCCGAAAGGAGAGGTTACCGTACCGCGAGACGCAGACTCGAGCGCCGCAAGCAAAGGGTTCAGCTCGTGCGCGAGCTGTTTGCCGAAGAGATAGCGAAGGTAGACGGGCGGTTCTACATCCGACAGCAGGAGTCGGCTCTTTTCCGCGAGGACGCAGGCGATGCGTACAGTATCTTCAACGACCCCGACTACACGGACAGGGAGTATTATGCGGAATACCCGACGATACATCATCTGATTTTCGAGCTTATGAAAAATCCCGCGCCGCACGATGTGAGACTTGTCTATCTTGCGTGTGCGTGGCTCGTTGCGCACCGCGGGCATTTTCTGAGCAATATAAGCAAGGATAATATGGATTCCTTCAGGGATTTCAATCTGGTATATAAGTCGTTCATTTCATTTTTTACCGATAACGGATATGATGTGCCGTGGAATGAATGCGACGAAAAAGAGCTCGGCAATATCCTGAAAAATAAAATAAGGGTAACGGATAAAAAGAAGGAGCTGACAGACTTGCTTTACGGCGGGAAAAAACCCTCAAGCGAGGCAACTGAGGACTTCCCGTTCAGCCGCGCGGCGATAATCGGTCTTTTTGCCGGCAGCAAGGTGCGGCCCAAGGATTTGTTCCAAAACAGCGACTATGAGAATCTCGAGGGGATAACGCTCGACATGGACGATGAAAAATTCATCAACCTTTCGACGGAGCTCGGGGATGATTACGAGCTTATTGCTGATATGCGAGCGGTTTACGACTGGATCGTGCTTGCGGATATTCTGGGGAACTATTCGTGCATATCGGAGGCAAAGGCAGCGGTTTATGAGCAGCACAGAAAGGATCTTCGCTTCCTCAAAGACGTTATAGCAAAATACAGACCCGAAAAATACAGCGAGGTTTTCCGTGCTGCCGACAAGGACAACTACGTTGCATATGCTTATCACACAGATGAGGTTTCCGGTTCAAATTTAAAGAGAAAGGATAAGGAGGCGTTCTCGAAATACATTCTCGGTATAGTTAAAAATATATCTCCCGACGCTTCGGACAAGCAGAACTTCGACGATATGATAACGCGCCTCGAGGATCGGACTTTCATGCCCAAGCAAAAAGACGGCGACAACCGCGTCATTCCTCAGCAGCTCTACGCCTATGAGCTTGATGCGATTTTGAAAAATGCGGCGCAGTATCTTCCGTTTCTTAACGAGACCGATGAGGACGGCTTGAGCGTCGCGGATAAAATAAGCTCTGTCTTTTCTTTCCGCGTGCCGTATTTTGTGGGGCCGCTCAATTCAAATTCGCCCAGGGCGTGGCTTGCGAGAAAGAGCGGGAAAATATATCCATGGAACTTCGAAAAGATGGTTGATCTCGATGCCAGCGAGCAGAATTTTATTGAGCAGCTGACGAATACCTGCACATATATTCCGGGAGAGCCGGTTCTGCCGAAGGATTCGCTGCTGTATCACAAATTTTCCGTGCTCAACGAGATAAACAACCTGTGCATAAACGAAAAGAGGATATCCGTAGAGCTAAAGCAGGAAATATATAATAATGTCTTTATGTGCAGAAGAAAGGTCACGCGCAAACAGCTCATATCGTATCTTGTTGCCAACGGCTATGTCGAAAAGGGCAAAGAGAACACCGTGACGGGAGTCGATATCAACATCAACTCGAATCTCGCGCCGCAGATATCCTTCAAAAGGCTGATTGAATCCCGCGTTTTGTCGGAGCAGGATGTTGAAAGGATAATTGAAAGAGCATCATACTCCGAGGATAAAACGAGGCTTGCCGCATGGCTGAAGCGCGAATATCCCAACGTGAACGATGCCGACCGCAAATATATCTGTTCGCTGAGAATACATGATTTCGGCAGACTTTCGCGCAGATTCCTCTCCGGCGTTGAGGGCGTCAGAAAAGAGACCGGCGAAGTGATGACGGTTATCTCCGCCCTTTGGGAGACGCAGTATAATCTCATGGAAATTGTGGCGGACGCCGACAGGTTCACCTTTAAGGACGAGCTCAAAACAATCAGGGACGACTACTATTCGGAGCATCCGCAGACCCTGGACAGCCGTCTTGACGATATGTATGTTTCCGATGCGGTGCGCAGACCGATACACAGAACGCTTGACATAATCAAAGATGTTGTAAAAGCGTTCGGAGAGCCGGAAAAAATATTTGTCGAGACGACGAGAGACGCCTCCGGCAAGAAAAAAGGCGAGCGGACTACATCGAGAAAAGAGCAAATTCTCGAGCTCTATAAAAAGTGCGGCAGCGAGGATGTGCGTCTGCTTCAGGAGCAGCTCGAAGCGATGGGCGAAGCGGCTAACACAAAGCTGCAAAGCGAAAAGCTTTTCCTCTACTATATGCAGCTTGGCAGATGTATGTATACGAATCAGCCGATAAAGCTGGAGGCGCTTGGAACCAAGCTTTATGATATCGATCATATCTATCCGCAGTGTTTTGTCAAGGATGACAGCATAATCAACAACAAGGTGCTTGTCCTCAGCGAGGCCAACGGCGCAAAGGGCAATGTGTATCCGATAAACAGCGATATACGTAAAAATATGCACGGCATCTGGGAGTCCTACAAGGCTCACGGATTGATAAGCGAAGAAAAATTCAAGCGACTTACCCGCACGACCCCGTTCACGGAAGAGGAGAAGTATAACTTTATTAACCGCCAGCTGACCGAAACCTCGCAGTCCACAAAAGCGGTTGCGACGCTGCTCAATGAATTCTATCCCGATACGGAGATAGTGTATTCAAAAGCGGGACCAGTTTCGGATTTTCGCAAGGAGTTTGAAATTTACAAATCGAGGCTGTTTAACGATTTGCACCATGCGGTTGACGCATATCTCAATATCGTGGTCGGAAATGTGTATCACATGAAGTTTACGCGCAGATGGTTTAATGTGAATTCCGACTACAGCATGAAAGCAAAAACCATATTCACCCACCCGGTCATCTGCGGAGGACAAACGGTCTGGGACGGCGCGCATATGCTCGAAAAGGTAAAGACGACTGCCGCTAAGAATAACGCTCATATCACGAAGTTTGCAACCTTTAAAAACGGCGGTCTTTTTGACCAAAACCCCATATCGGCAAAAGAAGGGCTGACGCCGCTGAAAAAAGGCTTGCCGACCGAAAAGTACGGCGGCTACAACAAGGCGGGTTCGATGTTCTTCATTCCTGTCCGATACAGGGTCGGCAAAAAAACGGATATAATCATAATGCCCGTAGAATTGCTTTATGGTAAAAAGTTCCTTGAGGACGCGGCTTTTGCCAAAGAGTATACCTTCGACAGATTGGGACGCATTCTCAAAAAGACCGTTGATGAGGTTTCGTTCCCGCTCGGTATGAGACCATGGAAGGTAAACACGGTGCTGTCGCTTGACGGATTCAGAGTGTGCATAACCGGGGGCGCAGGCGGCGGAACCAAGCTTATAGCACAAACTCTTACACAGTTTGCGGCAAGCAAAGACTGGGCGTTCTATCTGAAAAAGCTTGAGGAATTCAACAAGAAGAACTCCAAAAATCCCAATTATATCTATGATGAAAAATATGATAAAATCTCCGCAGAAAAGAATCTGGAGCTCTACGATCTCTATATTGACAAGCTCGAAAAATCAATATTCTCAAAGCGCGTGAATTGCCCGACAGAGCTATTGAAAAAAGGAAGAGATAAATTTATCGCCCTCGGTATAAAAGAGCAGGCGCAAGCTCTGCTCAATATACATCAGGTATTCGGCAGAATATCAAGCGGATGTGACTTGAGTGCAGTTGGCGGTACGCCCAAGTCAGCGGCAACGGTCAGCTTCAGCTCAACGGTGTCCAACTGGAAAAAGAGATACAAAGATGTTCGCATAATCGATTCCTCGTCATCCGGACTTTGGGAAAAGCGTTCGTGCAACCTCCTTGATTTGCTATGAGCTGGAGAACGGTTATAATATCCGGGCAGGCGAAGCTCGATTATAAAATGGGGCTTATGGTTGTGCGCGGAGAGGAGACAAAGCGCGTAGTCATAGATGAAGTAGCAATTCTTGTTATTGAGAACCCCGCCGTTTCTCTGACGGGCTGCCTGATAGAGGCTCTTATCGAAAAGAAAGTGAAGGTCATATTCTGCGACTCGAAGCGAAGTCCGACGGCGGAGCTTGTCGCGCATCACGGCAGCCATGACAGCGCGGCGAAGATTCGCACGCAGATAACATGGAGCGACGAGATAAAGGCCGTGATATGGCGCGAGATAATCACGGAGAAGATAAGAAAACAGGCGGAGTTCCTCTATGAGCTCGGCAAGGACAAAGAGGCGGATCTTATCACGACGTATATAGGCAATGTCGAATTGCTCGACGCAAGCAACCGCGAGGGCCATGCGGCAAAGGTCTATTTCAACGCACTTTTCGGCATGGATTTCACCCGAAGCGCGGACAATGCAGTGAACGCGGCGCTGAACTACGGTTACAGTCTCATACTCTCCTCCTTTAACCGCGAGGTCAGCGCCAACGGATATCTGACTCAGCTCGGAATTTTTCACAACAATATGTTCAATCATTTTAATTTGAGCTGTGATTTGATGGAGCCGTTTCGCATAATAGTCGACCGCTTTGTGTTTGAGCTCAGGCCCGAGACTTTCGACAAGGACGAAAAGCACGCCATGTGGCATATTTTGGAGCAAAGGGTTAGAATCGACAACACATACCGCAGTGTATCCGATGCGATAAAAATTTATACGCGCAGCGTCTTTGAGGCGATAAACGACGGCGACGCTTCGCAGATAAAAAACTATCTCATCGACGCGGAGAGCGACTATATTGTTGACATATGAGCAGCTTTAGATTTATGAGGATAATAGTATTTTTTGATCTCCCGACCGAAACAAACGAGGATAAACGGGCATACCGCCACTTCCGCAAGGCTCTTATCAAGGACGGCTTTATCATGATGCAGGAGTCCGTTTATACCAAGCTGATGACGACCCCGTCTGTTGAAAACTCCGTCAAAAACCTTATCCGTAAAAATAAGCCGGAAAAGGGCATAGTCCAGACGCTCACCGTGACGGAAAAGCAGTTTTCAAAGATGGAGTTCGTTGTCGGCGAATATCACTCCGATATCATAGACTCGGAGGAACGGCTGGTGATACTTTGAAATTTGTTTTTCCCGAAATAGACTTTATTTTTGATACGGAATGTGATAAAATTAATACGCTGATAATAGAAAACCCGGTTCTTTTCCGCAGCCTGCTTCAGGATATCACCGATCAGCTCTCCGGCCTTGACGGAAAGGCGGTGCTCTCGGAAAACAGCAAGCTTTTGAACATAGCCAAAAAGCTCGAGCTTTTGGATAGATTTATTCCTTTCGATTTGAATTCAAAGGCGATAAATTCAAAAATCGTTGCCGACCTTGAGCTGAAAGCCGTTTCGGATGAGTTCTATTCCGCCACGGTTGAGACCGTCGGGCGCATGGAGACGCTGCTCAACAATCTGGCGTTTGACTATATGTGCGATATCGATTTCACAAAAGTGAGCATAGGCTCGTTCATTAAAGCCGCCGGAGTTGAAGTGCGCAGCGCGCAGAGCGGACTTGCGGAAAAAATCATTGATTATTTCGAGCTGGTCACGGAATTTATCGGCCCTAAAATGTTTGTAACGGTTAATCTCCGTTGCTATATATCCGATAAGGACGCAGAGCTGTTTATAAAAACCGCGATTTCGCACGGCTATCATCTTTTGATGATAGAGAGCTTTGAGCATGAGAGGCTTTCGTGCGAAAAGCGACTGGTTGTAGACAGCGATCTGTGCCTTATCTGCTGAGCGTTTTGCGACCCCTTTTAACCTCATCTCAGACAATTGCAGGTTGTTTTCGGAATTTTGATTCCGAATTTGAGATTTGAGGTTTGAGAGCAGTGTAATTCCATAGGGGTCTCAAACAATATAGTTGTCGTCCGCGTAGGCGACTATGTTTGAGAGCAGTGTAATTCCATAGGGGTCTCAAACTGTTGAGCAGTGTTTTTATTGTGCCTATCCGTTTGAGAGCAGTGTAATTCCATAGGGGTCTCAAACGAAATGATATGGAGGTTATGTTATGTGGTGGTTTGAGAGCAGTGTAATTCCATAGGGGTCTCAAACCCTGTGACTGTTATTTGTGGCTAATATCAAGGTTTGAGAGCAGTGTAATTCCATAGGGGTCTCAAACGGTGATTTTGTTTATAATTGGTCTGCTTACGTTTGAGAGCAGTGTAATTCCATAGGGGTCTCAAACAACAGCAGAGTCGAGGCGAACGACATTTTGTTTGAGAGCAGTGTAATTCCACAATGATGTTCAAAGCGCATTTTGTATTTAAGATAAAGGAGCGATTGTTTATGGGAAAATTATGTAGTTTTTGCGGAGCTCAAATGAGAGACGACGCTGCGGTGTGCGCAAATTGCGGAAAGACGCCCGACGGCACGCCCGGCAAGGCTTCCGTCGGCGGGGCTTCAAAAAGCAAGCCGAAAAACAAAAAAATCATCAAAGACGTCATTGCAATCGTTGCGGCAATACTCGTTTTTGCGATTGCGGTAGGCGTGACAACCTCTTTTGTCGGTTATCGCGGCGCAGTCAGAAAAGCCATGAACGCCTATAAAAAAGCGGACGTGGACGCGCTGGTCGATATGAGCTGCTCTTTCTTTAAAAATCAGGATTACAAGGACAGCCTGGCGTATAAATACAAGTTCCGTATGGAGGAGGATTTTGACGGGGTAGATCCCTCGGAATGCTCGGTAAAATATAAAATCACCAAGACCGCCGAATTCTCCGACAGCCAGGTAACCGACTTAATGGAGGATCTCGTATACGGAGGTCTGGCCACCGAGCAGGACGTTAATTCGGTTAAAAAGATAATGAATATTAATCTCGAGGTCACTATAAAACACGGCTCGGATTCGAAATCCGTTTCAAAATTGATTTTACTTGTCAAGGAGTCCGGAAGCTGGAAGCTGATGACCTTCGAATAATGAGAACTGAGTCGGGAAACCGCGCCGATTAATCTTGCGCGATGACAGCTAAATTGTATATTTACAAAAAACACCTCCCTTGGTAACCCGAAAGTACCGAAGGAGGTGTTTGCTTTTATTTTAAATTTTACTCATAATTTTAGCGCACAGTTTATCGTACCCAGTGAACTTTTTCAGAAGGTCTATTAAAACGGAGAGAATCAACGACAGCGCCAAAAGCACAAAAAACGTCAACAAAGAATACTTCAAACCGTAGAGAAAATCCTTTAAGAAATACGCTTTTAAAATGGTGTGCGATAAAAACATATTCATCGAGTGTTTTCCCAAAAACTGCAGTACATTTCTGAGCCCCGGAACAGGCGATAAAACCGTGTAGCAGTATATGACAACAAACATGGGTATCAGCCCGTCGCGAATATAGCTTATACTATAATCCATATGTTGGCGTCCGTAACCGAGCGCGAATAATATTGCCGTATAAACAACAAGCTTTAAAATATAATCTGCGGCGCCGCACTTTTTGATTATTTTAAACTCGCGGATTTTTACGAGCAAATTCTTGTCGGCGCTCACCATCCCGAGCTCAAGCGTAAACAGCCAGCGAATCATATTGAAGTTTACGACGTCATCGTTAAAAGCTTTTCTGATAACGCCGCAGAAAAGAAAGGTGAGTATGAATGTAGCAATCGCACCGAACTTTTTATAGAAGCAGTGCAAGGCGGGCATTAGCGCTATTATTATCAGCGCGAGGCTCATGTACCACCATGTGCTGAGCAGGGTCGGCGTGCCGAACAGCGCCGAAAGTCCTAATAAGTCATACAAAACAAACATGGCTATGCTTATGGCATTCGGACTGCTGTAAACTTTCAGCATCGAGGGCATAATTATCGCCGCCGATATAATGCACAGAACAAATATGAACCAAAAACCCGACATAAGCGAAAAGCTTCGTCTGCAAACCTGCTTTGCATACCCGTCCCGAGGCGTGTTCTCCAAGCTTTTTGTTATTCCGTAGCCCGAAAGAAAGGCAAAGAGCGCCACGCAGATTTTGAAAAAGGATGCGATTTCTACGGTTTGAGATTCCGTAAACGGGAAGAAATTCAGCTCATACCCGGCATACCTGTAAGGGCTTTCAAAGCAATGGTGAGCGAGCATCATCAATATTGCAACGCCTTTCACCAGAGCCGTATCTTGTTTGCTAAACTGCATATTACCACAACCCGTTACTGCTGCGAAAACAGCTTGTCCTGCTCCACAACAAATTTATAAAGATTTTCGGCACAGTTGCCGTCAAAATCAAAATAAAAGTTTTCCATACGCTCGGCGTAAATCTGTTCCGGCACAAAATCTCTGTCAACGATTTCGCAAAGACATTCGGTGGCCTTGTGAGCGTCCGTGAACATATGACCGAAGGCCTCGTCGAACGGGAGATCGAGGTCACGGTAATGGTTCATACCCGACTTAAACTGAGGATAATCGGGAACGAAATACATTATCGGACGGTTGAGATATGCAAAGTCAAAAACATATGACGAAAAATCAGTTACAAAAGCTTTATAATCCGCAACGTCAACATCTCCGCTGACCATGTTTATATATTCGCAGTCAATATCAAAGAGATTTTTGAGGTTGGCAATTATCGGATGGAGCTTTATGTCAAGAAAGACTTTGCTGCTCTCAAGTTTTCGGTGCAGGGTCTTGTCCGAAAGGAAAGCGTAAAAATTCTTGTAGTAATCGGATTTTCGGATTCTGTCCTCGTTAGCCTCCCAGTTGGAAGCCTTTATCTCCGTGGTGAGATATTTTCTCCAAGACGGCGCAAAAAGTATCCTGTTCTGAGGCTTATGATTTCTGTCGATATGGTCATATCTCGCCATGCCCGTGGTGATAAGCTCGCGCTCGTTGTAGGCATAGTTTTGGCAGTAGTTTTTGACCTCAAACGGTGAGGAAACCACGATTTCCTCCGCCTGACTGCGTTCCTCGGAGTTGTTGAGTCTGAGCGAAGCGTGAAGCACGCCATGCTGCAGATATATGGTACGGAATCTCAGAAGATCTTCATACTGATACTTCATCTTTGCGCTTTCAAAAGGATTTATGGGCGCAAGGCCGTAATATGCCGTGAAGATTCTTTCCGCGCAGACGAACAAAAGTCGGTGAAGCTTTGAGCCGGCTTTTACAAGATGCTTTTGCTGCTCCGGAGTGAATACGCTGTCGAGATTATCGTATTCGTGTGTGAGCACATAATATCTTTCAATGCCGTCGTCATGCTTTAAATCGTTTGCGAACTGGTAAAATCCGTTATCCTTTTCTACTGTATAGAAGTCGTAATACAGCCAGATGCGGTGCTTTTTTCTGTAATTTATGGATTGGAGTCGCAGCAGGGCAGTCCGCGGGTGAATTGCAAAACGTACGGTATTGAACAGGGCGCTCGAATCAATGGTGAATTGCGTGGCAGGTTTGACGGAGAGATACTTGCGCTTGTTTTTTATCATATATCTGCCGCGGTTTATATTGTTGACATATCTGAGTCCCAAACCGGAATACGGCATAAACCAATAGTGTGTGCGGTAGGTTTTTCCCTTTATATCTATCTCAAAACGGATTTTTGAATTCTCGGTGAGATCGCACGAGTAATAGAATGCGGGGAAAATATTTGTTATCGTCTTAGCTCTGTAGTGGCTGTGGACGGAAATAAAAGTGTCAAGCTTTTTGCGCTCGCCGTTTTCGACTGCATATATGGTGTATTCTTCGCTGTTGAGGAAGTTGAATATGGGGGATTTCATGAATGCGGTCATTCTGAATATATTCCCCTCGACTCTCGGCTTGTGGCCTATGACGGTAATATCCTCCTGATTGAACGCTTCTTCGCCGTCTATCATCAGGCTCAATCCGTCGTCGCCGCATATCAGGGAAATGTCCGCATTCTCTTTTTTCTTTATCCAATAGCAGGCGCGATAAATATCGACCATAGGATGTTCGAGTATCGTTTTGCAATCCACCCTGTTGAGAAGATCCACAATGCGCTGCATCGCTCTGTCGAATTTTTCGCCCTCGTAATGATAGGGGTAAAGAATATCATCGGTAAGACGCCAGTTTATGTCGTTGATAAACATTGCCTGAAAATAAGCGGGCACTTTATCTTTAAAGGTTGAGAACAGAGTCTCGAAATATTCCATGGATGTTTCAAAGAGATAGAAAGCATGGAAATAAACCTTCATGATGCTCGTCTCATTGCCCTTGTTATACATATATGTGCCGTGCGGGCAATAGCCCATCTTCATTTTGGGCATAAGAACGCGGTTGCAATATTCCTGGTCCTCGAGCTTGAAGCCGGGGGTGGTGTTGAAAAGAATATTGTCTTCGCCTATATTTTTTACGCAAACATTTACACGAGTCTGTGCAAGATACGGATATTCCTCCAAATCATACACGCCTTCGTGGTCGAGCATTTTGAATCTGTAATGAGGCTTGAGAATTTCATCTTCTTTGTAGCGAACCTCGTTATACGAAACAAGGTCGACCTCATCATAAACCTTGTCAAAAAAATCTGTAACCTTTTTGACCGTTTCGGGAGTGAAATAATCGTCACTGTCAAGGAAAAACAGATACTTGCCCTTGGCGTGCTTTATTCCGAAATTTCTCGTAGCGGAAAGTCCCTCGTTCTCCTTGGAGAAAATTTTAATAAAGTCGTACTTTTTACTGTACTCAAGACAAATATCCCAGCTGTTGTCCGGAGAGCCGTCGTTGATTACGAGAACCTCCATTTTCGACTTGTCGATAGTCTGATTAACCAGCGAGTCGAGACAAATCCTCAGATATTGCTCAACGTTGTATACCGGCACGATTACAGATGCTTGATACTCGAAATTCATATTATCACCTTTCAAATGGGACTGAAGCAAGTATATCATAAAAACCCTGTTTTTGCAACTTTAAGACATATAATTTAAGACTTGGTGCCGCTTTGCGATACGGCCGTCTGTATCCGTAAATCAGACATATGAAGCGTGAGTAATATTTGAGCCGGCAACCTGTGACGTTTTTGAAGAGACGACTTTAATCCGCATCGCCGTCTTGACAAATTTAAAGTTAAATAATATATTAGATTTGTAACGAAAAACCGTACGCAGCGTTTGCGCCCGATAACCGATAAGAGGATTTTATTATGGACGGCATCTTAAAAAAAATAAAGCAGAGCGATGCATTTAACAGGGAAAACAGAGTTCCGTATCTGAAAGTAATAGTTCTGATGAGCCTTTTCACCTTTGTTTTCTTGGGTGCGGAGTTTTTGTTCGTAAACATGATTTCCCGCATCGTTTCGGGACACCGTTCGGTGGCGGCTCAAAATTATGTGCTCGGCGTCAGCGCGGTCGGCTTTGTTCTGTATCCTCTTTTATGCCGATTCTGCAAAGGGAATGCGCAAACTTCCGTTTCGGTTTGCGCAGCCGTTATCTCGAATGCCTGCCTTTTTCTGATGTGCCGCAGCGGCTCTTACACGCTTACGCTGATTGCCGGCCTTCTGCTGTTTTTGATTCTCGGCGTGTTCGGAAGCGCCGTGTTCTATAAATCCCTTTGCCTGTTGGAGGACAATACGCATATTGCGCGGCTTACGGGTATCTCCTATATGCTCGGCACAATGCTCCAGATTGCGAACAGCAATCTTGTTCATATAGACATTGCCGAAGCCGCGATACTTTCGGTGTTTATAATGCTTTTGGCGCTTATGCTGATACGCGCGGAAAAAAACAGCGTTGTCCCGGCGCTCTCAAAGAGCGAGCCCGACGGCGGCAACGGCAGGGAGAGCTTAAAAATCAGCGTGATTCTTGTCTTTTTCGTCGCGCTCATGACCTGCATTTTCAGCACGCTTGATAATGCCGTCACCCTCATCCACGCAAGCGGAGAGGCGAATATCGGGCAGTGGCCGCGAGTCCTGCTCGCCCTCAGCGGGCTTTTGGCGGGCTTTTTGTTTGACACGGCGAGCAGAAAATACATGAGCATAGTCATGTACTGCATCACCGTTCTGTCAACTACCTGCCTCGTCGTTCTTCAGTTTGCCGGGTCGTTTACGGTAGGGCTCGTCATATTTTATCTGGCCGCGGGCTTCTTCGCCGTTTTCTTCACGGTTTCCTTTATGGAGATTGCCCGATATACTGAAACGCCGGAGCTGTGGGCGGGGCTCGGCAGAGCCGTCAACAATCTTGTCGCCGTGTTGATTTCGGGCGGCTCGCTTGCACTTTTGAATTCAGGCAACAATATTGCCATAATAACGATCGAGCTGCTTTTGTTCGTGCTCGCGAGCGTCGCTGCGTTTGCCTATATGAATAAGCGAAAAGCCTTTTTTGACGGGCTCGAAGCAGAGGCGGCCGATAAGCTGAGCGACGGCGAAAGGCTGCAAAAGCTCGCCAAGCAGTTCTCGCTGACTCCGCGAGAAGCCGAGGTGTTCGGATTGCTGGTGAATACCGAGGACGGACTGCAAACGATAGCCGACAATCTCTATGTGTCGAGGCGAACCCTGGAGCGGTATGTCTCCGCAATATATGAAAAAACCGGCGCGAGATCCCGCATCGGACTTGTCACGCTTTACAACAACGCATAAAAACAGCAGATTTGCCTCTCGCTTCGGCGGGAGGTATTTTTTTGATTTCTTATGGGTAAAAGGTGCGGTTTTCGGTGCTTTTCGGAGAATGGCGGAAGTCCGCCACGCGATTTTTGCAGATTGGCGGACTTCCCTTATATACAAAAAGCCCCCTGCCTGTATAAAATTAAAGCAGGGTAAAACGGGTGCGGCGCGAAAGGCCGCAAAAGCAAAATGAAATTTATGCTCGCTGCGTTTGTTTAAGCGACGGGCAACAAAAAGGAGAGGATACCGTGAAAGCAAAAAGATTTGCTGCGCTCTTGCTTGCGGCTCTTATGCTGCTGCTCTTTGCCGCCTGCGGCAGCAAGCCCGCCGAGGACGGCGACGGCACCAAGGCAGATCGGACGGAGCGCGGTGTCAAAATAACACAGACGGCGGCAGCGGCCGTGCAGACCGAAAAATACGAAACCGCCGAGTTCAGCATAACTATCCCCAAGGGGTGGACGGTATCGACGGGCGGAATAAATATCTACCACAGTATCCGCGTGTATGACCCTGCGGAGCCGCTCAATCAGATG